>Ga0308161_1000583_pt1 | contig 55260 bp, 52 predicted proteins | sample PhyFR2_FD_201034 | JGI IMG/M metagenome (GOLD analysis project Ga0308161, IMG submission 201034) | Phyllosphere microbial communities from UC Gill Tract Community Farm, Albany, California, United States - DLSLF.R2 | ecosystem: Host-associated > Plants > Phyllosphere > Unclassified | place: USA...
GCATGCTCGCCGACCTCTGGCACGCCCCCTCGGTCGACGGCGCGGCGGGCACCTCGACCATCGGTTCGTCCGAGGCGTGCATGCTCGGCGGCCTCGCCCTGAAGCGCCGCTGGCAGCACGCGCGGCGGGCGGCGGGGAAGTCGACCGAGAAGCCCAACCTCGTCATGAGCAGCGCGGTGCAGGTGTGCTGGGAGAAGTTCTGCAACTACTGGGACGTCGAGGCGAGGTACGTCCCCGTCACCGACGAGTACCCGGTGTTCGACGGCCACGATCTCGCCGACCACGTCGACGAGAACACGATCGGCGTCGTGGCCATCATGGGTGTGACGTACACCGGGGCGTACGAGCCCGTGGCATCCATCTCCCAGGCTCTGGATGCCATCCAGCAGGCGACGGGACTCGACATCGCCATCCACGTCGACGGCGCCTCGGGGGCGATGGTCGCGCCGTTCCTGCGGCCGGACCTGGTCTGGGACTTCCGTCTCGAGCGCGTGCACTCGATCTCGACGTCGGGGCACAAGTACGGCGGGGTGTATCCCGGCGTGGGCTGGATCGTGTGGCGCGAGGAGAAGTGGCTGCCCGAGGACCTCGTGTTCCGCGTGAGCTACCTCGGCGGCGACATGCCCACCTTCGCGTTGAACTTCTCGCGCCCCGGAGCCCAGGTGCTGCTGCAGTTCTACCTCTTCCTGCGCCTCGGCTTCGAGGGGTATGCCACCGTGCAGAGCGGTCTGCAGAAGGTCGCTCTGCACCTCTCGCACGGGATCGGCGCGATGGGGCCGTTCGAGCTGGTGAGCGATGGCAGCGACCTGCCGGTGTTCGCGTGGCGCATGCGCCCGGGCTACACCGAGAACTGGAACCTCTACCACCTGTCCGATCGTCTGCGCATGCACGGCTGGCTCGTGCCGGCCTACCCGCTGCCGGATGCCATGTCCGACCGCACCGTGCAGCGGATCGTCGTGCGCGCGGGCCTCAGCCTCGACCTCGCCGACGACCTGCTGGAGGACATCCGCACCGAGGTCTCCTACCTCGACAAGCTGCAGTCGCCGATGCCGGTAGAGGGCACGGGCCCGGGCTTCCACCACTGAGCACGTGCCGCGGCCGACGTCACGCCGCGGAGGCGCGCCGCCGGGCCTGCTCGCGCGGATCGGGAACGGGGACGGCCGCGATGAGCGCGCGGGTGTACTCCTCGCGGGGAGCGGTGAGCACCTCGCGGCGCGTGCCTTCCTCGACGATGCGGCCGCGCTGGAGCACGACCACCCGATCGCTCAGTTGGTCGACGACGCGCAAGCGGTATCGCCGCTCGGGACGGCCGGGTAGCCTCGCTGGCATGCGTCGCACAGGTCTGATCAGCGTTCTCGCCCTCGGCATCCTGGCTCTCACCTCGTGCGGGTCCCCGGCGTCGTCCGGCGCGCAGGACGACCCGATGTCGTCGGTCGCGCCGGCGGAGAGCCCCGGAGCCGAGGGCGTGCCGCGCACGCTCGCCGACGTCCGCACGGAGCTGCCGCAGCTCGACGGGGTCGATCTCGAGCGGGTCGAGGGTCTCACGGTGACGCAGGACGGGCAGCTGTGGACGTTCGAGTCGAGCGGGGGAACCGAGGCGACGCAGGCGATCCGCGACGCGGTCGAGCAGAAATTCGGCGACTTCCCCGCGGCGGCGCGCACCTCGGAGAACGGCCGCACCACCGACGTGAAGACGGTCCTGATCGACAGCAGTCCGGTCAAGCTGAGCCTCATCGACCGGGGCGGAGAGGGCTTCTCCCTCTCGGTGCTCGCGGGCCCGAGGGTGACGGCGACGCCCGCGTCCTGAGCGCGGGCGCTCGTCAGGCGACGGGCGTGGCCGCGGCGGCGACCTCGTCCTCCTCGGTCGCGACGAGCTGGCCGCACGCCCCGTCGATCTCCTTGCCGCGGGTGTCGCGGAGGGTCGTCGGGATGCCGGCGTCGTTGAGGCGGCGCACGAACTCGTTCTGCACCGGGACCTCGGATGCCGTCCAGATCGAGCCCGGGGTCGGATTCAGCGGGATCGGGTTCACGTGAACCCAGCCGCGACCGCGGGCGTTGAGCTTGTCGGCGAGCAGGTCCGCGCGCCAGGCGTGATCGTTCATGTCCTTGATCAGGGCGTATTCGATCGACACGCGGCGCCCGGTCTTGTCGAAGTAGGCGCGGGCGGCATCCAGGGCCTCGTCGACCTTCCACCGGGAGTTCACCGGGATGAGCTCGTCGCGGAGGCCGTCGTCGGGGGCGTGCAGCGAGAGGGCGAAGGTGACCGGGATGTTCTCGTCGGCGAGCTTCTTGATCGCGGGCACGAGTCCGACCGTCGACACCGTGATGCCACGGGCGCTCATGCCGAGGCCGTGCTCCTTGTCGACCATGACGCGCACGGCCTGCATCACCCGCGCGTAGTTGGCCAGCGGCTCGCCCATGCCCATGAACACGATGTTGCTCACGCGGTCGAGGGAATGATCGTCGCGCTTCTTGCCGCCCAGACCGCCGGCGGCGATGAGGGCGTTCGCGCGCACGATCTGCTCGATGATCTCGGCGGCCGACATGTTGCGGGTCAGTCCCGCCTGGCCGGTGGCGCAGAACGGGCAGTTCATGCCGCAGCCGGCCTGGCTCGACACGCACAGCGTGATGCGGCCGGGGTAGCGCATGAGCACCGACTCGACCAGCGCGCCGTCGTGCAGCTTCCACAGGAACTTGATCGTGTCGCCGCGGTCGGTCTCGAGCCGGCGCACCTCGGTCAGCAGCGGCGGGAGCATTCCCGCGACGAGCTCTTCGCGCGTGGATGCCGGCAGGTCGGTCATGTCGGCCGGGTCGGACGTGTAGTGCGTGAAGTAGTGCTTCTCGAGCTGCTTCGCGCGGAACCCGGGGAGGCCGAGCTCCTTCACCTTCTCGACGCGCTCCGCGGCCGTGAGGTCGGCGAGGTGCACGGGCGGCTTGCCGCGCTTCGGGCTCGCGAACTGCAGCAGCGGACGACCGGTCTCGTCCTTGGCCTGCTGCCACCCCTCGGTGGCGGGACGCACCTGGCGTCCGGCCTTCGGCTTCGTCTCGCGGATGCCGGTGTCGGCAGGCGCCCCCGCGGGGCGCGCCTGCCGGGGCGTGGTGGAGCGCACGGGGGGCTGATCAGTCATGGTTTCCAGGGTACCGGGGCGCGGCTGCGCTGCGGCTGGGCGCGGGAGAGCGTCGGTAGTGCGGAGGAGAGGGAGACACGACGTCGAGCAGGGGTCCGCCTGTGACAGCTTTCGTAGCCATAAGACCTCTTTGTGGATATTATCGTCGTCATAGGAGATCAATGAGCGGCTATCGGATCGATCACGAACTGCGCGAGTTCGGTGCGCACGTGCGCGGATGGCGCATGGTCCTCGGGCTGACCGCCCAACAGGTGGCAGAGCGTGCCGACATCACGCGCGACACGCTTCGAAAGATCGAAACCGGCGACGCCGGGGTGAACTTCCGCAGCGTCGCGCAGGTCCTCCGCGCGCTCGGCATCCTGGATCAGGTCGTGGACGCCACCGATCCCTTGGCGAGCGACATCGGTCGCCTGCGCGCGGGCGACCTCACGAAGAAGCGCGCACGATGACGGATCTCGACGTCTTCCTGGACGAAAACGGCACCTCGCGGAAGGTCGGTCAGGCCTACGTCACACGGAGCCGCGGCGAGGTATCGACGACGTTCGTCTACGACACCCTCTATCTCGCTGACGGCGGGGCGCGTATCGACCCGGGTCTTCCCCTCGTGTCCGGCAGTCAGCACGCACCCGGGCTGGTGCGGGCGTTCGCCGACAGCGCTCCGGACAGGTGGGGGCGGAACCTCATCGAGAAGGCCGAGCGCGTTCGCGCACGGGAGGAGCAGCGCGCGCCCCGCCGCATGGACGATCTGGACTTCCTGCTGGGCGTCAGTGACGACACTCGCCAGGGCGCTCTGCGTTTTCGACTCTCAGGGACGAGCGCCTTCCTCGGCGACGACGCTCACGTTCCCCCGCTCGTCTCGCTCCCGCGACTCCTGCGCGCAGCCGACGACCTGTCGGCCGGCGACGAGTCCGCCGAGGCCATCAAACAGCTCCTCGACACAGGAACGACCGGCCTGGGAGGCGCCCGGCCGAAGGCATCCGTCCGCCTGGCGAACGGCGATCTCGCCATTGCGAAGTTCCCGCACTCCAGCGACCAGTGGGACGTCATGGCGTGGGAGGCGACCGCCCTCGACCTCCTCGAGGCAGCAGGGATCCGCACACCGCAGCGCACGCTGACGAAGGTGGGCGACCGCAGCGTCCTGCTGCTGCGGAGGTTCGACCGCGCGGGGAGCGAGCGCATCGGCTACATCAGCGCCATGACCGCCGTCGGCGCTCGCGACGGCGACCACCGCGACTATGCCGATGTCGCGCTGGCCGTCCGCGACCTGTCGCCCTCCCCGAGACGCGACCTTCGCGAGCTCTTCGATCGCGTCGTGGCGAGCGCCGCGCTGGGCAACACAGACGACCACCTGCGAAATCATGGGTTCCTCTCCGCACGGGGTGCCTGGACGCTCAGCCCGGCGTTCGACGTGAATCCGCAGCCGGACGCGTTTCGCCCCCGCTCGACGTCGATCATGGGGGCGGACAGCCCGCCGGACGAGGCGGAGGCGCTCATCGCCTTCGCCGAGGAGTGCGACCTCGATCCTGTTTCCGCGCGCGGCCGAATGGCATCCGTCATGCACGCAGTGGAGAACTGGCGGGAGCGAGCCCGAACGAACGGCATCGCGAGCCGCGAGATCGCGTTGATGGGCGAGTCGATCGAGGGGCGGTCAGGAGCGGTGGCGCGCGTCTGCGCGAAGAGCTGAGCGCAGCCGCCTCGCGCACCGGGCTTCCCTCACCATTCGCCATTCACCCGCATCATTCGGCGAAGAGGTGGTGTCGGAGAGGTCCGTATCAGGGCAAGGTCGTCGAATGAGCATCGATACCGGCGGGCGGGGCCCCACCGCACCGACGCAACCGACCGACTGGAAACGAAGTCTGAGTGTCTTCGCCGCGCTGCTGATCGTCGGCGCCTTCTCGGCGGCCACCGTCGCCTTGATGACCGCGGTTCTCGCGGGGCCACCTCGTTCCATCCCCTGGGCCAGCGTCGTTTCTGATTGGAGTCTCGCCAGCACAACGCACGTGGGGTGGTCGGCTTCTCTTCTGACAGCGACTGCGGCGACTCTGGCGACACTGTCCAACACGTCTCTGGGCAACGACGAAAAGCTGCGGAACGCCCTCACGATCGTCGCGCACGTCATGGCGGTCGGAGCCGCGCTATGGATCGGGACAGCGCTGATAAGCATGCTCGTCCCGGCGACGCCCGAGGTGTGGGCGGCGCGACAGCAACTCTGGGGGGTGATTCTCGTCGCCGGCCCGATCGTCATCGGCGCCGGACTGGCCGCGGGACGTTACCCGCGGATCAGCCCCGAGGCCCGGCTCGCGTCCGGCGAGAGGAACCTCCGTGACCTCGACGCTCAGCTCAGCGACATGCGACGACGCGCGAACCCGGAATGGAGCATGCTGCGCGCTCGATCCGTTGCGTGGCTCCCGCCGATCGCCGTCGGAGCTTCGTGCGTCATCTCGCTGATCGTTCTCATGTCTGCGCAGGGCGTGACCCAGCCCCGGATCTTCGCCGGGTGGATCGCTTCCGTCCTCGCGCTTCTGTCCTTCTGGGCGGCACCCATCGGTCTTTGCCGAGTGGTGTGGGCTCAGCCTCTCGGAACGCTGTGGCGGCGCGACGAACCGACGGCGAACCGGAGACCGACGGCATGGGGTTATGCGGCTCTCGTCGCTCTCGTGCTCTGGGCCGCCTTTGCGCTCGTTCTCTGCGTCGCCCTGATCGTTCTCATCCTGATCGATCCCGGATCTGACGAACTGCCCGTTCGGCTCGGGTACTCGGCGGTCCTCGGCGGCGGACTGATCGCGCTGACCGTGGCGCTCATGCTCCATCGTCACAACAGAACCGCCTGGGCGACCATCGGATATCTCCGCAGGGCTCGTTTTCGCGACGGGTACATCGCGCAGATCGAGCAGGCACAGGCCGAGCTCGACCGGCGCCGGCGCGAGGAACGATCTCATGCGCTGATCCCGAGGGTCTGGGATGCTCTTCGCCGTCGGCGAGCGTGAGCATTCACCACGCCCGAGCCGGAGCCGCGTGCCATCGCCCTAAACTGCATCCCATGCCCGGTGCCGGTGACGTCTCCCTCCCGCCCGGCGGCGTGCAGAAGCTGCTCAACAACAACGTCGTCGTGGCGATCGACGGCGACGGCCGCGAGCGCGTCCTCATGGGCCGGGGCATCGGATTCCAGCTCAAGCACGAGGGCCGCGTCGACCCGGCCAAGGTCGAGAAGACGTTCGTGCTCGAGCAGGGCAGCGACACCGCCCACGCGCAGAAGCTCCTCACCGACGCTCCGTACGCGCTCGTCGAGGCGGTGCTGCACGCCGTCGACCAGGCCGAGCGCGATCTCGGACGCGACCTCGGCCGGCGCCTCCCGCTGGCCGTGATCGACCACGTGAACTACGTCATCGAGCGCCTCGACCAGGGCATCCGCATCCCCGGCACCTCGATGCCCGAGCTGCGGATCCTCCACCCCGACGAGTCGCGCGCCGCGGAGCGCATGGCGGCCTCGATCGCGGCATCCCTCGACCGTGAGCTTCCGCCCGAGGAAGGCGTGTTCCTCACGATGCACCTGCTCAACGCCACGCGCGATGAGCCCAACGGCACCGCGGCCCTGCTGTTCCGCCGCGTGCAGCACGTCGTGCGCACGGTCGAGACGGGCCTCGGCGTCGCCCTCGACACCGAGAGCCCCGACTACGCGCGGTTCATCCTGCACGTGCGGTTCCTCCTGCAACGGCTCGTGAACCGCGCGATGCTCGCGAGCGGCGACTCGTCGTTCTTCGAGTTCGCGAAGCACCGTTATCCCCGGGCCTTCGGCATCGCCGAGGCCGTGAAGGCCTACGTGCTCGCGGCCACCGGGTCGACCCTGACCGACGAAGAGGTGCTCTACCTCACGGTGCACGTCGAGCGCCTCGCGACGAGCCTGGGCCGCCCCGACGACAGTGGCGGGCCCGACGCACCGGTGCTATAGTCGCCGACGCAGGCGTCACACCCTGCCGACGATTTCCGGATTGTTACCGCGCAAGCGGGCAAGACCTGAACTCACATCGCTGACGAGCGATGAACGAGTTCGGGTCTTTTTTATTGCCCGAAACCCTCCGGAGCGTCGCCCGAACATCCCGAGAAGGCCGCACAGGTGCGGCGAAAGGCAGGCGGATTCCGATGGCGGATCACGCGAAGACAGCGACGGCGGTCCTGGCCGGCGTCGGCGGAGAGAGCAACATCAGCTCGATGGTGCACTGCGCGACGAGACTCCGGTTCGTCCTGAAGGACGAGAGCAAAGCGGATGCCACGGCGCTCCGCGCCACCCCCGGCGTCATCACCACGGCGCAGGCCGGCGGGCAGTACCAGGTCGTCATCGGCAACGACGTCCCCGACGTCTTCGCCGCGATCCAGGCGCAGACGAAGCTCGGCGGCGCCGGCACCGAGGGCGGCGACGCGGGCCCGAAGGGCAACCTCTTCAACCGCTTCATCAAGATGATCTCGGCGATCTTCACGCCGATCCTCTGGGCACTGGCCGGCACCGGTCTGCTGAAGGCGTTCGTCGCCGCGGCCGTCACCTTCGGCTGGCTGGATGCCACGAGCTCCACCTACGTGATCCTCAACGCGCTCTCCGACGCGCTCATCAACTTCCTCCCGATGGCCCTCGCCATCACCGCGGCGCGCTACTTCAAGGCCTCCGAGTTCACCTCGTTCGCGATCGCCGGCGCGCTGGTCTACCCGAGCATCGTGGCGCTCAACGGCCAGACGGACATCACCTTCTTCGGCATCCCGGTGACGATGGTCAGCTACGTCTCGAGCGTCATCCCGATCATCGTGATCGTGTGGCTGCAGAGCTACGCCGAGCGGTTCCTGCTCAAGCTCCTGCCCGGCGCGGTGAAGCGCTTCCTCACGCCGATGATCGTCGTGGCCCTCGCCGTCCCCCTCGTGTTCCTCGCGATCGGCCCGCTCTCGAGCCTGATCGGTGGCGGTCTCGCGTCCGCGATCGGCTGGGTGTTCCAGACCGTGCCGTGGCTGGGTGGCGCGATCATGGGCGGCCTGTGGCAGGTCTTCGTGATCTTCGGCCTGCACTGGGGTCTCGTGCCCCTGTTCCAGCTCGAGCTGCAGACCACCGGGCAGATGCTCCTCATCGGACCCGTGTTCGCCGCCGTTCTCGCCCAGGCGGCCGCCGTCGCCGGCGTGCTCGTGCGTTCGCGCAACAAGAACCTCCGTTCGCTCGCCGCCCCGGCGACCCTGTCGGGCTTCCTCGCCGGCATCACCGAGCCCGCGATCTACGGCATCAACCTGCCGCTCAAGCGCCCCTTCGCCTTCGGCATCGTCGGCGGTGCGCTCGGTGGCGCGCTCATCGCGATGGGCGGGGTCTTCTCGAAGGCTTTCGTCGTGCCCTCCGGTCTCGCGCTCCCCGCGCTGCTCGGCAACGGCAACATGGTCATGCTCGGCATCGGTCTCGCGGTCGCGATCATCGTCCCGTTCCTCCTCACGGTCATCGTCGGGTTCGCGGATCCCGTCGACACCGCTGCCCCGGCCGCCCCCGCCGCCGCGACCGACACCGCGGTGCTGAGCCCCGTCGACGGCACCGTCGTGCCGCTGAGCGAGGTTCCGGATGCCGCCTTCGCCGACGCCTCGCTCGGCAAGGGCGTCGCGATCCGCCCGACGTCGGGCGCGGTGTACGCCCCCTTCGACGGCACCGTCGTCGCGGCGTTCCCGACCGGTCACGCGATCGGCCTGCGCGGGGTCGACGGGGTGGAGCTGCTCATCCACGTCGGGCTCGACACCGTGAAGCTCGGCGGCGAGCACTTCTCCCTGAAGGTGCAGTCCGGCACCGAGGTGAAGGCCGGCGACCTGCTGCTCGAGTTCGACGGCGACGCCATCGAGAAGGCCGGGTACAACCTCATCACCCCGGTCATCGTCACCAACGGCGACCTGTACCCCGACATCGCCGACGCGGCATCCGGACCCCTCTCGCACGGCGAGACGCTGTTCCGCGCCGTGTCGGTCGACTCCCTGTCCGCCACCCGCTGACCCCCTGGAGGCACGAAACATGACGACCACCCCCTTCCCCGACGGGTTCCTCTGGGGCGGCGCGACCGCCGCGAACCAGATCGAGGGCGCGTACGACGAAGACGGCAAGGGCTTCTCGGTGCAGGACGTGATGCCCCGCGGCATCTCCGGCCCCCGGTCCGCACAGCCCACGCCCGACAACCTCAAGCTCGTCGGTATCGACCACTACCACCGCTACGCGGAGGACATCGCGCTGTTCGCCGAGATGGGCTTCGGCGTCTACCGCTTCTCGATCGCGTGGAGCCGCATCTTCCCGAAGGGAGATGAGACCGAGCCGAACGAGGCGGGTCTCGCGTTCTACGACCGCGTGCTCGACGAGCTCGAGAAGCACGGCATCGAACCGCTCGTGACGATCTCGCACTACGAGACGCCGCTGCACCTGGCCGAGACCTACGGCGGGTGGACGAACCGCGCGCTCATCGGGTTCTACGAGCGCTACGCCCGCACGCTCTTCGAACGCTTCGGCTCGCGCGTGAAGTACTGGCTGACGTTCAACGAGATCAACTCGCTGCTGCACGCCCCCTTCATGAGCGGTGGCATCCCGATCCCCGAGGGCGGCGTCCCCGAGCAGCAGCTGTACCAGGCGATGCACCATGAGCTCGTGGCATCCGCTCGGGCCACCCGCATCGCCCGCGAGGTCGCCCCCGAGGCGAAGATCGGCTGCATGGTGCTGTCGATGCCGATCTACCCCCTCACCCCCTCCCCCGACGACGCCCGCGCGGTGATGGATGCCGACCACGGCAACCTCGTCTACGGCGACGTGCACACCCGCGGCGCCTACCCCGGCTACTTCCTGCGGACGCTGCGCGAGAAGGGCATCGCGCTCGACATCACCGACCAGGATCGCGACGACCTGACCAACACGGTCGATTTCGTGTCGTTCAGCTACTACATGTCGATCGCCGAGACCGCCGATCCCGCGAAGCGGGCCACGGGCGAGGGCAACATCATGGGCGGCGTCGCCAACCCCACGCTCCCGGCGAGCGAGTGGGGCTGGCAGATCGACCCCGTGGGCCTGCGGCTGGTGCTCAACCAGTTCTGGGATCGCTGGCAGAAGCCGCTCTTCATCGTCGAGAACGGACTGGGCGCGCGCGACCAGCTCGTCGAGGTCGACGGCGAGAAGACGGTCGTCGACGACTACCGCATCGCCTACCTCAACGACCACCTCGTGCAGGTCGGCGAGGCGATCGAGGACGGTGTCGACGTGCTCGGCTACACCTCATGGGGCTGCATCGACATCGTCAGCGCCAGCACCGCGCAGCTGAGCAAGCGATACGGTTTCATCTACGTCGACCGCAACGACGACGGCACCGGGACGCTCGAGCGCTACCGGAAGAAGTCGTTCCACTGGTACGCCGACGTCATCCGGACCAACGGCGCGTCCCTGACGCGCTGACCCCCCCTGATCGGATCGGCCCCGGGCTCGCGCGCCCGGGGCCGATCCCCCTTGGAGTGCACCATGACCCGCATCGCCTTCCTCGACGTCGACGGCACGATCCTCGAGCACGGCTCACTGATCGCCCCCTCGACCGTGACCGCGATCCGCCAGGCCCGCGCGAACGGACACCTCGTATGGCTGAGCACCGGACGTTCCGCCGGCGACGTCCACCCCGACGTCCTCGCGATCGGCTTCGACGGCGCGATCACCAACGGCGGGGCGTACGCGACGCGGGGCGATGAGACCCTCGTGGAGCAGCCCATGCCGCGAGCCGACGTCGAGCTCCTCGAGCGGTACTTCGAGGCCCACGGCATCCACTACTTCCTGCAGACGCACGGCGGTGTCTTCGCGAGCGAGGGCATGGGCGCCGTGATGACGGCGTACCGCCGTGAGCGTCACGCCGAACGGGCCGCTCAGCTCGCGGAGCAGGGCCTCACCGCGGAAGAGCCGCTGTGGAAGGAACCGCGCCCCGTCGCGGAGGTCGATCGTGACGCGGTCGCGAAGGCCGTGTTCGTCAGCCCATCGATCGACACGGTCCACCACGCGGCCGCCGAGCTCGGCGACGGCTTCCACGTCATCCCCGGGTCCATTCCGCTGCCGGGCGGCTCCAACGGCGAGATCGGTCAGGCGGGCGTGACCAAGGGCTCCGCGATCACGGCCGTGCTCGCGCAACTGGGCCTTTCGGCGACGGATGCCATCGGCATCGGCGACAGCTGGAACGACGTCGAGATGTTCGAGGTCGTCGGCACCCCCGTCGCCATGGGCAACGCGGCGCCCGAGCTGCAGAAGCTCGCCGGGCGCGTCACGACGACGGTGCTGGACGACGGCGTGCACAACGCGTTCGCGGAGCTCGGGCTGATCTGACGCGGGGCGTCCGCGGGGACGAGGACTACCCCTCCAGGACCAGGTCGAGCAGATGGCCCGACAGCGTCTTGCCGTGCGGATCGGCGGCGCGCGAGCGGGTCACTCCGCCGTCGAGCCGTCCCCGCACCACCACCGTGAAGGCGCCGAGACGCGGCACCGCGTGGATCGTGACGTGGCTCGCGTCGACGCCGAAGTGCCCGGCGACCCGGTCGGGTCGCAGCGTCTCGTCGAGGCGCGCGTAATCGTCCCGTTCGTAAGGCGCGACGACCAGGATCGACGTGTCGCCCTTGTCGCCCGCGCGCGCGTGAGCCAGATCGCCCAGGGTCGTCATGGCACCATCTCCACTCGGGGTTCGACCCGGTCGCGGTCGATGAAGGTCGACACGATCCCCACCGTCTCCTTCAGGCTGAGGTCCGCCCCGCCGCCACCGGCGGGGCCGTTCGTGTACAGCGCCTCGACCTCGCGGTGCAGCAGGGCCGCGGCTGCGCGATCGAACGTGCGCAGGGACAGCCGTGCGCGCACCTCGGCCGGTTCGCCCGACGGTTCGTGCCACGGCCGCAACGAGTTGTACCCCTGCAGGTCGGCTCGGACCTCGCCCGGATCGCGGCCGTGCACCGCCTCCCAGCGCTCCCGCACGATCTGCAGCGCCAGTTCGGCGCGTTCGCGCGCCCCGCGGCCGGCGTAGGCGATGCTTCCCACCGCGAGGAAGCCGTCGCGGACGCCGACGCTCACCTTGAGCTGCTCCGGCCTCCCCTGCGCGGAGGCCGCCGACACGCGCACACGGTCCGGACCCACTTCGTCGATGCGCACGTCACCGAGGTCGAGGGTGGCATCCGGGGTCTTGTACCGACACGGGTCGTCGATCTCGTACAGCAACTGCTCGAGCACCGTGGCGCGCGAGATGAGCCCACCCGTGCCCGCGGCCTTGCCGAACTCGGCGACGCCGTCGGCGGCGACATCCGCGAAGGGGAAGCCGAGAGTCGCCAGACCCGGCACGACCTTGCGCCCGCCGTCCGCGAAGTATCCGCCGGTGAGCTGCCCCGCGCACTCGAGCAGGTGGCCGACCAGGGTGGGCGCGGCCATCTCGTCGGGCGAGGCGTCGTCCCAGCCGTGGTGCACGGCGATCGGCGCGGCGAAGAGGGCCGCATCGCCCATGCGACCCGTGATCACGACGTCCGCGCCGTTCTCGAGGGCGCGCATCGCCGCCCCCGCGCCGATGTAGGCGTTGGCCGAGACGAGACGGTCGCCCAGGTCGCCGATGGTCAGATCGGTGCCGGCGATGCGGGCATCCGCCGGGATCACCGCCGTGACGTCGTCGCCGACGACCGCCGCGACTCGACGACCCGCTCCGCCCGGATGCGCCGCGAGAAGGTCGACGACGGCGCGCGCGAGCCCCACGGGATCGGCGGCGCCCGCGTTGGTCAGCACGCGCGTGCGCGGTGCCAGGTGCGGCAGCACGCCGGTGAGGCGGTCGAGGAACACCCGGTCGAAGCCGTCGCCGGCGGACGTCGCCGCGCGCTGCTGGGCGAGCCCGATGGTCCGTTCGGCGAGGCACTCGAACACCAGGGCGTCGAGCTCCCCGCGCGCGGCGAGGATCTCGGCCGGCTCGAAACGGTCGCCGGCGAAGCCGCTTCCCGCGCCGATGCGATACGTGCTCATGGTCGGTCGACCCCCTGCCAGATCGTCACGAGATCGTGCGGAGAGAGGGATGCCGCCGGCACCGCGCCCGCCACGAGTGCGGCGTCGAGCCCCCCACCGTCGAGGCGCCCGTCGCGGATGAGCGTCACGAGGGTCTCCTGGACCGCGCGCGAGCGCGCATCGTCGCCCCGCGCGAAGATCCCGGCCAGCTCCGCCCCGTGACCGCCGGGGTCGTCGCCCTCGCGACCGACCTCGAGGTACGCGGCCCCGCCGCCCGCGGCGCGCTGCGCCGCGACGAGACGCGCAGCCGGCAGCCGGTAGATGTAGTCGCCCAGCACACGTCGCCAGCTCGCCGCCGGGTCGCCCTCGCCGTACGCGTCCACCACGCTCCGCGGGGCCGCACCGGCCAGGGTCTCGATCGCCTCCGGGAATGGCGCGTCGAGATCGGGCACCGAGCCGGGGCCGAAGCCCTCCATCTCGTCCGTGCCGGCGGCGGCGAGCACGAAGGTGTCGCGCAGAGCCCCCTCGCGCACGGCATCCAGCGGGTGGCGGGGGACGACGGCATCCGGGGTCCCGGCATCGATCGCGACGCCGAACCCGACCGGCCGCACGCCGTTGCGCACGCCGAGGTCGCGCGGGGCGACCGCGGCCTGGGCGGCGAGCACCGCCTGCGGGTCGAGGTCGATGAGGCGCTCGACGTCCAGGTGCTCGAGAAGAGCGTCCCCGAACCGGGCGGCGTCGTCCGCGGCGACGACACGCGAGGCACCGCCCGAGAAGCAGGCGAGAGCGCGCGGCCGCGGGACGCCCGGCGCCACGGCCGCCGCGGCGGCGAGGAACGCCCCCGCACTCTGTCCGATGAGCGTCACGCGAGACGCGTCGCCGCCGAAGGAGGGTGCCGCGATGTCGATCCAGCGCAGAGCGGCGCAGACGTCCTGCAGACCGAGATCGTGGGCGGCCGAGAGCTCCCCGCCGCGGTGCGCGAAGGCACCGAAGCCGAACGCGCCGACGCGGTAGTTCAGGGTCACCACGACGCTCTGGGCGGCCCCGGCGAGAGAAGCGCCGTCGAAGACCGACGTCGAGGCGGTCCCCATCTCGAAGCCACCGCCGAAGAGCCACACCGCGACGGGAGCGGCTTGCGCGCCCCGGGGCGCCCAGACGTTGAGGGTCAGGCAGTCGATCGCCGACTGCCCGCCGGGCAGGTCGAAGCCGGGGACCGGCGGCTGGATCGGGGCGGGGCCGAACTCCCCGCCCGGCGCCGCCGGGGCGACCGGATCGGTCAGGACCGGCGCGGCGAAAGGGTGCGCGAGCGTGGCGAACCGCACGCCCAGCCAGGCGTCGATCTCGGCGCTCACGGTCGTTCCTCGATGGTCGGGATCGCCTCGATGAGCGACCGGGTGTACTCCTCGCGCGGATTCGCGTAGATGTCGCGCTTGTCCCCCTCTTCGACGAGGTCGCCGAGGTACATCACGCCGATGCGGTCGGAGATGAACTCCACCACCGACAGATCGTGCGAGATGAAGAGGTACGAGAGCCCGAACGCCTCCTGCAGGTCCTTCAGCAGGTTCAGCACCTGCGCCTGCACCGAGACGTCGAGAGCCGACACGGGCTCGTCCGCGACGATGAGCCGCGGCTGCAGGGCGAGGGCGCGCGCGATCATGATGCGCTGGCGCTGGCCTCCCGAGAAGTCGACGGGCTTCTTCTCGAGCGCCGCCGCGCCGAGGCCGACGTGGTCGACGAGGGCGCGGGCGCGATCGCGCTGGTCCTTCGCCGTGCCGCGGCGGTGGACCTGGAGCGGCTCCATGATGAGGTCGGCGACCGTCATTCGCGGGTTCAGGGCACCGAACGGGTCCTGGAAGACGATCTGCACGTCCCGCCGGTACTGCTGGCGGGCGGCCCGGTCGAGGCGGGTGACGTCGGCCCCGTCGAATCGCACGGTGCCCGACGTGGGCTCCGTCAGTCGCGCGATCATGCGTGCGACGGTCGACTTCCCGCTGCCCGATTCGCCCACGAGGCCGTACGTGCGGCCCTTCTCGATCTGGAACGAGACGCCCTTCACGGCCGTGACCTGTCGGCGACGCGAGACGTGGAAGGTCTTCGTGAGGTTCTCGACCTCGAGCAGGGCGGTCATGCCGCGACTCCTTCTGCTTCGCGTCGCACCCGATGACCGGGGGCGACCGTGACGAGTTCGGTGACGGGGCGGAGGGCGGCGGCATCCTGTCGCGCATCGCGCAGCCACGGGGCGATGGATGCCACGGTCGGAAGGCGCGGGCGATCGTCGCCGAGCACGGGGATCGACATCAGCAGAGCCCGCGTGTAGTCGTGCGCCGGGTCGTGCAGGAGCGTCGCGGTGGGCCCGCTCTCGACGACCTGTCCGCCGTACATGACGACGGCTTCGTCGCACGTCTCGGCGACGACCCCGAGGTCGTGGGTGATGAGCATGAGCGCGACGCCCAGGCGCTCGCGCAGCGAGCCCAGCAGGTCGATGACCTGGCGCTGGAGGGTGACGTCGAGCGCCGTGGTCGGCTCGTCGGCGATCACGAGCTCGGGCTCGCACGAGATGGCCATCGCGATCATGACGCGCTGGCGCATCCCGCCCGAGAGCTGGCCGATCCGGTCGCCGCGGATGTCGCGCGCCTTGCCCAGGCCGACGATGTCGAGGAGCTCGCGCACCCGGTCGGCGCGCTGGCGCCGGTTCATGTCGAAGTGAGCGCGGAGACCCTCCTCGAGCTGCTGCCCGACGGTGAGGATGGGATGCAGCGACGACATCGGCTCCTGGAAGACGAAACCGATACGCCGACCGGCCATCGCCCGCCGATCCGCGGCCCCCATGCCGATCAGCTCGCGACCGTCGAAGCGGACCGATCCGCTCGGGGTGAGCTTCTCGCCCAGGAGTCCGGCGATGGCGAGGGCGGTCAGGGACTTGCCGCTGCCGGACTCGCCGACGACGGCGAGCGCCCGCCCGCGGTCGAGGGCGAAGTCGACCGATCGCACGGCGTCGTAGGGTCCGCCCGCGGTGTCGGCGGTGATGGAGAGGTCGGAGACCTGCAGCAGTGGGGCGCTCATGCGCTCTTCCTCCCGAGACGGACACGCGGGTCGACCACGGAGTACGACAGGTCGACCAGGAGATTGACGATGATCACGAAGAGGCCGGTGAACAGCACGATCCCCTGCACCAGCGAGTAGTCCCGACGCCCGACGGCATCCAGGAGCAGGCGGCCCATGCCCGGGACGCCGAAGATCGTCTCGACGACGGCGCTGCCGGAGAGCAGGCTCGCGACGAGCAGGCCCGCGACGGTCATGATCGGCAGGGCGGCGACGCGGACGACGTGCACCGCGCCGATGCGGCGCGGGGGCACGCCGAGGGAACGGGCGGTCGTGACGAAGGGCTCGCGAACGACGTCGAGGATCGCCCCGCGGGTGATGCGGGCGACGAACGCCGACTCGGCGATCCCGAGCGACAGGGCCGGGAGGGTGATCGAGCGCAGGTGCGGCCAGAAGCCCTTCGACATCGGGACGAAGCCTCCGACGTTGAACCAGTGCAGCCACGCGGCGAACACGACGATCAGGATCAGCGCGACGACGAACTGCGGCACCGAGATGCCGATGATGCCGAGGGCCGTGGCGACGCGCCCCGCGGGGCGCCCGTTGCGGAACGCCGCGAGAGCACCGAGTCCGATGCCGAGCGCGAGCGCGACGATCAGCGCGATGACGCTGATCTCGAGGGTGACGAGGGCATAGTCCGGGATGACGTCGACCACGGGCTTGCCGAGGAAGAGGCTGTCGCCGAGGCGGAGGGTCACCACGTCGCCGAGGAAGCGGCCGAACTGCTCCCAGAGCGGCGCGTTGAGGCCGAGCTGCTCGCGGAGGGCGGCGACCTGGTCGGGTGTCGCGGAGTCGCCGAGCAGGATGGCGGCCGGGTCGCCGGGGGCCAGACGCAGCAGGAGGAAGACCAGCACCAAGGGCACGGCCACGGTGGGCAGCAGCGCGAGGAGGCGCTGCGCGAGATAGCGGAGCATGTCAGCGGCCTCCGGCGCGCGGGTCGAGGATGTCACGGACGTTGTCGATGACGATGTTCATGGCGAGGACCGTGAGGATCAGCGCGAGACCCGGGAAGCCCCACATCCACACCGCCGAGGTGAGGTAGCTGCGGGCCTCCGACAGCGACGCTCCCCAGCTCGGGACGTTCGGCGGCAGACCCGCGCCGATGAAGCTCAGCGCGGACTCGACGAGCACGGCGGTGGTGAAGGTGATGGCCGCTTGGACCAGCACGGGGGTCGTGGCCTGCGGCAGGATGTAGCGCCAGAAGATGCGGACGCTGCCCGCACCGATCGCGCGGGCCGAGTCGACCATCGGCAGCTCGCTGGCCACGAGCGCGGAGCTGCGGACCACGCGGGTCATGCCCGGGACGAAGACGATCGTCATCGCGAGGATCACGGTCCCGAGCCCGGGACCGAGGATCGCGGTCATCGCCAGGGCGAGCACGATGATCGGGAACGACATCACGCCGTCGACGATGCGCATGACGATCGCGTCGAACCAGCGGAACATGCCGGCCAGGATGCCGAGGACCACCCCGATCGCCGTCGTGATCGCGGCGGTGACGACGCCCACGGTGAGCGATGCCTGCGCCCCGAAGACGGTGCGCGAGTACACGTCGCGGCCGAGGTTGTCGGTGCCGAAGATGTGCATCGCGGAGGGCGGGCGCAGGCGCTCGACGGCGACGAACGCGTTGGGATCCCCCGCGAGGACGGGGGCGAGCAGAGCCGCCCCCGCCATCACGAGAAGGAGGATGAGCGCCACCACGGCGATCGGTCGGTGCAGGAGTCGACGCCACAGTCGTGGGCGGACGGTGCGCGCGGCGGCCGCTTCGATCGACGTCGTCGTGGGGACGGTCATCTCGGACATGGGGGATCCTTGTCAGGGGTGGAGCGGGATCAGGACTGGTCGAGCCAGGTGTTGTAGTACCAGCCGGCCAGCTCGTCCGGGTGCTCGGTGTGCACGCGGTTGGCGGTGATGAGCAGCGGGCGCGAGGTCCCGAACTTCAGGAACGGCAGGTCTTCGTACACGAGGGTCTGCAGCTGCTCCCAGGTCGCCTTGCGGGCGGCGGGGTCGGACTCGGTCGACAGCTTCGACAGGAGCGCATCGCGGTCGGGCGAGACCCACGTGCCGGGGAACGTCTGCTGCAGGTAGGGCAGCAGCACCGGGTCGGCGTAGGTCGGGATGCCGGAGGAGAACAGGTCGAACGCGGTCGGGTCGGTGCGCAGCTGGATGACGCTCGCACGGTCGATGACCTGCAGGTCGATGTTGATGCCGGCTTCCTTCAGCTGCTGCTGCGCGGGAAGCGACGGGCCGTACCAGGAGGGGTCCTCCTTGGTGGTGAGCCAGCGGATCGGCTCGCCCGTGTAGCCGGCCTCGTCGAGCAGCTTCTTGACGCGATCGAGGTCGGGCTTGTTGTAGTTGTCGGTCCCGGCGTCGGTCGCCCAGGTGCTGTTCACCTCGGGGATGATGCTGCCGTCGACCGAGTAGAACTCGGGGTTGCCGAAGGCGGCGAGCATGATGTCGTCCATGTTCAGCGCCGCGAGGAACGCCTGGCGCATGGCGACGTTCGACATGATGCCCTGCGCCTTGTTGAACACGACGGTCGAGCCCGAGGTCGGGCTGAGCAGCACGGCCTGGGCCACGCCACCGCTGCTGACGGAGTCGTAGTCGTCGTATGAGAGAGAGCCACCGATGTCGACCTGACCCGCCTCGGTCGCCTGGCGACGCGTGGAGGCCTCGGGCATCGGTGTGAAGACGATTTGATCGGCGTAGGCGTTCTTCGCGCCGAGCCCGCCGTCACCGGGGGTGTCGAGCTTCTGGTATCCGTCCCAGCGATCGAGCACGACGTCGCCGTCGGCCGCGTAGCTGGTGAGCTTGTAGGGGCCGGTGCACACGAGGTCGGAGACCGGATCGGTGATCGGCCGGTCCTTCACCACGCTCGCGGGCATCATGTACGCGGTCGTGAGCAGTGTCGGCAGGAGAGGGCTCGGCGTGTTCAGAGTGATCGTGAGGGTGGTGTCGTCGACCGCCTCGATCGAGGTGGTGAGCGACTTCAGGATCGAGCCGTTGCCCGGGGTGAGGAAGTAGCGGTTCAGGCTCGCGATCACGTCGGCGGAGGTGAACGGCTCGCCGTCCTGGAAGCTCACGCCGTCGCGCAGGGTCAGCGTGTAGCTGCCGCCGCCGTTGTCGACGAGGTCCTTCGCGAGAACGGGGCCGATCTCGAACGAGGTCGAGACGTCGAAGAGCGGTTCGCAGACCTGACGGGCGATGACCCAGTCGGCCTGCAGGCTCGTGGCGAAGGGGTCGATGATCGACGGCGTCGCGGCGAGGGCGACGGTCAGGGTGCCGCCCGTCTGGGGTTCGCCGCCGTCCGAGATGCTCCCGGTGCCGGTGGTGCCGTCGGCACCGCAGCCCGACAGGACGAGGGCGGATGCCGCGGCGAGCGCGGCGAGCGGGATCAGCCGGCGGACGCGCCGGTTCGGTCGAACATCGTGCCTCATTGCAGAAACTCCATCGTCGGGGTTCAGGATGCCGCGTCGGGGAAACGCGTATCCACTGTATACACTGGATCCAATGGATACGCAACGCGGTCGCCCCTATCCTCGAACGAACGGGCGACGGCGTCTGCGATCGAACGAGGAGGCAACGTGGCGGCATCGATGAGCCCCGAGGTGATCGCCTCGCGGATCGCCCTGGCCATCCGCGAGAAGGTGATCCCCCCGGGGGCGGCACTCGTGCAGGAAGACCTCGCCCGGCGGTTCGACGTCAGCCGCAGCCCGGTGCGCGAGGCCCTGCGGATCCTCGCCACCGAGGGCGTGATCGAGATGACGCCGGGCGGGGGCGCCTCGGTCCGCACGCTCGATCGCGACGAGCTCGACGAGCTCTACGAACTGCGGCTCCTGCTCGAGCCGACGATCGCGGACGACATCGTGCGCCGCATCACGCGCGGCGAGGTCACGGCACTGGAGTCACGGGTGGCCGAGATGGAGTCCGCGGACGACGTCGGCCGGTGGATGCGCGCGAACTTCGAGTTCCACTCGCGCCTCTACCACGCGGCGGGGCGCCCCCGGACGGCCGAGATCCTGCGCGGGCTCCTGGCCGCGGTGCAACCGTACTCGCAGGAGAACATCGACCATCTCGGCGGCCGCGGCCAGGCCGATGAGGAGCATCGCGAGATGCTCGCCGCGATCCGCGACGGCGACGGCGCACGTCTCGCGGAGCTGCTGCGAACGCACCTGGTCAGCGCGAAGAACCGCGTGGCGCACGCGCTGTCCGAGGGCGACGACGACCTCGACCCGCTGGCCCTGTTCCGCGGCGAGAGCTGACGCGAGAACGCGGTCGTTCCCGCCCCTCCGGGACGGAGCGCGCCGCGCGCGTGCCCCGTTCCGGGGGCGTCAGTCCAGGAAGATGTCCGGGTACATCGCCTCATCCGGCGTCCCCGGCACCGCAGCGTACTTCGCGAAGTCGGTCACGCCGGCGGCGAGAAGCACGTCCTCGACGATGAGCGTCTGACCGGTCCGTTCGCGCGAGGGCGAGGTGAGCACCTCGTACGCGGCATCCGCGTAGATCTCGGGCGTCCGCGACACGGCCATGAGCCGGTCGCCGCCGATCACGTTCTGCACGGCGGCCGTCGCGATGGTCGTCCGCGGCCACAGCGTGTTGGCGGCGATCCCGGCGTCGGCGAACTCCGCGGCAAGGCCCAGCGTCGCCATCGTCATGCCGAACTTGGCGAGGCTGTACCCCGTGTGTGCGCCGAGCCACTTCGGCGTCGTGTTCAGCGGCGGCGACAGCGAGAGGATGTGCGGGTTCCCGGCATCCCTCAGCTGGGGGACGGCGGCCCGCGAGAGCAGGAACGTGCCGCGCACGTTGACGTCCTGCATGAGGTCGTACTTCTTCGTCGCCAGGTCGAGGGAGCCCGACAGGTCGATCACGCTGGCGTTGTTGACGACGATGTCGATGCCGCCGAATTCCCCGACCGTCCGGATGACGGCTTCGGTGATCGATGCCTCATCCCGCACGTCGCCGACGATCGGCAGCGCCTGCCCGCCCGCCGCGCGGATCGCCTCGGCCGCCGTGTGCACCGTGCCCTCGAGCTTGGGGTGCGGGGTGTCGGTCTTGGCGAGCAGCGCGATGTTCGCGCCGTCGCGGGCGGCGCGGAGCGCGATCGCGAGGCCGATACCGCGACTGCCGCCCGACATGAGGATGGTCTTGCCCGAGAGTGGGCCCACGCCGCCGGAGGCCCCGGGCGCCGCGCCAGCGGCGGCTGGAGGGGTGGTGGGGATCATGAGCGTCCTTTCGCGGAGGCGGCGGCGAACGCGGCGACCCGCGCCTTCGCCTCGGGGGTGTCGAAGGCGGCGCCGATCGTGGCGGCCTCGTCGTCGAGGTTCTCGGCGAACGTCCGCCCCGCGCCGAGACGAACGAGACGCGTGGCCTGACCGAACGCCGCGGTCGCTCCGTCGAGCCAGAACCGCGCGATCTCCTGGACCCGTGAGACGAGGGTCCCGGATGCCACGACCTCGGCGACGAGACCCCAGTCCAGGGCCTCCGCGGCGGTGAGCATGCGGTCCTGCAGCAGCAGCTGCAGCGCTCGACGCTGCCCGATCGCGGCGGGCAGCAGCGTCGAGACGCCGAGGTCGGGGGTCAGGCCGATGTTCGCGTACCGGCTGACGAAGCGGGCGTTCTCGCTCGCGACGACGTAGTCAGCGGTGAGCATGAGCCCGAGCCCGCCGCCCGCGACCGCTCCCTGCACGGCCGCGACCATCGGCAGCGGAGCCTCCGCGAAGGTGCGGATGCCGTCGTGGATCGCCTCCGCGGTCTCGGTCACCTCGGCGCCCGAGGAACCGGTCGTGGCCATCGCCACCACGTCGCCGCCGGCGCAGAACGCGGGGCCGTTGGCATCCAGGATCACCGCTCCCACCGAGGGGTCGGACGTGACCTCGTGCGCGACGGCGCGCCAGCGCGCAGCCATGGGGAAGTCCATCGCGTTGAGCGAGGCGGGCCGGTCGAACGTGACACGGGCGAGCCCGCCGTCGATGTGGAGCAGGATGCCGTCGGTCATTTCGGTGCCATCCGGATCGCGCCGTCGAGGCGGATCGTCTCGCCGTTGAGGTAACCGTTGTCGACGATCGCGAGCACGAGACGCGCATACTCGTCGGGGGCGCCGAGGCGCGAGGGGTACGGCACCTGCTGGCCGAGGGAGTCCTGCGCCGCCTGCGGGAGGCCCTTGAGCATCGGCGTCTCCATGATGCCGGGGGCGATGGTCACGACCCGGATGCCGTGGCGCGCCAGCTCGCGGGCGATGGGGAGGGTCATCGCGTGCACGCCGCCCTTGCTCGCGGAGTACGCGGGCTGGCCGATCTGCCCGTCGAACGCGGCGACGCTCGCGGTGTTGACGATGACGCCACGGTCGCCGCCCTCGACGGGATCGGTCTGCGCCATCACGGCCGAGGCCTGCGCGATGACGTTGTAGGTGCCGATGAGGTTCACGCGGATGACGCGCTCGAAGTCGGCGAGCGACGACGGGGCGCCGTCGCGGTCGAGCACCTTGGCGGGCGGCGCGATCCCGGCGCAGTTGACGACGACGCGCAGCGGACCGGCCTCGGCGGCGCGGGCGGCGGCTGCGGCGATCTGCTCGGCGTCGGTGACATCGGCCGGGGCGAACGTTCCGCCGAGCTCGTCGGCGACGGCCGCCCCCGGGGATGAGGGCAGGTCGACGATCGTGACGTGCGCGCCCGCCGCGGCAAGACGGCGCGCCGTGGCGAGGCCCAGGCCCGAGGCACCGCCGGTGACGAGGGCGGCAGCTCCTGAGATATCCATGCGTTCTCCTTCGAAGCAGAAACTCGGTCCCACCCTACCCGGGACTCAGGTTCGCGCCGAGTTCCCCGTGGAAGGCCGACCCGTGCGCGGTCGGCGCGTGGGGATCGCTCCCGTGGCCGCCCCATCGACGAGGAGGGCCACCTCATCGGGCCTCCAGCCGTGGACGTCGCGCAGACGTCCGCCGAGCCTCTCGATCGCGTCGGGCATCGAGATCTCCACGCCGCGGGGGAGCGCTCGCGCCGACTCGTCGAACTCCTGCCCCGCGCTCTGCAGCTCAGCCACCATGGCCCGCATGCGCTCCTGCCCGTACGCGGCGGAGGCGAGGGCCCAATCCCCCACCACGACCGCCTGTCCCGCCGGGCAGACCACGGGGACCGCTCGGGCACGCGGGCCGAGCCGCACCCGCAGGACCGCGATCCCGATCGCCGCGACGACGATCGCCCCGACGACGGAGGCCAGCTCGACCGATGACCCGATCCGATGAGGCACGGAATCCGCCGGGGTCGCGACCCCCACGACGGCGCGCGCCGCGGAGTACACCGCGTACAGAGCGGTCGCCCCCGCGATCAGGCGCAACGGCCACCGCGGTTCGGCGGGCGAGCGCACCGCGGCGAGGGCGCACGCGACGCAGACGGCCGTGAGCAGCGCCGCTTTCACGGCCAGCGACAGCGACGGCGGGAGAGCGATCGTCGTGACCGCCATCACGAGCGCCAGCGCGAGGGTCGCGAGCGACCAGCGCCGCGCCTTCTGACCCTCGAGGACCTTCAACGCGACGAGCAGGAGCATGGGCGCGAGCACCATCGCGACGTCGCCCAGCACGAGCGAGACGATGCCCTCGTGGCCGGCGCCGTCGATGAGGTACATCGCGCTCGATCCGACGGCGGCCACGCCCGACACCGCCGCGTAGCGCAGGAACAGCGTCATCGCCCCGGGAGTCCCGATGCGGGGCAGGGCGGCGAAGAGCACGGCGGCAGCCACCGCGACGCTCACCGCCAGCATCCCGAGCGACAGTTCCATGACACCCCCCTTTCCCATTGTGCCCGCCCCGTCGCGGCCGGGAGGGCCGGGATGCGAACGCCCCCGGCGCCCGGGCGCACAGGCTCCGCCCGTCGTGCGTCGATGACACGTCCTGCCGCGACGCACGGTTCCGACGCACGGTCGGGCATCGGGGAACACTCGGCGCTTCACGGGGAGCGGCGAGCGCGCGAGGATCGGGTGATGAGCATTCCCGCGACCTCCGAGCCCGTTCCGGACCGCGTGCGGGAGCTCGCCGGAGACGCGACGATCGAGCCGGTCTGGCGCAACGCCATCGGCGGGCTGACGTTCCGGGCGGCCGGAGCCGGTGGCATCCGGTTCCTCAAGTACGGCCCGCGCAACGCCGAGACCTCGATGAGCGCCGAGGCGGAACGTCTGCGCTGGGCGCGCGCGTTCACCCCGGTGCCGCGGGTGCTCGACGAGGGGCGGGATGCCACGCACGAATGGCTCGTGACCGAGGCGATGCCGGGACTCTCCGCGGTCGATCCGCGGTGGCTCGCCGATCCCGCCCGTGCCGTGCGCGCGGTGGGCCGGGGGCTGCGCGCGCTTCACGACGCGTTGCCGGTGAGCGCGTGTCCGTTCTCGTGGACGGTGCCCGATCGTGTCGCGAACGCCGCGGGCCGTGGCATCCGGGTACCCCGGGAGCTGCACGGCGCCCCGCCGATCGACCGGCTCGTGGTGTGCCACGGCGACGCCTGCGCGCCGAACACGCTCCTCGGCGAAGACGGCGAGTGGTCCGCGCACGTCGACCTCGGCGCACTCGGCGTCGCGGATCGCTGGGCCGACCTCGCCGCCGCGACCCTCTCGACCGGGTGGAACTACGGCCCCGGGTGGGAGGAGCCGCTCCTCACCGCCTACGGGGTGACACCGGATGCCACCCGCCTGGCGTTCTATCGGGCCCTGTGGAACGAGACCTGACACCGACTCCCCTGCTTCACGGCGCGCGAAGGAGGAACGCGCGCGACGGGCGGGGCCGCGCGCGGCCGCAGCGACCCCTACGTGCCCACCACGCGGAACGCCCCCGACACCACGGCGGCGGTGAGCGCGACGGCGACGAGAGCGATCGAGCCGGCGAGGGCGACGGCATCCCGACGCGAGAGGGTCGAGGGGCGCGACCACGTGCGCTCGACGTCGGCGCCGAAGCCGCGGGCCTCCATCGCGGTGGCGAGCGTCGTCCCGCGGCGGACCGCGAACACCAGGAGCACGAAGGCCATCGAGAAGAAGCGGCGGAGCGCCCCCCGATCGCCGAGGCCGCGGGCGCGCCGGGCGAGCGTCATCGTGCGCCAGTCGTCGACGAACAACCCGACCGTCCGCGCGCCGGCGAGCACCCCGAGCACGAAGCGACTCGGAAGCTTCGCGACCTGAGACAGGGCGTCGGCGAGCTCCGTCGGGTCGGTGCGGGCGAACAGGAGGATCATCGGCAGCGCGAGCGCGACGACGCGCAGCAGCACCGCGAACGACAGAGCGAGGGAGTCGTCGCTGATGGTCGCGAAGAGGAAGGTGCCGTAGACGGTCCCGCCCGGCCGCGCGTACAGCAGCATGCTCACCGCCGCGATCGGCGCGAACAGGAGGACGGGCACCAGACGCGCGCCGACGGCCCGATACGCCAAGCCCGTCACCGGCACGCACAGGAGCTCGAGCGCGAGAGCCGTGGCCGCGCTCACCGCGTCGACCGTGATCAGCAGCGGGAGCGCGAGCACCACCACGATCGCGGCCTTCGTCACCGGGTTGACGCCGTCGAGCCACGCCGTGCGCGGGGCGACGTCCACGACGGTCATGCCGCGGCTCCGAGCACGACCCGATGCTGGCCCAGGTGCCGCACCACCTCGGCGTCGTGGGTGACCGCGACGACCGTGCGCCCCCGCGCGATCTCGCGCTGCAGCAGCGCGACGAGCTCGCTCCAGCCGCGACGGTCCTGTCCGAACGTCGGTTCGTCGAGCACGATCACCTCGGGCGAGGCCGCGAGAACCGTCGCGACCGAGAGGCGGCGCTTCTGTCCCCCCGACAGCGTGAAGGGGTTCGCCAGGGCGAGGGAGGCCAGGTCCAGCCGCTCGAGAAGCTCGTCGACGATCGCGTCGACCTCGGCTGCCGGCATCCGCAGGGCTCTCGGCCCGACGGCGAGCTCATCGCGGAGGGTCGGCGCGAGGAACTGGTGCTCCGGCTCCTGGAACACCGTGCCGATCCGCGTGAGGAGCTCGGTCGAGCGCCAGCGCGAGGGCCGACGGATGCCGCGAGCCGCGAGCGACTCCGCGGCGACGACCTCCCCCGACAGCTCGGGCAGGAGCCCCGCGAGGGTCAGGGCCAGGGTGGACTTGCCCGCACCGTTGGGCCCGGTGATCACCGTTCCGGCCGCGCGAGGCACGGTCAGATCGAGACCCGCGGCGACCACCGTGCGTTTCTCGCGCCCGATCGAGAGCGCCGACGTCGAGAGCGCGGCATCCGGGATCTCGAGCGGCGGAAGCACCGGAAGCCCGACCGGACGCCCCGGCACCCACACCCCCGCGGCGGCGAGCGCGTCGCCGTGCGCGGCGAACACCCGGTCCGGCGGCCCGTCGGCGAGCACTCCCCCGCCCGGGGCGAGCACGACCACACGCGTCATGAGGTCGGCCCACACCGCGGTGCGGTGCTCGATCAGCACGACGGTCGTCCCATCGGCGCGCGCGACGTGCTCCACGGCGGCGCGCACCTCGGCGACGCCCTCCGGGTCGAGGTTCGCGGTGGGCTCGTCGAGAAGGAGAAGTCCCGGACGCATCGCGAGGACCCCCGCGAGCGCCAGACGCTGCTTCTGCCCACCCGACAGCGCCTTGGTCGGGCGATCGAGGGGAACGGACAGACCCACGGATGCCACGGCCTCCGCCACCCGCGCCGGGATCTCGGACGCGGGCACGGCGAGGTTCTCGCAGCCGAACGCCACGTCGTCGCCGACCTTCGACAGCACGATCCCGGCCTCGGGATCCTGCAGCACGAGACCGATGCGGCCGCGCTGCCCCTCGGGGGTGCAGTCGTCGACGAGGATCCGGCCCGTGGCCTCTCCCTCGTCGCTGCCGCCGAGGAGTCCGGCGAGGCCCGCGAGCAGGGTGGACTTCCCCGCTCCCGAGGCGCCGAGCAGGAGGACCCGCTCGCCGGGTTCGATCGTCAGGTCGATGTCACGCGTGGCGGGGAGCTTGCGGCCGGCGTAGCGCCACCCCCAGCCCTCGACGTCGACGCGTGCGGGGGCCGGCATCAGACGTCGCGGCGCGCTTCCCGACCGGCAGCGAAGCGGCTGAGCGCCCCGGTCGCGGCGAGCGCGCGCACGAGCAGCCATCCGACCAGACCGGCCAGGAGGGCACCCGAGACGACGAGCGTGCCGAGGTAGGTGAGGTTGAACTCGACCGTCTTGGCGATGTTGGGCGACGAGCCGACGAACAGCTCGTTGACCCACGCCCCGACGCCGGCTCCGACGCCCGCGAGCATCGCGACCGGGAGCGAGAAGCGCAGGTACAGGAACGCGAGGAAGATCAGCTCGGCGCCGAGCCCCTGCGCGAGGCCCGACACGATGGTCAAGGGACCCCACGCGTTGCCGATGAGTGCCGAGACGACAGCAGCGATGAGCTCGACCAGCAGCGCGGCGCCCGGCTTGCGGATGATCAGACCGCCGATCACGCCACCGATCAGCCAGATGCCGACGGCGATGCCGCCGAGGCCCGGGGTCAGGCCGTCCATCGCGGCGAACCAGAGACCGCCGACGGTGTTCCATCCCCAGAAGACGAGGCCGACCGCGACGCCGAGGACGGCGGCGACGACGATGTCGACGACCCGCCAGGAGAACCGATGAGCGGATGCCACGGCCGGGGCCGTGCGCGCAGACGTGGACGTGTGCATTTCTTCTCCTCCCTGCGCCGGCATGATCCGGATCAGGTTCGACGGTCGAAGCGTGGATTCGCTTCCTCTCAGCCCGGCTCACCGGACTCCCGTGGTTGTGCTGACGAGTATAGAGGGACGCCCGGGGTAGCGTGGGCGGGTGAACGAGCAGACTCCGGCCACGCGGCGAGCCGCGCGCGACTCCGCCGATCTGCCCGCTGCTCCGGCTTCCGCGACGGCCGAGAGTGCGCTCGAAGCCGAGACGCCGGTCGGTGATTCTCGCGCGCAGCCCGGGCCGGCGGTATCCACGCCGGATTCCCTCGACGCCGCGGCGCCCGCGCAGGCAGCTCCGGCACCTGACTCCGTCGATGCCGCGGCACCCACGCAGCCCGAGCCCGCGGCATCCACACCTCATTCCGTCGACACCGCTGCGCCCGCGCAGCCCGCACCGGCGGCATCCGTCCCCGCCGTTTCGGCTCCCCCGGTGGAACCCACCGCGGCCGCCCTCGGGGCCCTCGGCTGGGTCGATCCCGATGCCGCGGGTGCGCCGCGCCCGGCTCCCACGTTCGTCGTCTCCGGCGCGACCGGGCGACCCGCCGACCTTCTCGCCGGGCGCCGTCGGCGCAGGGCTCTTCGTCCCGCGACGGTCATCCCGACGGTCCTCCTGCTCCTGCTCGTCGGCGCGTACACCGCCGCGACGCTCCTGTGGCCGCTCTCGGCGGTCCAGCCCACGCTCCGGTCCGTGGCCGTGCAGCCCACGGCGGCACCCCCGGCCGAGCCCGCCTGGCCCGCGCAGGGTGAGGCCGCGATCGCGCTCGAAGGCGTGCCCGGAGAGCTCTCCTCGTCGGCGAGCGCCCCCGAGTCGATCGCCAGCATCACCAAGATCGTGACCGCTCTCGTCGTGCTCGATCGCCTTCCGCTGGCCCCGGGCGAGCAGGGCCCTTCGTACGCCTTCACGCAGGCCGACAGCGCGGACTACTGGCAGTACCGGGCGCGCGGGGAGTCCTCCCTCGACGTGCCGGTGGACGGCAGCCTGACCGAGTTGCAGATGCTCCAGGGCATGCTGATCGCCTCCGCGAACAACTACGCCCAGCGCTTGGCATCCGATCTCTTCCCCTCCAACGCCGATTTCGCCGCGGCGGCGAACACGTATCTCGCGGAACGGGGAATCACGGGCATCACGATCGTGAACCCGACGGGGATCGAGGCCGGCAACACCGCGACCCCGGCGGCCCTGATCGCCCTCGCCGAGAAGGCGCTCGCCAACCCGGTCATCGCGGAGATCGTCCGGACGCCCGAGCTCACCCTGCCCGGCGCCGGGTCGTTCAAGAACGGCAACCCGCTGCTCGCGGACCCCGGTGTGGTGGGGGTGAAGACGGGGACCCTCGACGCGTGGAACCTGCTCTCGGCGAAGGACTTCACCATCGGCACCGTGACGGTGCGCGCGTACGCCGCGGTCCTCGGCCAACCCGGACCCGACGAGCGCAACCAGGCCAGCCGCGACCTGTACGCCCGCATCGCGGAGGAGCTGCAGCCTCGCCCGTCGGTGACGTCGGGCACGGTGATCGGCCGCGTCGAGACACTCTGGGGACAGGATGCCGATGTCGTCACGACCGCGGACGCCACGGTCGTCCTCTGGAACGGCGCCGTCGCCCAGACGTCGACGCGATTCGACCTGGGCGATTCCCGCGCGTCCGGCGACACCGTCGGCACGCTCACGGCGACCGGCCCGCTCGACAGCGCCACCGTCGACGCGCAGTTGACGAGCACGATCGAACCGCCCGATCCGTGGTGGCGTCTGACGCACCCCCTCGACCTCTTCGGGGTGAACCGCTGATGAGCCTGGATATCCGGATGGATGCCACCTCTCCCGTGCCGCCGTACGAGCAGGTGCGCGCGCAGATCATCGCCGCGATCGACGACGGCTCGGTGATCGCGGGAACCCGTCTCCCGCCGGTGCGCACGCTCGCAACCGACCTCGGGCTCGCGGCGAACACGGTCGCCCGCGCGTACAAAGAGCTCGAGGAAGCCGGCTACGTCGAGACCCGCGGCCGCGCCGGAACGGTCGTTCGCGGCAGGGATTCCGCGGCGGCACAGGCGGCACAGGCTGCGCGCGCGTATGTCGACACCGTGCGCCGGCTGGGCGTCGCACCGGGTGATGCCGTGGAGCTGGTTCGGGCGGCGCTGGGCGACTGAGGTTCGCGGCGGGCGAGCTTTGCAGCGGGGAGTTCTGCGGCGGGGAGCTCTGCGTGTTCTCACCGGAATGGCGTTTGCGCACTCCGGGGCGGGAAGGATCGCCGGAGCACACCACGGCGATCGCACCGAGCCTGGACCGGCGACCGATAAGCACCACTCCTTTCCACGAACGCGCTCTACGCGCTTCCGGTCCCAAACGGCGTTCACGGATGCCGCGACGGCCGGGCCGGGTGCGGTGAACCCCTGCCCGCCGCCCTGCTCGCGTCGACCCACGCCGGCCGCTTCGAGCCGCGCACACCGAGGCCTCGCGACCCGTCCTGCACATCGGAGCAATGTCCGGATTTGTCCTCATCAGGGCTGCGAGGGCCCCGGCAATGTCGGACCCCCTCGCTAGCATGCAAACATGTTCATGGACGTCTCATCGGCACCCGCGGGTGGTGGGCCGCGGGCCCTGTCCGCGGTGCTCGGCGAGGTGCTCCGCACGGGTGCGGCGGTCGCTGCGGCGGAGGTGGCGCGCACGCGCGCTCTCGCGGAGGCGGGGCATCTCGCCCTGGATGTGATGGCGGAGCGGCCGGTGTCGTCGCGGGTAGCGGAGATGGCGTTGCGGGAGGTCGCGTCCGAGATCGCGGCGGCCGAGAACGTCTCCGACCGCACGGTGCAGACCCAGATCGGCCGCGCCATGACCCTCGTCGACGACTACCCCGGAACCCTCACCGCATGGGAGGAAGGGACGCTCACCCGCGCCCACGTGCACACCATCCTCGAGATCGGTGCCCCCTTACCGGTGGAGGTCCGCGCCGAGTTCGACGCCCTCGCCGTCGCCACCGCCGAAGGCCTCAGCCCGGGCCGGTTGCGCTCCCGCCTGGCGGTGCTCGCCGAGGGCCTACAGCCGACGACGATCACCGAACGCCACCAACGCGGCCGCGACACCCGCTGCGTGCGGGTCGTGACCGGGCAGGACGGCATGTCCGACCTGGTCGCCACGCTTCCCACGGTCCTCGCCGTCGGCATCTACGACCGCCTCACCCAGCAAGCCCGTACGATCATCGACACCCGCGGCGACACCCCCGTCACGGCCAGCGATGAGCGCACCACCGCCCACCTGCGCGCCGACATCCTCGCCGACCTCCTGCTCACCGCCGCCCCCGACGCCGACCCCACTCGCCACGACGACGGCCCCGGCACCCTCGGCGCCATCCGCGCCCGCGTCCAAGTCGTCGTCCCCGCCCTGACCATGCTGAACCCCCAGCACGAGAACACCGCACCCGCCGAACTCATCGGCCACGCACCCATCGACGCCGACACCGCCCGCACCCTCGCCGAATCGACCACGGTCCCCTGGGATCGCGTGATCACCCACCCCGTCACCGGTGCTGTCCTGCACACCGACACCTACCACCGCACCACGGCGATCGACCGGTTCCTCCGAGCCCGCGACCGCCACTGCCGATGGCCCGGATGCACCGTCCCCGCCACCCGCTCCGAAGTCGACCACACCCTCGACCACGCCCTGGGCGGCCGCACCGACGCCACAAATCTCGCCCACCTCTGCCAACGACACCACACCCAAAAACAGTTCACCCGCTGGAAAGTGAAACAAGTCCCCGACGGAATCCTCGAATGGACAAGCCCCACCGGCCGCACCTACCGCGACGATCCCCTCCCCTACTCACCCGCCGTCAGATTCCTCCCCGACGACCCGCCCCCGCCCGAACCCGACGATGCACCGTTCTGAACCGATCCCTCACACGCGACCACGCACGACCGCGCTTGCGCCCGCCCACCGCACTACCGCGCTGGCGCTCGCCCACGCGCCACCGCTGGCGCTCGCCCACGCATCACCGCGCTTGCGCCCGCTCGTGCCGCCGCGATCCCGCTCAGCTGCGACCGCTCGCGCGCCGCCACACCCCGCACGCACCCACCGGCGCCCGCACGCGCAAGCCACACGCGCACCCCCGTCCACCACACACGCCCCGGATCCCCGCACACACCGCAACTCACGTCGCCTCCAGCCGCGTCGGGCGAGCCCCGGCCCCCGGCGTAACTCGCCGCGTAATCCGGCCGCGGAATCCACCGCGCAATCCCACGCAGGACCTCTGTGCTAGCGTCACCCGCAGTGACACGGGGTGCCCGCCTGGGCTGAGAACACACCCGTCGAACCTGATCTAGTTCGTACTAGCGAAGGGATGTCGCGAATGGTCGTTCGCACGTCGTCGTCTCCGTCCACCCCTGCCGCCGGGCCCGCTGAAGCCCCCGCGCAAGCGCTGGCTCTCCTCCGCGAGGCCGCACCGCTCACGCAGTGCATCACCAACGCGGTGGTGACCAACTTCACCGCCAACGCCCTGCTCGCCCTCGGCTCAGCCCCCGCGATGTGCGACATCCCCGGCGAGGCCGGGATGTTCGCGGACATCGCCGGCGGCGTGCTCGTCAACCTCGGCACCCCCACCGCCGAGCAGCGCGACGCCGCGCGCGAGGCCGTTGCGGCGGGTACCCCCTGGGTGCTCGACCCCGTCGCGGTCGGCGCCCTCCCGGTCCGCACGGCGCTCGCCCATGAGCTCCTTGACGCGCGCCCGGCGATCATCCGCGGCAACGCGTCCGAAATCCTCGCCCTGGCCGGCGCCGGGGCGGGCGGGCGCGGCGTCGACGCGACCGACAGCGCCGACGAGGCCCTCGATGCGGCCCGCGCCCTCGCCGCGCGCACCGGCGGCACGGTCGCCGTCTCCGGTGAGACCGACCTGATCGTGGATGCCACCCGCACGGCCCGCGTCCCCGGCGGAAGCGTCCTGCTGACCAAGGTCACGGGCGGCGGCTGCGCCCTGGGCGCCGCGATGGCGGCCTTCGCCGCCGTCAGCGAACCGTTCGACGCCGCGATCGCGGCGAGCGCCGTCTGGGCCGTGGCGTCGGAGCGGGCGGCATCCGGAGCCCGAGGGCCGGGATCGTTCGCCGTCGCCTTCCTCGACGAGCTCGCCCGCGTCGAGCCCGCCGACCTCGACGGCCGCGTGGAGATCGCGCGATGACCGACCTCTCCCTCCACCTCGTCACCGACCACCGCGTCCCGTTCTCGCGTCTGCGCGACATCGTCGATGCGGCCGTCGGCGCCGGCGTCACCGTCGTCCAACTGCGCGACAAGCTCGCCACCGGCGGAGAGCTCTTCGCGCGAACCCTCGACCTCGCCGACGTCGTCGCGGGGCGCTGCAGCTTCGTCGTCGACGATCGCCTCGACATCGTGCTGGCCGCGCGCGACCGGGGCGCCCGGGTCGACGGCATCCACCTCGGACAGAGCGACCTTCCCGTCGATGCCGCACGCGCCCTCCTCGGCCCCGATGCCCTCGTGGGCTGGACGGCGAACACCCCGACGCACCTCGTCGCGGCCGCCGCCTTCCCGGAGGGAACCGTCGACTACCTCGGCGTGGGCGTCATCCGCGCCACCGCGACGAAACCCGACCACCCGCAGCCGCTGGGCGTCGACGGATTCGCCGAGCTGGCGGCATCCACCGCGCTGCCGTGCGTCGCGATCGGCGGCATCGGCGTCGACGACGTCGCCGCCCTGCGCCGCGCGGGGGCGGCGGGAGTCGCCGTCGTCTCCGCCGTGTGCGCGGCCGACGATCCCGGCGCGGTCGTGCGCGAGCTCCGGGCGGCCGCGGCATGATCCCCCGCGTCCTCAGCATTGCGGGCACCGATCCCACCGGGGGTGCCGGCGTCCAGGCCGACCTCAAGTCCATCGCCGCCTTCGGCGGCTACGGCATGGCCGTCGTCACCGCGCTCGTCGCCCAGAACACCCTCGGCGTCCGCGAGGTGCACGTGCCGCCGACGGCGTTCCTCGACGCGCAACTGCGCGCGGTCAGCGACGACGTCGAGATCGACGCGGTCAAGATCGGGATGCTCGGCTCGGCCGACGTCGTGCAGACGGTCGACGCCTGGCTCGCCGCGGTGCGCCCGCCGCTCGTGGTCCTCGACCCGGTCATGGTCGCGACCAGCGGCGACCGCCTGCTCGACGGCGACGCCGAAGCCGCGGTCCGCGCGCTCTGCCGGCGCGCCGACCTCGTCACCCCCAACCTTCCCGAACTCGCCGTCCTCGTCGACGCACCCGTCGCGACCACGTGGGACGCCGCCGTCGCGCAGGCCCAGACCCTCGCCGCCAGAGCGGGCACCACCGTCCTCCTGAAGGGCGGCCACCTGGACGGCGAACAGAGCCCGGATGCCATCGTCGACACCGCCGCCGTGCACCCGGTGCCGGGACGCCGCGTCGCCACCCGCCACACGCACGGCACCGGCTGCTCGCTGTCGTCCGCGATGGCCACCCTCGCCGTGCACGGCCTCCCGTGGTCCGCGGCCCTGGAGCGCGCGAAGCAGTGGCTCACCGGAGCCCTCGAGCACGCCGACGCCCTGCACGTCGGCCACGGCAACGGTCCAATCGACCACCTGCACGAACTCCGCCCGCACATCGACGCGGCCCGCGGAGACCTCGGCCGGTCGTGGAGCACGCAGCGCTGGGACGCCACCACCTCGACCCGCGCCGACGTCGACGCCTGCGCGTTCGTGCGGGGGTTGGCATCCGGAGACCTCGACCGCTCCGCCTTCGCGTGGTACCTCGGTCAGGACCTGCTGTACCTGCGCGAGTACGCCCGCGTCCTGGCGAGAGCAGCGGCCCTCGCCCCCTCGGTCGACGAACAGCGCTTCTGGGCCGCGTCCTCGGTGTCGTGCCTCGAGGAGGAAGCCGCGCTCCACCAGTCGCACGTCGACCCGACCGGACTCGAGCCCGCGGCGTCGACCCTCGACTACACCGATCACCTGCACGCGGCATCCGCGTCGGGCTCGTACGAGGTCCTGGTGGCCGCGATCCTGCCGTGCTTCGTCCTCTACACCGACATCGGCGTCCGCTGGCGCGGCACGTTCGACGCCGACCACCCCTACGCCGACTGGCTCACGGCGTACGGCGACGAGCGGTTCGCGGCCTCGTCGAGCACCGCCGCCCGGATCACGGATGCCGCCGCGCGCACGGCATCCCCCAACGTTCGGGCCGCGATGGCCGCGGCCTACGACCGCTCGATGGCCCTCGAGCTCGCGTTCTTCGAGGCGCCGCTCCGGCAGCCGGCATAACCGGGAGGCGCCGCGAACGAGACGCCGCGAACGAGTGCCGTATGGGGCCTGCCGGTCAGCCGCTCTTGCGGCGGAACTCGCGCTTCGTCACGGCAGCGTGCGTCCCGTGCACCGCCGAATTGCCGTCGAGGTGCGCCTGACCTGTGCGCTGCTGGCCGTTCTTCTTCTCCAGCGCCTCACGGAACTTGCGCTTCATGTCGGACGCCGCGTCCTCGGATCCGGGGGCGTCCGGGGTTTCGTCGGTACTCATGCCCCCACCCTAGGCGCACCCGCGGGGGCACGTCCGGGCGTCAGACGTGCCGCACCCGCTGCTGCAGGCGCGTGCGGATGTCGAACAGCTCCGTGCCGCCGACCTCCCGCGCGCCGGGAATCCCCCGCCGGAGCAGCGTCGTCAGCGCGCTGCGGGTCACGAGCGCCACGGGCGTCCCCCGCACCTTGCCGAGGTCGGTGATCGCGTCGAGCACCGCATCATCCGGCAGCACGACGATCGCGCCGCTGAAGCGCACCCCCGCCGCCCGCGCCACGACGCGGGCGCGCGAGACGAGCTGCGTGACCGGAGAGCCGATCACGTTCGCCCCCGAGATCTCCCCGCGCCGGACGCCCACCGGCCCTCCGAAGTCCTCGCTCAGCATCGCGTACAGCCCGCTCGGACCGAGGACGAGGTGGTCGATCTTCTGCTCCGGGTCGCGCCCGTCACGGTCGGCGAACACGTCGTGCCACACCGTGTATCCCATGCCGAGCTCCGCGACGAGCCGGGCCGTCTCCTCCTCGGCGAGCGCGTCGGCGAGGATGTGCCGGATCTCGGGGGGCGCCGAGCGCACGAGCGCCGGGTCGTACGGATCCGCGAGGTCGACCCCGCGCCCGACCCACTCGCGGATCAGCGACAGATACCGCTCGCGCCGCCAGCCCCCGGGCTGCCCGTGCGAGCGAGCCCGCGGGCGCGTGTCAGCCGGACGGGAGGGAGCGGATGCCGCCGGCCCCGCGCCCCATTCCCCGGACGAGGATCCGCGGCCGCGATCGTAGGCCGCGCGCGCCTCGGGTGTTCCGACGAGTTCCCACGCGCGCTGGACCTGCACGAAGAGGGCCGCGTCGCCCCCGGTGTCGGGGTGCGTCTCGCGCAGGCGCGCGCGATAGGCGCGGCGCAGGGCGTCGTCGTCGACGTCGACCGTCACGCGAAGCACCTCGTAGGCCGAGACCGACATCGGACTGTCGAACACCTGCGTCATCCCCTCCGCCGCGCGCGTGCGCGGCGCCTCTCAGGCTAACCCGCCGCGCCGGGACGAGCCCCGGGAGCGCCTGGCCCGGCGGGGTCAGCCGCGCTTCTCGTTGCGGCGCGCGTAGGCCGCGGCATCCCGACTCGACAGCGCGAGCAGCACGAGGATGTCCAGCGCGAGCGTGACGAGGCTGGTCGCGACGGTGATCTCGACGCCCGTCTCCCACCAGCTCACGAACGCCGCCGCGATCGAGATCGTCGACACGATCATGACGATCACCCGGGCGACGTTGCTCCCCCACAGCAACAGGATGCCGAACACCACCTGCACGAGGCAGATGGTGGCCATGAGCCCGAGGAATGCTTCGATTCCGATGCCGAGATCGTCGATCGTCTGATCGGTGGGGATCGTGTTGTCGCCGTTCGCGAAACCGGAGACCGACCGCAACCACGGTGGCAGACCGAAAGCGACCGAGGCTCCCCAGACCGCGCCGGAGATCGCACGCAAGAGCACGAGCACGCCACCCGCGACGGTGGCGGCCGGCCGCCGCATGCGCGGATTGCGCACCACGGGCGGCGCGAGGGGTTCGAAGGCCGCACGCTTGCGCGGATGCCGCTGCGCGCTCACCGCGGCGCCCCCATGTCGCCGGCCCCCTGGGCCGCGCGCCCGCGGACGGCGGCATCCGGGTCACCCGGGACCGACGTTCCCCGGCTCGCGTGACCTGGCGCCGTGGCATCCGAGATCTTCGCGTCAGAGATATGCGCATCCGGACTCCGGACCCCGCGCACGTCGAGGATCGGCAGATCGCCGTCGGTCGTGATGCTGTCGCCGCCGCCGTTGCGCGAGTGGTAGCCGGTCGCGAAGTCGCGGATCACGTCGACCCGCACCCCGGGCACGCGGGCGACGCTCTCGACGATGTGGTCGCGTTCGATGTCGGTGTCGGCGTCGATGCGGTGGGTGACCTGGAGCGTGAAGAGCGAGAGTCCGACGGCCCGATCGAACGTGCCGGCCGCGAGCCAGTCCACCCGACGCCCACCCGGCAGCAACCACCCGTCGGGGCACTGCCAGAAGCGGACGTGGTGGCGCTGCGCCGGGGAGCCCGCGACCTCCTGCTGGTAGGCGAGGTCCTGCATGCGCCCGAAGAGGAACAGCGGACTCACCGGAGCCGTCGGATAGCTGCGTCGCCGCAGCGTCGACGTGATGATCCGCCACGAGGAGCCCCACCCCACCGGGTCGGCGGCGATCCAGCCGGCCTCGGCCATCGCGCGTTCGATGTCCTCCCGCTCGCCGAGAACGGCGAGGTTGACCGGGTCGCCGAGCAGCCCGTCCGAGGTGCGCGTGCGTCCCATGAAGTAGTCGGGCACGTAGATCGTCGTGAGGATCCGGTGCAGGCGCGGGAGCACGAGATAGGCGAGAAGCCCCCAAAAGGCGATCGCCAGCAGCACGCCCGCCCACCCCACCTGGAACGCTTGCGAAAGATTCAGGTACGCCAGCCAGATGGCGGCGAGTCCCGCGAACACGAAGAAGAAGCCGTCGAGCAGATGCCCGACGGACCACCGACGTCTTCTGCGGGTCACGGGCGTCTCACCAGAGCGGTGTCGCGGGTTCGTGGGCGAGGGCGGATGCCACGACCTCGGGCCCGAGGTCCTCATGCCGCCCCGGCGACCACGTCGGCGACCGGTCCTTGTCGATGAGCTGCGCGCGGATGCCCTCGACCAGGTCGGGCTGGGTCTGGGCGAACCACATGACGAGACCGTACTCCTGCGCGAGGGCGGCCCGCAGATCGGGGAGCGTCCGCGCCCGGCGGACGGCGGCCAGGGTCACCGCGACGGCGGTCGGGGCGGACGTTGACAGCAGTTCCGCCGTCTCCCGCGCCTCGGCCTCGGGACGCGCGCGGAGGCGCTCCAGGATGCCGTGGACGTCATCGGCGGCGAAGGCGTCGTCGATCCACGGTCGCGCCGCCTCCAGCCGGGACGGGCCCGTGGTCTCGTCGAACAGCAGCACGAGCTCGGTGGGACTCGCCGGGTCGGCCCGCACCTGGAACGCGTCGTAGAGCGCCGGCAGGTGGGCCGTGGGCACGAGATGATCGGCGAATCCCGCGTAGATCGCGTCCGCGGCATCCATCGTCGCCCCGGTCAGACCGAGGTACTCGCCCAGCCGGCCGGGCGCGCGCGAGAGCAGCCAGGAACCGCCCACGTCAGGGGTGAAGCCGATGCGGGTCTCGGGCATCGCGAGACGCGAGTTCTCGGTGACGATGCGGATCGCGGCGTGACCGGCGAGACCGATGCCGCCGCCCATGGTCACCCCTTCCGCGATCGCGACGACGGGCTTCGGGTAGGTCGCGATGAGGTGGTCGAGCGCGTACTCCTCACGGAAGTAGGTGTGCACCTCATCGACCCGGCCGTCCACGACCAGCCCGTGCAGCGCGCGCACATCCCCGCCCGCGCAGAAGCCCCGCTCACCAGCCCCGTCGAGCAGGATGAGCTCGATGTCGGTGTCGCGCTGCCACCGGTCGAGGGCCGCCGCGAGGTCGCGGATCATGTCGAGCCCGAGGGCGTTGATCGCCCGCGGTCGGTTGAGGGTCAGATGCCCGACACCGCGGAGGGCTTTCGCCAACACGGCGTCGTCGTCGGCTCGCTGAGCGTTCACGCTGCCACGTTACACAGGCCCTCGAAGGCCCCTCCGCCCGTGGGGAGGTGCGTTTTCGGCCCCGGATCGGGGAAGATGGGCAAGAACGCCCGCCAACGAAAGGTGCCGCATGCCCGAGGGACAGGTGCTCGAACTCACCGGCCTGACGAAACGGTTCGGTGCGGTCTCCGCCGTCGACTCCCTCGACGCGCGCGTCGAACCCGGCCTCGTCACCGGCTTCCTGGGGCCGAACGGCGCCGGCAAGACCACCTCGCTGCGCATGCTGCTGGGCCTGGTCCGCCCCACGTCGGGCACCGCCACGATCGGCGGTAAGCGCTACGCCGACCTCGCGTCGCCCCTGCAGACGGTCGGCGCGGCCCTCGAAGCCTCGAGCTTCCACCCCGGCCGCTCCGCGGCGAACCACCTCAAGGTGTACGCCCGCGCCGCGAAGCTCCCGACCTCGCGCGTCGACGAGGTGCTGGGCCTGGTCGGCCTCGCCGACGTCGCCGGACGCCGCGTCGGCGGATTCTCGCTCGGCATGCGCCAGCGCTTGGGCCTGGCCACGGCGCTTCTCGGCGACCCGGGCGTGCTCGTGCTCGACGAGCCCACGAACGGTCTCGACCCCGAGGGCATCCGGTGGATGCGCTCGCTGCTGCGCCACCTCGCCGAAGAGGGACGCACCGTCCTCATCTCCTCGCACCTGCTCGCCGAGGTGCAGCAGACCGTCGACGCGCTGCTGATCATCTCGCACGGCCGTCTCGTCTTCCAGGGTGGCGTCGAAGACCTCGCCGACCCCGACGAGTACGCCACCGTCGTCGACGCCCCGGACCGCGCGGCGCTGTCCGCGCTGCTGGACGAGCGCGGCATCCCGTACCAGTTGCTGCGCAACGGCTTCACGATCCGCCACCTCGAGCCCGTCGAGGTGGGCGCCCTCGCCGCCGGGGCCGACATCGCCCTGTCGAACCTGCAGAGCAAGGGCGCGAGCCTCGAGGACATCTTCCTCGAGCTCGTCAGCGGCGTGCGCGTGCACGCGAGCGCGGGCGGCACGACGGTCCCGACCCCCGAGGTTCCGGCGGCGGCCCCCACCGGGGTTCCGGATGCCGAGTCCCCGGCGCCCGCGCCTGCGCCGGTGCCCACAGCGGACCCGGTGCCCGCAGCGGCCCCCGTGGAATCCCTTCCCGAGCCGGCCCCCTCCACCGCGATGGTGCCGGTCGTCACCCCGGCCCCTGCGCCGCGCGCCGCGCAGCCGGAGGAACCCCGGTCGTCGTACTCCGTGGCATCCACGGGAGTCATCGACGTGGTGCCGCCCGCGCCCGCGCCCGACCAGGCCGCGACCGACACCACGGAGGTGCAGCGATGAGCCTCGTCGCCGTCACGCGTTCCGAGTACACCAAGCAGTTCTCCACCGCCGGGTGGTGGGTGCTCGCGATCGTGCTCGTGGTCTACGTCGCCTTCACCGCCGGGGTGCTCGCGCTGGTCTTCGGCGGTGTCGCCTCCGGCCGGCTCACGGGCAGCGGCCCCACCCCGCAGACCGACGGGCTCGCGGGTCTCGTGTACAGCTCGGCGAGCGGGGTCGGCTACGTCTTCCCGCTGCTGGTCGGCACCCTCATGGTGACGACCGAGTTCCGCCATAAGACGCTCACCCCGACCTTCCTCGCCACCCCGCGCCGCGGGGCCGTCCTCGCCGGCAAGTTCGTCGTGGGCATCGTGGTCGGCCTGCTCTACGGCATCCTCGGATCCGCCGCCGCGGTCGCGGCGGGCGCCGGCGTCCTGAGCATCTTCGGCGTCGACCCCGAACTCGGCTCGTCCGACACCTGGACGCTCATCGGACGGATGCTGCTCGCGTTCGCGCTGTGGGCCGTGGTCGGGATCGGCGTCGGCACCGTGGTGCGCAACCAGGTCGCCGCGATCGTCATCGTCCTCGCGGTCACGCTCTTCATCGAGCCGATCGTGCGCACCCTGGGCGGTCTCGTCTCGGGCTTCAGCGACGTCGTGAAGTGGTTCCCCAGCGCCGCGAGCGACGCTCTCGTGGGGAAGACGATCTTCGGTGCCATGTCGTCCGGGGGCGGCGGAGCGCTCGAGTGGTGGGTGGGCGGCCTGGTGCTGCTGGCGTACGCGGTGGTCTTCCTCGTGATCGGTCTGTTCACGACCTGGCGTCGCGACATCGACTGAGGCTCCGCGCGCTCGGCGCATTTGGCACCGCCGATCGCGTCGGTGAGAATCAACCGTGCTCGATGGACCGGTGATCGCCGAGTGGCTCCCCGTCTCGGTGGCCGCCCTCGTCGTCCTGCTGATCGCCGCGGGCGTGGCCGGCTGGGTCGACGCGGTCGTCGGCGGGGGCGGGCTGATTCAGCTGCCGGCCCTGGTCATCGGGGTCCCGAAAGACATCGCGACGCCGTTCATCCTCGGCACCAACAAGCTCTCGTCGTTCTTCGGCACGCTCTCGGCCAGCTGGGTGTATCTGCGCAAGATCCGGGTGCAGCTCGTGCTGCTGCTCCCCCTCGTCGTCGGGGCGTACGCCGGTTCCACGGTCGGCGCGGCTCTGTCTCGGTTCGTGCCGCGTGAAGTCCTCACGCCGATCGTCCTCGTCGCGGTGATCGCCGTGGCGCTCTACACGCTCCTGAAGCCCACGATGGGCCTCGAGCACGAGCCCCGATACAACGCGCCGACCGCCATCGCCTGGCGGGCGGCGGCGATCGGTCTCGCGGTCGGCTTCTACGACGGCATCCTGGGCCCGGGGACCGGGTCTTTCTTCGTGATCCTCATCGTGAGCGTCCTCGGCTACGGGTTCCTCCAGGCGAGCGTCAACGCCAAGATCGCCAACCTCACCACGAACCTCGCCGCTCTCGCGGTCTACGGCGTGCACGGCGAGATCCTCGTCGTCCTGGGCCTCGCGATGGCCGTGATGAACGTCACGGGCGGGTTCATCGGCGCGCACATGGCGACCCGCCGCGGCAGCGGTTTCGTGCGGATCGTCTTCCTCGTGACCCTGTCGATCCTCATCGTGAAGCTCGCGTGGGACACGGTGGCCTCGCTCACGTCCTGATCGCGTTTCTCCGCGGCAGACCGTTCACGTCGTTGAGTGTCCAAGAAACCCGGACGTCTCAAAAAATCGTCCGGGTGTTGTGGACACTCAACCCGCTGTCGGCGACCCGCGGGAACTCAGGCGACGATGTCGGCCACGTCTTCGGGCTCGGATGCCACATCCAGACGCAGCGCCTTGAGCAGGGCCACGCCGTGCTTGGTGGTGAGCACGAGCCGCTCGAACTCGTCGTGACCCGTCAGGTCGACCACCACGCTGGGCTTGCGCCCCCGGATGATGACGAAGTCGTTGCCGCCCGCGGACTTCCAGGTCCCCGCCCCGACCGCGACCGGCAGGTTGATGCCGGGGTTCGGGACGCCGCGGAGCCACGTCCACGCGTCGTCGGTCAACTGGACGCGGTCGATGTGCTCGCGCGGGACCACGATGTTGTTCTTGCGGAAGGAGAGCGCGCGCTCGGTCGGCGACAGCACGACCTCGAGCTGCGTCGAGTCGAGCAGCAGGGTCACCATGGCATCCATCCTGCCAGCCCTCGCGATTTCCCACCGGGCACGACCTTCACGAGACGGCAACGATCGCGAACCCGGCCCGGATGTCGGAGGCGAGGGATAGCCTGGAGCGATGAGTACGGGCAGTGTGGCGCCGCGAGTCGCACCGGCCCGAGGCGCATCGATCGACGATCTCCTCGCGCGTGTGAGCGCCGGTCACCGACCGGATGTCGACGAGACCGAGCAGCTTCTGCACGCCCCTCTCGACGACCTGTTCCGCGTCGCCGGAGCCTTGCGTGACGAGGGCCTGTCCCGCGCGGGTCGCCCCGGGGTTCTGACGTACTCCCGCAAGGTCTTCGTCCCGCTCACCACCCTGTGCCGAGACCGGTGCCACTACTGCGTCTTCGTCGACACCCCGGGCCAGCTCAACCTGCTGCGCAAGCCCACGTACATGAGCCCCGAGCAGGTGCTCACGGTCGTGCGCCAGGGCCAGGCGCTCGGCTGCAAAGAGGCCCTGCTCACCCTCGGCGACCGCCCCGAGGAGCGCTGGCCCGAGGCGCGCGCGTGGCTCGACGAGCACGGCTTCGCGTCCACGATCGACTACGTCGCCCACATCGCCCGGCTGATCACCGCCGAGACCGGCATGCTCGTTCACGCCAACCCCGGCGTGATGCACCCCGACGAGCTCCGGGCGCTGCGCCCGGCCTCGCCGTCGATGGGCATGATGCTCGAGACCACGTCCCGGCGCCTGTACGAGGAGCCGGGTCAGGTCCACTTCGGCTCCCCCGACAAAGACCCCGCGCTGCGCCTGAAGGTGATCGACGACGCCGGGGCCGCCGGCATCCCGTTCACCACCGGCATCCTCGTCGGCATCGGCGAAACAGTGCGCGACCGCGCGGAGTCGCTCGTCGCCCTGCGCGAGATCGACGATCGCCACGGGCACGTGCAAGAGATCATCGTGCAGAACTTCCGCGCGAAGCCGCGCACGGCCATGCAGGGCGCGCCCGATGCCGACCTGGCCGAGTACCTCGCCGCGGTCGCCACGGCGCGACTGGTGTTCGGTCCCGACATGCGCATCCAGGTTCCGCCGAACCTGTCCGATCCCCGCGAGCTCGGTGCCCTGATCGCGGCCGGCATCGACGACTGGGGCGGGGTCTCTCCGCTCACCGCCGACCACGTGAACCCCGAGCGCCCCTGGCCGCAGATCGACGACCTCGGCGCGCAGACGGCCACCCACGGCTACACGCTCCGCGAGCGCCTCACCGCGCATCCCGAATTCGTTCAGGATGCCGCCCACTGGATCGATCCGGCACTCCACGCGCCCGTGCAGGCGCTGGCGGATGCCGAGGGGCTCGCGGCGGATGTGATCCCGCGCGCCGCGGCAGAAGGACGGGCAGGGACGGAGGGAGGATCCCCCGCCGATCTCCCGTCCTCCGCTCGTCCCTCCTCCTCCGCTCGTCACGCCGAAGGCAGCGACCCCGGAGTGCAGCGCCTCGCGGAGCGGGCGGCATCCGATCCCCTCGCCCTCGACGACGCGGACTGGACCCGCCTGCTCCGCGCCACCGTCACCGAGCTCGACGCCCTCACCGCGACCGCAGACGACGCGCGCCGCTACACCGTGGGTGAGCCGATCACCCTCGTCCAGAACCGCAACCTCACCTCGACGGGGTTCCGGCGCACCGGCCGCGCCGGAGCAGGCGAGTTCGACCTCGACGACGCCGCCGCAATCGCCGCCGACGCAGCAGACCTCGGCGCCACCGAGATCTGCATCCAAGGCACCCTCCGCCCCGACGAAGACCCGTCGGGCTACCTCGACCTCGTGCGGGCCGTGAAGCGCGGGGCTCCCGGCATCCATGTCCATGCGTACCGTCCCGCCGACGTGCGCGACCTCGCCGACCGCGGCGGACTCGGGCTCGACGGCGCCCTGGCCGCGCTGCGCGACGCGGGCGTCGACACCGTGCCGGGTACGGGTGTGAAGATCCTCAGCGAGCGGGTGCGCGCTCTCGTCGCTCCGGGCGACCTCGACATCGAGCGCTGGGTCGAGGGCATTTCCGCCGCGCACCGGGCCGGGTTCCGCTCGACCTCGGTGCTCTTCTACGGTCACGTCGAGACGGCCGAAGAGCGCGTCACCCACCTGCGCCGCCTGCGCGAGATCCAGGCCGACACCCGCGGCTTCGCCGAGTTCGTGCCCATCCCGCTGCCCGGTGGCGACGTCCCCCTGGTCGCGGGACGCCGTCCCCTCGACGAGCACCGCGCAATGGTGGCCGTGTCGCGACTGCTCTTGTCAGGCAGCATCCCGCACGTGCAGATCCCGTGGACGCGCGTGGGCCGAGAAGCCGCCGCCGTCCTCCTACGCTCGGGCGGAGACGACCTCGGCGGCACGCTCTACGACGGTCGCGTGCTCCCCGACACCGGTATCGAACAGGGTCTCGAGCTCCCGGTCGCAGCCGCCGAGCGCCTGGCACGGAGCCTCATGCGCCCGTTCCGTCGGCGGACGACCGACTACCGGGTCGCGGGCGGATACGTCGCGCCCGGAACCGCAGCGGCCGGAACCGCCGCTGCCGGGAACGGAGCCCACGGGTGAGGACCATCGACGTCGCGATCGTCGGTGCCGGTTTCGCCGGCCTGGCCATGGCGGGTGCCCTGCGTCGCGCGGGCCGCGATGATCTCGTCGTCCTCGAGCGCGCCGACGACGTCGGCGGCACCTGGCGCGACAACACGTACCCCGGCGTCGCGTGCGACGTCCCCGCGCACCTCTACAGCCTCTCCGCGCACCCGAACGCGCACTGGTCGCGCACGTTCGCCCCGGGCGGCGAGATCCAGGCGTACCTGCGAGACGTCGCGACGCGCGAGGGTCTCGGCGACCGGCTGCGGCTGCACACACCGATGCTCGGAGCGGAGTGGGATGCCGCCGACGCGGTGTGGCGCATCGACACGGGCGCCGAGCCCCTCGAGGCTCGCTCGCTCGTCCTCGCGTGCGGTCGCCTGACCGAGCCGCACGTGCCCGCGATCGACGGACTCGAGTCGTTCGAGGGCCCCCTGTTCCACTCCGCCCGCTGGGACCACGACGTCGACCTCACCGGCAAACGCGTCGCCGTCGTGGGCACCGGCGCGAGCGCCGTCCAGCTCGTCCCCGAGCTCGCCCGACGGGCCGCGCACGTGACGCTCTTCCAGCGCACGCCGGCCTGGATCGTCCCGCGCGGCGGCGGCGAGATCCCCCTCGCGGAGCGCGAGCGCCTCGCCGACAGCCCCGGCGACCTCGCACGCCTCCGCGCCGAGCTCTACACCGAGGGAGAAGCCCGCTTCGCCTCTCGCTCGGGCGACGCCGCGGCATCCGCCACCGCCCGCACCGCGGCCCTCGCTCACCTGCACGCGCAGGTGTCCGCCCCTGCGCTGCGCGCCGCCCTCACCCCCGACTACGCCTTCGGGTGCAAGCGCGTGCTGCTCTCGGACGCGTTCTACCCCGCCGTGGCGTCGGATGCCGTCACCCTCGAGCCCACGGCCCTGACCGCCGTCGAGGGGTCCACCCTCACGGCGGCGAGCGGCGAGCGGTACGAGGCCGACATCCTCATCCTCGCGACGGGCTTCGCCTCGACCGAGCAGCCGTACGCCGATCTCGTGCGCGGCGACGACGGCACCCTCGCCGAGCACTGGTCCGAGGGGATGACCTCGTTCGGGTCGACCGTCGTGGCGGGCTTCCCGAACCTCTTCGTCCTCAACGGCCCGAACGCGAGCCTCGGCCACAACTCGGCCGTCCTCATGGCCGAGGAGCAGGCCGCGTACGTCGTCCGCGCGCTCGCGGAGCGCGACCGTCGCCCCGACCGGGCGCTGCGCGTCCGCCCTGAGGCCGAAGCGGCGTACACGGACGAGATCGCCGCGGCCGCGGCATCCACGCCCTGGATGACCGGCGGATGCCGCAACTGGTACGTCGACGACCGCTCGGGCCGGCTGACCCTGCTGTGGCCCGGCACGGTGCAGGCGTTCCACGAGCGACTCGTCGGTACCGACGGGTCGGAGTTCGAGCCCGCTCGGACCCCCGTCACCGGTTCCATCCCCACCCACCCGCACGGCTAGGAGACAGCGATGACCATTCCCCTGCGATTCGGATACAAGGCCTCGAGCGAGCAGTTCGGGCCCAACGAGCTCCTCGACTTCGGCGTCCTCGCCGAGGAGGTGGGCTTCGACTCCGTCTTCCTCTCCGACCACCTGCAGCCCTGGATGCACGACGGCGGCCACGCCCCCAACGCCCTCCCGTGGCTCGGCGCCCTCGGAGCGCGCACCGAGCGCGTCATCATCGGCACGAGCGTGCTCACCCCGACCTTCCGCTACCACCCCGGCGTGATCGCCCAGGTGTTCGCCACCCTCGGCGTGATGTACCCCGGCCGCGTCGTCCTCGGCGTCGGTACGGGCGAGGCGCTCAACGAAGTGACGCTGGGCCTCGAGTGGCCCGAAGCCCCCGAGCGCTTCCAGCGCCTCAAAGAGGCCATCACGATCATCAACGAGCTGTGGGCCGGCGAGCGGGTCACCTACGAGGGCACCTACTACTCGGTGAAGGATGCCACGATCTACGACCGCCCCGAGCAGAAGGTGCCGATCTACATCGGCGCCTCCGGTCCCGCGGCGACGCGACTCGCGGGCCGTATCGCCGAGGGGTACATCACCACCAGCGGCAAAGACCCCGAGCTCTACACCGAGAAGCTCCTCCCCGCCCTCGACGACGGCCTCGCCAAGGCCGGCCGCACGCGCGACGACGTCGACACCCTCATGGAGGTGAAGGTGTCGTACCACCCCGACCACGACACCGCGCTCGAGAAGACGCGCTTCTGGGCCCCGCTCGCGCTCACGGCCGAAGAGAAGATGAGCGTCCACGACCCCATCGAGATGCAGCGCCTCGCGAACGAGCTGCCGATCGAGCGAGCGGCATCCCGGTTCATCGTCTCGACCGACCCCGACGAGCACGTCGAGCGCATCGCCCGCTACGTCGACCTGGGCTTCCGCCACCTCGTGTTCCACGACCCCGGACACGACCAGGAGCAGTTCCTGCGCATGTACGGCGACGAGATCCTGCCCCGCCTCCGCAAGCGCTTCGCCTGAGCGGTCCGGCGCCCGGACGCGCCGCGGTCCGGGCACCGCACCGCACGGGCCGAACTCCTGAGAAATCACCGGCGAGTGCCCCATTCCCGCCGAAACCGCTACCCCTGACCGGATAACTCAGGAGTTCTGCACACAATGGACGCGATGAGCACTCCCGAGATCCGCGACGGCTGGACCGTCGTCGTGCCGGTCAAGCCCGCGGCCCTGGGCAAGACACGGCTGACCGCCGTGATGAGCGACCGCGAGGCTCTGGCCCGCGCCATCGCGCTCGACACGATCGCCGCCGTCGCGGCCACCGCCCGCGTTCGGCGCGTGCTCGTGGTGACCGACGACGCCGAGGTGCGCGCGCAGGTCGCGCAGTGGCCCGCGGTCGACGTCCTCGCCGAGGGAGAGGTTCGCGGTCTCGACGCGGCGATCGCGCTCGGGGCCGAGGCGGCCGGGGTGAGCGCTCCCCGCGCCGCGCTCCTGGGCGACCTGCCGGCTCTCACGTCGCGCGATCTCGACGCCGCCCTGGCGCGCGCGGGCGAGGTCGAGAGAGGCCTGGTCCCGGATGCCGAGGGCACCGGCTCCACCCTCGTCACCGCCCGGCCGGGCGCATTGTGGGTCTCGGCCTTCGGCGCCGATTCGGCGGCCCGCCATCGGCTGCTGGGCTGCACCGACCTCACGGTCCCGCGGGAGTCGACGCTCCGCCGCGACGTCGACACCGCGGCCCAGCTGGCCGAGGCGGTCGCGCTCGGCGTCGGCCCGCGGACGGCGGCGGTGCTGCGCGCGGCGGTGGCCTGACCCGCGGTACGCCCTCGCGGCGGTGGCCTGACCCGGGCGGCACGCCCCCGCAGCGGTCGCCTGACCCGGGCGGCACGCCCCGCCGCGGTCGCCTGACCCGGGCGGCACGCCCCGCCGCGGTGGCCCGAACCGCGCGTCACGCCCCGCCGCGGTGGCCTCACCCGCGCGAGACCTGCCGCGGCTGCCCCGGCCCACCCCCGCGTGAGCCCCCTCGGGGCGGCGCTTCCGGCGCCGCGAGCCCCGCTCACCCCCGAACGTCGCAGAATTGCTCGAATCTCGGAGGTCTTCGGCGTGATCCTCCGAACTTCGCGTGATTCTCCGAGGAAACGGGCGAGCAGCGCACCCCCTACGCCCGCGCACCGAAGCAACGCGTCGAAGAAATCCCCGGGCAGTCGAGAACTAATTCCGCGAATCGGACAATACCCCGTGTGAGCATGCACGACGGCGACATCATCGTTCGGTCCCTATCCCACGGGGCCGCCTTCGCCGACCTCTACGACCGGCACCAGCGCGTCGTGCACCGCTACGTCGGCCGACGCCTCGGCACCGCGTTCGCCGAGGACATCACCTCCGAGACGTTCCTCGTCGCCTTCGCGCGCCGCGCTTCGTTCACGGGCGGGCTCGATGCCCGACCGTGGCTCCTCGGCATCGCGACCGTCCTCATGCAGAAGCACACACGTCTCGAGGCGCGCGCCTGGCGCGGCATGCTCGCGGCCGACATCGCCCGCGTCCACGTCGACGACATCGAGTCCGCCGACGAGCGGATGGATGCCGACGGCCTCGCGCCCCACCTCGGGACCGCGCTCGCCGACCTCTCCCGCGGCGACCGCGACGTGCTGCTCCTACATACCTTCGGCGACCTCGACTACGCCGGGATCGCCGAGGCCCTCGGCATCCCTCTCGGGACCGTCCGCTCGCGCCTCAGCCGCGCGCGGCGGAAGGTCCGCGCTGCTATCACCCCGCACGTCATGCCGGCCCCGGGCCGAGAAAGAGAGCACCACCGTGGATGAGATCTCGCTGCTGAACCGCGTTAGGGCTGACGTTCCCGAGCGCACCCCCGACGACGTGATCCGCGGTCGCGCGGCCCTGCTGCGCGCGATCGAGGCCCCACCCTCCGCCGCCCCGGCACGCCGTCCGCGTCAGCGGTGGATCTGGGTCGGATCGGCGGTCGCCGCGACTTGCGCCCTCACCGGGGTGTTCGTGTTCGGCGGCGCCCTCGGCGCCCCGGGCGGCGCCGACCCCGCCGCGGCGGCCGCCCTGGGCTCGGCCGCCACGGCCGCACGCGGTGTCGTCGACCCGGTTGTCGGTCCCGGTCAGTACCTGGAGATCCGTACGGATGCCGTCTACGCGGCGACGGGCACGACCGAGGCGGACGCCGAGGTGGCCCGACAGCAGCGCGACGGCAACCTCGAGGACGGCGACTTCACGTCGTTCCTCGAGAGCGACGTGCAAGCCCTCTGGGTACCCGCCGACCGATCCGGCGACTGGGTGGAGGTCCGGTGTGCGCGCACCCCGGTCCAGACATTCGGCCCCCGCTCCGAGACGTTGGCCTCCGAGTGGGAAGGCGCCGGGACCGACAGGCGCCAGGTGTTCCCGGGAGGGAAGACCGAGTACGGCGCCCCCATCACGATGTTCGACGCCGAGACGGCCGCCGACCTCCCCCGCGATCCGCGCCAGTTGCTGGAGAGGATCTACCAGGAGAACGGCAACGCCGGCCCCTCGCGCGACGGCGAGGCGCTCGTGTGGATCGCCGACCGACTGCGCTCGGGCACCGTCCCGGCAGATCTGCGCTCGGCGTTCTACGAGACGGCGGCGCTGATCCCCGGCGTCACGATCACCGAGGAACAGGCGACCCTCAACGGCCGCACGGGCACCGCGATCGGCCGCGACGAGGGGGCGAACGGCTTCCGTCAGGACATCATCATCGATCCCGAGACAGGCGCGTTCATCGGCGAGCGGCAGGTCCTGCTGAGCCCGGTCGCCGACATGCCCGCCGGAACGGCCACCGGCTCCACGTCGGTGACCACAACGGTGGTCGACGCCGCGCCCGAGGGGACGAGCCTGTGCGCCGGGTGATGGGCATCGGTCCTGCGGACCTGACGCTGCCGCCCACCCAGGTGGTCGTCCTGACCGGGGAACCGGGTGCGGCGGGGCCGGAAGCTCAGGCCCGAAGCGCCGCCTCCGCGATCGCGGCCGAGCTCTCCTCGTCGCGCATCCACAGCGGCACGACCACCGCCCGAACTCCGGCGGCCTCGACCTCGGGCGCCGCAGCGGCGTCCTCCTCGGCCAGCAGCCAGGCGTCCAGCACCCCGCCCGCCGACCGCGCGCCGTAGTGCCGTCCGACGGCGGCGGCTGAGGTCTCGACTCCGATCGCCGTCAGGCACACGTCCGCCATCCCGCGCACCACGCGCCCGCCGATGATCGGCGAGACGCCGACCACGCGCGCCGCTGTCGCACGGAGGGCCTCGCGCACCCCCGGAACCGCGAGGATCGGGCCGATCGACACGACCGGATTCGATGGTGCCAGCAGGACCACGTCGGCCTGCGCGATCGCGTCCGCGACGCCCGGTGCGGGCGTGGCATCCGTCATCCCGGGATTCTCGAAAGCGCGCGGAGTCAGCTGCGCGCGATGGCGCGTCCACCACTCCTGGAAGTGCAGACGGCGCCCGTCCTCGAGCAGCACGTGCGTGTCGACCTCGCTGTCGGTCATGGGCAGGAGCCGGATGCCGAGCGGCCAGCGTTCCGCCATCCGGGCGAGGACCTGGGTCGGGGTGAGACCCTCGCGCAACCAACCCGTCCGCGCGAGATGCGTGCCGAGGTCGAGATCGCCGAGGGTGAACCAGGGCCAGCCGGCACCCCACGCCTGCAGCTCTTCGTTGACGCGTTCGGTGTCGCCCGCGCGACCCCAGCCGCGCTCGGTGTCGTTGACCCCGGCGAGCGCATAGGTGATCGAGTCGACGTCGGGCTGCAGCCGCACCCCCGATAGCCAGAGGTCGTCGCCCGTGTTGACGACCACGGTGGCCTCCGGTGCCCCGAGGCGGCGGAGCGCGGCGCGCACCCCGAGGGTGAACTTCGACCCTCCGACTCCACCGGCGAGGACGACGACGCGAGGGGCGGAAGACTCCATCCGTCCAGTCTTCCATTCCGGTGACCGCGGCGGTGCCGCACGGACGCCCGGGCCGGAGCGGTCCGGACGACGCGACCTCGCGCGGGCGCGGCCGCCGCGTCACCACGGGCGCACCACCGCGGGCGCGCCACGACGGGCGCGCACCACCCCGACCCGTCAGGACGACACGGTCCCGATGGGTCGCCACGTCGTACGACGACGGCGCGGGCGACGCGCATCGGCCCGTCCGGGAAGCACGAGCGCCGGACGACGCACCAGGGCGAACGCCGCGACCACGATGACGGTGAGAGCGAGCGACAGAACGACGACGAGGGGGATGACGAGCATGCTCCCAGCCTCGCCAAGCCGCCGCGACGGCACATCGTCAAGAAGGACGATGGCCCTCCCCCGCGGGGATGAGATCGCGGCTACTGCGCGAGCAGCGTCGGGTCCAGCGCCTCCGCCGCGGCCTTCGCGGCGGCGGGCAGCGCGTCGAGGACCTGCTCGAGAGCCGCGTCGTCGTGCGCGGCCGTGAGGAACCACGCCTCGAACACGCTGGGGGGCAGCGAGATGCCGGCATCCAGCATCGCGTGAAAGAACGGTGCGTACCGGTATGACTGCTGCGTGAGTGCGGTGGCGTAGTCGCGCGGAACCTCGGGCAGGAACGCGACGCCGAACAGAGACCCGGCGCGCGGGACGGCGTGCACGACGCCCTCGGCGGTCAACGCGGCGTCCAGGGCGTCGGCGACCCGGGCGGCGGAAGCGTCGACCGCGGCGTAGACCTCGGGCGTCGCGAGACGCAGCGTCGCGAGGCCCGCGGCCACCGACAGCGGGTTCCCCGACAGCGTGCCCGCCTGGTACACCGGGCCGAGAGGGGCGAGGTGGTCCATGACCTCGGCGCGACCGCCCAGGGCGGCCAGCGGCATCCCTCCGCCGACGACCTTGCCGAAGGTCAGGATGTCGGGCACGTACGTCTCGCCTCGCGAGGCCTGCAGTCCCCAGAACCCGGCGGGGTGCACACGGAATCCGGTGAGCACCTCGTCCATGATGAGCAGCGCGCCGTGGTCGTGCGCGATGTCGGCGATCGCCGCGTTGAAGCCGGGCAGCGGCGGAACGACGCCCATGTTGGCGGAGGCCGCCTCGACGATGATCGCGGCGATGCTCTCGCCGTGCACGGCGAACGCCTCGCGCACGGCGTCGAGGTCGTTATAGGGCAGCACGAGCGTCTGCGCGGCGATCGGCGCGGGCACCCCGGCCGAACCGGGGAGCGCGAGCGTCGCGACGCCCGAGCCGGCGGCGGCCAGCAGACCGTCGGAGTGCCCGTGGTAGTGCCCGGCGAACTTGATGAGCAGGTCGCGCCCGGTCACGCCGCGCGCGAGGCGGATGGCGGTCATCGTCGCCTCGGTACCGGTCGACACCAGCCGCACTTTCTCGACCGGCTTCAGGTCGCCGACCTGGACGCGGTTCGCGATGAGGTCGGCGAGCTCGACCTCGGCACCCGTGGGCGCGCCGAAGGACAGGCCTCGGGATGCCGCCTCCCGCACGGCCTCGACCACCTCGGGGTGCGCGTGTCCGAGGAGGGCCGGACCCCACGACGCGACGAGATCGACGTACTCGCGACCCGCGGCATCCGTGATCCGAGGACCCGACGCGGACTGCACGAACCGCGGCGTACCCCCGACGGATCCGTACGCGCGCACGGGCGAGTTGACTCCGCCCGGGATGACGTCCTTGGCGCGGGCGAACCACTGGTCGTTGAGATCGGTCATGGCATCCATTCTTCCGGGCGCCCCTGTGTGAGGGGTCGAAAAGCACGCACGCGCCGCGTTTGTGAGGGAGGGCGACTCAGAGTTCTTCGCGCAGCCAGCGGGCGGCCTCGACCGCCCAGTACGTCAGGATCGCATCGGCGCCGGCGCGACGGATGCCGAGCAGGCTCTCGAGGATCGCGCCGCGGCGGTCGATCCAGCCGTGGGCCGCGGCCGCCTCGACCATCGCGTACTCGCCCGACACCTGGTACGCCCACACCGGCACGTCGACCGAGGCGCGGACGTCGGCGAGCACGTCGAGGTACGGCAGGGCCGGCTTGACCATCACGACGTCGGCACCCTCCTCGACGTCGAGCAGCGCCTCGCGCACGCCCTCGCGGCCGTTGCCGGGATCGAGCTGGTACGAGCGACGGTCGCCCTTCAGCTGCGAGTCGACGGCCTCGCGGAAGGGGCCGTAGAAGGCCCCCGCGTACTTCGCCGAGTAGGCGAGGATCAGCGTGTCGGTGAAGCCCTCGGCATCGAGCGCCTCGCGCACCGCGCCGACCTGGCCGTCCATCATGCCCGACAGACCCAGCATCGCCGAGCCCGCGCGGGCCTGCGCGAGCCCCATCGCGGTGTAACGCTCGAGGGTGGCGTCGTTGTCGACGGAACCGTCGGACTGCAGCACGCCGCAGTGCCCATGGTCGGTGAACTCGTCGAGGCACAGGTCGGTCTGCACGACGAGCGCGTCACCGACCTCGGCGACGACGGCCTCGGTCGCCATGTTCAGGATGCCGCGAGGATCATCGGCCCCGGAACCCACCGCGTCGCGCGTTTCGGGGACGCCGAACAGCATCACGCCGCCGATGCGCTCCTCCGCGGCCTGCGCGACCGCGCGGCGGAGGGAATCGAGCGAGTGCTGCACGATGCCCGGCATCGAGCCGATCGGGCTCGGCTCGGTGATGCCCTCGCGCACGAACATCGGCAGCACGAGCTGAGAGGGCACGAGATGCGTCTCCCGAGCGAGACGACGGACGGCGGGGGTGCGGCGCAGACGCCGCGGGCGGTGCTCGGGAAAACTCATGAGGTCGATTCGTCGGGGGCGAGGGAGAAACGGGCGACGGCCTCGATGAGCGACTCGACGGTCTGCTTCTCGGCGACCACGTCGACGCTGAGCCCGGCGCGCTTGGCGTCCTTGGCCGTGCGCGGACCGATGGCCGCGATGACGGTGGATGCCGGAATCTCGGGGAACTGCGCGACCACCTGTTCGGCGACCGAGCCGCTGGTCACCAGGATCGCGTTGATCCGTCCCGAGTGCACGTCGCCGGCGATCTTCTCGGTCACCGGCACGCCGACGGTGCGATACGCCACGACGCTGCGGACGTCGTGTCCCGCCTCGATCAGCAGGCGCGTGAGGACCGGCTTGGCGATCTCGCTGCGGAGGGTCAGCACCTTGCGCGGCTCGGACTCGAGATCGATCATCTGCTCGGCCATGCCCTGGGCGGAGTTGTCGCGCTCGGGGACGAGGTCGACGCGGTAGCCGACGGCCTGCATCGCCGCGGCCGTGGTCTCACCGACGACGGCGACCTTCGTCTCGGCGGGGATCTCGGCACGGTACGCGTACAGCACGTCGACGGTGGTCGCGCTCGTGAGCGTCAGCCAGTCGAACGCTCCGGCGGCCAGATCGGCGAGGGCCTGCTCGAGGGTCGCCTGATCGTTCGTGGGCGCGAAGTTGATGAGGGGGGCGATGACCGGGACGGCCCCGCGCTGGCGCAGGCTCGCCGCAACGCCGTCTCCCCAGGGGCCACCGCGCGGCACGAGCACGCGGCGACCGGCGAGCGGTTTGGGCACGCTGCCGGTCGAGGTGGTCGGCGTTTGCCAGTGGCCTTCATTCATGTGGTTGACTCTCGTGGTACCAAGTCGGCCGCCCCACGTTCGAGCAACCGACGCGCGGCTTCGCGGCCTATCCGCGCTGCCCGCGCGATGAGACCCCCGTCGTCGGCAGCACCCGCTCCATTGCCACTGCCCG
>Ga0308161_1000585_pt1 | contig 54730 bp, 53 predicted proteins | sample PhyFR2_FD_201034 | JGI IMG/M metagenome (GOLD analysis project Ga0308161, IMG submission 201034) | Phyllosphere microbial communities from UC Gill Tract Community Farm, Albany, California, United States - DLSLF.R2 | ecosystem: Host-associated > Plants > Phyllosphere > Unclassified | place: USA...
TCAAAATTCAAAGTTTAAAATTCAAAGTTTAAGGTTTAAGGTTCAGGATTCAAAGCTCAGAGTTCATTTAAATAGAATATCCTGGATTATACCCATACTTTTATTACACATTACCAATTACTCATTACTCATTACTTATTGCTCATATAAAAATAGGACTACCGGCTCCCATGACGACAACTGCCCTAGCCTCGATAGTAACGGTTACCCCGCAGTAAGGATGGGGATGTGTGGGCATAAGTAAGGCACGTACCGGAACGAGGAGTAAAAGTGGATAGCGAGAGAAAGCTTCTGAAAATAATAATATATTATTCTAATTAGTAAAAATTAAAATAGACGAAATCTTTTACGAAAGCGCTGATTATATTGTAACTTTATGATATGAAAGAGCATATTGTAAGAGGTTTCAGATTTGGTAATTACCAACCGCCGGAAATGTCTGTATTCGACAGATTGCTGGAGATTTTCACCGATCTGCTGACCCATACTTCAGGAGATTTTGATGAAGCGATCGACTGGTTGCGCATGCTTGATGAAGAGTATGAGCTGACAACACCGGACTATACCATTGATGATTTTATAGAAGACCTTAAGAAAAAAGGATATATCCGCGAGGAAATTGATCCCAACGGAAGTGGAAATGGGATACGTCTTAGTGCTAAAATGGAACAGAATATTCGCAAACAGGCACTCAACCAAATATTTGGAAATCTTCAGAAAAGTGGAACCGGAAATCATAAAACCAGTAAAAGCGGGGCTGGAGAAGATACTACAGGGGAATTTCGGAATTATAATTTTGGAGATCCGGTAGAGAAGATCTCAATTACAGAAAGTATTAAAAATGCCCAGATCAATAATGGAATCGGTGATTTTCATCTTACTGAAAGTGATCTGGTAGTTGAAGACAGCGTTCATCAATCCCAGATGAGTACTGTTCTGATGATTGATATCAGTCACAGCATGATCTTATATGGTGAAGATAGAATCACTCCTGCAAAGAAAGTGGCTATGGCTCTTGCTGAATTAATAACAACAAGATATCCTAAAGATACTTTAGATATTATTGTTTTTGGTGATGATGCATGGCCGGTAAAAATTCAGGAACTGCCTTATCTTCAGGTAGGTCCTTATCATACCAACACGGTTGCCGGGCTTCAGCTGGCGATGGATATCTTACGTCGTAAACGAAATACGAATAAGCAGATCTTTATGATTACCGATGGCAAGCCAAGCTGTGTAAGAGAACCTGACGGTACTTACTATATGAATTCCTATGGTTTGGATGAATATGTTGTTCAGAAATGTTATAATATGGCGGCTCAGGCACGCCGGCTTCATATTCCTGTTACTACTTTTATGATCGCTCAGGATTCCTATCTTCAGCAATTTGTCAGAGAATTTACAGAGGCCAACCAGGGGAAAGCCTTTTATACCGGACTTAATGGTCTGGGTCAGATGATCTTTGAAGATTATGAGGCTAACCGTAAAAAAAGAATACGTTAAATAAAATAATGTTCAAAACATTACTATAAATATACATACAATGACTGCAAAGCCAGATATAAAAACATTAGGTTCATTAAAAGAATCAGGATATACCATTAAAACCATAAAAGACGAATTAAGAGATAATCTAATCATTAAAATCCGAAATAAGGAGAATGTGTTTGAGGGAATTTTCGGGTATGAAAATAGTGTGATTCCTCAGTTGGAACACGCTATTCTCAGCCGCCATAATATCAATTTGCTTGGACTGCGTGGACAGGCAAAAACGAGATTGGCTAGAATGATGACAACATTACTGGACGAATGGATTCCTTTTGTAAGCGGAACTGAGATTAATGATGATCCTTTAAATCCGATCTCCCGTTATGCAAAAGAGATTATTGACGCTGAAGGAGACAATACACCGATAGACTGGCTGCATCGTGATGAAAGGTTTTTTGAAAAACTGGCGACTCCGGATGTAACGGTTGCCGATCTCATTGGAGATGTCGATCCTATAAAGGCTGCCAATCTAAAGCTTTCTTATGCGGATGACAGGGTTATCCACTTCGGGATGATTCCTCGTGCCAACAGAAGTATTTTTGTCATTAATGAATTGCCGGATCTTCAGGCCAGAATTCAGGTGTCTTTGTTTAATATTCTGCAGGAAGGTGATGTGCAGATTCGTGGCTTTAAAGTAAGAATGCCGTTGGATATACAATTTATCTTCACGGCCAATCCAGAAGATTATACCAACAGAGGAAGTATTGTGACGCCGCTGAAAGATAGAATTGGCTCTCAAATTCTTACCCACTATCCGGAAAATATTCATGTGGCGAAGGAAATTACAAAATATGAATCCAGCTTAGACAGCCGACAGCAAAAGGGAGTCTATGTACCCGAACTGGCAAAAGATCTTTTAGAACAGATCGGATTTGAAGCACGCGACAGTGAATTTGTAGACTACAAAAGTGGAGTGAGTGCAAGAATGAGCATCACGGCATTCGAAAACCTTTTGAGTACCGCAGAAAGAAGGTCTCTTCTAACCGGAGACGAAAAAACATCTGTAAGATTGAGCGATTTTATGGGGGTAATTCCGGCCATTACCGGAAAAGTGGAACTGGTTTATGAAGGTGAGCAGGAAGGTGCAGAAGCAGTGGCACAGATCCTCATCGACAACGCCATTAAAACATTGTTTACGTCTTACTTCCCGAAAGTGGAAAAGCTGGAAAAGAAAGATGCCGCAGGACCTTTCCAACAGATTACAGACTGGTTCCTGGAAGATGACGGCTTCATAGAAATTACCGATGAATCGTCGGATGAATCGTATGCCAAAGCACTTAATCAAATTAATGCACTCGACAGGATTATAGAGAAATACCAACCGGATACAAAGAAGGAAGATCTTTTGTTTATGAAAGAGTTCATTCTTTGGGGATTATCGGCCAATAAAAAACTAAACAAGGAAAGATTTCGTAGCGGAGTGTTCTTTTCCTGATAAATGAATTAATTTTCCGGGAGCAATTTGACTATGTCGAAAACCTATTATTTATTTTTATTTGAAGCTTTTTCCTGCTTTCCGCACTCGCTATTTTTTTAGTTTTTGGCTGCGGCGGCGAAGCCGCCGCAGCCAAAAACTAAAAAAAATGAGCTCAGACAATTGCTACAATCAGGGCTAGGCTGAAGGCACTAAATCAATATGGGACAAACGAAATAATATCCAAAAAAAAGATGCGGAAACCTTCCGCATCTTTTTTATTTATCATCAATCATCAATCATCAATCATTAAACCTGTATTACACCCAGATTGAACTTTTCAGTAATCGGAGAATGATTAGCCGCTTCAATTCCCATAGAAATCCATTTTCTTGTATCTACCGGATTGATGATGGCATCTGTCCAAAGCCTTGCCGCTGCATACGTTGCTTCCGTCTGCTTCTGATATTTCTTTGAAATGCTTTCCAGAATTTCATTATGCTCTTTCTCTGTTATTTCTTTTCCCTGCTTCTTAAGCGTAGATTCCTGGATCTGCGCCAGAACTTTTGCCGCCTGTGCGCCGCCCATTACCGCAAGATCCGCCCATGGCCATGCCACAATAAGCCTTGGATCATAAGCTTTTCCGCACATTGCGTAATTTCCGGCACCATAAGAATTTCCTGTAATCACGGTAAATTTAGGAACTACAGAATTAGAAACCGCATTTACCATTTTGGCACCGTCTTTAATAATTCCTCCGTGCTCAGATTTAGAACCGACCATAAAACCCGTTACATCCTGTAAAAACACCAAAGGAATCTTTCTCTGATTACAATTCGCAATAAACCTTGTCGCCTTATCTGCAGAATCAGAATAAATTACACCGCCGAATTGCATTTCGCCCTTTCCGCTTTTTACAAGCTTTCTCTGGTTTGCAACAATTCCTACCGACCAGCCGTCGACTCTTGCCGTCGCACAAATGATGCTTTTACCGTAATCAGGTTTATATTCTTCATATTCCGAATTGTCGACCAGGCATTTGATGATCTCATACGTATCATACTGCTCTGCCCTTGAAGCCGGCATAATTCCGAAAATATTTTCAGGTTTTTGTTTTGGTTGTGCACTTTCTATCCTGTCGAAACCGGCTTTCTCAGTGCTTCCCAAAGACTTCATAATATTTTTGATCCTATTCAGAGCATCTTTATCATCCTTCGCTTTATAATCGGTCACTCCGGAGATCGAACAGTGCGTTGTTGCACCTCCCAATGTTTCATTGTCAATACTTTCACCAATAGCAGCCTTCACCAGATAACTTCCAGCCAGGAAGATAGAACCTGTCTTATCAACAATCATTGCCTCATCACTCATGATCGGCAGGTAAGCTCCACCAGCAACACAGCTACCCATCACAGCAGAAATCTGGACAATTCCTGCAGCACTCATCTTCGCATTATTTCTGAAAATTCTTCCGAACATTTCCTTGTCAGGGAAAATTTCGTCCTGCATCGGAAGATAAACACCCGCTGAATCTACAAGGTAAATAATTGGCAGTCTGTTTTCCATGGCGATTTCTTGGGCTCTCAGGTTTTTCTTACCCGTTATCGGAAACCAGGCACCCGCTTTTACAGAAGCATCGTTGGCAACAATGATACATTGTCTTCCCGATACATACCCCATTACCACCACTACACCACCGCTTGGGCAGCCGCCGTGCTCCTCATACATTTCATAACCGGCAAATGCACCGATCTCTATGGAATCAGAATCTTTATCAAGAAGATATTCAACCCGTTCTCTTGCTGTCATTTTCCCTTCATCACGAAGCTTTTGCAGCCTTTTTTCTCCGCCTCCCTTTTTAATTTCACTGAGTAAACGATTTATTTCTGATAATTTTAATCTGTTTTGATCTTCTCTTTTGTTGAATTCAATGTCCATAAATCACAATTTTTTCGTTTTAAAGATACTATTTTTTAAATGGAATGAAAATTGCTCTAAACATTTGTTTAAGAAATTGGTTTTCAGAATTTTATGAAATATTTAACAAAAAATATATTTTTTATGGTTCGTTATTTGCTAACTTTACCATAGAGAAAGTAAGAGTGAAATCTTACACTTTTCTCTAAGTTCCTAGTTTATTTTTTTAATAGTTTATTATTTGAAGGCCCTGAAAGTTGAACAAATTTTCAGGGTTTTTGTTTTCTTATATTTTGCCTAAACTCAGACAATACATTCTACAGTAAAATCAATATTTTACTGACAAGCTTACATTCTGTATCTTGTTTTTATCTTTCATATAAAAATTTAACACAGTAAAATAAAAGTTTAGAAATAAGCTGATTTAGTTGCCAATAAATAACTGCATTGTAAAACCGATTTGTAAATTTGCAAAAAAAATAAAAAGAAGTAGGATATGCATAAATTGGCTCTTTTCAGATTGCATTTGATTGTGTTTTTATGGGGGTTTACGGCAATTTTGGGAAAATTGATTCATGCCAATGCAGAGATTCTGGTTTTTTATCGGATGCTTTTTGCCGCAGTATGCCTTTTTATTTACATCAGGGTATTCCGGAAAGAAAGTATTAAAGTCTCAAAGAAAATTTTTTTTCAGCTGGCTGCCATAGGCTTCTCTATGGCTTTTCACTGGTACTGTTTTTTTTATTCCATTAAAATTTCAAACGTTTCTATTGCGTTGAGCTGTCTTTCTCTTTCTACCTTATTCGCTTCCATTTTAGAGCCCATTATTTTTAAAAGAAAAATTGATGTTTCTGAAGTCATCATGGGAATCGTTATTGTTGCATGTATTTTATTAATCTTCAAAACCGAATTTAGATTCAAAGAAGGGATTTTCTATGGAGTGCTGTGTGCAATTTTCGGGACTATATTTTCGGTATTCAATGGTAAGATGTTTGGCAAGACGAGCTCAGGAAATATTATTTTTTATGAAATCTTCTGTGGATGGGGCATTTTAATGCTGATTTATTTATTTACGGGGCAAATTTTTCATATGAATGAAATAAGTTACCGTGATATTGCGTTAATATGCTTGTTGGCAGGTGTTTTTACAGCTTTTCCGATGCTTGAATCGGTGAATCTGATGAAATATATTTCGCCTTTTACACTAATTTTAACAGTTAATTTAGAACCGGTTTACGGAATTATACTAGCTTTTTTTATCTTTGGAGAATCAGAACATATGAGTCCTGTTTTTTACGTGGCTTCAGCAGTTATGATACTGGCAATCATTGTCAACGGATTAATAAAAGCTAAAAAACAAAAAACTATAAATTAAGCATCAACTATATGATGAAAAAATATCTTTTACCTGTATTTTTTCTGATGTTCGGGATTTCGCAATCGCAGATCATCAGAAAGTATTCTAACGAATTCTTAAATATCGGAGCCGGAGCCAGAGGTCTGGCGATGGGCGGGGCAGTAGTTTCCAACCAGGATGATGTTTATTCGCCGATGTGGAACCCTGCAGGACTCATGGCGATCGAAAAAGACTGGCAGGGAGCAGCAATGCACGCCGAATATTTTGAATCAATTGCCAAATACGACTATCTTGCTTACGCCAAAGTTCTTGAAACCGGTGTTTTCGGGGTGTCTGTCGTAAGACTTGGGGTTGATAATATCCTCAATACCACACAGCTTATCGATACCGAGGGAAATATTGATTACGATAAAATTACAAAATTCTCACAATCGGATTATGCGGCTATACTTTCATATGCTTTCAATCCGGGAGGCAATCCGAAGCTGGATGTCGGAATTAATGCGAAAATTGTTTACAGAAATGTAGGAAAGTTTGCCAACGGATACGGCTTTGGTTTCGATGTCGGCGCCATTTATAAAATGGACAACGGCTGGAAGCTGGGAGGTATGCTGAGAGACGCCACTACTACAGTAAACTTCTGGAGTGTTAATCAGAAAGAGCTTTCCACAGTAGTTAACGGAGAAGAATTTAACCCTGCCCCTAAAGATAAAATGGAGCTTACCATGCCAAAACTGAACATTGGTGCCAGTAAGATATTTGATATTAACAGCAGTGTATATGTTTTGCCAGAAGCGGGTTTGAATATCGATTTTGCTAAAACAGCAGCCCTTATTTCCTCGGATATTGCAAGTATCACTCCTTATGCGGGAGCCGAACTTGGGTATCAGAAAATGATTTTTGTGAGACTTGGGGTCAACAGATTCCAGTCGATTACAGATATTGAAGATCTTCGAAGAAAAGTTTCCTTCCAGCCGAGCGCGGGAATCGGGATCAGATACAGAGGTCTTACGTTAGATTATGCCATTACCAATTCCGGAATAGGAGGATCTAATTTTTATTCTAACTTCTTTTCCCTGAAATTGGATATGGGACAATTCAGAAATGATTAATTTATTTAAAATGAAAAAACTTTCACTCGTTATACTGACAGCATGCTCAACATTTGTATTTGGACAAAAGGTTTCCGATTATCAATATGTTTCAATTCCGTCAAAGTTTGAAAGTTTTAAACAGGATTATGGTTTGGCTGATATGCTTGCCAAAACCTTAAAAAGTAAAAATTATACCGTTGTACCGTCAGACAAATTGCAGTGGCCGGCTGAAGCACAGGCCAACCCATGCAGTGTATTAATGGCGGATGTGGTAAACGACAGCGGTCTTCTCAGAAATAAAGTATTGCTTCAATTTAAGGACTGTAACGACAAAATATTGTCTTCTGCGAAAGGTGCTTCCAGTATTAAAGAATTTAAGGAAGGTTTTCAGGATGCCCTTCAACAGACTTTTACATCACTTTCTCCTTCCAGCCCAATCGTTCATACACCGACAGCAGTCACCACTACATCTTCTGTTACAGAGACAAAACAAAGAGATACTACAAGCTCGATGACACAAGACAATAATGCCGTAAAATTCAGTAATGGAAAAGTTGATCTAATGAAAGTGCAGTTGGATAATCATCAGTTTATTTTAGTAAACTCAAACAGCTCTTCGCCGTATGCGACGTTTAAAACAACAACAAAAGCAGACGTTTTCAGAGTGAAACTGCAGAACGGAGAGGCAACTTTAGGGTATTATGAAAACGGAAATATTATCATTGAATTGCCTAAAGCAAATGGTGAATATGAAAAAGAGATATTTATAAATAAATAATTTGAGATAGTGAAAAGGTTGGAAATTTTCCAACCTTTTTTGTTTTATTCATTATTAAAAAATTCGTATACAATTTTGGCTTTACTTTTCCCAAGAATTTCTTCCAGGGTTTCCAGGCTTGATTCTTTAATTCTTTTTACGGATTTTAACCGGGATAAAAGCAGTTCAATTGTTTTTCCGCCCACGCCGGGAATTTCTTCCAGCTCAGATTTTATCGTGGAATTTTTTCTTCTGGTTCTGTGGTGCTTTACGCCAAACCGGTGCGCTTCGTCCCGAACTCTCTGTAAAATTTTAAGCGTCTCGGATTTTTTATCAAGGTATAACGGGATAGAATCTTCCGGAAAGAAAAGCTCTTCCAGCCTTTTTGCAATGCCGATGATGGTAATTTTACCGTATAATCCCAACAGACGTAAGCTTTTCACCGCTGAAGAAAGCTGGCCTTTCCCTCCATCGATCAGGATCAGCTGCGGTAGGTCTTCTCCTTCATCCAGCATTCTTTTATAACGCCTGTAAATGACTTCTTCCATCGTCGCAAAATCGTTCGGACCTTCTACGGTTCTAGGATGAAAAATTCTGTAGTCAGCCTTGCTGGGCTTTCCGTCTTTGAAAACAACACAAGCCGAAACAGGATTCGTTCCCTGGATATTCGAGTTGTCAAAACCTTCAATATGGCGCGGTTCTACAGGCATTCTGAGAAGTTTCTGCATTTCTGCCATGATGCGGTTGGTATGTCGTTCCGGGTCTACAATCTGTACCTGCTTCAGCTTTTCCAGACGGTATTCTTTGGCATTTTTTTCAGAAAGCTCTACAATACGCTTTTTGTCTCCTACTTTAGGAACAATCAATTTTACATTCGGGATCTCAATAGCGAGGTGAAAAGGCAGCAAAACCTCCTTGGAATTTGAATCAAATTTTTGACGGATCTCAATTAAAGCCTCTTCCATAATCTCTTCATCTGTTTCCTCAAGGATTTTTTTGATTTCGGTCGTAAAACTCTGAATGATATTTCCATTTCTGATCTTAAAAAAGTTCACATAAGCGGCAGTCTCATCGCTGGTCATTCCAAAAACATCTACATCATCAATGCTTGGATTGACGACTGTATTTTTAGCCTGGTAATCTTCAAGGGCATCCAGTCTTTCCTTTACGATCTGTGCGCTTTCAAACTGAAGATTTGTGGCATATTTCATCATCTGATTCATCAGATATTCCTTTGCCTTGCGGAAATCTCCCTTGATAATCCCGCGTATGGCATCGATCTTTTCATCGTAATCTTCCTTGCTTTCCAGTCCTTCACACGGTCCTTCACAGTTTTTAATATGATATTCCAGGCATACTTTATATTTTCCTTCCTCAATCTTCGCAGGAGCCAGATTAAGATTACAGGTTCTCAGTTTATAGATATGTTTGATGGTATCCAGTAAGATCTTTGCGGGACGCACTTTCGCATAAGGTCCGTAATATTCAGATCCGTCTTTGATTTTGGTTCTCGTTAAAAATATTCTCGGAAAATCTTCATTTTTAATACAGATCCACGGATAGGTCTTGTCATCCTTCAGCATGACATTATAAAACGGCTGATGTTCTTTAATAAGATTATTCTCCAATAGCAGCGCGTCATATTCGCTGTTAACAATCGTAGTTTCCAAGCGGTTTATTTTTCCGACCATTATTCTTGTACGGTAACCGGAAAGGGTTTTATTGAAATAAGAAAGTACTCTTTTCTTCAGATTTTTGGCCTTACCCACATACAGCAGCTGATCGTTTTTATCATAATAACGATAAACTCCGGGTTCAGATGGTAAAGTTTTCAGCTGTAATTCTAAGGAAGGATTCATATAACAAATTTAAGGAATTTAAAGGCAAAAAAAAAGCCGAATAGCTACCTGGGTTTTCCATGTTCATTTACTATATCTATTAAATTGTAACAGGGTCGTGTTTATTTTGTTTAAACAGCTGTGTAATAGGATCAGGTTATATGTTATTTATTTATGAAGCCATGTTAACCGGTTATACTTAAATTACAGGTGGTATAATGTGTTGATTTTCAGTATTAATTGTGATTGTGTGGAAACGTGATGATATTTCGGTCAAAACCTGCTCAGGTTTTTGATAAAAGGTGCTTAGGTTTCAGGTGAAACGTGCTTAGGTTTTATAAGAAACCTGCGCGGCTTTTAGGATGCATAAAAAATGCTGCCTCTGATAAAGGCAGCATACTTTAATATAGATGTAAGATTATCCGTTGCTCATTGACGTATACTCATTCACCAAAAAGCTGAAGTAATCCCATTCTACAGAATTTTTAGGATATTTTTTCATGAATTCTGCATTATCTCCGAAAAGAAAATCGTAGTTGTCTTCAAAGTCATCTTTATGAAGCCACATCACTTTATCGCCTTTTTTTACATAATAAGACTTAATAACACCGCCTCCCAGCTGAGGTCCGTATCCGAAAGAAACTCCTCCCGTTTCTTTCGCTCTTGGGTCATGGTAAACAGAAATAATATCATCAAATCCGGGATTGATTACCTGCATCAGGAATTCTTTATCGTCTTTTTTATTTTTTAAAGAAACCGTCTGATTGATAAAATATATTCTGTCATTATTGGTAGTTTTGGTAAGTTTTCGGGTACTGTAATTTCTGATGTTGCCCATGTATTTGGCCACTTTTGCAATTTTCTCAGCATTACTAGGATAGATATACATTTCGGCGATATGATCGGCATCAAAAGTCTCTGTCTTTTTCGTGATGCTGTCTTTCAGGGAAACTTCAAAGATCTGTCCTTTTTTGGAATCCGTTTTACTGCAGAAACCTTTGTGAACGCTTCCGTCTTTTAAAATAACAGTTGAGGTTTTCTTTGGTGACGGCATATTGAACCCTTCATTGAAAAGGTATTGTTCCATCTTTTTAATTTCTTCTTTGGAGTATTTCACTTTTTGGGCGAAAGATGCAGTACTGAAAAGAACCAACGCAAACAGTAATGTTTTAAGTTTCATAAGGATATTAATTTTTTTTATTTCGGCGGTAAAAATAGGAAATTAATCTGCTTGTTTTCAGAAAATTTTTATCGCAGAAAATTAGTTTTCCCAATTATGGCTAAATGCGTAATTTTAAGACAAAATTTAGAGAATGATATACGGAGTAGATGTTTTGAGTTTCCATGATGTTCTGGAGATCTGCAAAACTCCCAATAAAGCTAAACTTAATAAAGCAGCAAAAGAACAAATTTTAAAATCACAAAAGAACGTTCAGAAAATTGTAGAGTCAGACCGTTGTGTTTATGGGATCAACACGGGTTTCGGACCTCTTTGCGATACGAAAATTTCAGCGGATGAAACCGCACTTTTACAATATAATCTTATCATTTCCCATGCGGTAGGTGTAGGAAAGCCTATTGATAAAGAACTTTCAAAAATCATGATGATTGCCAAAGTTCATGCTTTGTCTAAAGGATTTTCGGGAGTTTCTCTCGATGTGATTGAAAGAATGATCCTGATGCTGGAAAAAGATATCATCCCGGTCGTTCCGGAACAGGGTTCTGTCGGAGCTTCCGGTGACCTTGCCCCGCTCGCTCATTTGGTATTGCCGCTTTTAGGATTAGGAAAAGTATGGGTAGGAAACGAGATATTTCCTACTGCAGAAATTTTAGAAGAAAACGATCTTTTGCCATTATCACTGGGGCCAAAAGAAGGATTGGGATTGATTAACGGAACCCAATTTATTTTAGCCCATGCGATTAAAGGGCTGGAAAAATTTGAATATTTACTGGATCTTGCGGATATGACGGCAGCCATGAGCCTTGAAGCGTATAGGGGTTCTGCAAGTCCCTTCAAGAAAGAACTTCATGAGATCAGACCTTTTGAAGGCAGTAAAAAAGTGGCCGCAAGAATGCTGAAATTTTTAAAAGGCTCGGAAAACCTGCAGGCTCATGAAGATTGCGAACGTGTTCAGGATCCGTATTCCATGCGATGCGTTCCACAGGTTCACGGGGCAAGCAGAAACGCTTTTGAGCACCTGAAAATGATGGCGGAGACGGAATTGAATTCCGTAACGGACAACCCGATTGTTTTAAGTGCCGAAGAATCCATCTCCGGAGGGAATTTCCACGGTCAGCTGATGGCTTTACCACTGGATTACGCTACTTTGGCGGCGGCTGAATTAGGAAATATTTCTGATAGGAGAAGCTACTTATTGTTAGAAGGAAAATACGGTTTACCAAGATTATTAACGGAAAGCTCAGGACTGAATTCCGGATTTATGATTCCACAGTATACCTCAGCAGCATTGGTTACGGAGAATAAAACATTGTGCTTCCCGGCTTCTGCGGATTCTATCCCGACAAGTCTCGGACAGGAAGATCATGTTTCGATGGGAAGTATTTCAGGAAGAAAATTCAATCAGGTTCTTGGAAATCTGGTGAATATTTTAGCGGTAGAATTGATGTTTGCCGCACAAGGCTTAGAATTCAGAAGACCGTCAAAATGTTCAAAAATCATTGAAGAAAATGTTGCAATCTTACGATCAAAAGTTACAAAGCTTGAGGATGACCGTTTAATTGGAGAAGATATGCTGGCGATCGCAGAATTGATAAATGAAAGGAAATTCGTAGTAAATTAACATAAAGCATTTATAATAATTTATCCAAAAGCTCCTTCGTCCGGAGCTTTTGGTTTTTTAATTCAATAAAAATTTAGTTATGAAAATTCAGAGAACAGATTCTTCCGGCAGAGATTTTCGGGATTTGGTAAAACTTTTAGATGCTGATCTGGCAGTTCGTAATGGTGAAGACCAGGCATTTTATAGCCAGTTTAATAAAATCGATATGATTAAAAACTGTATTGTTGTTTACATCGATGAAATTCCTGCGGCATGTGGCGCTTTTAAAAAGTTTGAAGACGATACGGTAGAAATTAAAAGAATGTACACGCATCCTGATTTCAGGAAAAGAGGTCTGGCAACAGCTATTGTAAAAGAGCTTGAAAAATGGGCAAAAGAATTAAATTACAAAAAAGCGGTTCTGGAATCTTCATTGGAACAGAATGAAGCACTCTCAGTCTATGAAAAAAGTGGCTATATACGAATCCCTAATTATGGGCAGTATATAGGCATTGAGAAGAGTGTCTGCTATGAAAAAATTCTATAAATTTTCAGTGAATATTATTTTCAGCATAATAAAAATTCAGCAGAATTTAACCTTTAATATTCTGTAATTCAATGTAAAGTGATATCTTGGTTTACCAATCAAATATTATTTTATATGAAGAAACATGTATTCTACTTACTCATGCTGTTTTTTGTTTTTACGGCATGTAACAGAGATGATCTGCAGAATTCATCTGCAGATATGGAAATCACCCAGAAAGACCCGCTTTCTGCAAAACAGATCAATGAGAAAATTAATGAAACCATTAAAACAAAAGGAAGATTCTCGTGGAAGGGATCATCCGGTCATTTTGTATGGAGTGCTATTTTTCAGGGAAATAAAATTGCTTCGATAGGTTTCGGATCTTCTTTCGACAGAAGCCAGACCTCCGACAGCAAATCTATTGAGTCAGAAATTTTAAAAACAATTGAGCAGTATGAAGGGAAAAAAGACAGGATCGTATTGTCTTCCGACCCATACCTCAACCAGATGGATGTTGCCATCGAAAAGCAGGAAACGGTGATTGCTTTACGTAAAATGAAGAATATCCGTTATGTGGAACCTGCAGATTACCGCTATTTTGAAAATGAAAGAAAACTGAATGGGACTGCAAAATCCAGCAGCTCCTCATCAGGATGCGGATTTGAATCTACACCATTGAGCGCGTCAGATTATACAACCGTTACGCCCAATGCCAAAGCGCCATGGTCTTTTTCGAAACATAACATTATCAATGCCTGGAGTTACAGTACCGGAGCAGGAGTTACGATTGGCGTGATCGACAGCGGCGTTTCTTCAGAGCAGTCTCTCTTAGGCTCCAGTTTCAACAACGGATTGTCTTCGGGCAGAAGCATCAGTAAAAACGGGGTGTACGTAGATTCCATATGGCCGTGGAGTACAGGGTATGATGGTTCGGCAGATCAATGCGGACACGGAACAAGCATGGCTTCTGCAATGGCCGCACCACGAAATAATATGGGGCAGCCGGTAGGAGTTGCCTATAATGCCAATTTGGTTACGTATAGAGCGGCATCCAATGTTGTGTTGGATGGCTATCACGAACAGAACGGGGTTAAAATTGCCTTCACGGAATTAGGGAACAATGCCAATGTAAAAATTATATCTATGTCGATGGGTCATATTTTCTCCGTAGGAAAAATTGAGGATGGAGTGAAATATGCATATTCAAAAGGAAAATTGATTTTCTGTGCAGGCGGAACTTCAACTAGCTTTACCAATTTCGTAGGAGTGATTTTTCCGGCTTGGATGCCTGAGACGCAGGCTATAACAGGAGTAAAAGAAAATACATCCAATCAGAGATGTGATGTGTGTCACTCCGGTGCCGAGATTGATTTTACGTATCAGATGGAAAGAGCTTCTGGAAATAGTGTCCCCGTATTGAGTTATTATAACGGACAAACCGACTACGTGGGCGGATCTTCCGTAGCGACTGCTTCCACTGCAGGAATTGCCGCCTTGGTATGGTCTAAAAATCCTTCATGGACAAGAGATCAGGTGCTGAACAAAATGCGGCAGTCGGCTACCTATTATCCTAATCCGAATTCTGATTACGGATACGGTAATATTAATGTTCTCCAGGCAGTACAGTAATTCTCCATTGATAAATTAATACAGAGACAGCGATAATTATTGCTGTCTTTTTAACTATTATAATTAACTAGGTACTTTTACGTAATCTAAAATTGAGTATATCTACTCTATCATTTATCTGTTTTCTGAAGTAGCTTTGTCATGTGATCACAACAAAACATTTCGACTTTTTACAATTGATAATTTTACCATTATTGATGTATTTGGGAGGAGGATTTAAAAACTAAAACTATGGAGCCAGAAACCATTCAAACGGGGCGTATCCGAAAGGCCATAAGAGTAGGGAAACAAAAATATTAATCATGACAGAACAACAAGAAACATTAGTAGGAGGCTGGACAGCATTTCACCCTCTTACTCCGGAAGATCAAAAAGTATTTGACGAAGCGATGAGAGGATTTGTGGGGGTAAAATATTCACCTTACGAAGTATCAACACAAGTGGTAAATGGCACCAATTACCGTTTCAAATGCGACGCTTCAATGCCACCAGCAGATGTTGTTTGGCAGGCAATCGTGGAAATCTATCAGCCGATTAATGGTCAGCCACACGTTGTTGGTATTACAAGAATCTAAAAAGCTTTATGCATATTCTAAGGTCGGGGAATTTTATTCCTCGATTTTTTATTGTTTAAATATCAGCCAATTCTTACACTCGTCATACTAAGCGAACCGCCGATCAGTTCATCATTGAACAAAGACAGCTCATCTGAAGAAATTTTCAATCCCAGTGTATAAATTAGGGGAAGATAATGATCAGGAGTCGGAACGGCATACTGAAGGGAAATTCCCTGGTTTTGATATTCAATAATATTTTTAAAATTTCCGTCCAATAGCCAGTTGTTGGTTTTTTCGTGTGCTTCAATGGCCCAGTCCCATCCAGCTCCCACAGTATTGATATTTCTCCAGTCTATAAGTCTCAGGTTGTGAATGATATTTCCGCTTCCGATGATCAGGATTCCTTTTTCTCGAAGTTTGTTCAGTTTTTGGGCTAAATCAAAATGATATTGCGGAGGCTTTGAATAATCAATGCTCATCTGGATTACCGGAATATCTGCTTCAGGATACATGTGCTTAATAACAGACCATGCACCATGATCCAATCCCCAGCTGTGGTCTTCTTCTACAAAAACAGGCTCCAATAATTCTGCGGTCTCCTTAGCCAGTTCCGGAGATCCCGGAGCAGGATATTGTACATCAAACAAAGCCTGTGGAAAACCTCCGAAATCATGAATGGTTCTCGGCATCGACATAGCGGTCACCTTAGTTCCGTCTGTAAACCAGTGTGCCGAAATACATAAAATCGCATTCGGTTTCGGAATCTCAGAAGCGGCCTTGCGGAATCCCTGCACAAACTGGTTTTCTTCGATAGCATTCATAGGAGATCCGTGTCCCAGAAACAGCACCGGCATTTTTGCAGTATTGCTGAAAAGACCACTTATGTTTTGAAGATCGTTGAGGTTCATTTTTTATCTCATATTCATTAAAAAGGTTCAAGGCTTTTGCTCCCTGAACCTTTTATGTTATTTAAATAAAAACAGGATTGACATCCTGTTGTCGGATAGTTCGTCCTTTTGGGACTCATTTGTTTTTTAATAAATCGGATTAGCATCCGATTCTGTTATAGGTCGTCCCTTCGGGACTCCTCAAATTCTGTTGAATGAATTATGCCTGTTTTACAAACTGTAATTCACCGGCGATTTTCACTTCTTCACTCACCATTACACCACCTGCTTCAAGAGCGGCATTCCAGTTCAGTCCGAAATCCTTTCTGTTGATTTTCCCTTCAAAAGAAAAACCAGCTTTTGTATTTCCCCAAGGATCTACATTGATTCCGTTAAAGTCAACGTCTAATGTTACAGGTTTTGTAATTCCGTTGATGGTAAGATTTCCTGTTACCTCGTTGTTCAGGGCTGAAGATTCAAAAGTAATCGTAGGATTAGCTTCAGCGTTAAAGAACTCAGCAGATCTTAAGTGGTTATCTCTGTCTGTATTGTGTGTAGAGATAGAAGCTGTCTGAATGGTAGCCGTTGTTTTAGCGTTGGAAAAACTATCGTCATCAGCATCGATTTCTGCAGTGAAATCGGTGAAGTTTCCTTTAATGTTAGAAATCATCATGTGTTTTACTTTAAAAGTAAGTTCACTATGTGCTGGGTCTAATGTCCATTTTGTTGCCATTGTTTTGTAATTTTGATTGTTATTAATGATGCAAATGTATGTCGGAATACAGGTTCGTTTCATTGACGTAGGATAAGAAATGATTTTTTGGCTTAAAACTATCATTTTAATTTTCCGTTCAATAACAAAAAGGTAAGTATAATGCCTCAATTTCCATTGTCAGCGTTTTGTTTTAACATTTTCTTAACGGGTCATATTTATTTCTTATTTTTGGAGGATTCAATTTTTATCAAATGAAATTATATAAATTTTCTTTACTGATGGTGCTTCTGGGGAGCTCTGCATTTGCCCAGACTCAGAAATTTACGATGGCAGAGGCTGTTAATGGGTTGAGAACTAATCTTGCAGTAAAAAATATTTCCCAGTTTTCATGGTCCGGAGACGGAAAATCATATATTCAGGCCGTGAAAGGCGGCTATCTTGTCACAGATCTGAAAACCAATAAGCAGGACACGCTGGTATCTTTAACACAGTTAAAAAGAAACCTTGCAGACAATACATTAAAAGCGGTTCCGCAAATCAAATTCATCAGTAATTCCCGAGGATATTTCAATTCCGCCGGAAAGATGACCTGGATTGAAAAATCAGGTAACGACTGGAAAATAAAAGATCAAATCACTATTGACGAAAATGCTTCAGATCTGAAGCTTTTCGGGGACAACCAGACTTTTGCCTTTACGGTAAAGAATAATTTATTTGTCAATAAAAATGGTAAAACCATTGCCGTAACAAATGATACGAATGAAAATATCCTGAACGGAGCATCCAATGTTCACCGCAATGAATTCGGGATTGATACTGGGATTTTCCCGGCACCAAATTCCGAAAGTGTAGCTTTCTACAGAATGGATCAGACCATGGTTGCAGATTACCCGATCATCGACTGGTCCGTAACACCTGCTGTGAACCACAATATCAAATACCCAATGGCAGGACAGACTTCCCATCAGGTAACGTTAGGTGTGTTTAATATCAAGAATCAGTCAACCACATTTTTAAAGATTGAAGGTGAAAAAGATCAGTATTTAACGGCGGTTACCTGGAGCCCTGATTCTAAATATATTTTTGTAGGCGTACTGAACAGAGGGCAGAATCACCTTACAATGAATCAGTACGATGCGGCAACAGGAAATTTTGTGAAAACATTATTTGAAGAAACCAGTGATAAATATGTAGAACCGCAGCACCCGCTTACCTTCTTCCCGAATTCCAATACAGATTTCATTTGGCAAAGTCAGAGAACAGGATATAACCATTTGTTTCATTATAGTTTGGAAAAAGGTCTTGTTGCTCAGATCACCAAAGGAGATTGGCTGGTTACCGATATTTTAGGTTTTAACGAAAAGAAAAAAGAGATTTATTTTGCTTCCACCAAAGAAACGCCTTTGGAGAAGCATTTGTACAGAATCAACTGGACTAATTTCAAAATGCAGCGGTTGGATAATGCAGATGGTATCCACACCGGGATTTTAAGCAGCGACGGGAACCATTTGTATGATATCTACAGCAATGCAACCACTCCGAGAGTAGCAAGTATAATCAATACGAACAGCCTTAAATCAAATACCATTTTGACTGCTGAAAATCCGCTGAAAAATTATCAGCGTCCCGAAATAAAAGATGTTGTATTAAAAGCTGACGATGGTACTCCGCTGTACGGAAAGATTATCCTTCCAACTAATTTTGATGCATCTAAAAAATACCCGGTGATTGTATATTTATACAATGGCCCGCATTTACAGTTAATTACCAATTCATTTCCGGCATCCGGAAACCTTTGGTACGAATATATGGCGCAGAACGGATACATTATCTTCACCATGGACGGAAGAGGTTCTGCAAACAGAGGATTGAAATTTGAGCAGGCTGTTTTCAGAAATCTGGGTACTACCGAGATGAATGACCAGATGAAAGGGGTAGATTACCTGAAATCATTGCCTTATGTGGATTCTGAAAGAATGGGGATTCATGGATGGAGTTTCGGAGGATTTATGACGACCAGCTTTATGCTTCGTCATCCTGAAGTTTTCAAAGTAGGCGTTGCAGGCGGCCCGGTAATCGACTGGAGTATGTATGAGATTATGTACGGAGAAAGATATATGGATACGCCCCAGGAAAATCCGCAAGGGTATGCAAAAGCCAATCTCCTGGATAAAGTACAGAATCTTAAAGGAAAGTTGCTGATGATTCACGGAGCACAGGATGATGTGGTGGTGTGGCAGCATTCGGTTAAATTTATCAAATCTGCTGTAGACAATGGGGTACAGGTAGATTATTTTGTATATCCGGGACATCCGCATAATGTAATCGGAAAAGACAGAGTACACCTTATGCAGAAAGTAACAGATTATTTTGATTTATATCTGAAAAAATAATCTATTCCGGCATAATGAATTTTATACAAAAAGACAGAGTACACTTTCATACGTTTGATTCGTTGAGGTTTCTGTCTTTTTTGTTGGTTTTCCTCCATCATTCACCGGTTCCAAAAGATAATTTTCTTCATTACTTTGCTAAAGAAGGCGGGATTGGCGTTTCCTTTTTCTTTGTACTCAGCGGTTTCCTGATTACCTATATTCTGATGGTTGAGAAAATAAACACTCAGGGAACTATCGACCTGAAAAAGTTTTTTTTAAGAAGAATATTAAGAATCTGGCCGTTATATTATGCCATGGTTTTATTTGCCATGTTTACGCCTTTTATTCTTGATTTTTTTCATATTTCCTATTCCAATGAGGGCTACCCGCCCAACTGGTTTTTTACCCTTACCTTTCTGGAAAATTATATGCAGATGCGGATGGGTACATTTCCCAATGTTTCGCCGTTAAACGTCATCTGGTCGCTCTGTATTGAAGAACATTTTTATATCTTCTGGGGACTGGCTTTTTATTGGATATCCTTAAAAAATATTCCGAAACTGCTTTTGGGATGTATTGTTTTTTCATTCGTGATGCAGACAGTGTATCAACATTACGGGATCATTACGCTGGATCTTTTTACCAATATTCATTACTTTGCGTTTGGCGGAATTCCGGCTTATATTTTTGTTTTCAGAAAAGATATTATTAAAAAGCTGGAATTGATTCCTGCAGTTTACAAATATTTGTATGCGTTGTCCGTTCTGGCAATAATTATCCTTCTGGCAAATACCGGGATAATATCTGATCCTAAAGTAATCTCATTGCTGCTGAGTATTTTGTTTTCAGGATTGATCTTATCTACGCTGGGAACGAAGAATGTTTTTAAGATATCCGATAAAACTATTCCTGCAAAACTCGGAAAATACACCTATGGGCTGTATTTACTCCATCCTGTTTTCATTATGCTGTTTGTGAAAATGGGTAATTATTTTGAATGGAGCTGGTTCGTCATTGTTTTGTTATCCTTTATAGCTTCGGTAATTTTTTCTTTTTTATCCTATCATCTTTTTGAAAAGCAGTTTCTTAAACTTAAAAGCAAACTGTAAATCCTGCAACTTGTTTCTTATCAAAGATCAATGTGTCTGATTTTTGCCTGAAGTATCTTTGTATCATAAAATCAACAATATGGAATTAGGTATCGGAATGTTTGGCGATCTGGCAGTAGATCAGTCAACCGGAAAATATAAAGATGCAGGAATTAAAATCCGTGAAATCATTGATCAGGTAAAACTGATGGACGAAGTGGGAATTGATGTTTTTGCTATGGGCGAACATCACCGCCCTGACTATGCAGTTTCATCGCCGGAAATTGTGCTGGCTGCGGCAGCAAGTGTTACCAAAAATATAAAGCTTGCAAGTGGGGTAACGGTTCTCAGCTCATCCGAACCTGTGAAAGTTTACGAAGATTTTGCAACAATTGATTTAATTTCAGACGGGCGTGCAGAAATTTTCGTAGGCCGTGGAAGTTTCATTGAATCTTTTCCGCTCTATGGATATTCTTTGAATGATTACGAAGAGCTTTTCGATGAAAAACTGGAACTGCTTTTAAAGATCAATTCTGAAGAAAACGTTTCCTGGTCTGGGAAACTTCGTGCACCCATGCAGAATCAGACTGTTTATCCAAGAGCCAAAAATGGTGGAAGACTTCCGATATGGAGAGCCGTGGGCGGAACACCACAGTCTGTTTTGAGCGCCGCAAAATTGGGAATGCCGCTAGTTGTTGCGATCATTGGCGGAATGCCGATACAGTTTAAAAATCTGATCGATTTTTATAAGCAGGAATATCTGAAAGCCGGCCATCCGGAACCTGAAATGCAGGTTGCAATTCACTCCCATACTTTTGTAAGTGAAGACCAGGAAATCATAGACGGATATTTTCATAATTATAAATCACAGATGGACAGGATCGGTGCGTCAAGAGGCTGGGCGCCTTACACCAAAATGCAGTACGAGGGAGGAAGAAGCAAGGACGGTGCATTGTTCATTGGGAATACTAATGAAGTAGCCGATAAAATTGCCTATATGAAAGAGATTTTCGGGATTACGAGATTCATCGGACACATGGACGTCGGAGCTCCGGAAAATGATATCATGAGAAAATCAATCGAGTTATTTGGTGAAAAAGTTGGTCCACAGATAAGATAATAAGAATTCCGCTGAAGTTATTTCAGCGGAATTTTAATTTTAGATGGTAGAGTCAAACTTCGCTTTATATTCATTCAGAAGTTCGGCAAGCTTGTCTGCAGACATTCCGTAGGTGTCGGGAAAACCTCCCTGCCTGCGCTTTAATTTTTCTCCCCCAAGACTTTTATTAAGATCAAAAATCACGAGCTTATTAAAAGCCACCCATTTTGTTCCGAAAGAATTCACCGCCTGCCACGGAATAAAGGTTGTCCTGAAAAGATTTTTCATTTCAATTCCTTTTTCATCGATCTTAAGATAAGAGGAACCGGGAACAAGATTAAGAAGAAAAACAATAAAACAAATTCCGAAAAATACAATATTCAGGATCGCGATAAGCATATTTGTGTCTAGGAGAGAAATTCCTAAAGCAACAAATCCGATGCTGATGACCAGTAAAATGCTGCTTTTTACTTTTCCTGGTTTTAAAATAAGAGGTACATTTTGCATGTTATATTTAAAAATAATTAATTAGATTATACGATTTCAATCTGGCTGCCTTTTTCTTCGTCCTTAATGATATTCAGTGATACGGGGATTTTCTCCTTGAGCTCTTCCACATGGGAAATGATACCTACAATCCTATTTTCTTTCTGAAGATTCACAAGGGTTTCAAAAACAATATTCACCGATTCCAGATCCTGAGTTCCGAAGCCTTCATCAATAAAGAAGAAGTTTTTTTCTGCCTTTGCATTGCTTTGTACGCTTTCTGCCAAAGCCAGCGCAAGACTTAGAGACACCTGAAAAGCCTGTCCGCCGGAAAGGGTTTTTACACTTCTGCTGCGGCCCTCGTTGAGGTAGTCAATGATTTCAAATTCGTTGTTGTCATTAAGCTGCAGACTCAGCTGATTTCTTGTCATTCTGTGAAAGCGTACATTCGCATGGTCGCACAGCTGCCGCAGATAAATTGAGGAAACGTACTGTACGAATCCCGCCCCTTTGAAGAGGTTTATCATGATTTTCAGATTTTCTGCCCGCTTTTGAAGCTGCGCCGAAACTTTTAAAAGATCTTCTTTTTTCTTAAACTCTTTTTCCAGTCTTTCGATTTCCGCTTTTGTTTTTACAACTGCATCATTGGCTGCTTTTACTTCAAGCTCAAGGGTGGCAAACCTCGTTTCAGCGGCTGAAAACTCCTCAGGATCAAAAGTGAAATTTTTTAATTTTATTTCAAGCTCAAGAATGCTGTTTTTTAAGGTTTCAAACTTTATTCTGAATTCCTGGATGAGGTTTTTGGCTTCCTGAACATCTATTTTCTCAGCCAGAATTTCCAGCACTTTATTCTGGTCAAACTGCTGTTCTGCTATAGCTTTTTCAATTGAAAGCGTATTTTCTGAAATTTCCTGCTCCAACTCGGAAATTCTTTTTTCCAGCTGATTCACAATGGTTTTTTGCTCTGCCAGCTTTGGAGAAATTTCTTTTTCTTGTTTAAGCAGTTGCTGATAATGCTGCTCCGTTTCGCGGTTGGAAATGCTGAGTTTGTTAAGAGCTTCCTCTACCTCCAAAGCCTCTTTTTCAAGATAATTCTTCCATTCCAGGACTTTCAGGTTGGCTTCATTCGTTTTAATCTGCTCTTCTTTTTTAGCTTCATCCAAGCGGAATTTTTCCAGCGCTTTGTTGTAGCTGTCGAGGGTATTTCTTTCTTTATCAAGATTTTTCTGCTCTACGCTGATCTGCTCATTCAGTTCTTCCATCTGCTTTTCGATGGTGAAAGAATGTTGTCTTTTTTCTTCAAAATCAGCTTCATTTGTTGCATTAAATTCTTTCCAGGTAAAATTTTTAAGATGAATTTCTATCTGATTCTGAATCAGTTTTGTCTGGCTCTCTTCATATTTTAGCTGTTCTTCAAAGATTTTCTTTCGGTCGAGGATTTTTTCCGTTTCAGACACTTGTTTCTGCAGAAGATCTTTCCGGTGTTCAAGCTGGTCTATTTGCTGCTGAATTTCAGCTAATTCTGAATTAACATCGGCATATTGTACAATATTCGGATGTTCCAGGGCGCCGCAGAGCGGACATGCTTTTCCGTCGTGCAGTTCAATGGCAAAATGAGAAAGCTTCTGCTGAACCTCCAGCTGACTACGTTTTTCAGAAAGTACTTTTTTCTGACTTTCCAGATTTTCAGCCTGGATCTTAAAATCTTCTCTGAATGTTTCGGGATTGATCTTTAAAACTTCAAGCTCTTTGGAAATGGCAATAATTTCATTTTTTTTAATTTCAGCTTTTTGGATCTGGCTGTTGAGGTTTTCCGTTAATTTTTTGTGCTCCAGAAACCAGTTTCCTACACTCACCAGTAATCCGGGTTCCAGTTTTCCGGGCTTTAACAGTTCGTGTTTTTTAGAAAGCGCTTCGATTTTCTGCTGAAGCAGCTTTTGCTGAGTTTCAACTTCTTTTACTTTTTGGAAACCGTTTTCCGTTCTTTCTTTTAAGATTTTAATTTCATCCAATACCCTCATCATCTGCAGAATCAGAATCAGATCGTTTTCCTGAATTTTCGACTGATGAAGGGCTTCATACTGGGGCTGTATTGCTGCAAGTTCGCTTTTTACCTTTTCAAACTGAATCTCCGTGCTCTGTACAACTAGTAACTGTTGTTTTTTTTGCTGCTGCTGTTCAGCAATTTCTCTTGCCAGTTTATTTTTTTCAGAAAACAAAGGAGTGAAGATTCGCGACACCCGGTCGTACAGTTCTGCTTTTGTCTCCAGTAAGTCTACATTTTCCTTTTGTTCAGTTAGCTGCTTAAAATGGGCTTTCTTCTGATGCAGCAGTTCAAAGTCTTCTTTTAAAATTTTCAGTTTGGAATACATGTTTTCCGTTTCTTTGAAACTTTTCAGTATTTCTTCAAACTTCTGCTGTTCCTGCCTCAGATTTTCTTTCTGTGATGAAATCTGTTCTTCATTTACCTCTTCAAATCCTTTCAGCTGACCTTCCAGCTGATCAAGCTCCGAACGGTTTTTGGTATTGATAAGGGAAACATTGTTCTGAAGATCAAACCGCTGAAGCCCGAATATTTCCTTCATCATATTCGTCCGCTCTGCGGCTCCCAGTTCCAGGAATTCTTTGAACTGGCCCTGAGGAATGATAATGGTCCGTTTAAAATTAGCATAACTTAGCCCTACAATCTGCTCTGCATTCGAGTGATCAAGCGGAATCCAGTTTTCATTTTTCCATTCGTAAAAAGTGACTGATGGGGTTTTTACATCTTCAAAGTTTTTAGAATTTCTTTTAAATTCACGTGTTGCACGGTATTTTTTGTTTTCGGAATTAATAAAATCAAACTCAATATAAGATCGGTTGGATTTCAGGTTCATCATATTGTATGCGCGTCTGTCACGGGCATTGAGACGCTCGGTTTCTCCGTAAAGTGCAAACGAAATCGCTTCCAGTATTGAAGATTTTCCTGAACCCACAGCTCCGAATATACCGAAAAGGCCGGCTTCCGTAAGATTTTCAAAGTCAATTTTCTGACGCTCCTGATATGAGTAGATGCCTTCTAAAGTTAATTGAACCGGAATCATAGGTTAGGATTAAGAATTTCGTTAAATAGATTGATAAGTTCGTCATTAGCTTCCTGGCCTCCGTTTTTCGATTTAAAATAATCTCCGAACAAAGACTGGATGTCCTGATTAAGGTTGATATCCCGAAGCTGATTTTCATTCAATTCCTGGTTTTTAACTTTCGGAATAAGATGGACGATTCCGTTATGGGTTTGATACAGTCGTTTTCTTTCATCAGCTTTAAGGAAGGTTTCGCTTTCTAAAGTCAGTTCTACGAAGGTGTCCTGATTTTCCGTAAGCCATTCCACAGTTTTTTCGATACAATCAAAGCTTTTTCTTTCCAGGCATTTACCATTTTTAATCGGAATTTTTGTAAACAGGACGGTTTTCGCTGGTTCGGCTTCAATGATGGAAATATATTTGGTCTGTCCTGCTTCACTGAAGCTGTAGCAAAGGGGAGAAGATGAATAAACGACAGGTTTTTCTTCGGTTCCGATATTTTGAAAACGGTGAAGATGCCCAAGTGCCGTGTACTGAATCTGTAGCGGAATGCTGTCTGAAAAAATCAGGTCTGCATTTCCGATCCTGAGTGGCTTTTCACCTTCGGGTTCGTCCAGAAGGGGAGCTCCTTTTTTATTCATGTACAAATGGGTCATGAGGAGGTTAACTCCATTTTCATCACAGAATTCATCAGCATTTTTCTGCCAGTGCTCTGCCAGAACTTTGTTTAGTTCGGCTTCCTTGTCTTCACCGAAATATTGCTTAAGCCTGATCTCGTTGGCATAAGGCGTATGAAGGATTCTCACGGGATGATCCAGGCTTTTTAAAGTAAGCTCAATATATCCTTCATCAGATTTTGAAATGCTGAAATGTTCCAATTCAAAAGGACTGATAATCGCCTTTGGATGGCCAATGAGAATGATTCCGCATTCCCGGGCCAAAGGATCTGGTGCGTCAATAAGGTTCGGCGAATCGTGGTTTCCCGAAATAGCAATTACGGGCCGCTTTCCGTTCAGCGACAGCCTTTTTAACGTTTTATAAAATAATTGTACGGCGTCGACACCGGGATTGAAGTTATCAAATAAATCTCCGGCAATCAGGATGAGATCAACATTTTGTTCGTCAGCAATCTCTACAAGCTCATCCATCACCAAAACCTGTTCTTCAAGTCTTGAAAATCGGTCGAGTCTTTTACCCAAATGCCAGTCGGCAGTATGCAGAATTTTCATATTGTAAATGTAAAGAAGATAAATGAAAAGTAAGAATTGTGGTATACAACATTATTATCGCTATTTTTGCAAAAACTAACTACCATGAAACCAATACTGACAGTATTTGCTGTTTTGTTCATCCTTTTTGTGAATGCCCAAAATCCTGAAAAACTCTCCAAAGAAATCAATGAAGAAGGAATCGCCCTGTATCACAGCGAAATGACAAGCTGGAACGGTACTGATATTTTTATTGAAAATTATAAAAACAGGGAAAATATAGGAGGCTATTTCTCTTATCTGGATGAAGGTGTCCCGAAATGTATTTTTTTCTCTAAAAGCCAAAAAGTGATCGGCACCATTTGTTTTCCTGCAAACTACAACCCTAAAGATGCGAAACTTGATCTTAATGAAAGAGAGTTTACGCCCCAGGAGACCGAATATTTTACGATAAGAAAAAATGCTTTGGAAAGAATTCAGAATGATACGATCTTTAAAATATATAAAGATACCAACCTTAATATCGTTCCACTGATTAGAAATAAAGTTAAAAAAGTATATGTTTTAACGGGAACTTCAGCCGGGGATACGGTCATATTCGGAAATGATTATCTGATTACTTTTGACCATAAAGATCAGGTGAAAAATGCTGAGAGGCTCCACAATACTATGATTGTACATAAGATTAATGACGAGGAAATAGGGCATACGATAAGCGGAGTCCACAGTCATGTCATCAAAGACTGGCAGGCCATGACCCCAACCGATGTCTGTACACTGATGCTACATCAAAAGTTTACCGGTTGGGAAAGCTATACCACTGTTTCTAAGAAGTTCGTGAGCGTATGGAATCCCAGCAATAACCTGATGATTATGAAAACTGAAAATTTTAAAGGTATGGCAGAGAATATTCTTAAAAATAAAAAGGAAAAATCTGAGTCCGAGAAAAAGAAAAATAGTTCTGATTAGGATATGAACAGGATTTTTTAGAATTAAAATAATCCTTTCAAAAAGTCTTTTCGGTATATTTCAGATCTGATTATTATTAAATTATATCTACTTTTACACCATGGAACAGCAATCTAAAGATCCCCTTCACGGAAAAAGACTTGATGCCATTCTTGAAGAACTGGTAGAATATTACAACGGTTTTGAAAAGCTTGGTGAGCAGATCAGCATCAAATGTTTTACAGATAATCCCAGCATCAGCTCATCTCTTAAATTTCTCAGGAAAACGCCCTGGGCCAGAACAAAAGTAGAAAGTTTGTATCTTTTTGTGCTGAGAGAGAAAAAAAGAAAAGAAACAAGAGGGCAGAAGTAGGATGCAAAGGATGCTTCTTTAACCCGTTTTTTTCTCCTAATGAATCCAAAAACAGTATATTTGTAACGTTAATCGTGAAAATTCACGAAAAAAAGAAAAAAATATGACAATCGAAAACAATCATGTTGTAGCTGTAAGTTACATACTTCACACCATCGAAGAAGACGGGAGTAAAACTCTTGTAGAAGAGACAACAGCAGAAAATCCACTTACGTTTTTGTACGGTGTTGGAATGATGATTCCAAAATTTGAACAGAATATTTTGGGATTAAAGGCTGGAGATAAAGCAGCATTTGTAATTCAGCCGGAAGAAGCTTATGGTGAAAGACAGCCGGATGCAATGGCGCAGCTGCCGGTAGATATGTTCCAGGAATCCGGATTACCGCCGGTTGGTGCAATTTTACCATTATCCGATAACCAGGGGAATAATTTCCAGGCATTCGTGGTAGAGGTAACACCGGATGTAGTAATAGCAGACCTTAACCATCCAATGGCCGGAAAAGTTTTGGATTTTCAGGTAGAAATTTTGAACACACGTCCTGCAACAGAGGAAGAGCTTGCACATGGTCACGCTCACGGCGTTGACGGAAATGAAGCTCACTAAATATAAAATGTCCGATTCTTTCGGACATTTTTGTTTTTATATAAAACAGACTTTAATTAATTTTTTTTATTCTAAAAATTCACCGCTTACATAATACCACCGGTTCTGAATCAATTTAAATGTTGATAATTCATGATGAATCTGTGCTTTATTATTTTCATCAGTATAAAAAGCTTTAAACTCTACTTTATTTAAAGACGGTTTGTTTATAATTTCCAGACGTGTCCATTTGTTACTTTCTCCCCATTCCTGTAAATCCTTTTTATTGTGATATTTTCTTTTGCTAGGCAGCGTTGTGTCCATTAAATATTCACCATTCGGAATAGCAAACGCCGAAAATCTTGAACGCATTAAGGCTTCAGCCGTCGGAGCATTCTTCTCGCCGTTATGATAGGGCTTACAGCATTCTTCGTAGGTTTTTCCGGAGCAACAGGGACAGTTCATTTTCTGATTTTATTTTAAAACACAAATTTACACGAATATTTTCTACCAATCATATAATGTCCAAATCAATAGAGGCGGGCTTTAGCCCGGCTTGACAATAATCAATTCAATTTGGCTTTAGCCCAAACTTATAATGTTGCAAATCTGTGCGTTTGCAAAGTCAGCGTAAAGAACTCATGTAGTCATTAATGTTTACAAAAAAAGCATCCAAAAAAAAATTGAATGCTTTTAAAAATTATTTTATAAAACCTCTGCTTCTCAATAAAGGCTTAATATCCGGATCGTGTCCCGTAAAATCTCTGAACGCCTGATTCAGGTCCACAGAATTCCCAACGGAAAGAATATATTTTCTGAAACGGTCACCGTTTTCTCTGGTAAGCCCGCCGTTATTCTTGATCCATTCCCAGGCATCATTATCCAGTGTTTCAGACCAAAGATATGCGTAATAACCTGCAGAATAACCACCGCCCCAGATGTGTGCAAAATACGGAGTGTGATATCTTGGAGGAACAGTTTTTAAAGTAAATCCGTGCTTTGCTAATGATTCTTTTTCAAAATCTAAAACGGGAATTAACTGGCTTTCGTCAGTTACCGTATGCCAATCCATATCCAGTTCTGCGGCAGAAACCAGTTCCGTAGTCATATAACCCTGGTTAAAGGTTGACGCTTTCTTGATTTTATCTACCAGAGTCTGCGGAATCGGTTGTTTTGTATCGTAGCGAATCGCGTAATTCTTAAGAATTACAGGATCCAACGCCCAGTGTTCATTGATTTGTGAAGGGAATTCCACAAAATCTCTCGGTACGTTGGTTCCTGACAGAGAAGGATATTTCTGGCTGGCAAACATTCCGTGGATAGAATGTCCAAATTCATGGAATATCGTTGAAACATCATCAAAACTGATTAATGAAGGTTTTCCCGGTGCAGGTTTCTGGTAATTGTAGCAGTTTACAATCACAGGTTTTGTGTCCAGTAAATAAGACTGTTCAACAAAGTTGCTCATCCAGGCTCCTCCGTTTTTAGAGTCCCTCGTATAGAAATCAAGATAATAGATCGCAATAGATTTACCATCATGGTCGAAAACTTCATAGGTTACCACATCCGGATGATACACTGGAAGGTCTGTTCTTTTTTTGAAAGTAAGTCCGTAGAATTTTTCGGCAGCAAAGAAAACCCCTTTTTCAAGAACTGTTGTAATCTCAAAATAAGGCTTGATTTCACTTTCGTCAAGATCAAATTTTGCTTTTCTCACCTGTTCGGCATAGAAGTTCCAGTCCCAAGGCTCCAATTGAAAACCTCCGTTTTGCTGATTGATAAGATCCTGGATATCTTTAGCTTCACGTTTTGCGGTTTCAACGGCAGGAGTGGCAATCTGGTTCATTAGGTTAGTTGCTGCTTGAGGCGTTTTGGCCATCTGATCCTGAAGTTTCCATTCTGCGAAGCTCTTTTTGCCTAAAATCTGTGCTTTTTTAAGCCTTAATTTAGCAAGCTTCTCGATGGTTTCCCTGGTATCGTTAGCATCCCCTTTCTCCGCTCTTGTCCATGATGCTTTGAAGAGTTTTTCTCTTGTTGATCTGTTTTTAAGGTTTTGAAGAAGAGGCTGCTGCGTAGTATTCTGTAATGCCAGAAGATACTGTCCCTCTTTTCCTGCGTTTTTGGCATCGGTAGCCGCCGCTGCAATTTCATCTGCGGAAAGACCGTCGAGTTCCTTTGCATCCGTAAAGAAAACTCCGCCCTGCTTTCTTGCTTCCAGTAATTTATTGGAGTATTGGGTAGATAAAGAAGCCAGCTCCTGATTGATCTGCTTCAGTTTTTCTTTGTCTGCGGCAGAAAGATTGGCTCCGGCAATTTCAAAATTTTGCTTGTAATATTGTAATAATCTTTTGCTTTCAGAGTCTAAGCCATTTTCAGAAATAGCCTTGATTCTTTTATAAAGATTTTCATTCAGATACATCTTATCGGAATGTGCCGCGAAAATCGGCGCATATTCTTCATCCAGCGCCTGTAAAGTGGGGTTGGTATTGGCACTTGTAAGATTAGAAAATACAATGGTGGCTCTTTTTAGAATTTCCCCGCTTTTTTCCAGGGCTACCAACGTATTTTCAAAAGTTGGAGCTTCCGGGTTATTGGCTATTTTCAGAATTTCAGCGTCATGTTGCTTTAATCCGAAATCGAATGCCGGCTTAAAATGTTCATCTTTAATTTTGTCAAACTCAGGTGCCTCATACTGAAGTTTGCTTTTCTTCATAAAAGGATTAGCCGATAGGAAAGCATCCGGTGAAGGAATTTCCTTTTGAGTTTCAGTGCTTTTCATTGTGGTACAGGATTGATTAAATGCTAACGCAGAAATTAATAATACTGATGAAATCTTCTTCATAAATGATTTATTAATAATGCCTAAAGATATTAAATCTTCCGTTAAAAAATGCAGGATTTACATCTATCATCAAGAAATAAAGCTCTTCCGAATTAGGAAAAGCTCTATTATATTGCATTGAAAAATTAAAATGAGTCTAAATGTGTCTTGGTGTGTGAACTGTTGATATCGCTTTTCTGGAAAGCAATACGGCAACAATTTCAAAAGCACCTAAAATAACATGCGGAAGGTAAATCCTGTCGCTGAACCCGAATAGCCATGGTGATACCAGCAAAAGGGCACCTGCTATAAAGTCGATTGTAAGGTGAATCCTGTATGGAATTACTTTTGCCAAAGAATATTCGTAATTGGTAAGAATACTGTACAATAATGTTGAAGCCCCCAGAATTACAGGAATTACAGTAGCAGCACTATCGTCAGCAAATCCCAACAACCATGGGACAGCAATTAATAACAAACCTACAAGGTAATCCAGCATTGCGTGTATTTTTGATGAAATCATAATATATATTTTTTTGTGTTGTGTAACATATGCAGTTCAATACGTATACCATTGAATGAGAAAATGTGGTATAAATTATTGATTTTTAGAGTGTTTTATTTTTGAATTAATAGAAATAAAGTATTTTGAAAACGTAGATTATGATTCAGATCGTATAATATTGAGACAGGATGTAATATTTTTTATAAATTAGTTGTTAATAAATAAGATAATCATAAAACCATTGAATATGAAATCAACAAAACTTTTTATTTTTTCCGCATTTATTATATTGACATCATGTGATGGCAGAAAAGAAAAGCACGAAAACAGTGACGGCGACTGGGTGAAAAAAGTAGTCAGTACCGATCATGGACCTGTAAGAGAAAAACAGGTAACGGGCGATTTTGATGAGATTGAAGTCTCCCAGGCTATAGAAGCCGAGATTATCAAGTCGGATGTGGAAAAAGTAGTTATTTCCGCCCCGGAAAATATTATTGATGAGGTATTGGTGGATATCAGCGGAGGCAAGCTTCATATTCACTATAAAAAAGGCATCAGGGTAATGAACAGCCATAATGTTTCAGCAAAGATCTATGCTAAAGATTTCTCCAAAATAAATGCAAATTCTGCAGCAGGAATCACCATTAAAGATAAATTCGTTCAGGACAAAAGTGATATTGAGGTTTCAAGCTCAGCATCCATAAACGGAGACCTTGAAGCCAATGACTTTGAAATTTCTGTAGGAAGCGCAAGTAATTTTACCGGAAAAATATGGGCAGTAGATCTTGATATTGATGCTTCATCCGGAGCAAGTCTTGATCTTTCGGGAAAAGCGAAGAAAGCGGAAATTTCATCATCATCAGGAAGCAGCGTTTCTGCTAAAAATCTCGTTGCCGATAATTTAAAGGCAGAAGCATCTAGCGGAGCGAGTATTGATATCAGTGCTTCATCATCCATTAATGCAGAAGCCTCTTCCGGAGGAAGCGTAGATGTCTACAAAAAAGGAAATGTAACTTCTGTAACGAAGCAGGAAAACAGCGGTGGAAGTGTAAGTATCCATTAATTATTTTCGCTTTCATCTTCATCATTTGATGAATCTTCCCATTGCTTATTATCAAAATTAAGATTGTCGTAAGCCAGTAATTCCTCCTCTCTCTGGAGGATTTCTTTTGTGGTAAAAAGATGAATCTCATCATCTTCCTCTGCCTTGGCAAGTTTGCGGATGGATTCTTTATCAATAGCCATAAACCTTTGCCCGAGACGTCTTGCGGCATACTTCCGCATTCCCGTTTCATGAAGGACGTCTACGGCCATATCTACAGCTGTACCCAATGTTTCACGGTAAATATTATTGATTCCGTTATTCAGATAATCGTACGCGTCGATTCTGTTTTTAGCCCTTACGAATATTTTCACATGAGGATAATTTTCACGCACAATATCGGCAACAAACTTATTATTATCCGGATCGTCCAGGCAGAGAATAAGTATTTCGGCGTCCTCGATTCCTGCGGCACGCAACGTCGGAATTTTAGTAGCATCACCGTAATATACTTTAAAACCATAGCTCCTTAATAATTTAACACGGTCAGAATCCCTGTCTAAAACCGTTGCCGAAATTTTATTAGCTTTTAAAAGTCTTCCCACCGTACTTCCGAAGTGTCCGAACCCCACAATAATGATTTTCTTTTGTCGGACATTGCCGTCCAGAATGTTAAAATCATTGTCAGAATCCGGAACCTCTCTGATAAAACGCGGCGTAATCAATTTATCATTAATAATCAGCAGAAACGGAGTAATGCACATCGTAATGGCTGTAACGGCCATCATCTGGGCATTAAGTTCAGGGCTCAGCAGATAAAGGTTAGATGCATAGTTGATCAGTACAAAGGCAAACTCTCCTACCTGAGAAAGCGCAAAAGCATAAAATAGAGTTTGAGGATTATCGAGCTTAAAAAATTTCCCGATAGAAAAAAGTACAACGAACTTGATAATCAGCACCGCAAAAACAGTACTGAAAATAAAAAGAGGATCTTCCCGGATGATATTAAAATTCATAGTTGAACCTACGCTTACAAAAAAGACGGCAAGTAATAACCCCTTAAAAGGATCAATCTGGGCTTCCAGTTCGTGCCGGAATTCACTGTTCGCAAGCATTACTCCTGCAAGAAATGCTCCCAATGCCGGAGATAGCCCAATGGCAACCATTAATTCAGAAACGCCAATAACCAGAAACAGGGAAGAAGCAGTTAACAGTTCCGTCATTCCCGATTTTGAAACATATCTTAAAAAAGGGACAAAGACATATCTTCCCAATAGAATCAGTATCACCACTCCCAAAATTACCGTTGCAAACTGCATCCATTCCGGAAGTGTCTGAATCAATACCTGGATTTCATTATCATGATCTCTGGTCTTATAATTGGCAATGAGAGGTAGAATAGCGAGAATAGGAATTACCGCAATATCCTGAAACAAAAGCGTGGAAAATGAAGCTTCTCCGGCAAGTGTTTTTAAATTGTTCTTTTCCTGTAGAGTCTGCAGAACAATGGCCGTAGAAGAAAGGGCAAAACACATAGCGATAGCAATGGATTTATCCAACGGCCATCCCACCATTATAAAAACAAGGAAAAGCAGCGAAATGGTAAGAAGCATCTGCGTGAGGCCAAGCCCGATAATTTTCTTCCGCATTTCCCAGAATTTTCTCGGTTCAAGCTCAAGCCCGACTAAAAAAAGCAGCATGATGACCCCAAACTCACTGGCATGCATGATATCATTAACGTCCTTACCTGTCAGTTTTAATACATATGGACCAATGATTATTCCTCCTGCAATATACCCGATAACAGAACTTAGTCCGAATTTCCTCGCCAGCGGAACCATAATAATGGCAACGCCAAGGAATAAAAGGGTATTCATGGCTAAGCTTGTTTCCATAATTTATTGATTAAGAAGTTTAGTGAACTCCTGTTTATGTATTATAATTTCTTTTTTTGAGAGTTTGTTGGCTTCGTAAACGGTTTTGATATGTTTGATATCAGCCTTAAAAACATTCAGTGATACGATGAGTCCGCTGATCAGCTCTTCAATCGTAAATTTGTAGGTGCCTTCTTTGTGGAAAGATCTTTCCTTGCCGCCTGTGGTTACCAGAATATAAACCTCTTTTCCCTCCAGCGGGTTGTAATTTCCTTCTTTAATCCAGTCACGGTCGAAGACCTCATCGATCCAGAGTTTTAGCAGAGGAGGCATGCCAAACCATATCAGTGGAAACTGGAAAATAAAACGATCATAATTTTTTATTCTCTTTCTTTCCCTGAATGCGGCAATATGAAAATCCGGATATTCTTCATATAGATCTCTTAAGGTAAAATGTTGTTGACGAACATAGAAATTGATGAGCTCTGCATTCGAGTTTGAGTGCTCTAGATAAGGATGTGCAAAAACTACCAACGTCTTCTTCATAAACCTGTTTTCAGTAAATATAATGAAAAAAAATTGGATTAAAAACAGATTTAAAGGGAACTTACTGATTATTTAACATTAATAATAGAGATTTTCACTATTAAGATTAAAAAAACCGGAAAAAATTCCTAATTATGAAATGGATATATAAAAACTGTAAATAGCCGGAAATGTTTTTTTACCATCCTCCTGATGCGCCGCCGCCGCCGAAGCTTCCGCCACCGCCAAATCCTCCGAAACCTCCTCCTCCGGAACTTCCGCCGCCAAAGCCGCCGCCTCCGAAACTACCCGGGAAAGGGAAGAATCCACCGGGATAATTTCTCCGGCCTCTTCTTGACAGGATAACATCATCGTCATCCCCGTTTCCGCCTCTTCCGCCGCCTCGGTTTCCGAAAAGTACCACGAAAATGATGAATATGATAAAGGCGATAATCATAATTCTGACAAGACCTCCATCACTGTTTTTCTGATGTTGCTTTAAAGGTTTGAATTTTCCCTGTACCGCTTCCATGATGGCAGAAGTACCGCGATCAATACCTTCAAACCATTCGCCATGTTTGAAATGCGGTGTTACGATATAATCAAGGATCTGTCCTGAAACGGAAGCTGTTAAGTATTGCTCGACCGCGCGGCCTTGCTGGATCGACATTGTGTGATCTTCGGTTGCAATTAAAAAAACAACACCATTATCTACACCTTTCTGGCCGATTCCCCATTTCTCGCCGAACATGGTCGCCAGAAAATTAACATCTTCTCCATTTGTTGATTTGATGATAATCACCTCAATTTCTGTGGAAGTAGAATCTGAGAAAGCAATCAGTTTTTTATTAAGGTCGTTTTTTTCCTGTTCGGAAAGAAGATTAGCTTCATCAAAAACAGGATATAGAACCGCAGGCTTTTTAGGAACAGAGTACTGTGCTGATACGAATGTGTAAAAGCATATAAGGATGAATGAAAATACTATTTTAAGAGAACGTAATTTCATTAGACAGCTGATTGGGGTTTTCTCCCGTTACAGGAAAATGTTTTTTGAGTTCAAGACCGGTTTCCAGAATCGCACTTTTCAGTGCTTTGTAATAATTTCCTTTGGCAAATTCCGAGGTGATATAATCGTGCAGATGATCCCAGTAAGACTGGCGTACTTTTTCATGGATTCCCGTATCGCCGATGATGGTAAGATATTTCCGTTCAAAATTAACATGAAAAAGCACGGCATTTCTTTCCGTAGTTTTCCCCATGCACAATTCTTCAAAGACCCTGAATGCTGTTTTCGCACTGTCATTATCCGAATTCGAATCTATATGCACACGGATTTCGCCGGTAGAATGTTCTTCTGCTGACTGAATAGCTTCCACAAGGGAAGCTATCTGCTGACTTGTTAGGAAATTACCGGCCATTATTCTGTGAATACTTCAGGTGCTTTTTCAGCGCCCGCTTCTGCTTTAAAATAAGGTTTTTCTTTAAAGTTGGTAAAGTTCGCCAGAATATTATTCGGGAACGTTTTGATAGCGGTATTATATTCCTGAGCTGCCTGGTTGTAATACACCGTTTCTGTACGGATGCTGTTTTCAATGGCAGTATATTCTCTCTGGAAATTAATGTATTGCTGGTCTGCTTTTAGGTTCGGATAAGATTCCACAACAGCCATTAATCTGCTTAATGCACCTGATAATTCTCCCTGTGCAGCCTGGAATCTTGCCATATCCTGTTCTGTCATATTGGTAGGGTCAACATTGATGGAAGTTGCTTTTGAGCGTGCCTCAACAACTTTTGTCAATGTTTCCTGTTCAAATTTGGAGTATGATTTTACCGTTCTTTCAAGATTAGGAATCAGGTTTGCCCTTTTTTGATAAACCGTTTCTATATTAGACCATTTTGTATTTACATTCTGTTCTTTCGTAACAAAATTGTTGTAGCCGCTTTTTCCCCAGAAGAATAAAACTGCAACGATAATCAGAAGAGCAATGCCGATGGTACCGGCGCTCAGACAGCCCCTGTTTTTCATAGTTTAATTTTTTTAAAATTTTTTTGTGCTAACCAAATATACAAATTATGTGCTAATTTTGTGAAAAATAATTTTAATGACAACAATAGTCGTGGCAATGGGAGAAAAGAACGAAATTGGTTTTGAAAATCAATTACTTTGGCGTCTCCCGAAAGATCTGAAACACTTTAAAGATATTACTTCCGGACATCCGGTTATTATGGGAAGGAAAACGTATGAAAGTATCGGGAAACCGCTTCCCAACCGTACGAATATTGTTGTATCAAGAAGAAACGACTGGTTTGAAGAAGGTATTCTGATTGTCGGAAGCATTAAAGAAGCCATAAAATTTGCGAAGAAAATAGATGAAGAAATTTTTATCATCGGGGGAGGTAAGATTTATGAACAGACGATGGATGTGGTCGACCGGCTTGAGATAACCAGGGTAAAAGCTGATTTTACTGCTGATACTTTTTTTCCTCAAATTGATGAAAATGTATGGAAGAAAGTAAATGAAGAATGCTATGAAAAAGATGAAAAGAATCAATATGATTTCTGTTTTCAGACCTACGAAAAAATTTAAAATTTGAAGTTCGAGGTTTCAAGTTTGAAGTTCTACATTCTGACCCTGAACTTTAGCCTCTGAACCCTAACCTCTAAACCTTAATTTTATTATCTTTGCACTTCTAAAATTTAATAATGAATAAATATATAAAACTTGCTGTTGCTGCAGTCCTGATACTTCTGGGACTTTATATGATGTTTTTTACCAGAAATCTGGGGTGGGGAATTGTAGTTTTCCTCTTAGCAGGAGCACCTATTCTGCTTTTCTTTAAAAATGAATATATCCTCCTGGCTTTCTGGCAGCTTAGAAAGCAGAATATGGAAAAAGCAGCAGAGTGGCTGAAAAATATCACAGATTATAAGGCACAGCTTCACAAGTCTCAGTATGGGTATTTTCATTACCTTACAGGATTGACGCAGGCTCAGGATCATCCGACAAAAGTGGAACCTCTGATGAAAAAAGCATTGGAATATGGTCTCAACATGAAACATGACCGTGCAATGGCTACGTTAAACCTTGCCGCAGCGGCGATTTCCAAAGGAAGAAAGCAGGAAGGACAAAAATTATTGGAAGAGGCAAAACGACTGGACAGCGCCGGAATGATGACAGACCAGATCAAAATGATGAAAGAGCAGCTGAAAATGCCGACTATGCAGAAACATATGCATAATCCGAATATGAGAAACCGAGGGAAATTCTTTTAACAATATCGTTAATAAAAAAATACAAAAGCACTTGAAATCAGGTGCTTTTTTTTATTTTAAACAAGTAGCTTAATATTCTTAGCCGCTTAAATATCCTAATGGTTAAAATTAATTTTACATTTCAGAATTATTTTCATACCCATAAAATTTCGGGATCTGCCAATGGTATTTTACGGCTAAAGTTCTGATCGAAACAATCAGCAAAATGGTAAAAATCTGAATAACAGTATACGATAAAGTCGTAAATTTAGTTAATAGTAAAAATGCAGCACCTCCTACAATACAGGCCGTTGCATAGATTTCTTTCCTGAAAATCAAAGGGATCCTGTTGAGCAGAATGTCCCGGATAATTCCTCCGAAACATCCGGTAATTGTTCCCAATCCGATGCATATTAAAGGGTGAATGTCGGCATGAAGTCCTTTCTGAACACCGATGATGGTAAACAGCCCCAGTCCGAAACTGTCAAAAATAAATAAAGTAACCCTGAAGTTTTTTTCAAAAGATTTAAAAACCATAGTGAAAATGCTGGTCAGGATAATCAAAGCACAGGTTAGCAGATCGTGCATCCAGAATACCGGGATATCCAACAATAAATCTCTTACCGTTCCGCCGCCAACTGAAGTGACAAATGCAATGATCAGTACTCCGAACGGATCCAGCCGTTTCTGCATTGCCGCAAAACTTCCCGACATCGAAAAAGATATCGTCCCAAGGACTTCTATGGCAAAATTGAACTGTTCGTGCATATTGTATGATTGATAAATGATGATCGATTATTGATAATTGATAATAGTGAAGATTTATCAATCATCATTTATCAATTATCAATAATCTATTTTTCCACTCTCACCGAGTCCGGTACCAAAAGTCCGTATTCTCCGCCGTGGTTGATGATTTCCCTTACGATGCTGCTGCTGATGAAGGATTTTCCGGATGAGGTCAGTAAAAAGACCGTTTCCAGTTTTTTATGGGCTAGTGTTCTGTTGGTATGGGCTATGGCTTTTTCAAATTCAAAATCTGCGGGATTTCTAAGTCCTCTTATGATGTACTGAGCATTTTTTTCAAAACAGTAATCTACCGTTAAGCCTTCAAAATAATCAACTTCTACATTCGGAAATTCAGCAACGGAGTTTTGGATAAATTCCATTCTTTTTTCCAGAGGAAACATATATTTCTTTTGGGAGTTCTGCCCGATGGCGATGATCAGTTTATCAAAAAGCGGAGCTGCCCGTTCTATGATGTCGTAATGTCCTAAAGTGATCGGGTCAAATGATCCCGGAAAAACAGCAATTTTCATGCGTAAAATAGTTTTGAGTTTAGGTTTTGCGTTCGGATTTTACAACCGCTCACTTCGAACCTCTAATATCTAACTTTATTTTTTATTAAGTGCTTTTTCAACCTCATTTCCGCAAAGGTCTGTTATGGAGATTCCGTAAATTTTGGCCTGCTGCGGAAGAATACTTGCAGGAGAAAATCCGGGATTGGTATTCATTTCCAGCATGTAGGGAATTCCATCCATTAGAATGAACTCGCTTCTTGAAAAACCACTCATCCCAAGAGAATTGTAGGCTCTTTTTGCAATTTCTTCTACACGGATTCTCGTTTCATCATCGATTCTTGCTGGGGTAATTTCTTCGGATGCTCCTTCGTATTTGGCTTCATAATCGAAGAACTCATTTTTAGGAACAATTTCCGTGATGCCCAGAACAATGGTTTCTCCTTTATAATCAATAACGCCCACAGAAACCTCCATACCGTTAAGAAAACTTTCAATTAAAATTTCATCATCTTCTTTAAAAGCAATTTCTGTTGCAGCAATTAATTCGGATTTTTCTTTCACTTTTGAAATTCCCAATGAAGAGCCCGATTGGTTCGGCTTAACAAAAACAGGCAAACCGAGATTTTCTGTAATTTCATCCACATGGATGTCTTCGCCTTTTCTCAGGTAAACACTCTTTGCAGAAGGAATTCCATATTTGGAAAGTACGGCTAACGTATCTTTTTTATTGAAGGTAAGAGCACTCTGGTAAAAATCGCAGCCGGTATATTTCTGGCCGATGGCATCCCAATATGCCTGAAGAATACCGTTTTCTCCCGGTGTTCCGTGAATGATGTTGAAGCAGACATCAAATTTCAGCGGGGTGTTGTTATCGATGGTTACAGAAAAATCAGCTTTATTAATCTGGAATTTCTGATTATTTTCATCTAAAAAATACCATTCATCCCGAAGAATAATCACTTTGTATACATCATAAAGATTTCTGTCCAGAGAATCGTAAATCAGCTGCCCGCTCTTTAATGATACGACATATTCATCAGAATAGCCTCCCATTACTACAGCAACACTTTTTTTGCTCATATTTCTAAAGTATCAATTAGGGCAAATTTAATGATTTTATATCATGCAATTTTGGAAATTCCAAAATTTTGAAAACGAAAATGCGCAACGGAAATCAAAGCACATTCTAAAATATTAATTATATTTGCTGTCTAATTATAGTAATTATAGTATGCTTAAATCACTTTTCAATTGGAAAGTTTTACTGAACTTAGTTGTTGCCATCGGTGTTTTCGTGGGATTGGTTTGGCTTACATTCCGTTGGCTGGAGTATCATACCAATCACGGCCAGGAAATTCCCGTTCCCAATATTGTCAATAAATCAGTGCAGGAAGCAATCAAAATATTGGACGATTCCGGACTGGATTATGAAGTGGATAGTTTTAAATATGATCCTAAATACAGACCATTCCAGGTATTGCAGGTGTATCCCGCTCCCGGCTCGCGTGTAAAAGACGGAAGAGCAATTCAGCTGAAAGTAAACCCGAGAACCTGGGCCAGAGTGGAAGTTCCTGATGTTATCAATAAATATTCGGGACTTGCATTCCAGAGATTGGAGCAGGTGGGATTAAAAGTAGGAGATACTATTTTTGAGCCGAGCATTCAGAAAGATGCGGTTTTAAGAATACTGTATAAAGGAACGGCTGTAAAACCTAAAACAAAACTTCCGAGATTTTCTGTAGTAGATGTTGTGATCGGTTCAGGACCATTAAGAAATATTACGATACCTAATGTTGTAGGACTTACGGTAAAAGAAGCCAGAGCTGTGATTGCAAGAAGCATGTTTGAAGTAGGTCTTGTAGAACATGAAGACGGAAGTAAAGATGAATCGGATATTATTTATTATCAGGATCCTGCTGCAGGAGATGTAAGGGATCAGGGAATGCAGATGGATCTCTGGGCCAGTAAAAGAACTCCGGCTGAGCTGAGAGCAAAAATAGAAGAGCTGAATTCCATTTACAGAATGAAGGTAGACACGGCGCTGCCTCCGCTTCAGTATCAAGAAATGCCTGTTCAGGAGCCGGCTTATGAAGCTCCTCCGCCTGTTGCAGCACCTAAAAGAGAAAGCCCGAAGCCGTCGACGGATGTACAGAAGACAGATGCCCAAAAATCTTCCGTAAAACCTTCTTCAGGAACTGAAAGTGCTAAGCCGAAAACTACGGGTACCAGTACTTCCGGAAATACAGCTTCTGCTAATAAACCTGCTGCAACAACACAAAAAACCGCAGAAAAGCCGAAAGCTAAAAAAATAGTGGTAGAATAATAACAGATTTTCATAAAAATACAGGCTTCAACTTTCATTATGTTGAAGCCTTTTGTATAAAAAACAAAACAATGGCAGAAGATAACGAAGATTTTTTCGATGAAGAATTAGCAGATCAGAACAGTATTGATAACATTGATATCGATGAGGAAAACAAAGGACTGTATGAACACCTTAATATCACGGTAGACAAAAGTCAGGAACCTTTGAGAATTGATAAATTCTTATTGATCTTTCGTCAGAATTCATCAAGAAATAAAATCTCACAAACCTGCAGGGCAGGTAATGTTATTGTAAACGGAGTTGCCGTAAAACAAAACTACCGTGTAAAACCCGGAGATCAGATTTCCGTATTGCTGGCACATCCGCCAAGGGAAAATTTCATTATTCCTCAGGATATTCCGATCAATATTGTGTATGAAGATGACGATCTTATCGTTGTTGATAAAGATCCGGGAATGGTAGTGCATCCGGGATTCGGAAACTGGGACGGAACTTTGGTGAATGCTTTAGCTTTTCATTTTGAAAAGAAAGGTGAAAAATCCGATCTCGACAGGGTAGGGCTGGTTCATAGAATTGATAAAGATACTTCCGGTCTCCTTGTTATCGCTAAAAACGAATATGCACTGAGCTTTTTGGCCAAACAGTTTTTCGACAGGAAAACGAAGCGGCTTTACTGGGCTTTTGTGTGGGGAAATGTACAGGAAGATGAAGGCACCATAAGAGGCCATATCGGCCGCCATCCGAAAAACAGGATGCAGATGCATACCTATGAAGACGGCAGCCAGGGGAAACATGCAGTGACACATTACAAAGTATTGGAAAGATTCAGATATATGACCTGGGTAGAATGTAAGCTGGAAACCGGAAGAACGCACCAGATAAGAGCGCACTTCAAACACATCGGCCATACCCTCTTCAATGATGAAAGATACGAAGGGCATACACCTCTCCGTGGGGTGAATCTTCCTAAGTATAAGCAGTTTATAAAAAATGTGTTTGGAATTCTGCCCAGACATGCGCTCCATGCCCATACTTTAGGATTTGTACATCCTACTACAAAAAAGGAATTATATTTTGAAAGCCCAATGCCGAAAGATATGGCGGATGCTGTAAAAAAATGGAGAAATTATTTAGAAAACTAAAAATATATTGAGAATTTTTTTATATTTGTTGAATTGAAATCAAGATTTGTTATGAGAAAACTATATGCTATCGTATGTTTAGCTCTTTTGTCAAATGCATACAAAGCACAAGAAACATTACCATACTATCAACAATACCTTTTGGATGGTGAGTTTCTGTTCAACCCAGCACAGTACGGAAAAACTGACTATGTGCAACTTAATCTTAACTATCAGCAGCAATTTTCGAAGTTCAGTGAGTCTCCAAACGTACAGTCGGTGGGGATCAACGCGAACATCTTTGATAGAGTAGGAGCAGGTTTGTCTGTATTCAGAGACAGTAATGGTCCTATTTCTGCAGGAGGTATTACGGCTGGTGCTTCATATTTTATTCCTCTTAGCAGCGAAGGAGACAGAAAAGACCAGTTTTCTTTCGGTACAAGCGTGAGCTTTTACAACATGAATTTTGATTATTCAAAAATTAATACGCAAGATGCTTCAGATCCTTTATTACAGGGAAGTGAAAGCAATATTTTCATGGCGTATGCCAACTTTGGGGCACAGGCTACCTATAGAAATATTTTCGCAGGAGTTTCCGTTAATGACATCGCCCTTACCAATGATGAGGCAATTGTAAACGGACGTGAGCCTTCTCCGATCAAATTTTTCTTAAACTTAGGATATGACTGGCATGTAGGAGATAACATCTATTTCACACCGTCAGCTTTAATTAACCTTAATACAAACTCTACAAGAACGATTGATTACAACTTAATGGCAACGTTCTTTAATGATATCAATGCATTCTCTTTCGGAGTTAGCTACAGATCTGTTCAGAACAGATTCGACAGCCAGCAGTTACAGATTGCACCGGTAGTAAAAGTAAGATTCAACAAATTCATGATTGGAGCTACTTATAACCTGGGATTGTCTGATATTCAGGAATATGGAGGGAACAGCTTCATGATCGGGGTAGGATATAACTTCGATAACTTCATTAACCACAGAGGTTATAGATATTAATTGATTTAATTTAAATAAATTTGAGCTCTGAATTTTTCAGGGCTTTTTTTATGATCTATATTCACATTCCTTTTTGCAAGCAAAAATGCAGCTACTGCAACTTTCATTTTTCCACATCTCTGAATTTTAAAGATGAAATGCTGGCTGCGATGAAAAAGGAGATCTATCTCCGTCAAGATGAATTGCAAAACAAAAATCTGCAGTCCCTGTATTTTGGGGGCGGAACTCCGTCGATTCTCTTACCGGATGAAATAAAATCTCTTATTGATGAGGTTTTACAGCATTTTAGTTTTGAAAATGACATCGAAATAACACTCGAAGCCAATCCCGATGATCTTGATAAAAATTTCCTGAAAGGTCTGGCTGATTCTCCTGTAAACCGCTTGTCTATAGGCACTCAAAGCTTTTTTGAAGCAGATTTAAGACTGATGAATCGGGCACACACTTCAAATGAAGCGGAAGACTCCATCAAAAGGTCTCAGGATTTTGGTTTTGAAAATCTGAGTATAGATCTGATCTATGGTTCGCCAACTTCCAACCTTGAAATCTGGAAAGAAAATTTGAATAAAACGATTGCGCTGGAAGTTCCCCATATCTCATCGTATGCTTTGACAGTAGAGCCCAAAACGGCATTGGAAAACTGGATATCAAAAGGAAAAGTAATCAGTCCGAAAGAAGAGGAGCAGAACCGAGAATTCTATTACCTGTCAGATTTTCTGAAAGATAACGGATTTGAACATTATGAAGTATCCAATTTTGCAAAACCCGGTTTTTATTCAAGACACAATTCTTCTTATTGGAAGTATAAAGAGTATTTAGGAATCGGCCCTTCGGCGCACTCTTATAACGGTTTTGATCGACGAAGCTGGAATATTGCCAACAATCAGCAATATATTAAAAAATTAAATGCGAATCTCCTGGCTAAAGAAGAAGAAATTCTTTCACAGAAAGAGCAGTTTAACGAGATGATTATGATTGGACTAAGAACAATCTGGGGAGTTGATCTTGCGCAGCTTAATGAAAAATTTAACAGTGAAATTCTCGAATATTTCCAGAAAGAAATCAAACTGAAGCTTGAAGAAGGAATTTTAATCATCGAAGAAAATCATTTAAAAATTCCGGAGAAGAATTGGTTTATGGCAGACGGAATCGCTGCAGATTTGTTTGTCGTTTAATTATTATTAAATACTTCGACTCCGGTTAAACATTACATCTACTGTCTGTCTTAAAGATATTGAATCAAATAGTATTAGATGACATCCTGAGCATGTGGAAGCATCTCTTTAAAGAGTAGTATATTATAAGACAATTTCACTATTTTTGTATAAAATTTCAGCTCAATTTTGAAAACGAAAAAGCAAGATTATTCGCATCTTTCACCAAAGCAGCCCATAGGCATTTTTGACAGCGGAGTGGGAGGGTTAACGGTTGCCAAAGAAATTAAAAGACTTCTTCCGCATGAAGACCTGATCTATTTTGGTGATACCAAACACCTTCCTTACGGTGAAAAATCCAGGGAAGCCATCATTGAATATTCTACGAAGATCACTAATTTTTTGCTGGAGCAGAACTGCAAAGCGATCGTCATTGCCTGCAATACCGCCACTGCAAATGCTTTGAATGAAGTCATGCAGTCAGTTGCGGGAAAAGTTCCGGTAATTGACGTGATTAATCCTGTTGCAGAAAAGGTTTCCTATGAAATTCACAATAATGTGGGAGTCATTGCTACAAAAGCTACGGTGAATTCGGGCCTTTATAAGAAAAGTATCAGGAAGCATAATAAGTGGATTAAAGTGGATGAACTGGCAACACCGCTATTAGTTCCTGCTATTGAAGAAGGCTTTAAGAATCATCCGATTACGCATGCGATCATTTATAATTACCTCAGCAACAGTAAGCTGAAAAATATTGAGACCCTGATTTTAGGCTGCACTCATTACCCTTTGTTAATTGATGAAATAAAGCAGTATTACGGAAACCGTGTCCGCGTGATTGATTCTCCGAATATCGTAGCCAATCATTTGAAAATTATTCTGGATAAATATAATCTGCTGAACGATCAGAACCCCAATCCGAACTATCATTTTTACCTTTCGGATCTTACCAAAAACTTTGAGAAAATTTCAAAGAAATTCTTTGGTAAAACCATCGATCTGGAATTAAAAGTATTATAAAAAAATAAAAGCTGTTTCAAGGTGAGACAGCTTTGGTTTTATATTTATCTTTTTAAAAAATCAGGATATAAATTTTTTTATCGATAGGATTATTATATTTTTCAAAAACTCCTTTCACGTATTCATTCATGTCTTTATAAGAATTATCCCTTTTACCACTGAATTTATAATCAAATTGATCTCCATAACTATTCACCAATTTAAAATTTTGTGATCCCGGATCTTTTAAGAAATTAGCAATGAACGTTTCTACTTTTTTCTTTTTTAATTTAGTATATCTGCTTGTTTGAAAAAGACTAAGATAACTTTCAGAAGAATATTTAGTAAGTTCTACCATTTCAAAACTGTAATCTCCATCTTCCGAATATATTTTCAAAATAAGACCGGGCAAACCTGAAAACTTGTAAGGTCCGGAGGTAATTGGAATTTCCGGTGCAAACTGTGCAATCCATTTTCTTCCATCCATTTCTATTTGTGCTTCCTGAACTTTATAATCATTATACATCGAAGTTTTATTGATTATTTTCCAGCTTCTTTCTAAAGCTTCATTATAAACATAATATAAATCATTAAACTTTCCATAATAGCTGTAATTATTGTCCTTTTGCGTGATGATAAACCGTAAGTAGGGTATTTCTTTTTGTTTTAGATTACTTAGAGAATCTTTGTAAAAAATACTTTGTGATTTAGCTATTGTTTCCAGGCGCATATATTCTGTCTTCATATCAGCATTCTCCTTTTTTGGCCGGAAACTGACTTTATATAAAACATGATATTTTTGAGAGAAGCACATAGAAATCCCGCAAAATAAAACTATTAAAAAAGATAATTTGTTCAGCATTTTATTCATCTTTAAATTTTTCTTTTAAAACGGTTTTATAATATTCTTTTTTAGGGCTGTTTATATGGAGCAAATAATTGTAATTATTGATAAAGTAATATTTTTTACAGCTTTTGGGTAAGTACTGATTAATAACATCATCCTGAGTACTTTCAATAATAGGATATTTTGGAAGTGAGATATTAATCTGATTGATATATTTTGCTAAATCACTCATAATATCGTATTGTATTTTATAAGTGCAGTTATAATTGTCAACGTCTTTTCTGATGTATTTATTATAGTAATATAAAATAAGTTCTTTTGTCTGAAGATCCAATTTTTTTGTTCCTGTGAGAATAAGGTATAAGGACGCAATCCAGTCATTGATTGCATATTTTTGTATTCTTTCATATGCCTTATCTTCTTTATTAGGATTTGCTGAGGTATGTAATGCTTTAATTTTATCAAGGTAATTGATCAAAACAAGTTCAGAATAATTTATTAATTCCTGAGTATTTTTCTTTGTAGAATATATGTTTTGATATTTGCCAATTTCCTTATATAAAATATAATGTTGTTGATTAACGATGAGGTTATGTAGACTGTCCTTATCACCTTTGAAAGTGATTGATCTATCATTCCCGACATTTAGGGTTAAAGACTCGTCCGGATTAAGGAAAATAGGAATTAATTGGCTTTCATTTTTCCCATTATCGTATTCAATTGTTAAGTAATTGATTTCTGTATTTAATATTGTTTTTTTTTCTTTAGAATTTAGCTTTATGCTGTTAGTTTTATATTTAATATGAAGTGAAACACTATTATTGTTGACAATAGTAATCTGTTGGCTGAATACCCTTAAAAATAAAAATAGTAAAAGAGTAATTAATATTCTTTTACTATATCGATATGTGAATGTCAATTTCAATTTAATTAAGATCGTTTAAATATAATAAATATTATTATATCCCAATTATGTGAATCGAATTTTGTTGATATATTCTAAATTTCCAAAATCACCTTTTGCCTTTCCAGTCTTTTTTTCGGAGTATGCACTGGCTGGTTTTTATCACTTTCGGATCGTTCGCCGATGGTTACGGCAAATAAACTTACGTACTTTTCGCTGCCTAAAATAGTATCATATTTATCGTTTTCAATGCCTTCCATCGGTGTGGAATCAATTCCCATCTCCGCACATGCCGCAAGCAGCACCCCCAGAGAAAGATACACTTGGTGTTTCATCCATGCTTTGATCTCAGCTTCACCTTTAGGTTTTACAAAAGTTTTATAATAATTAATGGATCCTTCCGGCAAGTTTTCTTCAATCTGTCTTTCGAAATCCTCAGGATTTCTTAGAGCCCGGAAAACAATAACGTGACTGGATTCCAACACTTTTTCTTTGTTAAAATACGAAACTTCTGCAAGCCGTTGTTTGGTTTCCGGATCAGATACAAACACAAAATTCCAAGGCTGGCTGTTGATGGATGACGGACTTAAATGCAGAATCTCTTTTAGCTGTGCGATTTGTTCATCACTGATCTTTACTTCTGGATTATACTTTTTCACAGTATATCTCGATTTCATTTTTTCTAAAAAGCTCATAATTTTTATACTATATTTTTTATAGTTGCAAAACTAATGTATGTTTTATATATTTGCAATAACGGTCTAAAATGATAGTATGAAAAAAACATATTCAATCGACAATAAAGAATATCCTTGCTGTACAACAGTTACGATGAGATTTATCGGCGGAAAATGGAAAGCGGTGATTCTGTATCACCTTGCAGACGGCGCCAAACGATATAACGAATTGAGGAAACTGATTCCTACCATTACGGAAAGAACCCTAAGTCTCCAGCTCAAGCAGCTTGAAGAAGACCATATTATCAACAGGAAAGTGTACACTGAAAAACCGCCTTTAATGGTAGAATATACCTTAACGGATTTTGGGAAAACCCTGATTCCTGTTTTAAAGGAGATTGCAAAATGGGGCGAAAGTGCGGTGGTAACCTCTGAGAAAGTAACGATCGTTTAAAACAAAAAAATCAGGAAATTATTCCTGATTCTGTATTTCTGTTACCTCATCTTTATTCGGTTCAAAAAAGCTGAAGCTTACGTTGCCGTATTTTCGGGTATCTACTAAATTCGGATGATTGAATTTCATTCTGCTTTGATGCTCTACCACAAGAATGCCGTTTTCTTTCAGGTATTTATTATTTAAAACCAATGAAATAATTTCCTGGTACTTTTTTTCTTCCATTTCGAAAGGTGCATCGGAAAATACAATTTCAAAAGATTTTTTGTTTCTGAATTTTTTCAGCCAGTCGAAGACATCTCCTCGCTGAACATTCACCTGCAAAGACATATCGAGTTCAGCAGCAGTCGCATTAATGAACGCCGTATGTTTCGGGTTCATTTCTACGGAAGTGATATCTTGACATCCTCTCGAAGCAAATTCCAGCGTGATGGAACCGATGCCTGCAAAAAGATCGAGCACGGAAACCGACTGCATATCGTAGGTGTTTTCCAAAATACTGAAAAGCGCCTCTTTCGCAAAGTCCGTAGTAGGTCTTACATCAAAATTTCTCGGAGCTGCTATTTTCTTGGCTTTCCATTTGCCTGAAATGATTCTGTACATATTTGTTGGGTTTTAGACGATAAATTGTCAGGAAAATAAGCTTTAACCTGATTTTCAAGTCTAATTTAATATAAAATTTTTATTGGGAATATTATCGTATACGATTTTCAAATTTTTTACAAATTTCTGAAGCTCTGAAATAAAAGTTTCATTTTCCGTTGTTTCTCCGTACGCAAAGAAATGGGTTTCATTGATTCCGAAACCGATCTTGCTTAAAGTAAACATGATGAAATAAAGAAAATCAACCTCCGAATTGACATCCAGGTTATTGTATAAAATAATTTTCTTCTGGTCTATGGCAAAAAATTCACACTGATTATGATAAAGATTGATGTGAATTTCCTTATTGTTTTTATTTTGAATGGAATTCAGGAACTTCTCTCCCGAAAAATTAAAGTTCACAGGCAAAGCCAGCTCCTTTATCTTTTTATAAAAATTCTTCGGAAACGTATAATAAAACTGAACCTTGAATTTCTCATTGATTGAGAGCATCAGCTCTTCTTTTTCCTTATCAACGGGAGCGTTAAACGCAATCAGGTCGAATCCGGCTTCATGCTCGGAAAAACCTTCCGGCATCAGCGTAAAATGATTAAGCGCGGAAATGACATGAATTTCATCAAATCGCTGTTTGATCAATACTTCATCCAGCTTATCTGTGATAAGATTTTCCGGAGATTCTTCATCTTTGAAATAGGATTTTTCTTCCACGATGCTTTTGTTTTTAGCAATCTGGTAGGTTAATCCGTCTTTGGTGAAAAGTAAATTAAGTATGTTCATAGTCCAATTCCTGCAAATTTAGTGAAATTCTACCATTACAGCACCCGATTGATGATGAAGTATTTCCTTATTGTAAAAATCAAGTCCGGTCTGGCTTTCCAGAATATCCAAAACCATTCTCTGCAGGACGCCGTCGCCGATTCCGTGAACGATTTCCAATCTTTTAAGATTGTTTTTCCTGCAAAAATTCAAGGTTTCGAGTAATCTTTCCTTCTGAATGAACAGTCTTTCAAAACTGTCGTAATCATTGGGGTTTTTGACCAGGTTATGAAAATGCAGATCCAGAACCAGTGCATTTTTCTGATGTTTTTTAGAAATATTTTTCTTGGGTTCCGCTTTTTTTACGACCTGGATATTTTCATACAGATCAGAAAGTTTCGGAACAAGCTTTTCTTTAGGATATTGATGGGTAAAGCCGTACTCATCTTTAAAAACAACAATATTTCCGTTGACCGAAGTAACCAACCCGCTCAGATCATCATCTACCACAGAAACTTTATCACCAATTTTCATAACTCTAAACCTTAAACCCTAAACTTTAAACCTTCGGTCCCAATTCAATAACTTCCAGATCCCTGATTTCCGAACCGTCAATCACAAAACGCATCATGGTTCTCACTTTGTGCCAACCCTGCTTTCCGCATGCTCCCGGATTCAGGTGCAGCAGGTTGTTTTTCTGATCATACATGACCTTTAAAATATGAGAGTGCCCGGAAATAAACAGTTTAGGAGTCTTTTCAGCAATTTCCTGTTTAGCCAGTGGTGTATATTTTCCCGGATAACCGCCAATGTGAATCATCAGTACTTCCACATTTTCACAAAAGAAACGGTTGACTTCAGGAAATTCAGACCGTATTTTTGCGTTGTCAATATTTCCGTAAACACCTTTTAGAGGTTTTATTTTTTCCAGCTGCTCAATTACCTCCATGCTCCCGAAATCACCTCCGTGCCATATCTCATCAGCCTCACCGGCATATTCTAAAATCCGCTCATCAATGTATGAATGGGAATCGGAAAGGAGAAGGATTTTTGTCATTGAATCATTGAATTTTGTACAAAGATAAGTTTAAAATTAAATTATTTCATTTTCATTGAATAGATAAGGATGTCATTCTGAATAAAATTTTGCGAAGCATTCTGAAATGAAGAATCTATAAATATGTTCAGATTTTATTTAAAAGCAAAAACGCAAAGATTAATTTAATGCTTACCATATAGAGAACATACGGGTTTTAAAAATCTTTGATTTTTATTCTTTTGAAATTTTCATTATCTGACGAAATCTTATAATAAAGCTTTGTGTCTTTTGCGGTAAAAGTAAAGTTAATTAAACAACCTTTATAAAAATGATTCAGCGCAGGAGACGGTAAACGGCTTTATTTACTACATTTGAAAAAATTTAAAAAATGAAGCAGAAACTTTCTATTTTCCTTCTTTTGCTTACGGTTGGTTTCGCCAATGCGCAGGTTGAAGAGAAAAAACTGGATGAACTTGTACAGAACACCCTAAAAACTTTTGATGTACCGGGAATGTCTGTCGGAATCATTAAAGACGGTAAAGTTATTTACTCAAAAGGATTTGGCGTACGCTCTTTAACGACAAAACAGCCAATGGACGACAATACGCTGGTCGGGATCGCCTCCAACTCCAAAGGTTTTACCTGTACGGCGCTGGCAATTTTAGCAGATGAAGGAAAGTTGAACTGGGACGATAAAGTTTCAAAATACATTCCGGAATTCCAGATGTACGATCCGTATGTTTCGCAGAATGTTACCATTAAAGATCTGGTAACGCACAGAGCCGGATTAGGTTTAGGGCAGGGAGATTTGATGTTCTTTCCGGAAGGAGGGAATTTAACGGTAAATGATATTGTGCATAATGTTAGATATTTAAAACCTGAAAACCCTTTCAGAACAACATTAGATTATAACAACATCATGTTTATTGTAGCCGGAGAAGTGATCCACAGGATTTCGGGATTAAGCTGGGCCGATTTTATCGAACAGAGAATCATGAAGCCGGTTGGGATGACTTCCAGTTTCGGAAGCTATAACCGGGCAAAAGCCGTTGCCAATAAGATTGATGCCCATGCTCCGATTGACGGAAAAGCTATTGCGGTTCCTCACGACTGGAACGAAACGGCCAATGCCGCAGGAGGAATTATGAGCAACATCAAAGACATGACCACATGGGCTGAATTTTTATTGAATAATTTCACTACGAAAGACGGTAAAAAATTAGTTTCAGACAAAAATGTGCAGCAGCTGTGGAGCCTGCAGATTCCGGCGGGAGTTGCCGCTAAAAATCCTTACGATACCAGCTTCTACGGATATGGAATGGGATGGTTTTTAAGTGATGTGAAAGGCCACAAGCAAATTCAGCACACGGGCGGACTGATCGGAACGGTGACGCAGTTTACCTTGATTCCGGATATGAAGCTGGGAATCGTAGTATTGACCAACCAACAATCCGGAGCGGCTTTTAATACCATTACCAATACCGTAAAAGATTCTTATCTGGGCGTGGCCGACAGAAACTGGCTGAAAACCTACGGCGAAAGGATGAAGAAAATGGAAGAAAGTTTTAACCAACAGAAAAAAGATGCCTTTGCCAAATCGGAAGCTTTCAGGAAAGATAAGAACCTTCAGCCGAAAGCAGAGCAGTTTATCGGAACGTACAATGATCAGTGGTTCGGAGATGTGGAAATTACGCAGCAGGGAAATACCTACAGAATTTCCTGCAAAAGTTCTCCAAGATTAAAAGGTGAGCTGCTTCCGTATTCCAATAATTCCTTCATCATCAAATGGGACGACAGAAGCTATGATGCCGATGCCTATATTATTTTTGATTATGATGAAACAGGAAAAGCACAGTCGGCGAGATTAAAGCCGATTTCCGATGTAACGGATTTTAGTTTTGATTTTGATGATCTGGATCTGAGACGAAAATAATTAATAAAAAATCATTCAGGGGATGGTTATCAATAGGGATGGGCAATGTCATCCTGAGCTTGTCGAAGGAAGCCCGTCTTTTTGTTTTGAATGCAGAAAAAAGGCTTAGCCGAAAATTATTGGTTAATTTGTTTGAACTTTTTATTAACCACAAAAGCTACAAAAGCTCTTAAACACATAAGTCACATTAGATTAAAGGATAAAGCTTTGCGTCTATTTTAGAACACATGAGTTTTTAAAAATCTTTGATTTTTTTTCTAATGTGTTCTGAAAAATGTTTTCAATATTTTTAAAAATTCTTTTGTGACTGATGTGTTAATTTCTCTGTGAAATCTGTGGGAGATTTAATCACAAAAGTCACAAAATCTTTTTAAACACATAAGTCACATTAGATTAAAGAATAAAGCTTTGCGCAAATTTAGAACACATAAGTTTTTAAAAATCTCTGATTTTTTCTAATGTGTTCTGAAAATGTTTTCAATATTTTTAAAAATTCTTTTGTGACTGATGTGTTAATTTCTCTGTGAAATCTGTGGGAGATTTTAATCACAAAAGTGCAAACTTTTTAAACACATAAGTCACATTAGATTAAAGGATAAAGCTTTGCGCATATTTAGAACACATAAGTTTTTAAAAATCTTTGATTTTTGAATAAGAATTGAAACGATCCGGTGGCTGAGGCTCTCGAAGCCACCGGATCGTTTCATTTTATTTTCCCCGGATCGTAGAAAAACATCAGTCTCTTTTTGGCGCCGTCAAATTCCGACCACGAATTGCAGTCGATCTCAAAACCCGCAACACCGCAGGTCGGGAAGTGGAAGATGTCTTCGGAAATAGAATTCGCGAAATTGGAAATCCCGTTGTTGTGCGAGAAAAACGCCACGGAATTTACATTATCGTCAAGATCATAGATCACGGATTCAAAATTGCTTTCTGAAGGATTATAAAGCTTCTCATTCGTTGTAATATTGATGTTGTAGGACTGGTTGAAAATTTTGCAGGTATTCAGTGCACGCACCGCCGGGCTCGACACGAAGTAGTCGATCGCCACATTATTATTTTTCATAAACCGGGACATATGCATCGCTTCTTCCAACCCCTTGTCTGCCAATGGTCTGTCGAAGTCTTCCGTTTCCTCCGGCCAGTCGCTCTTCGCATGTCTTACAAGAATGAGTTTCTTCATATTTTCGTTTTTAGAAAACTAAAATTATAAAAAAATTAGCGGAATAAAAACATGATTTATAAAAAAAATGTGTTTAGAATAAAATCATTAAAATTTACTAAATTTGCAAACCTATGGGACAAATCCTTGCAATAGACTACGGAAAG
>Ga0308161_1000588_pt1 | contig 54523 bp, 59 predicted proteins | sample PhyFR2_FD_201034 | JGI IMG/M metagenome (GOLD analysis project Ga0308161, IMG submission 201034) | Phyllosphere microbial communities from UC Gill Tract Community Farm, Albany, California, United States - DLSLF.R2 | ecosystem: Host-associated > Plants > Phyllosphere > Unclassified | place: USA...
ACCCGTGGTAAGGAGCAAGGCTATCTGACCTATGCTGAGGTCAATGACCATCTGCCGGAAGATATCGTCGACTCCGATCAGATCGAAGACATCATCCAGATGATTAACGACATGGGCATCCAGGTGATGGAAGAAGCACCGGACGCCGATGACCTGCTGCTCGCCGAAAACTCGAACAGCACGGACGAAGATGCGGAAGAAGCCGCCGCACAGGTTCTGTCCAGCGTGGAATCCGAAATCGGCCGCACCACCGACCCGGTGCGCATGTACATGCGCGAAATGGGTACCGTCGAACTGCTGACGCGCGAAGGCGAAATCGACATCGCCAAGCGCATCGAAGACGGCATCAACCAGGTGCAGTGCTCGGTTGCCGAATACCCGGAAGCCATTACCTACCTGCTTGAACAGTACGATCGCGTCGAAGCGGGCGAAGCGCGCCTGTCCGACCTGATCACCGGCTTCGTCGATCCTAACGCGGAAGAGGACATCGCCCCAACCGCCACCCACATCGGTTCCGAACTGTCGAGCGAAGAGCAAGACGACGACGAAGAAGATGAGGATGCCGAAGAGGACGACACCGAAGACGACAACAGCATCGATCCTGAGCTGGCGCGTCAGAAGTTCGCCGAGCTGCGCGATCAGTATGAAGCGACGCGCTTGGTGATCAAGAAGAACGGCCGCAGCCACGCCAGCGCCGCGGACGAGATCCTGAAGCTGTCCGAAGTGTTCAAACAGTTCCGCCTGGTGCCGAAACAGTTCGACTTCCTGGTCAACAGCATGCGCACCATGATGGACCGCGTTCGCACCCAGGAACGCATCATCATGAAGCTGTGCGTTGAACAGTGCAAAATGCCGAAGAAAAACTTCGTCACCCTGTTCGCCGGCAACGAAACCAGCGATTCCTGGTTCGAAGCCGCGCTGGCGATGGCCAAGCCATGGTCGGAAAAGCTGAAAGACGTGGCCGAAGACGTGCAGCGCAGCCTGCAGAAACTGCGTCAGATCGAAGAAGAAACCGGCCTGACCATCGAGCAGGTCAAAGACATCAACCGTCGCATGTCGATCGGTGAAGCGAAAGCGCGCCGCGCGAAGAAAGAAATGGTTGAGGCCAACCTGCGTCTGGTTATTTCCATCGCCAAGAAATACACCAACCGCGGCCTGCAGTTCCTGGATCTGATTCAGGAAGGCAACATCGGCCTGATGAAAGCGGTAGACAAGTTCGAATACCGCCGCGGCTACAAGTTCTCGACGTACGCCACCTGGTGGATCCGTCAGGCTATCACCCGCTCCATCGCCGACCAGGCGCGCACCATCCGTATTCCGGTGCATATGATTGAGACCATCAACAAGCTCAACCGTATTTCGCGCCAGATGCTGCAAGAGATGGGCCGCGAGCCGACGCCGGAAGAGCTGGCCGAGCGCATGCTGATGCCGGAAGACAAGATCCGCAAGGTGCTGAAGATCGCCAAAGAGCCAATCTCGATGGAGACGCCGATCGGCGACGACGAAGATTCGCATCTGGGCGACTTCATCGAGGATACCACCCTCGAGCTGCCGCTGGACTCCGCGACCTCGGAAAGCCTGCGTTCCGCCACCCACGACGTGCTGGCCGGCCTGACCGCGCGCGAAGCGAAAGTGCTGCGCATGCGTTTCGGTATCGACATGAACACCGACCACACGCTGGAAGAGGTAGGCAAGCAGTTTGACGTTACCCGTGAGCGTATCCGTCAGATCGAAGCCAAGGCGCTGCGCAAGCTGCGTCACCCAAGCCGCTCCGAAGTGCTGCGCAGCTTCCTGGACGACTAAGTCCGGCTGCCGCACCAAAAACAAAAACCCCGGCCTGCCGGGGTTTTTTTATGCCCTGAATACGCCTCGCCGCATCATTGCAGCGCCAGGAACAGCTCGCGATAGCTGGCGGTGAGCTGCTCCAGGGTGGCGCGGTTCAATCCGCTGGGGTTGGGCAATACCCACACCTCGGTTTCCCCCAACGTCAGCGTCTGCTTGCCCCAGGGCGCATTTTTCACCCCGAAGGCGGTGGTGAACGCCTGCTTGCCCAAAATCGCCAGCGCGCGCGGCTGATAGCGCAGGATCTTCTCTTGCAGCGCCTCACCGCCGCTACGCAGCTCGTCGCGCGACAGCTCGCTGGCCGCCACCGTCGGGCGCGCCACCAGCGCGGTAATGCCGCAGCCGTTGTCCTTCAACTGCTGCCACTGCTCCGGCGCCAGCTGGCTCTCGGTAAAGCCGGCCTGATGGATCACCTTCCAGAAGCGATTGCTGCCGTTGGCGAAAGGATAGCCCTGATGGGCGGAAGAAAGACCGGGGTTGATGCCGCAAAACACCACCCGCAGATTGGGCGCCAGAAGTTCCATGAGTGTCGTGAGTCCATTGCAGGGATTTACTGCGGTTATCGCAAAATCCGCCAGCAATTACAACAGGCTAGAACTGTGCAGAAAAGCAACATACGGGCGAGTAACAGTAGACCGCCGCTTAAGGATTCCCTATAATCTCGCGGCTTGGCCCCTTAGCTCAGTGGTTAGAGCAGGCGACTCATAATCGCTTGGTCGTTGGTTCAAACCCAACAGGGGCCACCAAATTTTGGCTTTAAAATCATATAATTAAGCCACCTATCAGGGTGGATTTTTTGTTATCATCAACATCAGTGTCGCAAAAGTGTCGCTTTGTTTTTTGAGTCTCCCCCATATCCGCACATCCCGACATAAGATAGTTGCCAGCCGAATGTACGCATTCCAATAAAAAACCCGCATTAAGCGGGTTTGTTTCTCTCAGCTGGTCACATCCACATAACCTGTTGTTGGCCTGCCACACTGGCACCGACCGGATGCGGGGGAACGGCCCTGACCTGCCCCGGCGTCATAATCGCACTGTCATAGGTCTCCATCGTTTTAAACGTGTGGCCGCAGTTGATATTTTGGCACTGGTGATAACGTTCTTTCGTGTGCTGGCTCAGATAACGGCTGGTGCGGGCATGGGCCGCAGTCTGGCATAATGGGCAATGGAACATTATTAATTCCTCTTCAATGACTGTTGCCGCGATAATACGCTCTGTGATCTAGATTTGAATTAGCTTTAATCTAATTTACAAATTCATAAAGCGAAGTCATGCACGTCATAAGTAACCTCCGACAGCAAAACCTCAAACTCCAGCGCCGTCGTAAAGCCGCTATTGCTGAGATTGTGCGTGACTTTGCTCACTATCCAGTCTTGCGCATCGATCGCCGCTTTAAACCCGCTGACGCGTACCGGCGTTTCCGGGGTGATGTTGGCCCGGCCCATCGCCAGCGACAGTGAGAACTCAGCCACACCGCGCTGAAGCTTTTCCCATTTGGCCTGTGCAGCGCGCATCGCGGCGGCCTTGGTGGCGTAAATTTTGGTGATCGCAAACACGTTATCGTCAGCCCCCACAAGATAATCGCCTTTCGCCGCCTCCGCCGGTTTCCCCGGTTTTTTACTGCTGCCCGGCTTCGCTTTCGGGTGTTGCAGCGCGCGCAAATGCTGCTCTTTTGGCTTGCGCTGCAGCTTCACTTTCTTTGGCTTCGGCTGTTTGGTATTGAGCCAGCTCGCCGTCACGCCGGTGTAGGCATCCCGATCGGCAATGCTGAAACTGTGCTGATCGCCATCCTGCCGGGTGATGGTATACACCGGCAACGGCTTCCCGCCTACCGTGGCGCCGTTCCCCGGTCGCAACAACAGCAGAGCGCCATTTTTCACCGCCGCCACCGCGCCGTTGAGCGTTGCAAGTCGGGTAATAAATGCCGCGTCCGTCTCCTGCGTCTGGTCGATATGGCTGATTTTGATGGTGCCCAGACCGGCGGCCAGCGAAGCTTTCAGCTTATTGCGCGCAGCCACCTTCTGCACAATGTCGCCCAGGGTGGTGTCGTGGTAGGACTCATCGCGCCGGGTGTTCAGCGAGCCGCGAAAATCCGCACTACGCGCGCGAATAGTCAGCGTGTCCGGCGCGCCCCGGTGTTCGACCTCATCGACCGTAAACTGGCCCTTTGGCGTCAATGGCGAGCCTTGCCAGCCGAGCGCCAGCGACAGCACCGCATTGCGCTGAGGCATCGCCATAAGTCCGTCGCTGTCGTCCAGCTCGATGTCGAGTTGGTCGGCCTCAAAGCCCCGGTTATCCGTCAGCGACAGCGAAATCAGCCGCTTGCGGATGTTCTGCGTGATGTCGTTCTCCTGCAGCAACAGCGAAAAATCCGGCGCAACTCGCGCCCCGGCTGGCAGGCTTACGCCGGTGATCATGATAACAATCCTCCCATAGCACCGGCGGCCTTCCCGGCCATCTCTCCGGCTTTATCGTACAGTTCCCCGGCCTGCTGGCGCAGATCGCCAAACATCGCAGACAGGGATTCATCGACCCGCTTCAGGTTGAGCGTGAACTCTGTGCGGCGCGGGCTACCGTCGGCGAAAAACTCGGAATGCGTTTCAGAAATCGACTCGATCACAAACATGCCGTAAATCGTGCCGGTGCCTTCAATCAGCGGCCACGCCCGGCCCTGCTCGGCCATCAATTGCAGCGTCAGCAGTGACCAGCGGCCGCCGGTGATCTCCGGCAGCAGCACCCCGGACAGCGTGATTTTTTCCTCATCCATCCCCAGAAATTGCGCCGCCGGGCGCAGGCCAACGCGGCCGTTGCTCGGCCAGCGATATTCCGCGTTGCGGCTCATGGATTGATACGGCAGCGTCTGCAGCATAAAAACAAACAGCCCCAGCGTTAACATCATCATGAATCTCCGTAAGTCATGCGGCTACGCGCGGCGGCCGCGTGTTTGCGTCGTTCGGCCTCGAGCTGGCGCGAGACTTCTCGCGCAATGGAGGCCGCGTCTTGGCCGGGGGCGCCGTACACCTTAATCGTGATCGGGGCTGGCGCCGTGGCAGGTGCAGCAGCCGGGGCCGACGCCATCACCGGCGTTGACAGCGATAACATCGCCGCCGACAGCGCCGCCGTTTTCCGGCGCCCGGTCACGTTGGCCGGGCCGTTGACAATCTCCGGGCCTCGCTCGCCGACGATGCCGAACTGGCCGCGCGGGATGATGCCGCCCTTGTCGAATGCCCCCACATAGCCCGGCCCCGGCATCAGCTCAGGCGCCGGGCGATTGTATGAAATCGCCGGGTTAACCTCCGCATCATCGTCGCCAAACTTCATCCAGTCAGGCAGCATATCCGTGAGGCCTGAAAACTTGTCTTTCAGCGCCTGCCAGCGCTCGCTAATGCCGTCAATGACCCCGTTAATCATGTTCATCCCGGCTTCTTTGAACTGCCCCGGCAGCGCTTTAGCGCCGTTTACCAGCCCCTCCCATTTGCCATTAAGCCAGCCGGTCAGCCTATCCCATGCCTGAACCGTGGCGGCGCTCAGCGCCAGCCATGCCGCGTTAACACGCTCGCCGATGGTGTCCCAGACGGCGGCGGCACGCTCTGCAATGCCGCTCGCAACGCCCCAGATGCCGGTCAGCAGGCCGGGCAATCCGCCCAACAGCTGCAGCGGCAGGCTCAATCCGGCCGCGATCCATTCACCGAACATGCGCCCATAGCGCGCGGCCGTCTGGAGTTCGGTCTGTGAAGATTTCACCGGCTCGATCAGCTTGCCGAACCACTGCCAGACGTTGCGCACCATGTTCAGCAGCGGCGTAAATGCGCCAGCCAGCGGGACAAGCGCGGCGCGCATCGGCGCGAAAGCGGCGCTGAAGCCCTCGCCGATACCCGTTAAAAAGGCGCTGATAGGCTCCCAGTATTTACGGATAGTCAACGCCACACCGGCAATCACCGCCGCCGCCGCGACCACCGGCAGGGTGATCACACTGAATGCGGCCGCAATCCCGGCGCCGACGGTGGTAAAGACCGTTCCCAGCAGCCCGGCCCCGGCGATCAACATATTGACCCCGGCCATCACCGGCCATGCAATAAGGCCCAGCGCAGCGAGGCCACCGATCAGGGCCGTAACGCCCGCCGTGACTTTCACCAGCGTGCCGACCAGCTCAGGATTGGCCTTCACCCATGCCCCCGCCTTGGTGAGCCATTCGGTGGCGGAAACCGTGAGTTTGCGCAGCGCTGAGTTCTGGCCGTCGAACACCTCAATGCGAACATCTTCCCACGCCGAAAACAGGTTTTTCAGGTCGCCGTCGAGGTTGTCCACCTTCACTCGGGCAATCTGGGCCGTAGCCCCTTTTGACTGGGTGACGGTATTGTGTTTTTCGCTCAGCTTGCCGTTACCGGCGGCGTCAATCAGCTTGATAGCGCCTTTCATCGCCTCTTCGCCGAAAATGACTTTCAGGTATTCGGCTTGCTGCGCGGTGCCGAGCTTGTTGGTTTTAAACGAACCGTTAATTTTCTTGAGGATGTTCGCGATCGGCAGCATGTTCCCTTTGCCGTCCTTGGTTTTTACGCCCAATTCTGACAACGCATCAGCCGCCTGCCCGACGGGTGCCTGTAACCGCGTGAACATCGCGCTGGCCGCCGTACCAGCCATAGACCCCTTGATGCCGTTATCGGCCAACACGCCCAGCAAGGCGGTGGTGTCCTCGATACTGGCCCCGGCCGCCTCGGCGATCGGCGCGACGTACTTCATCGCCTCGCCAAAATCCATCAGGTTACTGTTCGAGCTGGTGAAACCTTTGGTCATCACGTCCGCGACGCGCTGGATCTCGTCTATCGGCATGTTAAACGCCGATTGCATGTTGGTGATGATGTCGGCCGCGTCGGCGATGTCCAGATCGGAGGCCAGCGCCAGATTTACCGTTGATTCGGTCGATTTCAGAATGGCATCGCCGTTAAAGCCGGATTTCGCCAATACGGATTGCGTGCGGGCGACGTCCGTCGGCGAAAACGCGGTCGTGGCGCCAATATCCCGCGCCTGCTGGCGAATAGCGGCCAGTTGCTGGTCGTTCTTCGATAGTCCGAGTGTGGCTTGCGTGTCTGACATCTGCCTGTCGAACTGCACCCCCGGCGCAATAAACGCCCCTTCAGCGACCAGCCCGGCGGTAGCGATACCCAGCCCGGCCGCGCTGGTATTACGGACAGCCGCAGTTGCCGATTGCCCGGCCCGGTAACGCGCGCCGACGCGGTTAACCTGCTCTTGCCTCTTGCTCAGGCGCTCCAGCTCGCCGCGCTGGCGGCCCAGCGCTGTCGTGACTTCGCTGGCGCTGGCCTTCAACCGGCGCTGTTCGGCGCTCAGGCTCCGGGTGGCGATACCGTCGGCATTGAGCGCGTCACGCTGACGCTGCACCGACTGGCGCAGGCCGTTGTATTTCGTCTGCAGCTCGGCGGCGGCGCGCTTTGATGCCTCCAGCAAGCGCGCTTGCTGCGCCGTGGGCTTTTCCGTCGCCTTGAACTGGACGGCCAGCGCCGCCGCTTCAGCCTTGGCGTTTTTCAGGGCCCGTCCGGTAACAGCAAGCTGCCCCTGCGCCTTGCGAAACCCCTCAATCCGGGCGCTTTGCGCGTCCAGAGCCTTGAGGGTTTGCTGCGTGGTTTTGATGTCACCGGCAAGCTGTTTGCTTGCCTGTTGGATACTCTTTAGCGGGCGAGTGGCTTGGTCTACGGCCTTCAGCAGCACCTGTAGCTGCAGGCTTTTACTCATCGTGATTAACTCCGCTGCGTTGCAGTGCCAAATGGCGCCAGTTCAACAGCTCCGTGAGCGTCATTCCGGCCATTTCAGACGGCGGCCAGTGAAAGATCACCGCGATGTCCGCCATCAGGTCATCAACGCCCAGCCGGGCGTCGGGGATTACGCCGCCGAGTTCGGCGACAAAAAACCGACCACTTTCCCGGCCAGCGCCACCAAATCCGGCAATTCCAGGCGCGCGCATTCTTCTTTGGTCAGGTTCGGCACGGTCACACGCGGCAGCACAACCAGCAGCGCGTCAACGTCGGCATTGGCGATCGCCGCCAGCCCGACACCGCGCAGCGCGCCCGCGTTCGGTTTAATCACCTGCACATCGGCGATAGTGGTTTCGCCGCGCTGGATCGGGGTGTCGAGGGTAACGGTATTTTCTTTTGCGTCTTTCATGGTGTTCTCTCAAATCAGGGGGAAAAGGGCCAGCCCGGCGGGCTGGCACAAAAATTACAGGCCGATCGCCTTGCGATGCTCGGCCAGCCGGTCAACGCCGTTGACCTTTTCGACCATGTTCACGGTATCGACCTCGATCAGCTCTTTGCCGTCAACGGTCAGCTTGAAGTAAGTACACTCTGTGGAAACCTTGGTTTCGGTATCCTCGCCCTGCTTGTACTCGCCAAAGTCGATTTCTTTGTGGCGGCCACGCATCACCACTTCCACAGCGGACACCTCGCCGGTGTCGTCACGCTGGAAGGAACCGGCAAAGCGCAGCGGCACGGCATCGACGGCGCCCCACTGCTTCAGCACCAGCTCATCAATGCCGCCCATCGACCACTCAACGGCCAGCGCGTCATCGTCCAGCCCCATATCGATGGAGGCCGCGCCGTTCATGCCGCCGCCCCGGTATTTCTCCAGCTTGCGGGTGAGCTTCGGCAGCGTCAGCGAGGACACCACGCCCATGTAGCTGTAGCCGTCGTTGAACAGGTTCAGGTATTTCAGTTTTTTCGGCAGTGCCATGTTCTAACGTCTCCTTTAGCGGTTCACGGATGCCGCAAACGTCGCCAGATAGCGATCGGTGATGCGCTGGCGCAGGGTTAAATCTTCCAGCGGTGGCACCGGCGTGTAGTCGTAATCGATAAACAGCTTGCCCGCCTTCAGGGTTTCGACGGTGTTGGCGCTTTCGTCGTACCAGCAATTACCGTCGATAATCAGCCCGGCGGATTTCAGCTCGCGGAATTTCGCGTTGATACCGTCAATCATGTCGCGCACCAGCGTAGGTGTTACCGGGCGGTCAACGGCCCATAGGTGCGCCTCGGCCATGGTATCGGCCAGCACCTGCGCGGTGCGGGTGTAGTTCTCGAACAGGAACAACGGATCATCGGAACAGGTGCGGGAACCCCAGAATTTAAAGCCGTCTTTGCGGATCAACGTGGTGACGCACGCTTGGTTTAACAGGTCGGCATCGGTGCCGGGCGCCTGCAAATCCCAGAACACGCTGGCGGTGATGCCGGTCACGCCGTTAACGCCGACGTTTGAAAGCGTCTTATGCCAGCCGGTTTCCGTGTCGATTTTGGCACGCAGGCCCAGCGCGCGGGCGGTGGCGTAGGCGATGTCGCTCTGGTTGGCGGTAGTGTTCCAGCTAACAAAATCCGGCCAGATCAGCATCAGCTCGCGCTGGCTGAAATTGTCGCGGTACTTAATCGCCTCCTGCACGGTTTTGCAGCCGTGGGCGCTGATATAGCCGAACGCGCGCAACTGCTGGCAAATCCCGGCGAGCGCCGTCGCGACCTCCTGATTATCCAGCCCCGGCACGCCGAGGATGCGCGGCTTAACGCCCAGCTCAGCCTGTGCAGATAACAGCGCTTTCATGCCGGTGTAACGGCCTTCAGCGTTCGCGCCGCCGATGATGTTGGAGGTAGTTTCCGCCGCGTCTTTGCCGGTGGCAACGCGAACAACCACCGTGACCGGCTTCGCCTGTTCGGCGATCGCCCGCAGCGACGCCGCCAGCGTGCCTTTTTTACCGGCCTTGCCGGAAGCGGCCAGCACGTCGGTGATCAGTACCGGGGTATCGAGCGGGAAAACCGTTGCGTCGGCATCCTCCGCCGTGCAGACCATGCCGACGATTGCCGTCGATACGGTGGAAATAACGCGGGTGCCGTCGTTGATTTCGACGACGCGCACGCCGTGATGATAATCGCCCATTAATTTGCTCCGGGTGGTGAGTAGGTGCAGGCATGATGACGCCCGGCAAGCCGGGCCGCACGCGGTGGGTGCTGGAAGGCCGACCAGACAACAGGCCGGGCCGGATTGGGGATTTTTGAAGGAATGACGATCGTTTACGCCGATCAATAGCGCCGCATTGATCTATGCAATCAATTGGACGGATTTTAGCCGGGCGGGGTAAGGTCGAAAGGCAAAGACGCGGCAACATCAGGGAAGCCGCAAACACAAAGCCCGCATTACTGCGGGCTTTTTCATGGGGCTAACGACATCAGTTCGAAAGCGCAGACTTTCGAATGGCACTTTTCCTAAGATTTCTCACTTCAGCATTTTTTGCTTGTTCATACTGCCAAACTGCATTAGTGTCGCCAATAGACGACACATGCCTCTAGTCGTCGCATGCAGTAGTTCATGTAGCTATCATCACCAAATTTCGCCCCGCCGTGGGGCATTTTTTTAAGTATTTGTTCTAAATTCGTTTCTTACCGTTCGTAATTACTTGCCATGATTTCAGAACATTCCTAACCTAAAAGAGTTATATGGATTCTCAACCCTCATAACACCCTTTGTAACGTTTGATACACCGGAGACAAACCTTTGCCCGCTTCGGTGGGCTTTTAAAAATAAGGACGGGAGTGCGGACTCTAAAAATGACATCTGGATTAACGGCCAAATCCGAAAGATCATTGCTTGGAGGCCTTATGAAAACTAATAACCTTACTGATAGTGAGATAAAGAGCTTAGAGGAAATAAGTACAATCCTTGGCAAATGCGTTTTAGAAATACTTGTCAGCCAAAAAAGACTCACCACAGAAAATGTTCTATATCAAATAGTTGCTGAAATGGAAAAAGCAGCTGATAACGATGCGTTTCAATTACACCGCAAAGCCTTAGCCTTTGTGGGTAATATTAAAAACAACCGGGGGAGATTACGATGAAAAATGAGATTGCAACCGCAATTACAATAGGAAGCATACTGCTGTTCGTCATCCTGATTGGCGCTCCCAATGTTGTAACAACCATGGTGCCATGACCATTTTCTGTCAACTACCACAATAAAAGCCCCGCATCGCTGCGGGCTTTTTATTAGACGTTGGGTGCAACAGGCCAATCAATGTCCGGCGCATTTTGCGGATTGATGCGGTTCAACTGCACCCGGTAAGTTTTCCAGAGCTTGAGCTGCACGATTTCCTCCTCCATCGCCATCCCTAAATCGACCGCATCCTGCAGCGGCGCAACAGCCTTACCCGCGCTCGCCAGCAATTCATTTTTTCTGGCTTCAGCCCTCGCCATCATTTCTTCGGCGGAATAGATGCGCTGGCTCACCTTCTTACCGTCAAACACCCACTCACCATTAGCCAGACAGCACTTTGGCAGTTTCGTCGGGTTCAGCTCAATAACCGATAAGCCAATCGGCCACAGCATCGACACATCACTGTTAATCGCGCAGATAATGCCGCTTTCGTCATAAGCCAGTTTTACGGTGTCCGGCGAAAACATTTTTTGCGCGGCGTACCAGTCAATACCGTTATCATCCTGAAGATAAATCACGTTCTCCCCGAGGAATAATTCTTCCGGCGTGTATCTCTTCAAATTCTTAATGTGTTGCATTTTACACCGTTCCAATTGTTGCCCATGTGCCGTTAATCAGTACCTGAACCGCTGAGTAAGCGCCCCAGATTGAGGGGTTGTAGTTTGAGCCGGACATACCCGTATAAACACAGCCCGACGGTAAATCGATGCGCCCGCCGGTATCCGCAATAACCGTGCGCCCGGCCATGCGCACACCCTGAACCAGATTCTGATAGGCCCAGTTCTGCGCATTGTTCTGCGCAGCCGAGATATTTTGATTAAGCCAGTTGCTGAGGTAGCCGCCCCAGCAACTGCCTTGAACGTTGCCGTCTGGGTGCCACGTCGTCCCGCTGGAGGTGGTGATCGCAGGCCATTTACCGCCGATATGAATACCCGACTCAAAAGCGGCGGCGCCGGTTCTGACATCCACAGAAAACGGACGCAGGGCGTTGAATGTGCCGTATTGGTCATTTTCGTTTGTCAGCAGCAGATAAAGCCGGTTGCCGTCATTGCGCCAGAAGGAACCGAACCCGCCGCCGACCATGCGATAATTATCAATATGGGTAGATTGGATCTCCGCGCTGGTCTTTAGCGCCCCGGTTAACTGCCCGCCGGTCTTCGCCAGATAGCGGCCATCTGCTTCGGTTTTATTCCAGGCGTTAACGTCACCGGCCAACAAATTCACATCAGCGGACAACGGCTTACCGTTCACCTTGATAGAGCGCAGCGCGTATTTCTGCGCGGCCTGCGCATCCGTCAGCGCGCCAACGTCAGCGGCCGTCGGCTTGTAGTGTGTCGTGTACACCTGCGCCCAAGCCTTAGCCGTCGCCGGATTATCTTCCCGAGGAGAACGTAGCCAAAACTCCGTATTACCCGAGCCGATCGCAAATTGGACATGCCGGTATTTGTTGAGTTTGAACGTCATCAAATTACCGAGATTGCCTTTAGTCAGTGGATAGCCGACTGATTTATCGCCGAGCTGTTCAAGCGTGAAACCGTCTGGCCGTGTGATGTCACTGTCAGCATTCGTGGCCTGCAAGCCTTCGCTGGGGAAAACCACGCGCGGCAACGCAAGCGCCCCGCTCATGGTGTCGCCCGCCCGTTTCACATAGCGCCCATCGGCTTCGGTTTTGTTCCATGCGTTGACATCACCGGCCAACAGATTGACGTCCCCGCTCAACGGCTTACCGTTCACCTTGATAGAACGCAGCGCGTATTTCTGCACGGCCTGCGTATCCGTCAGTGCACCGGTTTCTTGTGCTGTAGGCGGCTTAGCCGTCGTATAAATACGCGGGTTTGCTCCCTGATTAGCTTCAGCGCCCCAATGCAGCTCGTCATCGATCCCCATACCAAGGCGCATCAGTGCCTTCCCGGCGACTTGGAAACCGATTGATAAATTACTCTGTGCTGAAGGGCGGCTCATGACCAACGGCGTATGCTGGTTTCCCTCAATACTCAGTGAGTCCCCATCCGTTTCAGCGTTGCCGGGCTTAATAGCCAGTTTTTTTACTGTGCCGCCAGACAGCATCAGAAAACGGCCGTCAGCTTCGGTTTTACTCCATGCACCGACATCGGCGGCCGTTGGTTTGTAATCGGTGGTGTAAATCCGTGACCATACCACCCCATTTTCAGGACGGTTAGAACGGCCAATAAAACCATGCCCCAGCCCCGACACGCTGACATAGCCCGTTGAGGGTGCGGCATCGCAAGGCAGGCTCAGCACCCCGGCGGCAATATTTCCAGCGATCGGCGGCTTGTTCTCAGAGGTCGCATTCAGCCGGTAAATTTGCGCAGTGTTGCAATAAGCGTTATCGAAAGCCCGCGCGCCCGCCCCCAGACCAAACGCGCCGACGGCCATCAGTTGCCCGCCTTCTACCCCGACGTTGCGCGTCGCGGCATCACCCAGCGCCAGATTGCCACGCGCGGCGGCCTTGTCGGGCAAGTCGGACAGATTGGCGGCCTTTTTCATGCTGGCATCGTTGACCGCTTTTAACGCTTTGGGCGTGCTGGCTTTCGTTTCGTCGGTGCTGGTCGTTGCGCTGCTCAGCTGTACCAGACCTTTCGCCGTGGTGCTTGCGTCCGGGTGGTTTCGGGTTTTCTCATGCGCGGCGATCGCCTCAGCCACAAAATCCTTGGTCGCCAGCACGGTGTCGCCACCGGCGATCACCTGAATCGCCTCGGTGCTGCTGACAATCAGGATCATGCGCAGCGTCTGCGTGCGGCCGCTGCCCTCTTCCAGCTTCGGCTTGTAGCTCTCCGCCATGTTGCTGACGGCAATCAGCGTCCCGGCCTCGTCATAGAGGCCCATTTCACGCAACCACCACCCGCCGACGTTCGCCGGAATAATCATCTCGGCCAGAATGTGATTTTTCAACGCCTTATCGATGGTCAGCCCGTTTAGCGCCGCGCGGTACTTCTCGTTGACGAGTTTTGTTTGCGCCGGATTTGGCGTCGGCAGCTTACCGTTCCCGTCGCCGACGGCCATAGAGACGATTTTCAACTGCGTGCCGCCCGCGCTGGCGGCGGCAATCTTGGCCGCCCCGGCGGTGGTAATAATCGCTTTATATTTATTCATGACTTTCTCTTATCCGGGGTAAACGGTAATGACATCGCCATCAATGGCGGCCGCGCCGGTGTAAATCCGGCCGGGGATGTCCTGCAAAATGTTGAGGCCGATCAGGTGGCGGCTCAGGGGCTTGGCGTCGGCGATCAGGCGCTCCATTTCCTGATACATTTCCTCGGTGATGCCGGTTTCCAGCACGCCGATATCCAGCCGGAAAGTACCGGGCGGATCGGCGCCGTCGGTATGGAACCACTCGATAACGTTGATCAGGTAGCCGAGCGGCTCCACCACGCGGCGCACAGCGCCGATGGTGCCCTTGTGCCGGTGAATGTAGAACGCAACCGAAACCACTCCCCGCTTCACGTCCTCCGGCCACGCCTCATCCCAGCGATCGACAGAGAACGCCCACGCCAGATAGGGCAGCAGATGCACCGGGCAGGTTTTCGGGTTCCACAAATCACGCAGGGGAACCGGCACGCGCTCCAGCTCGGCACACGCGGCGGCGGCGGCAACTTCCAGCGGTGAGGAGCCGACAGGCAATAGACGGTTAGTCATCGGCTCGCCCTGGGGTAATGTTCACGCCGGTGCAGTAACCCGCCTGCGTTTTATCCAGCACGATGTCAGCAGCAGGCTTGATGATTTCCACATGTTCGACACCTTCAACGGTCAATGCCGCATTCATGCTTGAGCGCCGGATACTGCGCCCGAGGCGCCGCATATTTTGCACATAGGCGCGTAGCCGTTTGTTTGCGGTGTCGAGGATGGGCGCCACTTCCGGGCCGGAATACAGGTATAAAACGGCCTCGATAACATACGGGGCAATTTTGGCTGATTGCACGATGACGCGATCGGCAACCGGGCGCACATCCTCATCATTCAGCGCGTCGCGGACAACCTGCAACAGCTCAGCGCTGGCGGTGCCGTCGCCGTCCCGTGACAACACGGTGACGGTCACGTTAGCCGGTGATGGGCTGATTGCCGTCACATCAGCTACCCGGCCATCGGCCGAGCGGGCGTGATAACGATAGGAACCAGCCGATCCCGCCGTACTCATCCCTTCGAAAGCATCCTGCAGGCGCAGGCGGTAATCTTCATCCGCTTCCATGATTGCCGGTGTCGGCGGAATGGTGCTCTCATCCGCAGGAGCGATCACCAGTCGCGGCGTGTTGAAGTTGGCCCCGAGCTGGTCGAGGTCTTCGCCGGTGGAATACGCCAGCATCACCGCTTTCGCGGCATCGTTGACGCGCTGGCGTAGAATCACCTCGCGGTATGCGTTTTCCTGCAACAGCTTAACGATCGGCTCCGACTCTAGCGCCAGCGTGCGCGCAACGGCCTCCCGCTGTTCCTCTGGGTAAAGCGAAATCAGCGTCGCCTTACGCTCTGCCAAAATGTCTTCATAATCCAGCACCTCAACGATGATCGGCGCGGGCAGCTGTGAAAGGTCAATCGTTGCCATGGTTTCAGCTCACAGGAACAGACAGCGACAGCGCGCCGGGGGCATCGGTGCGGGTGCCGGTGATGTCGATCACCATCTTGCCGTCAAAAGTGGTATTAAAGGCGATGCCGGTCAGCTTGACGCGAGGCTCCCATGCCAAAATCGCGCTGTAGCAGGCGGCCATAATCTGCAGGCGCAGCGCGTCGTTCTGCGGCTGGTCGAGCAGCTCAGAGAGCAACGAGCCATAAGCCCGGCGCATCGGGCGCGAACCCTGCGGCGTGATCAGGATGTCCGCCACGGACTGGCGAATATGCTCGATGTCCGTCAGCGTGCGGCCGGTGCCTCGGTTCATGCCGATATATTTGGCGCTGTTCATGTTGGTTTCCCCGTTTTCCCGCCGCCGGTCTGGACGCCGCCGTGGGTGTGCGTATCAACAACAACGCCATTGGATGAGAACGAGCCGCCGCTGTGCTCAATGTTCCCGCTCATCGCCCCGCCTTTTTGCACTTCCAGCGTGCCGGTGGTGAGTTTGTTGGTGCAGACCACTTCTGGCGCATCGAGCGTGATTTTGTCAGCAGTGACGATCACCACCTTAGTGCTGGCGGTGATGGACTCCGACGCCTGCACGTCAGCGGTTTTAATGCCTGACACACTCAGCGCGCCGGTTTCCGGTTCATACTCGATGACTGCGCCATCCGGGAACGCGATATGCAGCGCATCCGCCGACGCAGACGGGGCCGGGAAGTCATCGGAGAAAATGCCGCACAGCACAAACGCGGTATCGAGTTCGCCACCCAGCGCAAAGATCAGCACCTGCTCACCGACCGAGGGCGCCGACCAGCTGCGAGTACGCCCGGCGCGACAGGTTAGCCAGTTGAGCCAGTCGGTAAGATTGCCGCCGGTTTCGACGCGGCACAGGCCGTTATCAAGATCAACGATGCTCACGGTGCCGATGCGGATCAGGTTGCGCAGCAGGCGCAAAATGTCGTGTTGATTGTTCATGCTGGAAGGATGCATTGTCGTATAGGCGACATCAATGTGATGAAGTTGGAAGATCTTAGGCACAACAGAGGGTAAACTATTTAACAATCTCTAATTTATGCACCCATTGCAATCATAAGCAACGGAATCATTCGAAACATAGTTTTCCGATACAAAGGAATATTAGATGACTGCTCCTATTGATAAAAAATTAGAAAAAGTAGACAAGGCTTTTGATTTCTTCATGGAATGCAGAAAGGAAAATAAATTCTTCACTTTGCCTGATGTAACAAAAAAAACAAACTGGGGACTATCTACAGTAAAAACATATTCAACAAAAAGATGGGGGAGCTTCATTAAAAAAACAGAAAAAGGATATATGGTAACTGAAAAATTTGATCGATTTGACAAAAAAAGTTTTAGGAAACACCATAGCCAAAAAGAAACATCAAACAAGTATTTTTATAATCTCTTAGTTGAGAAATCAATAACAGCGTGTATTGCAGCCATTGAAGTATACAACAAACCTGATTTTAAATTTCGCGAAGAAAGCTTCTCTATTTTAATGATAAATGCCTGGGAGCTAATTTTAAAAGCTAAGATTCTCAAGTTAAATAACGACACTAAAGATAGCATTTATATGAAATCTAAAGGTGAGATTCAACTATCCCCTTCTGGCAGTCCAAAAACCATCACCATAACTCGTGCAGTAGGACTATTGGAAGGGCAAGGAGTCATAAATAAATTAGTAGCTGATAATATAAAGTTACTTATAGAGATCCGGGATGGATCAGTCCATTTTGTGCATGATGACATGACTCTTAGCACTAAAATACAGTCAATAGGTACCGCCTCACTAAAAAATTTCATGACATTGGCAATGAGCTGGTTTGATTATGACTTTAGAAAATACAACTTTTATTTAATGCCTGTTTCGTTTTATCATTTGAGCGACATGGAAAGCTTTAGTGTTGACAATAGATTTAGGGATAATCTTCTAAACTATTTAGGCAAGATTGAAAAAGAGCATGACATTGATGACGACCCTAACTTTAGCATTTCACTTAGATTGGAAACGAAGTTTGTTAAAACCTCATCGGAGGAAGCAATGCAAATAAGAATCACCGATGACCCTGATGCACCAGAAATCCAAATAGTAGAAGAGGACGCTTTGAAAAACCATCCTCATACCTACAATGAAATATGCACTATAATCAGAAAAAGATATCGTGACTTTAAGAAGAATTCAAAATTCAATGAATTAATGCGTGATATGAAAAAGCAAGGTGATAAATTCTGTAGAGAAAGAAAACTAGATCCCAAAAACCCCAAAAGCATACACAAAATTTTCTACAGCAGCAGAGTAATTGATGAGCTTGACAAGCATTACAATAGAAAATAGTAGCAGGCCATTATTTTCACGACTTAAAAAGATAAATGCTCTATCACTGCATTTTCAATGATTTTGACATCATCCGGCCCAAATCCCAGCAACGGACGGGCCTCATATTTTACCGCCTCGCTGTGCGGCGTCGGCCGATCGCGCAGGCCGTAATGATGAACGTTTACCATGCGTTTCACACGCCCGACAAACTCAACCACGGCCGCATCGCTGTTGCCCTGGGCTTTCAGGTAACGGGCCGTGCGCAGCTTGGAGAACATTGCCCGATCGCGCAGGCGCTTTTTGTTTCGAAGCCGAGTTTTGCGCGGCGCGTAGGGTGTGCCGTCCGGCGCCTGCTGGCGTTTGATGTGTTGCTGTTGACCGGCGCGCAGGCGCTTTGAAACGGCAACGGCCAGCGACTTTCGAGACTGCGGCGACAGCTTGGCAATCAGCCCGGCAAGCCGGGTGTCAAAGGGATTAAGCTCGCTCATGCCATTCACTCACTAATTTACCGTGAACAAAGAGCTGCATCGGTCGCGTGATGTCCTCCGGTAACGGCGGCTCCGGCAGGTGCTTAACGTGTAGTGCGCCGTTCTGTTCGCTGACCACTACACGCTCGGTCAGCTGCAGCGATACGCTGAAATCGTAAGAGCCGTTGTTGTTGAAGTCGCTCGCGAAGGTGATCCCGGTGCGGCGCTTTTCCTCGGTTGCCATGATGTCCGGCTGGTTCTCCCGTAGCCATGCCTGAATCGGCACCATGATTAAATCCAGATCGCCGGTGTAGTCCAAAAACAGCAGGTTAAGCGTATAGCGGTACTCATGGGACAGCGAGGCGGCAAGCGTGGCGGCCACATTGCCGCGCTCTACCCGCACTTGCAGATTTTCAGGGTTGCGCTGTAGCCACGGCAGGCAGCTTGTCAGCTCAGCGCGGAGCTGTTGCGGTTTCATCATCGTGTTGTTCCTGACACTGTTTTATCGTTTCGACCTGCACCGCGCAGGCCGCCAAGGCGTTTTCAAGCTGGCGAATATCGGCGCTCAGATCGCCGTTAGTCGCCGGGCGGCTGGCCGGGATTTGGCACAGACTCACTTTCGGACAGCCAACGTAGATAATCCGCGGCGCCGGTGAAGCCGGGGCGCTGGTGCAGCCGGGCAACGTCAGCAGGCAAAGCAGTGTTAAACCAGTCCCGTAATTGCTTATTTTCATTGAGTAACCTCTGTATTTTCTGCTCGCGCGTCAGTGCCAGCCGGTGCGCGGCGGCGAGATCGTCCCTTAACTTTTCCTCTTCCTGCGCCAGCCGACCGGCCGCCGCCTGCAGCGTGTCGATCGCCGCGCGGGTATCCGTCAGCGCCGCCGCTATCCGGCCGTTTTCCTGCCGGGCGCTTTCCAGCCGCTCACCCAACGTGACAACCTGCCATTTCATCCAACCGGCGGCGACCAGCGCCAGCACCAGAAACCACCCGATCGCGCGGCTCATGGCGCGGCACCGCTCAGGCAGTGGGCCAGCTCCACCGCCCGGCGCCGTTCCAGCCCCGGCGATTTGACGCCGTTGACGAACACCCAGCGCGGCAACTGCAGGCAGGCGCTGCGCCAGTCCTGCCGCTTGATGAAACCGGCCAACGTAGAGCCGCAGGCGGCTGTGACGCCGACGTTAAAGGCAAAGGACACCACCACGTCATAAACCGGCGGCGGCATCGTGACAGGCATACAGCGGCCTATGCCGCGCTCCACGCGATACACATCGGCAACGAGGTTAACGGCAACTTGGCGCTCGCTGATAACCGCGTCGGGCTTTACCCCGGCCGTGTGGCCAATGCCGCTTGTCCAGACGCCCGCTTGGCATTGGTAAGGCGATAAGCGGCAACCTTCAAAATCGGCCAGCAGGCGCAACCCAGCCTCAGAGATCTGCAGCGTGCTGAATTGCGGCAGCAGCACCGCCAGCGCCAGCACGGCGGCCACGCTGCAGCGTTTAGCGATTGAGTTCATCGTAAACCCTCCGGCTAACGCCTAACTTGTTCAACAGCTGGTAGCTTTTGCGGCGGTAGTACCAGTTAACGAGGAACGTGCCGACGCCCACGGCGGCGCCAACCATAAAGGCGATGTCCTGCGGTGAATACTTGCCGATCCACGCGAGGAACATCGCTACCGCGTAGGCTAAAAATGAGGTGATGCGCTCCATGTTTCTAATCCCATAAATTGACGGTTTCACGCTGCGGCGCGGCGGTCACGTCCGGCAGCTCAACCGGGTGGCCGTGGGGCAAAATAGCCCCGGCAGCGGCCAGCCCTTCATTTAGCGAATAGACCTGCTCAACCACGCCCTGCGTGCGCCCGTAGTAGCGCCAGCAAATCGCGTCAACGGTGTCGCCCTGCAGAGCGTAGACTCTCATCAGAGCAGCCCGATGATGCAGTGGCTACGCTCGGCCACGTTACTGATCGCGTTGCGGGCGTTACGCCACAGCTCGCCGATCGAGGCTTCAACCACATCAGCCTTGCGGCCGCCGGTGGCGGTAGTGTCGAAACTGCGGTATTGCTCCGAGAGCGTCGCCATGGTCATCGCGCTAACGGCATTGCGGTATTCGCTCACCCGCACGCTTTCTCCGTCGAGCTGTTCACCCGGCACATCCTCAAGCCGCTGATAGCCGTCGGCCATCTGGTCACGGCGGAAGGTGAACAATTCGGCGTTCACCTCCGCGATCGCGCTTTTAATTGCCAGCCGCAGGCGCGGGGCGGTGATGGTGCCTTCAATGCGCATCACGTCGCGCACGTCCGCCGGGTCAATGTCCGGCCAGAAAAAGACGTTTTTAACGATCGGCTCATCCTCCGGGCGCGGGGCTGGCGCATCCGGACGGGCCTTATGAATTACGATGCTCATGTGACCTCAAAAAATAGGGGGCGGTGGACGACGGCGTTGACGAGGTGAAACCTGTCGCGGCCATCGTGCCGCCCGGCGCGGGGCGCGTTCTGTCAGCGGCTGGCGGCGGCGCGTATCGCCCGCTCCAGCCGTTCAATGTCCTTTTTCACGCCGCAGCCGTTATGCAACTGCAGCGCACGCTTAAGGTGGTTTAATGCCAGTTCAGCCCTGCCCGCCGCGCGCAAGACGTATCCGGTGATTTTGTGCAGCTTGGCGCGCACTTGGTCGGGCATGTCTTCTGCGTCGGTGAGTTCCATCGTCTGCATGAGATGGTCAATGTTGACCGGCTCCCCGGCCTCAAAGGCGCGGGTGGCAGACTCGGCGACGTCTTCTGCGATGAGGTATGGCGTGGAGCGTGCGAAATTGCCCGGCGGCGCCAGCTGGTAGCGCAGCGCATAGCGGGCGATGTCCAGCGCGCCGGGAATATCCCCGGCATCCAGACGCCAGATCATGACCGTCATCAGAATGGCGTCCTGCGCGCCGCGACCTTCGGCCAGCACACCGGCAACCCAGGGGGCATACTCCGGCAGCAGTTGGCGCTTGAGTTCGGCCTTACGCTCTTGTGAGCGCACCTGTTTGAGCTTTCGCTTATCTTCATTGAGTTTAAGCATCATCCGTTCATAGCCGTTGGCGTGGCGCAGCGGGTCATTCTCCCGCTGCGCGGCCTCGACCGCTGACTGGCGCATAAGGTGACGGCGGGCAGGGCTGGTCATGGTTATTTACCGCCTTTCGCTTTGTCCTCTGCCGGTGCTTCTTCCGGGGCTTTCACCTCGGTATCAGCGGCAGGCTCCGCTGGTGCGGCGGCTACTTTGACCGCCTTAACAATGGCCTCGGCCAGCTCGGCGATTTCATCTTTTTTTGGTTCCGTCGGTAACAGCTTAATGTTCTCCACCAGACAACCGCAGGCGTAATCCTCCACCACATAATCCTCATTGATGGATTCATAGTTTTCGATGCGGTCACGCTTCGAGTTTTCCACCATATGGCGGCGGTGCGTGTCCTCCTGCCAGTAGATAGACAGGTTATCCATGCGGGTGATCAACAGCGCATCCGCCGGGAAGTACGGCACACGCACGGCGGGCAGGTTGCCGATGCGCTTCTGGCTGATAATCAGATCGGCGGCCATCGCTTCGGTGTTGGGCTGTTCCTGATTGACGAGCGGGAAATACTTGTCGGCCAGCAGCTGGCGACCGCAGATCACCACCAGTTCCGGGTCTTCCTGATACCACGGTGCAATCAGGGTATTGGTGGCATCCATCACCAGCGCGTCGAGGTTGGCGTAATCGCCACCGGCGCCCACGCGGACTTTTTCAGACACCACGCTGCCGTCCTCCGCCACGACTTTATTCATCACGCTGCCCGGCGCATTCTCGCGGTACTTCTGCAACCAGCCCGGCCCGATGTCTTGCAACAGCGGGAATTTAACGCGGTTGGAGGTTTTGGCGCGGTGCGTACCGTTAAAGCCGATCATGATGCGATCAAGCGCCTGACGTTCAACAATTGCATCGCGTAAACGGGTCTGGAAATCCTGATAACGGGCCCACAGGTCAAGGGTGTTGTAGCGGATGTGGAAATCGTAATTCACCTGCTGGCAGAAATAGCCTTCTGCATCCAGCGAGGCAAAGTCGGCCGTTTCGCGTTCATCGCCGCCGGCGGTGTCGGTGGTGCTGGCGATGGAGCCGCTCACACCTAAACCGACTTTCTCTCCCTTCATTTCCTTAACCGGCACGATATTGATGCGGGTCAGGAACGTTGAGGAATCCTGTACGCGGGTCATGATGGTTTGCGTGACGGACGGCTCAACGCTGAATTTTTTATCCAGATCGCCGGTTGCTACGCCATTCAGTTCGGCGAGGCGAGACAGAAAAGCATTAAATTTAAAACGAGTTTGCTTGCGCATTTTTCTTCCTATTTTTGTTCGGTTTTATCGGGTGTGACTGCCTTAGCAGTCGGTCAGCACGTCTTGCGCGCTGTTGCCGCCGGTGGCCTCCGGGCGGGCCTGCTGGCTGAAATCTTCCGAGGCGGAAAGCTGGGCTTGCAGCGCGCTGAACGCATCTCTACCGGTTTTTACCTGTTGCTTGAGGTCGGCAACCTGCTCGCTCAGTGCAGCGAATTTCTCGGTAAAGCGGGTGTCCGCGTCCTGCAACTGCTCGGCCACGGTCATCACGGCGCCTTCCATCTCGCCAAAGCGCACATCATCGGTGGCCTGCTTGCGGCTAAACATCGCTTTGATGCGGGCAGAGAATGAGGCTTCCGGGTCAGCGACCGGCTCAAAATCGAAATGGACTTCCAGCGGCGCGGAGAACTCGACGTTCTCGTGGCGGCGGCTGAACTCCAGCATGTCAGTGCCGAGGCTGGCCGGGTCATCGGTGACGGCCAGCCCGACCAGATAAGCCTTGCCGGTTTTGGCGAAATCGCGGCGGATCTCCATCGAGGTGAAAACTTTTTGGCCCGCGCCAACCATCGACACCAGATCGGCGGTCGGGGCCAGACTGGCATACAGCGCCCACTTGCCGTGCAACAGCGGTTCGTCCGGCTCGTCGATTTTCTCAGCCTTCAGCTCAACCACGCCGCCGTAACGACGAAAATAGCCGTCCGGCAAAATCCCCTTGATGTGCTCCATATTGATGCGGGCGCCGTACACCTTCGGGCTGTAGGTCGCGGCCATCTGCTGAATATCCGCAGCGCCAATCTCGCGGCCGTCAACGGTGTCACCTTCAACGCCGATGCGGAAAAACTTAGTAACTTTCTTTGCCATGTAAACGGCTCCGGTTGTGGTGATTGGGTTCGGGGCTAGTTTCGGAGGAATGGCGCCGCGTCTCAACGCGTTGCGGTTGGAAGATCTGAGGCACAACAAGGGCTTAATGCGAGTCGCCCGGCGCTTTCGTAGCCTTGGCGGCATGAATACGACACAGGCAACAACCATCATCAGCGATCCGCGCCGCCAAGCTGCCTTGCTCTACTGGCAGGGCTTCTCTGTGCGCCAAATTGCGGAAACGCTGAACCTCAAGGGGCCGACCGTGCAGAGCTGGAAACTGCGCGATAAATGGGACGACATCGCGCCCATTTCCCGCGTGGAGCAAAGCATGGAAGCGCGGTTGATTCAGCTCATCATGAAAGACGTCAAGGAGGGGAAAGACTTCAAAGAAATCGACCTGTTAGGCCGCCAGATTGAACGGCTGGCGCGGGTCAATCGCTATTCGGCGACCGGCAACGAGGCGGACTTAAACCCGAACGTCGCCAACCGCAACAAAGGCGAGCGCAAGCCCGCCGAGCGCAACGTGTTCAGCGAGGCCGCCGTGGAGAAACTGCAAAGCATCTTCACGGAAACCACTTTCGAGTATCAGATGGGATGGTATCGCGCCGGGCTGCAACACCGTATTCGCAACATCCTGAAATCGCGCCAGATCGGCGCCACGTTCTTCTTTGCCCGCGAGGCGTTGCTCGATGCGCTGACCACCGGCCGCAATCAGATTTTCCTGTCGGCCAGTAAGGCGCAGGCGCATGTGTTCCGCAACTACATCATTGATTTTGCGCGGCTGGTCGAGGTTGACCTGAAAGGCGATCCGATGGTGCTGCCGAACGGCGCCCGGTTGATGTTCCTCGGCACCAACGTGCGCACCGCGCAGAGCTACACCGGCAATCTGTATCTTGATGAGTATTTCTGGATACCGAAGTTTCAGGAGCTGCGCAAAGTCGCCAGCGGGATGTCGCTGCACAAGCGGTGGCGCACTACCTACTTTTCCACGCCGTCGAGTCTGGCGCACTCCGCTTATCCGTTCTGGTCGGGGGAACTGTTCAACAAAGGCCGCCGCTGTAAAGCCGATCACGTTCAGCTCGACCTCAGCCACAGCCACCTGTCAAAAGGCGTGCTGTGCGGTGATGGGCAATGGCGCCAGATTGTCACGGTTGAGGATGCGCTGACCGGCGGCTGTAACCTGTTCGACCTCGATCAGCTGTCGCTCGAATACAGCCCGGCAGAATATCAGAACCTGCTGATGTGTGAATTTGTGGACGATACCGCATCGGTATTCCCGTTCGCCGAGCTGCAAGGCTGCATGGTCGATACGCTGGAAGAATGGGAAGACTTCAACCCTTACGCCGTGCGGCCGTTCGGCTATCGCCCGGTGTGGATCGGCTACGACCCATCGGAAGCCAACGGCGGCGACAGCGCCGGGTGCGCGGTGATCGCGCCGCCAATGGTGGCCGGGGGCAAGTTCCGCGTGCTCGAGCGCCACCAGTGGCAGGGCATGAACTTTGCCGCTCAGGCCCAGAAGATTAAAGACCTGACCGAAAAATATTGCGTGGAGTACATCGGCATCGATGCGACCACCGTCGGCCAAGGTGTTTTCCAGTTGGTGCGCGAGTTCTTCCCGGCCGCGCGGGAGATCAAATACACCCCAGAAATCAAAACCGCCATGGTGCTGAAGGCAAAAGACACCATCGGGCGCGGCTGTCTGGAATACGACACCAGCCACACCGACATCACCGCCGCCTTTATGGCGATCCGCAAAACCATGACCGCCAGCGGCGCGCGCTCCACCTACACCGCCAGCCGCAGCGAAGAAGCCAGCCACGCCGATGTCGCGTGGGCAATCATGCACGCCCTCTTAAACGAACCGCTGACCGCAGGCAGCGGCCACAGCAGCCCGAACATTTTGGAGTTTTACTGATGAGTAAGCGCAAAGGCCGCAAGGCATTTACCACCCCGGCGCCAGCTCCGGCAGCAGAGCAGAAGCAGGATTTTGAGGCGTTCACCTTTGGCGAGCCGTCCGCTGTGCTGGATAAACGGGAAATTCTGGATTACATCGAGTGCACGACCAATGGCAAGTGGTACGAGCCGCCGATCAGCTTCGATGGGCTGGCTCGCAGCGTGCGCGCCGCCGTGCATCACAGCTCGCCGATGTACGTTAAGCGCAACATTTTGGCGTCTACGTTCATCCCGCACCGGCTGTTAAATCAGCAGGAGTTTAGCCGCTATGCGCTGGATTATCTGGTGTTCGGCAACGCCTATTTAGAAGAGCGCCAAAACCGGCTCGGCGCGCCGCTGCAGCTGAAATCCTCCCCGGCCAAGTACACGCGGCGCGGCGTGGATCGCGGCTCGTACTGGTTTGTGCAGGACTGGAAAGAGGCGCACCGTTTCAAGACCGACAGTGTTTTTCACCTGATTGAGCCGGACATCAATCAGGAACTGTACGGCCTGCCGGAGTACCTCAGCGCGCTTAACTCCGCTTGGCTGAACGAGGCGGCGACGCTGTTCCGCCGTAAGTATTACCAGAACGGGGCGCACGCCGGTTACATCCTGTATATGACCGACGCCGCGCAAAGTACCAGCGACGTTGACAGAATGCGCCAAGCCATGCGCGATACCAAGGGATTGGGAAACTTCCGCAATCTGTTCATGTACGCCCCGAACGGCAAGCCGGACGGCATTAAGATCTTGCCGCTGTCCGAGGTTGCCACCAAAGACGACTTTTTTAACATCAAGAACGCCAGCCGTGACGATCTGCTAAGCGCGCACCGCGTACCGCCGCAGATGATGGGGATCATCCCGAACAATACCGGCGGCTTCGGGGATGTGAAAAAGGCCGCTCAGGTATTTGTGCGCAACGAGCTAACGCCGCTGCAAGAGCGCATGAAGGAGGTGAACGACTGGATCGGGGAAGAGGTGATTAGATTCGCGCCGTATGAGTTACCGACTGAATAAGCAAAAAGCCGCCAGTGATTGGCGGCTCAATTTCACTTTTTGTGTCTTTCTGCTCTTCTTGCCTTTGCCAATCTCAATCTTTCTTTTTCCGTATAAAGCCGCTCTAAAAGCGTTTCAGCAAAATCCTGTAAATCTAAAGCAGCAGTCTGATCCAAAATCCCCTGATGAGCACCATCATTACCATCATCTTTTACGCACTCAGCCAGTTCTTTTAATGATTCAGGTAAAATATTACGTTTGAACAACCATTCCATTCTAAAACCTAAACTTCTTCTTATTTTTTGATTTAATCCGTCATCATCATTTTTCGGCAATAATTCTTTAGTTGCAAAGTCCAAACATAAACGGAACATTGTTGCCGCAGCATTATAACAACCAATACTCATGCACTTAGCCCCTTCAATAAACGCATCGTTTATTTCTTGAGGTAAAAATTCAGGAGGGCGTTTATACGTATAATCTATAAAGGTTGAGTAACCCTTTACAGTTACAAAATGGTCCACCATTCCCTTTTCCTTTAAAATCTCATCCTTTGACATCCGCTGAGAAAGCATATCTAGATTTCTATGGACATTTAGAACAACTGCAGAGTAACAAACCCCACACTCACAAAAATAATCATAACTATCATAATCATTTTCGGTAGATCTATCGAGAATAATCCCGCGAACTGCAAACGTTACTCTTTTAACACCGCATCGTGGGCAATCAAAAACTAGGTTAGCCATTTAAAGTATTTCTCCAAAATTTATAAGTCGGGATTTTATCCCGACTTAATTATTAAGAATGCTTTTCGATAACTAAATCAACGCCTTCATTCAGCAACTCGTTGATTGACTGCCCGGTGGCCTGTGCCGTTATCGCTAACGCCTGATGACGTTCTGGCGACAAACGGGTGGTTACTTTGCCGCTGTACGATTTGTAAGGCTCGATTCCGTCTTTTTGGCACTCATCGAGAAAGACCGCGAGTGAGATCGCGCCTTCTTTCTTCAGTTCGTCCACGCTGTAGGCGTAGAAGTCGGCGCCGCCGTTCAGCCCGACAAACTCGCCCCGAAACATTTCAATTTCTGGGTCGAAGTTGATGACGGCCGTATGGCCGTCAATTTTCAGTGTGTTATTCATCATGGTTTTATTCCTAAGCTATCCAACCAGATCCGAATGGAGTTAACCGCCCCCTTGTCAGTGGTAGGTCTGGGGTGTGGCCGGTGAAAGACTCTTTTTTCACCTTTCAACAGCACCGCGATCCTAGAACCTTCCCTTTCGTGAATCTCCGCCCCTAATGCGGTAAAAAGCGCCTCAATATCAGACCACTTTATAGAACCGTTGACAGGCCGGGCAAACACATCTGACAGCGTTTTTTGGTGTCGTTTGTTCATGGGTTTTATAGTATCACTTTATGACACCACCGCAAGAATATTGTGATGTCATTTTTTGGTGTCATTGATTGGCAATGTTATGCAGTGAGCTGTAAGCGCCACCATGGCGCCACGACATCAAACCCCATTCTCATGCAAGTATTGCGATAAATCGCCGTGACGGGACGCTGGCGGCTCTTTTGGGAGGGATTCAACACGGCTTGCGCGCAATGCTATCCCCGCCTCGCCTGCACGCTTTATGTGTCGCTTTTAATGCAGTTGCATGATCCGGCGCGATCCGCGCCAGTGCTGGCGCTGTGGGGATAAAAAGAACACCGGATCATAATGCGCATTCATGCGCCTAATACATGCATAGGGTATTTAGACTGGGGCTGGTAACATTCCCTCGCAGCGGACAATCAAATCTGACTGTCCGCTCTGAGCGAGCAGCGAAGATATGATGTTTAGAAACTGCACGATTTGCACGGAGCGAGTGCAACCAACATGGCAGAGACAGTCACAGGGACACCAGAGTTGTTTATCCCCAGATGCGGGGAAAAAGCACTTAGGTAATGGACAGAAAGTGCTGTCTGTCGAATCTGTCGGGGATTTATACTGACAACCATGATCATCACAGAAAGATATGGGATAGCAGATGTCTGTTGAATGGGTGGATGTAGCTGATAGTGCTGTTAAAATCGGGCTAGGTGCGTTAATCACCATTGTTGGCGGTTGGATTACATTAAAATTAACACACCACCATGAAATCAAGAAAGAAGCAGTGGCTCAACGACTGCGAGAGATAGAGAAAAAAACAGACCGCTATATAGATTTTCTTTCTTCATCGCAATTGCTGATGCAAAAATATCTTTATGACTCATGCGACCCAGGCGGTGAGGATTACACCGATTATATGCGGTTGCATAATATTGTGAGTCTCACATCTACGCCAGAATTGCGAGCCTATGCCTTTGATACTCAGGCAAAAGTATCGCAATTTATCCTACTCAGAAAATCCAGTGACCTTATTGACTCCTACCGTGATGCCGCAAGAAATTCCGTTTCTATGCTTCAGGGGTTCGTGAGCGCCGAATTGCTTCAGGATAAAGCTGCACTCCAGAGCGAACCACATGCATGGTGGGCGTTCTGGCAGAGGTAAGGCAGAACATATAGACTGAAGTTCCTGTTTGCCTAGGGGAAGCAAAATCAGGTCTCGGGTTTAGCTGTGCAGAGCGGCTGATGTCACTTTCCCGGTACACCTGTCTGGGTGACACTGTTGTACACGGTTATCCCTACCGTTATTTGTTGTAGGTATCAAAGCCTAACTGAAATGCTAGGTCAGCCAGCTCAAGTACAGCCTTATTTCCGTCTGAAATTTTCCTTGCCATCTCATTACGGTAATTAAGATTGGCAATAATGGCATCGTTTATGTTCTCGCCCTTTGCGGCTGCATCACTTCCAATATTGCACATGGAGATCAGCTGTTTTTCCGAGGGCCGAAAATCGTAGGCACTGGTTGGTGTAATCATTGCCGCACGGATTAAAGATGAAGCGATGGACTCGCATCTCTCTGCCGCTTCAGCTACGCTGACATACATGCTGCCAGCAATAATTAGAGTAGTAATAGCTTTCATTGACAATCCCGTCTTTTAAGAGTCAGGAATTTTACCAGATGCCACTGCTGGACAGAAACAGCTGAACGTTTGCTCCTAGCACAGAGCTGCCCTGTAAGGTTAAGCTCTGCGCTGTGACAATGCCAGATCAAGTCTGAGATAATACAATTTTTAGCCCAGATAAAGGTATGTGTTATGCTGATAACGCCCCTCGTCAATCAGCCTGAAAACGTGGCCGGACTGGTGCTTGATGTAGTAATTCGCCTCTTCAGGCGTTAGGTGTGTGCCAAGCCGGTTTGCAGCGTAAATGAAATCAACGGTTTTTATGCGGCGGCCCTTGCCGTTCTCGTTGAAGTTCAACGCCTCCATAAACGCCCCAGCTAAGTTTAAATCTCGTCTCATACGTCACCTATGGATTAAGAGATCGCGGCAAGCTGCCTGATCACTTCTGCTTTTTCAGGGGCAATGCTGGTTTTCATCTCCCCCGCCAGTTCTGAAATCCATATCAGTGCAATGTCTTTGTCTTTCGCTTGGCTCTCATAACAAACCCCCAGACGGGCGATGAGTTCAATTCTTTCTAAAACAACCACTTCATCCACTGCTTGCACCCTTTCCCTCCGATGCTTAATTACTGTATGCATATACAGTATATGCCTATCAGATTTAATTGCGCAAGAAATTATTGGAAGCCAGCCCAATCGCTAACCGCCGGATAGTGCATTGAAATATCACCAAATTTGACTTTAGCGCCGCGCGCCAGTGCCTCAAGTTCCCAGCGCGTCGGCTCGATGCCGTGTAGTGCCAGCTCTGAGTAAATTTTGGATACGCGATCGCGCTCGGCAGTGGTCAATCTGGCCGATGCAGCAGGCTCTATACGCTTATATGGGTCAATTCCTCTTTGCTGCCTGTTTATCTGCGGGGCATTTGCCTGTAAACGCGTCATAACAGACCGTGCAACGGTCATGTCATCCCAATCAATTGGGGTGTCTGGATGGTGTTCCATCACCGCCACAGCCTCTACAGGCTCGCCATCCTGCGTATTTTCGGCGCCACCGCTGCCGACCAACCCACAGTTATTGACAGGACTCCGAGGCGCGCCGGAGGCGCTTTTCAAAGTCAAAGGCTCAACGGCAACGGCTTTAGCGACAATGCGCCATTGCGTGGTGCGGGTTTCATAAACGCGATCGGCGCCGATGTGCGGGGCAAAAATCCCCGCGATTTTCTGCACTTCTTCGTCATAGGCGTTGCGCTCGTCGGCAACTCGGCGGGCTACACGCACAGTCTGATCGTCACGGGCAACGTTAGGGCCGCCCTGGGCCAGAATGTAAGCGGCAAAGTCACCGGCATCAGCAGCAGCGCGCACCGCCTCAACGGTTTCGTCAAACTCATCGGCCAGACTGACAGAGCGGATCTTGCGGCACTCACGCCATGCGCCGCGCGACGGCAGGCCGATAAAGTGGAATTGAGGGATACGCCACGTTGAAGCCCACGCGGTGACGGCGGCCGCCGTATCAGTCAACAGCTCGCCGGTTTCATGATCGCGCTCGCCGTCCAGCGCGTAGCCGTCGATATTTTTTGCAATGTATTTGGCGATATAGCCCGCCGCACCGCCTTTGTTCAGGTGCTTGCAGTCAAACCGGTTTTTAGCGGCGCCGCGCTCATCCCCATCTTCAGCCATGGCATAACGGCGCATGATGTCGATCACCTGCTGGCGCTGCTTTTTGGAGGTAAACAGCATCATATGCCAGTGCGGCGTCGCATCATGGTGCGGTTCGACAACGCGCACGCCGTAGACCTGCAGGCCCGCATCTTTAAACGCTGTGCGGATCTTGCTAAACAGCTTCACAAGGTAGCGCTGGCCGTCTTTTGGCGTGTACGCCTCTTCATCCCATTTGTGATTAAAATGCACCTTCGGGCTGTTCTTGCCGACGGCGCGCGTCGGGTGATATTTGGATGGGGTGGTGATGGTGATAAACATCCCTTTATCGCCACGGATAGCAGCGGCCTGCTCAACACCGGCGATCATCGCCATTAACTCCATACGACGAATTTCCGGGTTAGAGATACTTGCCATCACCTTGTCGATGAGGCTGAAGCGTTCGCCGGTTTCGACGTTCTCAAGCTCGCGGCTGTTAAGATAATCAAAATTTGACTGACGGCGCGCTTTCACATCGGTGATTGCCTGCCGACTGGCGTATGACGACGCCCCACGGTTCACATTGCCGACGGCGATCAGCAACGCCTCGCGCCAGCGCGTGCGCTGAGCCTTCAACTGGCGTTCCCACCATTCGGCATTTACCAATCGCGACATACTGGCAACCGCTGACCGGGCATCCAGTTTGCCTTTGCGGTATTTGCGCCAGTGCATCGGGGTGATGTTGAAGGCGCGCGCCATACCGGCAATGTGGCCATAAAATCCTGATTGTGTGGCATCGTCCAGCAGCTTATCGCCGCCGTTTTCTGCCACAAACTCGTCACAGTAATTTGCGAAATTCTGCATCAGCTGACCGGCAACACGATCAGCCATGCGCCGTAATTCTTTGTCATTCATGCCGGGTAGAGACGCATAATTATCAACTTCGGCATAGAAGCGTACCGACGCCTCAAGATTCATGGCGTTTTTAGCGCTGACAGTTTGTAGGCGTGGCCAGATGCGGCGATCGAACTGGAACACCAGCCATTTGTTGGCATCGTGCAGCCCTTTGCTCTTGAGCAAGTTGGTGTAACGTGTCAGGAACATGGCACTGAGGAAGCGCGGCAGGCGGCGGATATTGGTTAAAACAGCTTGCCCCTGAGCGTGTTCGTCACGGGTAAGCGGTCTCACCGGCCCGGCAACTGCCGGGCGCGGTTCGTTCCATGGGTAAGCGTAGGCGGTTAGTGTTTGGTTCACTCGCATACACCGGCGTAAATACTGCTGCAGGCTGTGCGATCATTCATCGCGGCCACAAGGTCAAACTGGCGGCCACCGCGTGTAGTCATGGCCCAATCGCGGTAGGTTTCAATTCCATGAGACTCCACTGTAATGCATGCAATCCGGCGTTCTGCCTTTGCAGGATCTTGCGTCGATGGAAAGAACATTGAATTGCCGCGGCGCGAACATGCGGCCACCAGTTTTTCCCATTCCGCTACACGGGCAATTTCCTCTGGCCAGCGGCTGAATATCTCGGCCAGCTCAGATTTACAAGCGTGAATACACGGCATACACCCAACCCGACTACACCCTTGTTCGTACAATGGGTTTGGTTTGATGCCATGCCGTTTCGCCATTGCAAAAACATCAGCATGTTTCCATTCAAGAATCGGACGGTAAATGCTCAGGCCACGGGTATTGTCCGCATCGGCTTCCCAAACAGGTAATGCAGCACGCGCCGAAGATTCTTCAGCACGAACACCTTGCCAACTAATAACTTCGTCGTATTCGTCCAGTAGTGGAACGACAATCTGATCACGTATAGGGTTATGCTTTAACTCGAAAGTGCAAAAGCGAGCTTTAGTGGAAGGGAAACGCCCTTTCCACATGCAGAGGTCAAGAAATGGAATACCGGTTGGGTGAAGTGTTTTTAGCGCCCGTTCGATAATTGTGGCGGCTTGCGCCTCAGTGTATCCGCACTCAGTTACCAGCGTCACAGGCCAACGCTTAGCTATGAATTCTCTCTTGCCCTTTATGCGATCAGAGAAATCGGCCTTAACACGGCAAATCGGCCCTAACTTGCTTTCGAGATAATCCAGATATTCCATAGTTTGCGGGTGTTCGTGACCAGTATCAGCGAATACCACCAAAACTTCAGCGCCAGCCTCACGAGCTAATAACCATTGAGCAAGGCTATCTTTACCACCAGAAACAGATACCAGATTAATAGTGCCCTCTTCTAAGCAGCGCTTATCAATTTGCATTGCGAGCCTCACACACCGCAAAAGCCTCTTGGCACAGGTTACCAATACGACCTATTTCCGCGCCCAATGATGCAATGCTATTAACACTGGAATTACGGACGCTGTGATGAATAAGGCCGTTCACAAGCTGGTTAATCGTAGGGTAATAGCCAATAGCCTCGTAACGCTCTTGGCCTTCGCTTTTTCCTGTTTTCCCTACCTTCACCGTACTAAGAATGAATTGCAGGTTATCGCTGGTGATAACAAACTCAGAGCCGATTTTAATTTCCATGTTATTTCCTTAATCGTAATTTTGGTTTTCTGGTCTGCGTGCAAATTCTGAATCGCTCAAATCAGCCGCAATAAAATGACCTGCCAGCAACGCCAGCAGGCCGAACAAAATAGAGAACTCCGTCATGCCTTCCCCGCGTAAAGGTGACTTTGCGTCTCGCGGATCTGCTGACAGCTTACGCATGTATCAACGCCGGGAACGGCAGCGCGGCGCGCGGCAGGAATCGGAGCATCACATTCTTCGCAAACAAAGGCAGAAGGCAGCGCAGAGGATTTGCGGGCGTTGGCGATCTGCGCGTTTAGTACCAGCGCTTGCCGCTCCTGTTCGTAGTCCATCAAATCGGCCATTAGTGCAACTCCGATTTTTTGTTCAGTTGAATTAGAGCCTGTCGCCCTAATTCCGCGAGGCGGTGCGATTCCTTAATGACATCGCTAATGCTGTTAATCGACTGAAGAAAAACACCTCGATTAACTGATAAATTAATGAGGTCAGAAATTAGCTTTAACTCATTAGAGTAAACCGCTCTTGTTGGGTAATATTTCTTTTTAGTTTCCTTATCGGTTTTTACGTCAGCCAAAATTAAAGCTTCCGCGCTAGAGTCTCGCGCTTCAACTTTAATAATGGCGAAAGTGCCATTAACTTCAACGACGTTAGTCATTAGTGCAGCTCCTGCGCTTGATGCTCGATGGCTTCAGCCTCTTGGCGGAGCAACTCAACAGCTTCAATAGCCGTTAAACCGTTCTTAGAGATATGTGCAGCCAAACGCACCAGACGAGCAGCGGCGAGATCGGCTTGATTCTTACGCTCATCAAGGCGGGCGTGGTCAAGCAACACAGCCACCTGTGAAATATCGCTACCTTGCTTTGCCGGGTCTAAACCCATAAAAATGACATTCGACATATTTAATCCTTATTTCAGACAAAGCGATGCCCGGCGGGTTAACGCCAGAATTACGCAATGCGGTTAATTAACGTTTAATTCGCAATCATCATCACTGATAAATCGCGGTAAGGTTTTTGATAAATCAATCAGGTCATTCAGCGCCCACACGATTTGTTTACGCTCTGAATAACTCATTTCTGCAAACTTCATTTTTATATGCCGCTCTTTCAGCCCGGCATGAAAACAAACAGTTCTGCGGATATGTTCCGGCGACTTATCAAAAGCCTCTTGCGCCTGATTCTGCTTATGAGGGAACAGCTCACGCTTAATCTGTGAAATGCGCTTAATGCCGATCGCTTTTTGTGTTTCAGTAGCCAACAACATGACAGCCCCAATTAACGGCAGAAAAAACGGCGCAGCGGTGAAACTGGCTTAACCGTTGACAGGCCACGCAGTAAGGCCGCCTGATCGTGACGTGGGCGCCAGCGCTTGCCGCCCGGCAGTTCAATGAAACCGTGTTCAAAATGCCGCGATGGGCTTTGTTGTTTCAGCAGTGGAGCGATAGAAATAACCACGGTGATCACCTCAGCTTAAACCAGCAACAGCGCTCAATCCGCTGATCACGTCAACGGTGGAGGCCAGAGCCGGGGTGGATTGGATGCGGTTCTGAACGGTCAAGCCGATCAGCGACAAATGGCGGATCGCCGTGTTGACGCTTTCAAGCAGTGCGCTTTTGCGTACCGGCGTTTTGTGGTCGCCCTGCACGGCGGCGGCGGCGACGCTGCCAACTGCGGCCGTAGCCTGCAGTGCATACGTTGGAATATTCCCGGCGCAAGCCTCATTGACAGGCACGGACGGCATGCAGTTGATTTGTGCCAGCAAGGCATCAATCAGGCTGGAATCCTCTGTAGCGTCAGTGATCGCCAGCAGTTCAGCACAAGTGAGCTGATGCGGCTGGCCCGGACTCAATTTGTTGCGCAGCGTCTGGGCGTTCATGCCGAGCTGTTTAGCAAGCGCCGTCACATTGTGGCGAGCTGGAAACTGTCGGCAGGCTTCATCGAAGTGCGGATGTTTAGAAACAGCGTAATCAAACATGTTTAGATCTACTCTAATCGATAAAATAGATTAAGCCTGAAGAGAAACGCTACATTCACTCAGGGCCTGCACTGTCAGGGCTGCCATGTTCACTTCAATGAGCCCCTTCTTCTGCTTGCCCTTTGGCTTGATAGGCAATTTTCCGTATTCAATCAAATTCTTAGCTGTTTCTTTGTTAGTTCGGGTACGGCGGCAATACTCATCTAGCGGGAGGTAGGGTTCAGGGATGACAATTGTAATGTTAGGTCGCATAAGGCAAACTTCCTTGATTAGCGCCAGATACGGCAATATCCGGCAATATGAGTCTAATTCAAAACAACACGGAGATTACTTAGATAAATTCTAAGTGTCAACTTCAGATATGAGCAAACACCTAAATTTCACTTTCCCTAAATCAACTTCAGAAACTCTTGATAGAGTCGTGGCCGCCTATGGTTTCAGCATGAAAATGCAGCTTGCTGAACACTTAGGCATTGCCGCCAGCAGCCTGTCAGCTCGGTATAAACGTGATGTTTTTCCAGCGGATATTGTCTTGCAATGCGCGTTGGAAACAGGAACCAGCATTGAATGGTTGGTAACAGGGCAAGGGGTTAGCCTTCGGGATGTCAAACCGGACACACTAAATCTAATTAGAAAAAAACTAATTAACGGCCAACTCCATGACACTGATAGCGTTCTATTCGACAAAGGGATATTCCTTGATCCAAACAATCTCCCTACCTCCCCTATATGCTTAATCAGCGGCAGCACTCAGCACATCGTTGATGAGCAATACGACGAGGTTCACGACGGTTTATGGCTAGTAGAAATAGAGGGAAAAGTAGGCATACGCACACTAACTCGCATACCTGTTAAAAAAGTGCGTGTTAGTGGTCATGGGGCAGCTTTTGACTGCGCTATTGATGACATCACTGTACTTGGACGTATTGTGCTGACGGTGGAATAAACAATGCCAGTAAGGAAATTGCCCGACGGTCGTTGGATAGCAGACTTCTACACCGTTGATCGCAGTAACGGTAATGAGGGTAAGCGGGTTCGTAAAAAGTTCGCCACTAAGGGCGAAGCACTTGCGTTTGAAAATTACACACTCGAGCAAATTGAATCAGCCCCTTGGCTCGGGGAAGGAAAAGAAAAACGTCGTCTGACCGAATTGATCGAGCTGTGGTTTAGCCGCCATGGCATCACCTTGAATGATGGTGAAAAGCGTAGAAGTGCTATGCTGTGGGCTGCCGAGTGTATGGGCTTCCCTCTTGCCACAGAATTTAATGCGCAACTTTTTACAGCCTATCGAGCTAAACGCTTAGGCGGCCATTTTGCTCGAACAAAACGAATAGCAAAAGTGTCCCCCCGCACCTTAAACCTTGAACTTGCGTATTTTCTCGCAGTGTTTAACGAACTTCGAAGATTAGGTGAATGGATACAACCAAATCCACTTGAAAACGTCCGCCAATTTCGCGTTGACGAGAGCGAGATGGCCTATCTTACAGATGAGCAGATCGGCTTGCTTCTGCATGAATGTCGCAAAAGCTCAGCTAAGGATCTGGAAATGGTTGCCAAGCTCTGTTTAGTGACAGGAGCAAGATGGAGTGAGGCTGAAAGCTTGAAAAGCTCCCAGATATCGGGAAGTAAAATCACCTTTGTTAAAACCAAAGGAAAGAAAAATCGCACAATACCGATTGACCCTGTGCTTGCTGACGAACTACCTAAACGAAATGGCCCTCTGTTTACCCCTTGCTATTACGCTTTTCGCTCAGCGATTGAACGGGCTGGCATTGTATTGCCAGACGGTCAAATGACCCATGTTTTGCGGCATACCTTCGCGAGCCATTTCATGATGAACGGTGGAAACATTCTCGTTTTGCAAAGAATACTCGGTCATACAGACATAAAAATGACAATGCGATACGCCCATTTTGCCCCCGATCATTTTGAAGATGCCGTAAGGCTGAACCCTCTTACAAAATGTCGCAAAAGTGTCGCATGAAGTTAGGTTTATTGCCCTATATTGCCCTATATTTATTTTTTAACTCATTGTTATTTAAATAAGTTATTGTTTTTCGGTTGGCCAGAATGGTTCTCATAATCGCTTGGTCGTTGGTTCAAACCCAACAGGGGCCACCAAATTTTTGCTGTTTTCACAGCCTTACAAGCCATCCTGTCCGGGGTGGTTTTTTTGTTTCCCGCCTGCGTGCCACACTTCTCTCTCGGCATTCTCGTTTATTCCGACCCATAAGGATCCCGCATGATCGTCATCTGCGACCACGACAACCTCGACGCCTGGCTGGCGCTGCGCACCGCGCTGTGGCCCTCCGGCTCGCCTGAAGATCACCGCGCGGAAATGCGCGAGATATTGGCTTCGCCGCACCACACCGCGTTTATGGCGCGGGGGCTGGACGGCGCTTTCGTTGCCTTTGCCGAGGTCGCGCTGCGCTACGATTACGTCAACGGCTGCGAATCGTCGCCGGTGGCGTTTTTGGAAGGAATTTATACCGCCGAACGCGCCCGCCGCCAGGGCTGGGCCGCGCGCCTGATCGCGCAGGTGCAGGAGTGGGCGAAGCAACAGGGGTGCAGCGAGCTGGCGTCGGATACCGATATCGCCAATCTGGACTCCCAGCGCCTGCATGCGGCGCTGGGCTTTGCCGAAACGGAGCGAGTAGTGTTTTACCGCAAAACGCTGGGCTGATCAGGCGGTCTTGCTTTGCCGCTGATGCGCCAGCTGCTCGGCGCGCAGCAGGATCTCCTGCAGATCGTCCTCGTCAATATCGAACAGATCCCCCTCCATCAGCGCCTCGTGCAGATCGGCGCGGGTGATGGCAACGGCATCGATCGGCAGATTGGCCGGTTTGGCCTCCGCCGGCGCCAGCGCGTGCGGGTAGCGTCGCCCGGCCAGGTTATTGAACAGAATGGCCAGCGCCGCCAGCAGCACCGAGTTCAGCAGCACCGGGTACAGCACGAAGTGGTAGCCCATCTGGTGAATGCCGGGGCCGCCGAGGATGGCGGTCAGCGCCACCGCGCCACCCGGAGGATGCAGGCAGCGCAGCTTGAACATCAGGCCGATGGCCACCGCCGCCGCAACGCCGCAGGCCAGGCCCGGATCGGGGATCAGCAGACCGGCGCTGACACCCACCGTCGCCGCCAGCGCATTGCCGCCGACGATCGACCAGGGCTGCGCCAGCGGGCTGTTGGGCACGCCGAACAGCAGCACCGCCGAGGCGCCCATCGGCGCGATAAACCACAGGTTCACCTCGCCCAAAATAAAGTGGCTGATCCAGCCGGCGAGCATCAGCCCCAAACCGGCGCCGACGCTGGAAATCAGCATCTCTCGTTTGCCCACCGCCAGCGGGTGCGGCCACAGGCGCGCGCATCCCACTTTTACTCGTTCTATCCACTGCGTCTTCATGTTACCCAATACGGCTCAATTCACGTGTTGGCAACAAATATATCACATCATCCTGAAGGAGCTCACGGCGCTGCAGGCCGCGGCATCAAACAACTTTTGACCTAACAGATTGATTTTTAGCCATCCCTCAACAATGATGAATGTTCTCCCCTTAACCCCGAGGAACCGCCGATGTCTCAACCGATCACCGAGCTTTACACCGACAGTGAATTTTTCAGCCCGTACGCCATGTCCGCCTTTGTCGTGCTGACGGAAAAAGGCATTCCGTTCACCGTGAAGACGGTGGATCTGGCGAAGGAAGAGAATAAAGAGGCGGCCTACGCGGCGCTGTCGCTCACCCGCCGGGTGCCGACGCTGGCCATCGGCGAGTTTCAGCTCTCAGAGTCTTCGGCGATCGCCGAATACCTGGAGGACATCCATCCGGCCCACGCCGTGTACCCGCGCGACGTGAAGCTGCGCGCCAAGGCGCGCGAGATTCAAGCCTGGCTGCGCAGCGATCTGCTGCCGATCCGCGCCGAGCGCTCGACCGAAGTGGTGTTCAACAACGGCAAGTTCCCGCCGCTGTCCGAAGCCGCACAGGGGGCCGCACGCAAGCTGATCGACGCCGTCGAAAAGCTGTTGAGCCATGGGCAGGATAATCTGTTCAGGGAGTGGTGCATCGCCGACACCGATCTGGCGCTGATGCTCAACCGGCTGGTGATGCACGGCGATCCGGTGCCGGAGCGCCTGCGCCACTATGCGCACAAGCAGTGGCAGCGCCCGTCGGTGCAGGCCTGGCTGGCGCTGTCGGCAAAGCGGCGCGCCTGAGAAAAAAATCGGCGGCCACGACGCCGCCGTTCTCAATGCCGAGAAACAACATCACTGCTTGAGGGAAGGCAAATCACCATCCAGAGGGCAGATAGCCTAACAATGAAGCGATGGCGTACACCGCGCTGGCCAGGTACAGCAACACAATGCTGACCTGCAGCAGCGGGTGCGTGATCCAGTTGCACTGCCAGCGCGGCGTCTGGTCGCCATGTTTGCGTGCGCCGCGCAGGATCAGCATCGGCATGATCGACAGGATCACCCCGCTGAACACCCCGGCGAAGTAGAGCGCGTTGACGAACGACACCAGCCCGCTGTAGGCCAGCGCGAACGGCGGCACCACCACCAGCAGCAGCACGCCGAAGCGGCGCAGCGGCAGCTCGTCGTTGCCCAGCCGGAACTTGTCGAAAATATTGGTCAGGAAACTGCCGCCCAATCCCCAGTAGGAAGTCAGCATCGCGCACAGCGCGAAGATGTTGGCGGAGAAGAACGCCCACTGCCCCAGCGCCTCGCCCCAGGAGATGGTGGCCACGTCGGAGATGCCATCCAGCCCGCTGAGCGCGATCACCGACATCGGCACCGCCGCCAGCAAAATGAAGGTCACCGCCATGCCGACGATGATTGCCTTCGGCAACTGCTCCGGCTTGTCGGCAAAGCCGCGCGCCATTTCCGGCACGATGTACTGCGCCGAGAAGCAGAACACCACCACGTTGAACACCGGCACCATAAAGCGCCAGTCGCCGTCCAGCAGGTTGCGCATCTGGGTGGTGTCTTTCAGCAGCGTCGCCGCCACCAGCGCGGTCAGCATCACCACCATGCCGATGCTGATGAACTTCTCGCCGCGGCCGATCGCTTTCAAACCGAGATACAGCACGCCGGCGGCGGGCACGAAGAACAGCAGGCTGCCCAGCGCCGGCGAGATGCCGAACAGCGATTGCAGCAGCTTGCCGCTGCCGGTCATGTAGGCGGTAAGCGCCCCGACGCTGTTGACGCACACCGAAGCGAACATCAACCAGGCGCCCAGGCCGCCGACGTAGCGCTTCGCCAGCCCGCTCAGCTGCAGATGCGCGCGGGTGCGCAGCGTGGATTCGGCGACGTACAGCATGGTGATGGTGGTCAGGCTCCCCACCAGCACCAGCCAGAACAGCAGCGGCAGGAAACCGGCCTTGCTGGAGGCGTAGGCGATGGAGAGCACCCCGGCGCCGATATTGGTGCCGACGATCATCGCCACCCCTTCAAGGAAACTTAACGATTTGGCGGGTGCAGGTGCTCGCACCCCGGCGGCAAGCGCCGGAGAAACAGAGGTATTATCAGACATGCATCATCCTTTATCGCCCGGCGACGCTGGCCGCCGGGATGGGTTAACGTCCTGACGCTCAACGGCTCACATCGATACACAGGTATTTCAGCTCCAGATATTCTTCTATCCCGTAGCGCGATCCTTCACGCCCGAGCCCTGACTGTTTCACGCCGCCGAACGGCGCCACTTCGTTGGAAATCAGCCCGGTGTTGATGCCGACCATGCCGTACTCCAGCGCTTCCGGCACGCGCCACTGGCGCGCGGCGTTCTGCGTGAACAGGTAGGCGGCCAGGCCGAATTCGGTGTCGTTGGCCATGGCGATGGCTTCCGCCTCGTCATGGAAGCGGAACAGCGGCGCCACCGGCCCGAAGGTCTCTTCTTTGGCGAAGCGCATTTTCTGCGTCACGCCGGTCACCACCGTCGGCTGGAAGAAGGTGCCGCCCAGCGCGTGCGGCTGGCCGCCGGTGGCGATCTGCGCCCCTTTGATCAGCGCGTCGTCGATATGGCTCTGCACCTTCGCTACCGCATCGCTGTCGATCAGCGGCCCCTGGGTGGTGCCTTCCTGGCTGCCGTCGCCGACTTTCAACTGCTCGACCGCCGCCACCAGTTTCTCCGCCAGCCGCTCGTAGATGCCGTCCTGCACGTAGATGCGGTTGGCACAGACGCAGGTCTGGCCGCTGTTGCGGAACTTGGAGGCCATGATGCCCGCCACCGCCGCGTCCAGATTGGCGTCGTCGAACACGATGACCGGCGCATTGCCGCCCAGCTCCAGCGACAGCTTCTTGATGCTCGGCGCGCACTGCGCCATCAGGATGCGGCCGACCTCGGTCGAACCGGTAAAGCTCAGCTTGCGCACCATCGGGCTGTCGCACAGCACCTTGCCCACCTGCGCCGCTTCCCCAGTCACCATCTGCAACACGCCGGCGGGAATGCCGGCGTCCTGCGCCAGCTTGGCCAGCGCCAGCGCGGTCAACGGCGTTTGCTCGGCAGGTTTGACGATGATGGTGCAGCCCGCCGCCAGCGCCGGCGCCACCTTGCGGGTGATCATCGCCGCCGGGAAGTTCCACGGGGTGATGGCCGCGCACACGCCGATCGGCTGCTTCACCACCACCAGGCGCTGCGAAGCCTGCGGCGCCTGCAATACCGCGCCGTCCACCCGCTTGGCTTCTTCGGCGAACCAGGTGATGAACGACGCGGCGTAGGCCACTTCGCCGCGCGCTTCCGCCAGCGATTTGCCCTGCTCGGCGGTCATCAGCTGCGCCAGATCTTCCTGTGCGGCCAGCACCTTGTCGGCCCAGGCCAACAGCAGCACAGAACGCTGCTTGGCGGTCAGCTGTTTCCAGTCGTTTTGCGCCCGCTGCGCCGCCGCGATCGCCTGCTGGGTTTCCTCTTCGCTGACCAGCGGAATGCTGGCCAGTTCGGCGCCGGTGGCCGGGTTGATCACCGCTTCGCGCTTGCCGCTCAGGGCATCGCACCATTCACCGTTGATCAGACACTGGCTGCGCAACAGCTCGGGATTGTTCAATTTCATGCCGTTCGCTCCTTAGTGAGCCAGCGCGCGGGACAGGATGCCCATCGCCTTGGTGAACTGATCGTCCGGGATGGTCAGCGGATACAGGAAGCGGATCACGTTGCCGTTCACGCCGCAGCTCAGCAGCAGCAGCCCTTCTTCCATCGCCTTCTGCTGAACCTGACGGGTGATATCGGCAGATGGTTTACCGGTGGCCGGATCGTTGAACTCCACCGCCACCATCGAACCTTGCGCCCGCACATCCGCGATCGCCGGGCTGGTTTTGCGCGCCTGCTGCAGCACTTCCACCAGGTGCTGCCCCAAACGCTGGGCGCGCTGGCACAGCTGCTCTTCGTCGATCACGTCCAGCACCGCGTGCGCCGCGGCCACCGCCAGCGGGTTGCCGGCATAGGTGCCGCCCAGCCCGCCCGGCGCCGGCGCGTCCATCACCTCGGCGCGGCCCGCCACCGCCGACAGTGGCATGCCGCCCGCCAGGCTTTTCGCCATGGTGATCAGATCCGGTTTAACGCTGTAGTGCTCCATGGCGAACAGCTTGCCGGTACGGGCGAAGCCGGTCTGTACTTCGTCGGCAATGAGAAGAATGCCGTGCTGGTCGCACAGCGCGCGCAGCGCCTGCATAAAGTCGGCCGGCGCCACGTTGAAACCGCCTTCGCCCTGCACCGGCTCCAGCACGATCGCCGCCACCTGCTTGGGATCGATATCCGCTTTAAACAAGCGATCCAGGCTGTTCATCGCGTCTTCGGTGGTCACGCCGTACAGCGCATTCGGGTACTGGCCGTGGAACACCGAGCCGGGGAACGGCCCGAAGCCCAGTTTGTAAGGCGCCACTTTGCCGGTCAGCGCCATGGTCATATAGGTGCGGCCGTGGAAACCGCCGCCGAAGGTGATCAAGCCCGGACGGCCGGTGTAAGCGCGGGCGATCTTCACCGCGTTTTCCACCGCCTCCGCGCCGGTGGTGAAGAAGGCGGTTTTACACGGGCCGGCGATCGGCGCGCGCTGGTTGATGCGCTCCGCCAGCGAGACATAGCTTTCGTAAGGAACGATCTGATAGGCGGTGTGGGTGAAGGCCTGCAGCTGCTTTTCAATCGCGGCGATCACCTTCGGGTGGCGGTGGCCGGTGTTCAGCACGGCGATCCCCGAGGCGAAATCGATCACTTCTTTGCCTTCCACATCCCACAGCGTGGCGTTCTCTGCGCGCTCGGCGTAAAAACCACACATCACGCCCACTCCGCGCGGGGTGGCGTCCTGACGGCGTTGGTTCAATTCTGCGTTTTTCATGCTGTTCTCTCCGGTCGGTGCCAGTTACACGTTTCGTTCACATTCGTGAAACAATGCCGTTTATTTACACAGGATGTGGCCCTATAATCGAGTGCCAGTTACGAATAATTGAGGGATCCAATTGCGCTCATTGAGTGGTGATCTGTTGCTGCAGCGCCTCGGCGAGCAGCCCGATGACAAGCTGCACAAGCGGCTTTACAACGCGATCCGCACCAGTATTCTCGACGGCAGCCTGCCGCCCTCCAGCCGCTTGCCCGCCTCGCGCGATCTGGCGCAGGAGCTCAGCCTGTCTCGAAACACCGTATTAACCGTTTATGAACAACTGTTGGCGGAAGGCTACGTATCGGCGCGCGCCGGCAGCGGCACCTTCGTCGCCGACACGGTGCCGGACAGCTGCCTCTCCACCGGCGGCGCGCCGGCCGACGGCAGCGGGCAACCGCGGCGCGTCGAGCTGTCCGAGCGCGGCACCACGCTGCTGCACCACGCCAGCGCCAGCCCCAAACAGTGGGGGGCATTCATTCCCGGCGTGCCCGACGTCAACGCCTTCCCCCATCAGCTGTTCAGCAAGATCCAGGCGCGCCTCAGCCGCCGCCCGGCGCCGCAGCGGCTGACATACAGCAATCAGGGCGGTAGCCCGGAGCTGCAGCATGCGCTGGTGGAGTATTTACGGGTGGCGCGCTCGGTGCGCTGCTCGCCGGAACAGATCCTGATCACCGAGGGCATCCATCAGGCGATCGATCTGGTGACGCGCATGCTGTGCAATCCAGGGGATGACGCCTGGATCGAAGAGCCGGGCTATTGGGGGATCCGCAATATCCTGCGCATCAATGCGCTGAACATCTGCCCGCTGGCGGTGGACGAAGCCGGGCTGGTGCCGCCGGAGCAGCCGACCACCCCGCCGCGGCTGATCTTCGTGACCCCGTCGCACCAGTATCCGCTCGGCTCGGTGATGAGCCTGGCGCGCCGCCAACGGCTGCTGGCGCTGGCGCGCAACGCCGGCGGCTGGATCGTCGAGGACGACTACGACAGCGAATTCCGCTTTTCCGGCCAACCGATCCCGGCGCTGCAAGGGCTGGAGGCCGACGCGCCGGTGATTTACATCGGCACCTTCAGCAAAACGCTCTACCCGGCGCTGCGCCTCGGCTATGTGGTGTTACCGCCGCCGCTGGTGCAGGCGCTGAAAACCGCCCACGCCGAGCTGTACCGCGGCGGGCACCTCCTGATCCAGAGCGCGCTGGCTGAATTTATTCAGGCAGGGCACTACACCGCGCATATCCGCCGCATGCGGTTGCTGTACGCCCGGCGGCGCGCCTTCCTGACCGGATTGATCGAACAGCACATCGGCAAACAGGCGCTCAGCGAATTCAACAGCAACGCCGGATTGCACCTGATCCTCAACCTGCCGGACGAGGCCGACGACGTGGCGATCGCCGCCGCCGCCGGCGCGCAGGGGGTGCTGGTGCGGCCGCTGTCGCGCTACTACATGCTGCCCAACCGCCGGCGCGGCCTGCTGATGGGGTTTGCCTGCGTACCGGAAGAGCAGATGGCCGCGGCCTTCACCCAACTGTTGGCCTGCATTAACGCGCCCGAGATGAAAAAGGCGGCCCCCTAGGGCCGCCTTTGCGCGTTACCAGGCCTGAAGCCGCCAGCCGTCCGCCTGCCGGTTCAGGCGGTGCGTCGGCCGCAGCGCCTGCAGGAAGTCTTCGTCGTGCGATACCACCAGCATCGCGCCGGGGAAATCCGCCAGGGCAGTTTCGATCGCCAGCGACGACGCCAGATCCAGGTGGTTGGTCGGTTCGTCCAGCAACAGCAGCTGTGCCGGTTGTCGCCGCCACAGCGCGCAGGCCAGCGCCGCCTTGAGCCGTTCGCCGCCGCTAAGCGAGCCCAGCGGCAGCGCGATGCGATCCGCGCCAAGCTGCAGCTGCGCCAGCCGGGTGCGCAACGCGCCTTCCGCCAGCGGCGAATCCTGCAGCCCCAGATGGTCCATCACCGACAGACTCGGGTCGAGCTGCGACAGAGTTTGATCGAGGTAGGCCGTCGACAACGGACAATGACAATGGCCGGCAAGCGGCGCCAGCTGGCCGAGAACGGTCTTCAGCAAGGTGGACTTGCCGCAGCCGTTAGGGCCGGTCAACGCCACGCGCATCGGACCGTCGATCCGCAGATCCAGCGGCGGCGCGCTGACGAACGGCAGCTGCAGCTGTTCGAGCACCAGCACCTGCTTGTTCGCGCTCACTTCGCTGCCCGGCAGCGCCAGCAACACCGGCTGTTCCTCTTCCACCCGCTGATAGGCCTCGCGCACCGCCGCATCGAGGCTGTCGCGCTGGTCCTGATGCTGTTTGCGCAGCGTGCCGAGGCTCTCCTTCGCCGCCGATTTGTAGGCCACCCGCTCGAAAGAGGCGATATTCAGCGTATCGACGACGCGCAGCGTTTGCGCCGAGCGCCGCTGGCTCATGTCGTGCTCTTTCTGCTGACGCGCGCGAGTACGGCGGCGCTCCTCGCGCGCATGCTCCAGATCGGCGCGCGCCGCCTGCTGCTCCGTGTCGCGCTGGCGGCGGTAGTCGTCGTAGTTGCCGCCGTAGCTGCGCAGCGCGCCGGGCGTCAGTTCGACGATGCGCTCCATACGCCCCAGCAGTTGCCGATCATGGCTGGCGATCAGCAGCCCGCCCTGCCACCGCTCCAGCTGCTGATACAGCCAGGCGCGCCCGGCGCTGTCGAGGTGGTTGGTCGGTTCGTCCAGCAGCAGATAATCCGCCTCCCCCAGAAAAGCGCCGCACAGCGCCGCGCGCATCCGTTCGCCGCCGCTCAAATCGCATGCGGATCGCAACGGATCGAAGGCCGGCAGCCCGGCGGCGGCGAAGGCGCTTTGCAGGCGATCGTTGAGATCCCAGCGCCCTTCCAGACGATCGATGTCGTCCGCCAGCGGCAGCCCCTGCTCGATGCGCGCCAGCGCGGCGAACACCTCGCCGTAGCCCAGCAGCTGCGCCAGCGTGGTGTCGGCCGCGATCTCCGGCTGCTGCGCAACGTAAGCCAATGCGGCATGGGATTCGACGTGCCCATTGCCCGGCCGATCCCGCCCGGCGATCAGGCGCAGCAGCTGGGTTTTGCCGACGCCGTTGCGCCCCACCAGGCCGCAGCGCTGCCGATCGAAAGCGAGATCCAGCGGGCCGAACAGCGTTTCGCCGTCAGCAAATTGGCAGGTCAGTTGATGTAAAACGAAATAAGGGGACTGCGCAAAATGAGCCATAAGCACTCCTGAATGAGATCAAAACATCCCCACAGGGCGCGAGAGCGCACGGCGTGGGACCAGATATCAACAGGTGTGGTTGTTCATTTTCGGTTATGGCTCCGCAGAGAGAAGGAATTTGCAACGCGCAAAGGTTAACCGATCTTTTGTTCGTTATGCAAACAGTGTCTGAGATTCATGACGTCTATCACATTCGGCGCAACGCAGATTCCCAAGCGGCGCGACAACGGCTAGATTTATCTCATCCGACCACTTGTGTTCACATAATTATAACAACGGGCCCCGATTTCACCCGATGGAGAGTGCAATGAGCAATTACCCTCACCTGCTGGCGCCGCTGGATCTCGGCTTCACTACCCTGAAAAACCGGGTGCTGATGGGATCGATGCATACCGGCCTGGAAGAGCTGCCCGACGGCCCGCAGCGCCTGGCCGCGTTCTATGCCGAGCGCGCCGCCGCCGGCGTGGCGCTGATCGTCACCGGCGGCATCGCCCCGAACGAACAGGGCGTGGTTTTTCGCGGCGGTTCGATCCTCAACAGCGAGGAGCAATTGCCTCACCACCGCCCGGTGACCGAAGCCGTCCACCGGGCGGGCGGCAAAATTGCGCTGCAGATCCTGCACACCGGCCGCTACAGCTATCAACCCAAGCTGGTCGCCCCTTCTGCCCTGCAGGCGCCGATCAACCCGTTTACGCCGAGCGCGCTCAGCGAAGCGGAGATCGAGCAGACCATCGCCGACTTCGCCCGCTGCGCGGCGCTGGCGCAGCAGGCCGGCTATGACGGCGTAGAAGTGATGGGATCCGAAGGCTATCTGATCAACCAATTCTTGACGACGCGCACCAATCAGCGCGACGACCAATGGGGCGGCAGCTTCACCAACCGCATGCGCTTCGCCGTCGAGACCATCAGGGCGGTGCGCCAGGCGGTGGGCGCGGAGTTCATTCTGATCTACCGGCTGTCGATGCTCGATCTGGTGGAAGACGGCTCCAGCTGGCAGGAGATCGAGCAGCTGGCGCTGGCGGTTGAACAGGCGGGCGCCACGATCATCAATACCGGCATCGGCTGGCACGAAGCGCGTATTCCGACTATCGCCACCATGGTGCCGCGCGCCGGGTTCAGCTGGGTGACCCGCAAGCTGATGGGCAAGGTCGGCATCCCGCTGATCACCACCAACCGCATCAACGATCCGGCGGTGGCCGAGCAGGTGCTGGCGGACGGCTGCGCCGACATGGTGTCGATGGCGCGTCCGTTCCTCGCCGACGCCGCCTTTGTGCAGAAAGCCGCCGAGGGGCGCGCCGACGAGATCAATACCTGCATCGGCTGCAACCAGGCCTGTCTCGACCAGATTTTTGAAGGCAAGCTGACTTCCTGCCTGGTCAACCCGCGCGCCTGCCGCGAAACCGAAATGCCGCTGACAATGGCGGAGAAACCGAAAAAACTGGCGGTGATCGGCGCCGGCCCCGCCGGGCTGGCCTTTGCCACCACCGCCGCCAGCCGCGGCCATCAGGTGACGCTGTTCGACGCCGCCGAGCAGATCGGCGGCCAGTTCAACATCGCCAAGCAGATCCCCGGCAAGGAAGAATTCCATGAAACCCTGCGTTACTTCCGTCGCCAGCTGGCGCTGCGCGAAGTGACGGTCAGGCTGGGCGTCAAGGTCGAGGCGGCGGATTTAAGCGAATTCGACGAAGTGATCCTCGCCTGCGGCATCGTGCCGCGCACCCCGGACATCCCCGGCATCGGCCACGCCAAGGTGCTGAGCTATCTGGACGTGCTGCGCGATAAAAAACCGGTCGGCCAGCGGGTGGCGATCGTCGGCGCCGGCGGCATCGGCTTCGACACCGCCGAGTACCTCAGCCAGCACGGCGTGTCCAGCAGCCTGGATCAGGCGGAATTCAACCGCGAATGGGGCATCGACGGCCGCCTTGAGCAGCGCGGCGGGCTGGCGGCGCAAGGGCCACAGGCACCGCGCGCCGCGCGGCAAATCTACCTGTTGCAGCGCAAAACCAGCAAAGTGGGTGAAGGCCTGGGGAAAACCACCGGTTGGATCCATCGCGCCAGCCTGGCGATGCGCGGCGTGAAGATGCTCAACAGCGTCAGCTATCGGCTGATCGACGACGAAGGGCTGCACATCACCCGCGCCGAGCAGGACAGCTGCCTGCCGGTGGACACGGTGGTCATCTGCGCCGGGCAGGAACCGCGCCGCGAGCTGCAGCAGCCGCTGCTGGCGATGGGGAAAACCGTGCATCTGATCGGCGGCGCCGACGTGGCCGCCGAGCTGGACGCCCGCCGCGCGATCGATCAGGGGACGCGGCTGGCGATGGCGCTGTAAAAAAGGGGCGCACAGCGCCCCTGACATTGATGACAAACCTCATCCCCATGCCGGGTGGCAGAGAGCAGCGAATAGAAAACAAGGAAAATCAATTTATTGATTTTCGGCTGATAACCACAAAGGGGGGAAAAACCACGCTTTTTTCCCCCTTTGTCAACAGCATGAGGGGCGCACAGCGCCCCTTGGTCATCACGCTCAGCGACGCGCGCCGGATTTCACCGCTCTCAAGATCACGAACTTCTTGTTCGAGGCCACCAGCGTGCAGTTGCCGAACAGACGCTTGAGCTTCTGGTGATAGTCGAGGTGGCGGTTGCCGACGATGCGCAATTCGCCGCCCACCTGCAGACAGCGCTTGGCGTCGCAGAACATCTGCCAGGCGGTGTGATCGGTAATGGCGTGCTGCTGGTGGAACGGCGGGTTACACAGCACCGCCTGCACGCTTTCGCGCTCGATGCCCGCCAGCGCGTTGTTCACCTCAAACTGGCAGCGATCCAGCTCTTGCGGCAGGTTGTGCTCCACGTTCAGTTCGCTGGAGGCCACCGCCATGTAAGATTCATCGACGAAGGTCACCTGCGCTTCCGGGTTTTGCGCCAGCGCCGTCAGGCCAATCACGCCGTTGCCGCAGCCCAGATCGACGATATGGCCGTTCAGGCCACGTGGCAGATGTTCCATAAACAGGCGCGCGCCGATATCCAGGCTGCCGCGCGAGAAGACGTTGGCGTGGTTATGGATAAGCCAATCGGTGCCGTCCAGCGGCCAGTCGGTGGTTTCCGCCGCCGCCGGCGGGACGATGTCCGCCGCCTGGCAGAAGATCAGGCGCGCTTTCTTCCACGCCAGGCTGGTGCGCGTCGGGCCCAGCACCTTTTCAAACAGCTGCATCGTCGAGGTGTGCACGTCGCGCGCCTTGGCGCCGGCGACGATCAGCGTGTCTTCGGTCACGACGTGGCGCAGCGCGCGCAGCTGCTGCTCCAGCAGCGCCAGCGCCTTTGGCACGCGAATCAACACCACCGCCGGCGCCGCCGGCAGCTCGGCCAGGCTGTCCAGCAGCGTAACCTGCTCGGGATCCAGCCCATTGAGCTTGAGGTTGTGGCGCGTCGCCAGCTGGCTCATGTAGGAGTCGCTGACGCTGTAAGGGCGATGCGCGTGCAACGCACAGGCCAGGGTGCCGAAGTTATCGTTGAAAATCAGCACCGGGCGGCCGCCGATATCTACGTTTTCAAGCTGTTGCAGCAGATATTCGTCCGCCGCTTCCCACGCCTGCAGTTGGGTGGATTCTTCCTGTTGGGGATAACGCTCCAGCTCAAGTTGCTGTGTTCCCAGATCGAGTTGGCTCATTGCCCCTCCTGACTGATAAAATTTGGGCTGTTTATCCCCTAAAAACGCCCGTCAGTAAAATGTTTTTTCGGATAAATTGCGTATGCCAGGATTTGAGCGAAAAAACAGCATAGAATGACCGACTGAATGGCCGTTGATACGGAACAAGAATGTCTGAATTGACCTACCTGCAAGGCTACCCAACGCATCTGCAAAGCCAGGTGCAGCAACTGATCCATCAGAATCGGCTGGGAGACGTGCTGCTGCAGCGCTACCCGCAGGTGCACGGCTGCACCACCGACAAGTCGCTGTATCAGTTTACCGTCGATCTGAAAAACCAGTATCTGCGCAACGCCCAGCCGCTGAGCAAGGTGGCCTACGACAGCAAGATCCACGTCATGAAGCACGCGCTTGGCCTGCACACCGCCATCTCGCGCGTGCAGGGCGGCAAACTGAAGGCCAAGGCGGAAATCCGCGTGGCGACGGTGTTCAAGGTCGCGCCCGAACCCTTTTTGCGCATGATCGTGGTGCATGAGCTGGCGCACCTGAAAGAGAAAGATCACAACAAGGCGTTCTACAGCCTGTGCTGCCATATGGAGCCGGATTACCACCAGCTGGAGTTCGATACCCGGCTGTATCTGACGCACCTTTCGCTGTTCGGCGAGCTGTATGCATAGCGAGTGAGGGCGTGATAATCTGCGGTTTTAGGCCTGGACCGGAGCTCGCCATGATTCGCTTTGCCGTCGTCGGCACCAACTGGATTACGGAACGTTTTATCGATGCCGCCCATGAAAGCGGCAAACTCAAGCTGAGCGCCGTGTATTCACGCTCGCTGGAACAGGCGCAGGCGTTTGGCGCCAACTATCAGGTCACGCAGTTTTTCGACTCGCTCGAGGCGATGGCGCAGTCTGACGCCATAGACGCGGTGTATATCGCCAGCCCCAACTCCCTGCACTGCCCGCAATCTCTGCTTTTCCTGCGCCATAAAAAGCACGTGATCTGCGAAAAACCGCTGGCCTCCAACCAGCGCGAAGCGGAACAGCTGGTCGCCTGCGCGCGGGAAAACCAGGTGGTGCTGTTCGAGGCGTTCAAAAGCGCCTATCTGCCGAATTTCCTGGCGCTGCAGCAGGCATTGCCTAAAGTCGGCCGGCTGCGCAAAGCCTTTATCAACTATTGCCAATACTCTTCGCGCTATCCGCGCTATCTCGCCGGCGAGAATCCCAACACCTTTAACCCGCAGTTTTCCAACGGCTCGATCATGGACATCGGCTACTACTGCCTGGCCAGCGCGGTAGCGCTGTTCGGTGCGCCGCAGTCGGTGCTGGCCAGCGCCACGCTGCTGGATACTGGCGTGGACGCCCACGGCACCGTCTGCCTGAACTACGGCGATTTCGACGTCACGCTTTCCCATTCCAAGGTCAGCGACTCGGCGATCCCCAGCGAGATCCAGGGGGAAGAAGGCACGCTGATTATCGACAAGATTTCCGAGTGCCAGGGCGTGGCGCTGACGCCGCGCGGCGGCAACCGGCAGGACCTGAGCCAGACTCAGCACATCAACACCATGCTGTATGAAGCGCTGGCCTTCGCCGAGCGGGTTGAGCAGCGTCAGGTGGAACATCCGGGGCTGGAGAATTCGCTGATCGTCGCCCGCTTGCTGACCGACATCCGCCGCCAGACCGGCGTCGTCTTCCCCGCCGACGGAGAATGAGATGAAACCGCTGCTCGTGATGCAAACCGGCGACGCGCCGCAGGCCATTCGTCAGGAATTGGCCAACTTTGAAGGCATGTTCCTGCAACAGGGCAATATCGACGCCGAACGCGCGCACATCGTGCATCTGCCCGCCGGCGACCGGCCGTTGCCGCCGGCCGCCTATTGCGGCGTGGTCATCACCGGCTCGCCGGCGATGGTGACCGAACGGCTGCCGTGGAGCGAGGAGGCCGCCGAATGGCTGCGTCAGGCGATGGCGATCAAACTGCCGCTGTTCGGCGTCTGCTACGGCCACCAGCTGTTGGCCTACGCGCTCGGCGGCGAAGTGGGCTATCACCCGCAGGGCATGGAGGTCGGCACGCTGGAGATCGAACTGCTGCCCGCCGCGGCCGACGATCGGCGGCTCACCCTGCTGCCACCGCGATTCAAGGCCAATCTTATCCACTCGCAGAGCGTGCTGACGCCGCCCGCCGGCGCGCAGACGCTGGCGCGTTCGCAGCAGGACGCGCACCAGATCCTGCGCTATGGCGATCACGCTCTGACCACCCAGTTCCACCCGGAATTCAACGGCGCGGTGATGAGCCAGTATCTGCAGTGGCTCAGCGAACTGCATCCCGAGCAGCAAGCCCGCTATCAACAGCAACAACAACAGGTTAGCGACACGCCGTTCAGCCGCCTGCTGCTGCAGGGATTCGTCGTCAGCCTCGGCGCGCAAAAAGCGATGGCCGGCTAACGCGATTCACGTTGACCGCCGACACATTTTGCATTACTTTCTGCTCTGCAAAGGGGAGTAACTTCATTGCCGGTCAATCGTCATTACGATGCGCAAGCATCCGGTTACCGGGCAACCTGATGTCAAAGGTGTAACCACTTTCATCAACGTTGTAAGTGAGACCTTGCCGGAAGGCGAGGTTTGCTTGCAGCGTTCACAGAGCGGCTGGCGTCTTCCGACGTTGGCCGTTTTTGTTTTTGAAGGATACCTCTGATGATGAATTCCGTTGGCACACCGTGGTTATGGGGCAGCTTCGCCGCCGTCATAGTCGTGATGCTCGCAATCGATCTCCTGTTGCAGGGCCGTAAAGGCGCGCACACCATGTCTATGAAGCAGGCCGCCAGCTGGTCGCTGGTGTGGGTCAGCCTCTCCCTGCTGTTCAATTTCGGTTTCTGGTACTACCTGAATGAAACCGCCGGGCGCGCCGTCGCCGATACCCAGGCGCTGGCCTTCCTCACCGGCTACCTGATCGAAAAAGCGCTGGCGGTGGATAACGTGTTCGTCTGGCTGATGCTGTTCAGCTACTTCGCCGTGCCGGCCAACCTGCAGCGGCGGGTGCTGATCTACGGCGTGCTGGGGGCGATCGTGCTGCGTACCATCATGATCTTCGCCGGCAGCTGGCTGGTCAGCCAGTTCCAGTGGCTGCTGTACCTGTTCGGCGCCTTCCTGCTGTTCACCGGTATCAAAATGGCGCTGGCGAAGGAAGATGACTCGGCGATCGGCGACAAGCCGCTGGTGAAATGGCTGCGCAGCCACCTGCGCATGACCGACAACCTGGAAGGCGAGCGCTTCTTCGTGCGCCGCAACGGCATCCTGTTCGCCACCCCGCTGGTGCTGGTGCTGATCCTGGTAGAGCTGAGCGACGTGATCTTCGCGGTGGACAGCATTCCGGCGATCTTCGCCGTGACCACTGACCCGTTCATCGTCCTGACCTCCAACCTGTTCGCCATCATGGGCCTGCGCGCCATGTACTTCCTGCTGGCCAACGTGGCGGAGCGTTTCTCGATGCTGAAATACGGCCTGTCGGTGATCCTGGTGTTTATCGGCATCAAGATGCTGATTATCGACTTCTTCCACATCCCGATCGGCGTATCACTGGGCGTGGTGGCGGGCATCCTGACGCTCACCTTGCTGATTAACGCCTGGGTCAACCGTCGCAACGATCGCCTGGCGAATAAACAACCATAATCTGTTATCCGGGGCGCTAGTCGCCCCGTGATTGTTTGGCAATTCCCCCAAAACGCCAAACGTTATTGCGATCACACAAATGTAACCAGTATGTTATCAAGTGTTGATCCGCGCTTAGAATTTCACCTTCGCCTCTTTCCAACATCATTCGATTGCTGAATACTGATTCGGCAAACACACTTAGTTACAGAATCATATAAAGCC
>Ga0308161_1000590_pt1 | contig 54248 bp, 52 predicted proteins | sample PhyFR2_FD_201034 | JGI IMG/M metagenome (GOLD analysis project Ga0308161, IMG submission 201034) | Phyllosphere microbial communities from UC Gill Tract Community Farm, Albany, California, United States - DLSLF.R2 | ecosystem: Host-associated > Plants > Phyllosphere > Unclassified | place: USA...
TGCACGGCTTGAAATTAGCTGAAATCGACATCAACCGCAAAATGTTAGCTGACTTGGCTGTAAACGATGCAACAGCATTTACTGCATTGGCTGACCAAGCAAAAGACGCTTTAAACAAATAATCAATGTCCTCACTTCAGATGAAGTGAGGTTTTTTGTTTATGAAATTATCTGCCACACCGCGTTCTAGTTAGGAAAGTCCACTGAATCAATCAATAAGCAAAGCTATAGACAATGATCTCTGCTACAATAAGAGGCATCACAAAAAAACTATGCATTATGCCATGGAGGAAAAATGAAAAATAATTTAGTCAAGGGCATTGTTATACTGACGATAGGCATCAGTATGGTTGGTTTTGCTTTCCTTTACGGTCGTGAAATGCAGCCAAATGCCGTACCGGGAGATATATCCGTGGCTGATTTCGAGGAGCTCGATGTCAAAAATACACGAGATGTTTATGTAGATCAAACGAGTCAAAATGGCGGGGATGGCTCCTTTGCAGCGCCGTACCAAACCATCCGTGCAGCTTTAGCCGCTGCCCAGCCTGGCGATGCTATCACCGTCAGGGGCGGGACATATCATGAACAACTGACTTTTGATCGTTCGGGAACGGCAGAAGCGTGGCTGACACTGACCAACTACCAAGATGAGGTTGTGACCATCGATGGCGGTGCCGTAATGCTTACAGATGATATGGAAGGATTGGTAAATATCAATGACCAGTCTTATATCCACATTTCAGGATTGTCTTTCTGCAATTTGACTTCTGATAATGATCAAGTCCCGGTGGGCATATTGATCACAGGTGCGAGCCATCATCTGAACATCTCGGACTGTGACGTCTCTAAGATCAGTACGACCAATCGCAATGTAGAAGCTGCCAATGCACATGGTATCGCAGTTTACGGAACCGATAAAGATCACCCGATCCACGAATTGGTCATTGCTAATTGCCGTGTTTTTGAAAATCGGTTGGGTTTGAGCGAAGCTGTTGTCTTAAATGGCCATGTTGAGGAATTCTTGATTAGTCAAAATGAGGTCTATCAAAATGATAATATAGGCATTGATTTTATCGGGTTTGAAGGAACTGCCGCGGAAAACGATCGTGTGCGTAAAGGTATTTGCATAGGAAACCGTGTATGGCAAAATTCAACCAAAGAGAATCCGTCTTATATGGAAGCTTCCGCAGCGGGCATTTATGTCGATGGGGGGCAAGATATCGTGATCGAAGGCAATACAGTCTATGCTTGTGATATTGGCATTGAAGCTGCTAGTGAACATAAAGGCAAAACGACCAAGCGGATCACCATTCGCAACAACTTGGTCTACCGGTGTCAAGCCATTGCGGGGATTGCATTTGGTGGATACGATGCCTCTCGAGGGCGTGCAGAAGATATTGTGATCACGAATAATACGTTGGTAGACAATGCTGTCCATGTGTTGGTTCAATACCATGCACAGACCAACAGCAATCAGGTATTGAACAATATTTTTTATCAAGGACAAGTATTTGATGGCGATTTGACCCATATCGTTACAGCGCATAATTATACTGGTTCACCATTATTCGTAGATGAGGACAAAGATGATTTTCGATTACAAGCAAACTCCGAAGCCATTGGTGCAGCACAAGTCAATGCTTGGGTAGGCGACAAAGATTTTGCAGGGAATCCACGGGTTGTAGCGGATCAAATCGATGTCGGTGCCTATCAATCTTCCGCTTATTGATCAATAATGCATGCCGTAAAAAGAGTGAGAAGAGGATAAAAAAGCAATCGCAAGGAGCGGCGTGCCTCCTTGCGAGCATATTTCATCTGTTTGTGGTGCCATTTATGCTATACTCAAACTTTGTAACAAAGAATTTGCGTAAGGGACAGAGTGAGGCAAATGGTTGTATATCCTCTCTGTTCAACAAAAGGAGCGTATCAACAGTGAAGAAGTTAAAGGTACAAGATTTGATTGCAATTGGGATTTATACGGCTATTTACTTTCTATTGATGAGTGTCTGTTTATTGATCTTAAGATTCGTGATCCCTGGTTTTCATAATTTATTTATTCCTGCAGTATCGGCATTATTTTCTGGTGTGATTTATCTTATTTTATTGAACAAAGTACCAAAATTTGGCGCTATCACCATTATGGGTACCGTTGTCGGGCTCTTTTTTTTGATTTCAGGTCACTTTCCATTGGCATTTTTACCCAATATGCTGTGCGCACTTGCTGCAGACTTGATTCTCTATCGTACAAAATTGGCGGCACAAATCAAGGTGATGGTCAGTTATATTGTGTTTAGTTTTGGCTTGATGGGACCGATTTTGCCGTTATGGCTGATGAAGAATGCTTATATAGATTCTTTGATTGCCCGAGGAAAAGATGAGGCCTACATCAATGGGGTCTTTGCTCATACGACGACGGCGATGTTTGTGTTCTGTGCAGTGGCTGTTTTGATAGGCGCCATTGTGGGATTATTTATAGGCAGCCGGTTATATGACAAGCATTTTCGCCCTGCCGATCAAGAATAAAAAGGATGACTTGTGGTGAATAAATCAGTTTTTGACCCCCGTACCAAATTAGCCGTGATTCTTTGCGCTAGTTTTACAATGATGATCCCTGTTGGCTGGGAAGAGGAATGTCTATTCGTGACATGTCTCTTCCTGCTATTTGTATGGAGTGGTTTTTGGAAAAAAGGGCTCGCATTGTATCTATTGTTTCTGTTTTTGACTTGGACGGATCAGCGATTGTTTGCCCAAGGTGATCATCTGTGGGTATTCATCCTTGATTTCTTTTCGGTCGGTTATCGGCGGTTGCTGCCCACGATCATGGCAGCAGTCTTCGCAGTCAGTGGCACGAGAAATAGCGAATGGATGGCGGCTTTGCAAAAAATCCACATACCCAACGTATTGTTGGTTCCATTGGCGGTATTGTTTCGCTTTTTCCCAACATTGATCCAAGATTTTAAACGGATCCGGCAAGCAATGCGCTTTCGGGGAATTGGCATGAATGGCGCTTCGTTGTTCTTGCATCCCATCCAATCCCTGGAATATCTGTTGATTCCGTTGCTGATGTCTGCAGAAAAGACCGCTACTGAATTATCTGCCACTGCATTGGTGCGGGGGCTGGCGACAGACACGCGGCATACAACTGTCTACGATCAAAAGTTGCAATGGCGTGATGCGTTTGTCTTGTTGGTCCTTTGCGGCTTTTTATTGGGAGGGGTGTGGCTTACGTGATTCGATTGGCAAATGTTCAGGTGATACGAGAAAAAAGAGCTGTTTTGACAGATATTTCCGTGATGATTCCCTCTGGCGAAGTGATCGTCTTGTGCGGTGCCAGCGGGAGCGGTAAATCAACGATCTTAAATGTATTGAATGGCTTGATTCCAGAGTTGTATCCAGCAACGGTCAGCGGTGTGATCCAAGTGGATGCTATCTCGTTGCCGGTAGCTGATTTTTCAGCCTATGCCCAAAAAATTGGGGTCGTTTTTCAAAATCCGAAGACCCAGTTTTTCACCACAGATGTTTATGCTGAATTGGCCTTCTCAATGGAAAATGCCGGCATTGCCCCTCATTTGATTCGGCAGCGAATCAAGGAAACGGCAGCACGATTTGCGATTGCCCATTTACTATCTGCTAGTGTCTTTGATTTATCTGGAGGCGAACAGCAGCTTGTGGCATTGGCTGCGGCTGCGATGCTACCCCACGATGTATTCTTATTGGATGAACCTTCAAGTAATCTGGATGATGTGGCATTGGCGAAGTTGGTTGATGCATTGATTGCCTTGAAGCAGCAAGGAAAAACCATCGTGATCGCGGAGCATCGCTTGGCGTATCTGACTGGATTAGCGGATCGCTATTGTTTACTTGAAGAAGGACAGATCAAAAAGCTTTTTCCAGCAAATGAAATCCTCTCCTTTAGTCCGCAGATGATCCATGATCTGGGGTTAAGGCAGCTGCAAGAACCTGTAGATTTTAATGAGGGTGGATACAGTGATACAGAAAAAAATGAAGCGTTGGTGATCACAGGGTTGAAGATCAAACAAACCAGAAAAAAAGCGACCCGTCCTTGGGCTGTTTCGATCCCTGCGTTAACCTTACCGATGAAACAAGCAATCGGCATTACAGGACCCAATGGAGCGGGAAAATCAACATTGGTTCAAGTATTATCAGGGTTAAAGAAGGCGTCAAAAACTGCCTTTCATATAAATGGACAAGCAATTTCGCAAAAACAATTGTTGCAAAATAGCTTTCTGGTGATGCAAGATGTCAATTTACAGTTGTTTTTTGAGACCGTAGAAAAAGAGTTGCTGATAAAAGCTGAGAAACAGGCGGACTTCGAAAGAATCGTTGCTTTGCTGGATTTGTCTGCATTGCTGCAACGTCACCCGCAAAGTTTATCTGGCGGCGAAAAACAGCGAGTGGCTATTGGCAGTGCCTTGTTATCAGGAAAACGTTTCTTGTTTTTTGATGAACCTACCAGCGGATTGGATCTGCGGCAAATGGAAGCCGTCAGTACGTTACTTCAGCAAGTTGCCAAAGAAGTGGACTTGCTTATAGTGATCAGCCACGATCAAGAATTTCTGCGAAGAACCTGTCCGCATGTAATTCGATTGGCCGAAGGTATGTTGGCAGATGATGAGTAAAGATCAATCTGATAGACCGTTCCTGTTGCAGAGGGAACGGTTTTTTTCTGTGATTCGATCGCTATATGAAAAAATCTTCATCAAATTTTGGCACAATCGATTAGCGGCAAGAAAGATTATCCGTTAAGATAGAACAAAAGAGAGCGTTAGGAGGGATCATATGGCTTTCAAAATCTTGATTGTAGAAGACGAAGAAAGTTTAGCTAGTTTTATCCAACAAGAACTGCATTTTGAGGGATATCAGACGCTGTGGGCCAAAGACGGTCAAGCAGCATTGACGATGTTTCAAGAAGAGGTGTCTTCGATAGATTTGATTTTATTGGATTGGATGCTGCCTATTTACGATGGCATGACTGTTGCGCGCCGGATACGAAAAAACAGTGAGGTGCCAATCATCATGATGACAGCGCGAAACCAAACGGCGGATATTGTGACAGGACTCGATGTCGGCTTAGATGATTATCTGACCAAACCTTTTGATATCGAAGAACTGTTTGCACGTATTCGTGTGATTGAACGGCGCATAACGAAAATGGCACAATTGCAGCACAGCAGCCAAACCCAATGGACGGCTGGTGGGTTGCACTTAGATGCGGCGAAACATTTGGTCACGATCAAGGATGAACGCATTGAACTGACGCCAAAGGAATTTGGCATCTTATATGAATTAATGAAAGAACCAGGCATTGTCAAAACCCGAGATGATTTATTGAATGAGATCTGGGGGTATCACTATGACGGGCAAACCAATGTAGTAGATGTCTACATTCGGACACTACGCAACAAACTGGCTGTACACATCACAGAAGAGGTCATTGAAACTGTCCGTGGTGTGGGCTATGTTTTGAGGGCAGCAAATGAGCAATAACAAAAAGACCCTGTGGAGACATACCGCCCAGTTTCAGCTGACACGGCAGTTTTCGCTGCTGCTGGGTGCAGTGATGCTGTTTTTCAATGTTATGTTTATAGTCCTGTCGATTGGCTTCTTGTATGAGCGAATCGAGGATCAAACAGACAATGTTTTTGAGGCTATTGAAAAAGGGCATGCTGCAACAAGCGGATGGTCGTCCTTGATCGATGCTTATGTATCTGCAGATGAAGAAAATGCATTGCGGGTACAACAGCCTGATGGCACAGTCTACGTATCCCAAGAGGGGCAGGAAGTGTTCTCTGCATTGGCTGCAGGCAAGATCACGCCTTTGCTAGAAGGCGTGGTCTTTAGTGAAGAAGGGGTTTATTTTTCGAAATCGGAAAGCATCAAAGGAGACCAAGTCACCGTCGCGATGAATGCAGAAGCTAGTGTGGAATTGGCCTATGGGTTGTTGTGGATCAGCAGCTTATTGAATCTTGCCGCGGTTGTGATCGGCAGTCTGTTGATATATTGGCGAGTAGGCAAATGGAGCCGAAAATTGACCTTGATGGCCAGTGAAATCACAGCGATCGAGTCGGGTGGTCAGGGAGAATTAACAGTGGTAGACGAACCTGTTGAGATTCAATCAGTCGCTGTTTCTTTCAATCAACTGCTGAAAGACCAGCGGGAAACGATCGCCCGTGAAAAGCAGTTTATCGCTGATGCATCGCACGAATTGCGCACACCATTAGCGGCGATTCGCGGACACGTTCAACTGATTCAGCGCCGTAGTGAGGCACATCCGGAGATCATTCCATCCTCTCTAGCCTTTATCGATAAAGAATCCAAGCGCTTAGAGGGCTTAAGCAATCAATTACTGGATATGGACAGGCAACAAGTGAAGAGGCAGACAGCAACGTTGAATGTTGGCCAGCTGATCCGAGAAATATGCGAAAAACAAGCGATCGTTAGTCCGCAAACCATCGATTATACGATTGACGAGCCATTGCTGATGCAAGGTGTAAAAACCGATTTTCAACAAATTGCGCAAAATCTGCTGGAAAATGCAGCCAAATATTCCCCGGATGATGGGATGATCCATGTGCGCTTTTGTCAACAAGGCAGTCAAGTATGCTTGATAGTGGCAGATCAAGGCATAGGGATTCCTGATGATAAGAAAGAGCGGATCTTTGATCGCTTTTATCGTGTAGAGGACTCTCGATCAAGTGAGATCGCCGGTTCAGGGATCGGCTTAGCATTGGTCAAGCAAATTGCTGATCAGTACCACGCAACGATCACTGTGGCGGACAATCAAGTGCAGGGAAGTGTGTTTACGGTTTGTTTTCCGCTAGATAAACAACATACAAGCTAAAAAAGCCATTCTAATCAAAGGATGGCTTTTTTATCCTGCTTTAGAGACCGGACGTTACGATTATGATGACTTCTTATCCTTTAATGATTTTTCACGTGTAAAAAAGAGTTTATACAGTATGATTAGTTAGGGGTAAATCAAATGAAAAAAATTGATTCTATAACATTCAGCATGTTATTTGAAATAAAAAAAGCCAATCAAGGTGAAATGCTAATGCTTGATTTGTTTATACTTGAGAAAGAATTGGAACAGCAATTAATTATTTGTACCAAAAAAAATTTGTTTATTCGTAATAAAAATCATATTGATATATATGCGAACAGTTTTTTCGATGACTTGCCAACTACACAACAGCTGACTATATTTACGAGACCAATAACAATCAATTTCAAAAGAAGATTGGATCAATTGTTTGATGACTATATGGTTTCATTTTATGAAATACTTGATTTAAACAGTAGCAAAAGGAACTTTCCTTATGACATTTATCTAGCTATTCGTGCAAACATAGGTGTTCCGTAATGCAGGTACGATTGTGATGGAAATAGAAACGATTTCGACAAGTTGTCGTAAAAAATCACACTATAAAGACGGTGACTAAGCATATTTGGACTAAATTGCAAATGTACCCCTATCATCCTTTAAAGTAGTGATGAGGTGATGCTAAATGAATAAACAAATAGTTGAAAGAATCACAGATGCCTGTTTCAAACGCGATGCAAACCATTATACAGAAATAGATATTTTAAAGTTTAAACTTGGGTTAGAAATTGTTCTTATCAATGTATCAAAAATGGTAACAATTTATGGATTAGCTGTGCTTTTTGACATTGCGGGGGAAGTATTTATTTTTCATAGTGCATTTATGTCTATTAGAACGTCTGCTTTTGGCGCACATGCAGTATCTAGTTTTAGATGCACGATTATCAGTGTTCTCTTGTTTATTGGTGTACCATTGCTTATCATTCAGCATCAGGTCAATTTATGGATATTGCTTCTATTTCATTTTTCTACATATATGTTACTTTGGCGGTATGCACCAGGGAAAACGGCAAAAAATTATTTGGGTAGCAAAGAGACCCAAAAAAAGCTAAAGTTTCGTGCGATTATCAGCAATTTCGCGTTATTCATCGTTATGATTATTATATCAAACGACCTTTGGTCGAATCTGTTGGTCTTTGGGGCGTTTTCAGCGGGGTGTATGGTTATTCCTGAAATCAATGTACTATTTGAATAAAAAGGAAAGGGGGATTAGTACATGCAGATTTTGTTTATAAAGTTTTTTACTTTGATTGGTCAATTTAGTTTGTCCAATTGCTGTTTGTTTGCACAATATGAACCAGAAATATCTGATAAATTAAAAAAAGCCAATTAAACATAGTTTTGTTGGCTTTTTTTTTATATAATGGTTAAAAATGCTAAGTGGAGGTGTCCATGGAACTTTTTATAGCCATTATCGGAATAACATGCCAATTTATGGGTGTCTATATTGGAAACGCTTATTTTATAAATAATAAGCAGATGTCCTTTAGAAGGATGTTATCCATTATGGTAGGTATAATTATTACGATAATCATTTATTTATTCTGGGGTGTTTATTCAGCAATTTTTATTTTTATTCTGAACTTCATATATAATTATTTAGTATTAAAAAAAATTATTGCTAGTTTAGGTATCCAATCGTTGGTCATGATATTGAATGTTTTAGCAGATCATCTCTCTTCATGGGTATTGAGTGTGATAGGGGGAGATTACTCTTCGGTCTATATCATCATTATTCACTTAGCCCTAGCATTTTCACTATCTTTAGTTGCGCTATTTGTCATCAAAAAAGCAACTGAAAGTGAGTTCATCAAACATGTTGATGCTAAAGAAGGTGATGTTGTATCAATCATTCTCTTCTTTACCTACATCGTTTATTTGGTTTGTATTATTTTAGGTGTTCAGTTGGGGAATACGATTGAACAAATCCAACTGAATTTATTCTTTTTTATCGTGTACTTTTTGTGCTCATTACTCGCTTTTTATTTGTATTCAAAGTCTTTAAGAAAAGAATTGCATATGAAGCAAACGAAAGCAGCATATGATACTATCCAGCAGTATACCGCAGGATTAGAAGCACAATATAATCAAATCAGAACATTCAAGCATGATTATCAGAATATCCTCACTTCTTTAGAGAGTTATATTTACGAGAAAGATTGGGAAAACTTAGAAAATTACTTTACTAGACATGTTTTAGAGTCCGCACATTTGATCCATGGGACAAGATTCCAACTCGATGATTTAGGGAATATCTATGTGAAAGAGATAAAAAGTATTTTTATGTCAAAACTTATACAAGCGCAATCCATAGGTATAGAAACTTTATTTGAATGTCGAGAGCCGATTGACAGATTTCAAGTAGATTCTTTAGTCCTAATTCGTATATTGGGCATACTGCTAGACAACGCTATCGAAGCCACATATGGTCTTACTATAAAAAATGTGCACATAGCTGTTATTAAATATAACAATGGCAAAAAAATCATTATTAAAAATAGTTGCTCTGATCATATTCCTCCATTAAGCGAATTGAAAAAGAAAGGTTTTTCTACAAAAGGTTCTGAAAGAGGTTTAGGTTTGAGTAATGTGGCTGCATTTATTAAAGGAGCTAGTCATTTGATGTTAGAAACCTGTGTTGAAGAAAATACCTTTACTCAAATCATTTATATTGAAGAAACATAAGGAGCGATAAGAATGTTAGCAATTATAGTTTGTGAAGATGACTTGATACAATTACAAAGAATGAAGCAAGTGATTGAGAAATATATCATGATAGAAGAAATTGATGCACAAATGGTCTTAGCTACCGATGACCCACAAAAAGTGATTGATTATAGTCACAATCATCCTATACAGCAGCGACTTTATTTTTTAGATGTTGATTTACAACATGAATTAACTGGTATCACATTGGCGTCAGAGATTAGAAAAGTGGATAATTTAGGTAAAATTGTTTTTATTACCACACAAGGATCGCTTTCATATTTAACATTTACGTATAAGGTTGAAGCGTTGGATTATATTATAAAAGAGCGGATAGAGGATACGGACCAGCGTATTAGAGAAAGTATTGTTTTAGCAATTCACCGTTATGAGATGGAAGATATGAATCATAAACGGCATTTCAAAGTGACGGTGGGTGATACGATCCGTTCGATTGCCTATGAAGATATTTTGTTCTTTGAATCAAGTCATACACCGCATAAAATAATTCTTTATACCATAGATCGAGAATTGGAGTTTTATGGGTCTGTCAAAGATCTCGAAAATTTAGAAGAAGGATTGTTCCGTTGCCACAAATCTTTCGTAGTGAATATTAATCAGATAAGAGAAGTAAATAAAAGCGAGCGTATACTATTCTTAGAAGACGGATCTAAGATCCCGGTTGCCATTAGGGCGCTGAAAAGATTGAAAGAATTATTGGTATAAACATTGGCTGTTTTTTTAAAATAATACTGGAGTACCCATCATCATGGTGGGACTTTTTTTGTGATCGGAACTTATTTAAGGATCAGAATCGTTCTGATCGAAATCAAAACCGTCTGATGGGAACATGCTTCTGTGCGGTTTTGATTTGGTTTATCATTTTTTTGCGACAAATATAATTTATCTGAATGAATCTCTATACTAATAAGTGTAAAGAAAAACTGTTACACAAGGGAGGTGTAATCATGAGCAAAGTGAAAGTGCGCAAAGCAGAGAAGGTTGATGCAACAGCATGGTGGATTATTTTTTAATCAGTTCATCTAATTGATTTGATATATAGTTTTTGATGCAAGGACAAAATATTTGCTCAAAAGAAACATTTTGTCCTTGTTAATCAATAGAAGAGATTTACTATCTACTCAAAAGCCATAAAGGCATTAGTCAATAAAACTGTTTTTTGATGCTAGGTAAGTAAATATTGTATTTTTACATAATAGGAGGAAAATAATGTATATTTTGCCCAGAATTAAACCTATCTATCCGTTGTATCAATTGAATTCAAAAGTGTTTCGAATTGGGGCTCAGTTAGGGATCACAACTGAAATTGAAGATGATGCAGGTGAATATTGGAAATTAGCAACCTTACTAACAGGTGATCATTCAATTGATGAAATAACACATGAGATGAGGAATGATTATCCATATTTGACAAAAGAAGATATTATCGAAGGGATTGACCTTTTTAATAATGAGGGAGTTTTAGAAGAGAATTTAAGCGGGGAAGAAGTTGCAGAAAGGTATGCTCCAAATGTAAATTACTTTAGCAGGTTTACAAATACAGATCAAAATCGCTTTACTATTCAAAAAAAAATTAATGAAACCAAAATATTATTGCTAGGATTGGGTGGAGGAGGTTCTAATATAGCGACACTATTAGCTGGATTAGGGCCAAAAAAAATGAGAATAGTAGATTATGACAAAGTAGAAGAAAGTAATTTGGGCAGACAATTTTTATACAAGGAATCTGATATTGGAAAGAAAAAGGTAGATGCTGCAGAAGAAGCTTTGCGGGGGATGAATAGTCAGGTAGTAATTGAAAAAGTTGATAAAAAAATTAGCTCTAAAGAAGATGTAATTGATTTGACAGAAGATATAGATATTGTAGTTTGTGCTATTGATGAACCACCTTTTGTTATTCATAGAATTGTTAATGAGGCGGTGGTAGAAAAAAATTTAACTTGTGTATTTGGTGCTTCTCAAGTAAGCAGAGGCCGAGTGTTTACTGTTATCCCTGGTAAAACAGGATGTTTCGATTGCCTTAATCTAAAATATAGTAAAAATGACCCTCAATTTCTTGAACAGTTTATAGGTTTTAGAAACATTAATTTTGATCCCCCTTCTATTGCATATGGTCCAGGTATATTCCAAACCTCAGCTGCTATTGTTGATGAATTGATCCGAGTGATAACAGGCTATTCTCAACCAAGAAGTATAGGAACACAATATGAAATCAATTACGAAGAAGGAACTTCTTTTTGTCATCCTTCTTGGGAAAGACTTGAAGAAGAATGTCCGACCTGTGGTCACGGGAATCAAGAGGATTGGGATATTTTCAAATATTATACACGTAAAGAGTAACTAATTTGAAAAGTAGGCATAAAATAAACTTCTTTTTTATACTATATGAGGTGAAATGATAATGGAACAACTTAGTATACAACAAGTTTCTAAGATCTATAGAAAAAGCAAAATAGTTGCGAACAATAAAATATCTGCTCATTTTTTTCCAGGAGAAATTGTTGCAATTACTGGACATAATGGAGCCGGAAAATCAACGTTATTAAATCAGATAATTGGGCTTACAAAGCCTAGTTCGGGAGAGATTACGTATAAGGATCATTCTCTAATTAGGGAAAGAAAACTAACCAGGCAGGTAGTATCAATGATGCCTCAGCTTCACGCACCTTTGAATGGTGTATCGATACGGCAAGCAATCCAATCAATCCTAAAAGTGAGAGGATTGAATACAAAAGAATCAATAGAAGAAACGAATAAAATCTTAGTAGAACTACAAATTGAAGACTGGGCTGACCAACAAGGGCAAGTACTTTCTGGGGGCTTACAGAGACTTACTTCATTTGCTATGTCTGTAGCTGCGCCACCACCGATTTTATTATTAGACGAACCGACAAATGATGTTGACCCTGTGCGTCGAAAAATAATATGGAAGCATCTGAGAAAATTGGCAAATAGAGGGCATATCATTGTGGTTGTAACACATAATTTATTGGAGGTTGAACAATTTTCAGACCGTTATTTAATTTTAAATAAAGGGGAAGTTATAAAAGATACATACGTAAGAGATGATAAAGAGCAGGAAAAAAATATAAGTAAATTAATTGTTTATGTCAAAAAGAAACTTGCTGATCAAATATGTCCACAAGTATTTTCGTATGAATTTATTGAAGAGGAGCTTAGGTATGAAATGATTTTGGATAATGATCAAATAGAGTCTGCTATTCATTGGTTAGTAAAACAACGTAAAGAAAACAGTATATATGATTATAAGCTAGCACCAGTTTCTTTAGACGATATTTATGGAGGATTGACTCATGGATGATAATTCTAAATCAGTGTTGGAATCTTTACCTAGGTTGCATTTTTTTAATCAGTCTTTAGCTTTATGTAAATGGAGTCTATTAAGGCACAAAATACTATTGCCTATGTTCACTATACTACAGGTTATTCTCTCAGTGGCCATTGTATATGGTCTGGCACTTCTAATTCCTGACATCGATCCACTTAGTGCTGTCTACCTTTCATCTGGAGCAACAACATTGGGGTTAATTGCTGTTGGTTGTGTGCTGGCAGCACAGATTGTGAGTACAGCTAAGCAAGATGGAATTATTAAATATCAAAGAACTTTGCCAGTATCAAGAATAAATATTTTAATTACAGATTTTTTCATTTGGGGATTAGCTTCGTTGCCTGGAGTTATCATGTCTTTTCTTGCAGCGGCGATACGTTTTGGGATTGCTATTCATTTTTCTTTCCAGGGATTTGTTATATTACTATTAGTACAAATGTCGATGATCTCAATTGGATTTGCAATTGCCTATTGGCTTAATGCAAACAGTGTTTCAATGATGAGCCAATTGATCATGATAGGAGGGTTATTATTCTCTCCAATTACTTATCCAGCAGAGAGATTACCTGATTGGATAACAGATATATATAACATACTTCCCTTTGTTCCGACAAGCTCGTTAATTCGCGCATCTTTCTATCAATTAGGACAATTACATTTCAGAGACATAATTGTTGTTTCATTATGGTTGGTTGTTACCAGTAGTGTATCATTAATTGCTTTAGAACGGAGAGATTAGAATGAGTGAAAATATTTGTATATCAAATGTAACGAAGCGATTCGAGGATGGCTTTCGGGTAGAAATAAATGATCTATCGCTTTTAAGAGGTAGAATATATGGTTTAATCGGCCCAAACGGGGCTGGAAAGACAACTTCAATGAAATGTCTCTGTGGTTTGGCTAAATTAGATTCTGGACAGATATTAATCGATGACCATCCTACGTTATTGGGAAATGAAGAGACAAACAGAATGTTAGGTACCAATTTTATTGATATGGAAGGTTTGATTGGATTTACTTTACAAGAAATCTATGATGAACAAAAATTCTATTTTGGACTATCATCAATACCGACACTGGAGAGTTTATTGCAGCAAGTAGAATTGAACGTAGAAACAACATTCTATTTCGATAATATGTCCTTAGGAATGAAGCAGCGATTTCTCCTAGTACTAACATTTCTTCACAATCCACAAGTAGTATTTTTAGATGAACCATTTAATGGGTTGGATCCTGATGGTCATCGGTTATTTGTTAAGTTGATTAAGCATTATTCTCAAGAGTGTATAATTGTTATAAGCAGTCATGGCTTGAATGATTTAGAAGGATTTATACATGCGGCAATCTTTATTGAAAACGGATATGTTAAGGATACCAAATCAATTGAAACGATTACTAATACCTATAATGGGGGGCTGAGTGATTACTATGACAGACAGAAAACAATTGTTTAACCACGAGTTGAATAAAACAAAAAAAATTTTCTATACACTAGTATTATCAACTATCATACTTCAGCTTATATGCTTCGCTTTTTTTTCTGTGATTGGAAAATTCGAAGCAGATGGTGACGAGTTATTGCGCAATTTCCAGTCGATCCATAGTTTGTCTAGCACAGTTGCTATGAGTGGTATTGCAATAATTGCTTCAATTATTATTCGGCCAATTGTAGCAAAACCATATATGAAAAGTTCAATTACTCGAACATTTTTATATCCAATAAAAAGAAGTGAATTATTTCTCGCTAAAATATGTTCTTGTGGCTTAATGCTATTTTTCGCTTCACTTTTTGGCTTCTTATTTTGTTTGTTATGTCAGTTAGGAATTGGCATGATGATGGATGTGAATAGCATTCCTTTGAATCAAGAGATTATTAAATCTTTAATTGATATTGTATCAACATGTTTGCTCATATTATCAATAGTAGGTTTTTCACAACTGGTTGGAATAAAACAACAATCAGAAATAGCTATTATTGTCACTGCTACAATCGGAATCATTGTACTCGGGAATGTATCAGCTATAGGGCTAATAAACTATTCACTTATAACAGGAATAATTTCAATAGTAATATTAGGATGTACAGCTTTGAGTGTACGATTGATGGGTGATAGAATTGATCAAATGGAATTACGATAAAATTTTATAAATATTAAGGAATGATGGAGGTGAACATAGATGACAAGTGACTTTCTACTAAAGCCTATCTATTCTAGAAAATTGAAGAACAATGACTGGGTTATTTATGCCGTTGATTCATCACTACTTGTTGTGGATGAATCAACGGCGAAATCTTTGACACGAGATGATAAATTTTTAGAAAAATGTGATGAATCTTTTTTAAACTTACTAAGTGAATGTGGATATTTGAGAGATTCACTTGACCATCCACAACATATACCTTTTGAGGAAACTACCTTTTTATATAAAATACTGAGACACGCGATGCTTTTCACGGGAGTAATTTCGATAACTTTTATATTCATACTCATACCAATGGTTGGAATACCTAGAGGGAATAATTTGTTTTCTTCAGATTCTGGATTGTGGAATGAATTGATAGTCGTTGCTATGTTTTCGATGAGTACAACTTTGATACATGAAATAATGCATATGATATTTGCTAAAACCTTTACTTATTACAGAGGTGGGCTGCGGTTTTATATAAAGAGATCGACTGTTACAGTTTCTATGACCCATATTTGGGTGTGGTCAATTATTTCTAGAATAACTGCACTTTCTGCAGGTATGATTGCAGATTTGCTTTTATTAGCTAGCTTATCTTTCATCAGATTAAATAATGACAGTTGGATATTTGTAGCTGGATCAATCATCCTTTGGATAAGAATTCTGTGGCAATTAAGATTTCACAAGAAGTGTGATGGTCAATTATTAGCAATGACAATTTTAGATAATCCTATGATAACCGTAGATGTAAAAAATAAGCACCTCAGGAGAAATAAAGATGTTAAGATTTGGAAAAATTTGACGGTTATAGGTTATCTTGTCGACTTTTTTTTATTAGCATTTTGGATAATTCCTTTCGTATTAAGTGTCTTTAGCTTAATTTTAAGTTTGTGAAATTATTAAGGCTGTTTAAAAAATCACTGGAGCGATAATTAAATTATTATCAGTCATACAATTAGATAGTAACAATGATCGCTAAATACATAAGCCCAATGCTCAAATATAGAAAATGAACATTTCTTCATCTAACCTTCAAGCATTTTTGATTCTTTTTGATCGCGTACTTGGTATGCTAAAGGTACAAATAAGAAAGCTTATAGGAGGAAACAACGAATGAAGAAAAAAACGATTTTTATGGGGATTGCCTTTCTCGGATTATTGGCTGGATGTACCCAAAACACGACGCAAAGCAGCTCAGCACAAAGCACTGAAAGCAGTGCGTCAACGGCAATGTCTGCCACAGCTTCAACCGAGCAAAGCGCCAGCGGGGAGACGGCACATGCGACAGGGGAATTGCCTTCAGTGACTGTGGAAGAAGCTATACAAATCTTTCAAGATACGCATCCAGATGCCGTCGTCACTTCTTTGGAATTGGATACGACTTTCGGCAATTACTTCTATAAAATCGAAGGTGTAGACGATAACAACGAATATGAATTAACGATCGATGCAGAAACCAAAGCGGTTTCTGATGCGCGGACAGAAAAGCTAGATGCAGATGAGCAAAATGGCGTGAAAAAGGCAGAAGATCAACTAAACACGCAAGACTTACTGTCCTTGACTGAAATATCCGATATCGCTGTCCAAGAAGTGGGTGGCGGTGAAGCCACAGATTGGGATCTGGATAAAGAAATGAATGTGACGTATTGGGAAGTCAAAGTGCAAGAGGGAAATACCAAAACCAATGTCAAAATCAATGTCCAAACTGGCGAAGTCTTAGAAACGGAAATCGATGACTAAACGCTTTGAAGATAAAAAACAGCAGCTAGATTCTTTGATAAAAGAATCTAGCTGCTGTTTGTTTACGTATGTTGTTTGACTTCTTTCAACGGTTTGACGCGACCACCAATTTTAGCTGCAAATGCTTCGGACTGTTGCCGATCTTCAAAGACCCATAATTTGTCTGGAATTTTTTCACGTGTGCGACGACCATCTTTGCCTATGTACCCATGCAAAACTTTGATAACGTACATCGCCATCTTCCTTCCCTGAAATTACCTTTGATTATACGAAAGCAGTTTCAAAAAGCAAGTATAATGCCTCGGTCAGGCCTCTTTTGCCGTAGTTTCAGACAGGGCAGCATAGTCAGCAAAGCGTTGATGGATCTCAGGGAATTGCCGCTTTAACTGCACTAGCCGGTTGGTCTCTTTGGCTAAGAAGCAGTGTTGGGAAGTGCCGGTCGTCGCCAATTGTCCATCGCTGGTTTTATAGATTTCATAGCGGAAATCCAAACGGGTACCTGTGTACTTATCCACCAATACCTTGATCAAGACTTCATCTTCATAGCGAATCATTTGTTTATATTGCGCAGAAACGCCTAAAACTGGAACGATCAGACCCACTGCTTCGATCTTATGATACGGCAAATCTAAATAAGCCAAAAGCTCGACACGGGCTTCTTCAAACCAGCGGATATAGTTGCTGTGATGAATGATGGCCATTTGATCGGTTTCGTAGTAATGGGGTTTGCGGATATAGCCGGGATATAAAGACATGATCAGACTCCTTTTTTAGTTGTGGTTGTTACTCAGCATAACGCAAATTGAGAGAAAAGCAAAGCAAACTTGGCGCGCATTTTTTACTTAGTACATTGGAATGATCACCGCGTCCACTATTTTAAGAAAAGGCTGAAAACAAGCAATCAAAAGACTTGAAAAAATCTTGAAAAATCTTGACATTTCACCTTGTTTCTTGTAGTTTATAGATAATATCTATTATCGATGAAGGATCGAGTACTTTGATTTTACGCCTTAAAAGAGAGAACTGCCCTGGCTGAAAGCAGTGAAGGAGCAAACAAAGGAAAGACAATCTGGAGATGAACAGAAGCAAAGCTGTTCCGTGACCGAGCGTTAATCGTGATGAGGAGAAAGCAATTTCTCGAATTTAGGTGGTACCGCGTGTGATAACTCGCCCTTGTGAACAAACAAGGGCGGGTTTTTTTGTTGTCAAGCAGTAGGGACAAGAAAGCAATACATATAGAGCAGCCAGAAGGTATATGAAGAGCAAGACCCAAACAATAGGAGGATGAACGAGCATGAGTTACCAACGTCCAAAAGGGACCAATGATATTTTACCCGGTGAATCGGAGAAATGGCAGTTTCTGGAAGAAACGGCGCGTTTGGTCTTTCGTGACTATCAATTTAATGAAATCCGCACACCAATCTTTGAACACTTTGAAGTGATTGCCCGCAGTGTCGGGGATACGACAGATATCGTATCGAAAGAAATGTATGACTTCCACGACAAAGGAGAGCGCCATATTACCTTACGGCCAGAAGGGACGGCCCCAATCGCCCGTTCTTATGTGGAAAACAAACTGTTTGGTCCAGAATATACCAAACCATATAAAGTATTCTACATGGGACCAATGTTTCGCTATGAACGGCCGCAAAAAGGCCGCTTGCGCCAGTTTCATCAAATCGGTGTTGAAGTCTTTGGTTCTGCGAATCCCGCAACGGATGCTGAAACGATGGCGATGGCGATGGACTTTTATCGTCAACTTGGCTTGAATCAATTGCGCTTAGTCATCAATTCATTGGGAGACAAAGAAACCCGCCAAAATTATCGTCAAGCATTGATCGATTACTTGGTGCCGCATGAAGCAGAATTGAGTGAAGACTCAAAACGCCGCCTCCATGAAAATCCATTACGGGTTTTAGATAGCAAGGACAAGCGCGATCAAAAATTTGTCGCCGATGCCCCATCTATTTTGGATTATTTGACGCCAGAGGCAAAAGCCCACTTTGACACAGTGACGACCATGTTGGATGCTTTAGGGGTTGCTTATGAAGTGGATGCGACGATGGTGCGCGGGTTGGATTATTATACCCACACGATTTTTGAAATCATGAGTGATGCACCAAAGATGGGCGCACAAGCCACGATTTGTGCCGGTGGCCGCTACAATCATTTAGTAGAAGAACTAGGTGGACCAGCCACACCAGGTTTTGGTTTTGCTTTAGGGATGGAACGTTTATTGTTAACGCTAGAAGCAGAAGAAGTCGTGATCCCTGCATTGAATCAACTAGATGCGTATGTCGTTGGCTTAGGGCAAGAAACCAATATAGAAGCATTGAAAGTTGTTCAAGCCATTCGCAACTTTGGTTTTTCGGCTGATCGGGACTTTATGGATCGCAAGGCCAAAGCACAATTCAAATCGGCTGATAAACAAGGGGCACAATTGGTGCTGACATTAGGCGAAACTGAGTTGGCACAACAAGTCATCAACATCAAATCAATGGCTAGTCGAGTAGAAAAACAATTTCCGCTGGCAGCACTTTATGCGCATTTCGATGAGATTTATGATGAAATGACCACGACTATGATCGAACAAGGAGAAGAAAAATGAGTAAACGTACAGTATATTGCGGGCGCGTATCAGACGCCCAATTAAATCAAACGATCACACTGAAAGGCTGGGTCCAAAAGCGTCGGGATCTAGGGGGCGTCATCTTTATTGACTTACGCGATCGTGAAGGGATCGTTCAAATCGTCTTTAATCCAGAAGTATCAAAAGAAGCATGGGAAATTGCAGATAAATGCCGTAGTGAATACGTATTAGAAGTCACAGGTGAAGTGATCAACCGGGCACCAGAAGCAATCAATCCGAAAATGGTCACTGGTCAATATGAAGTGATGATCACAGACATCACGATTTTGAACACGGCCAAAACACCGACGTTCTTGATTGAAGACGACCAAACCGTCAGCGACGAAATTCGCATGAAGTACCGTTATTTAGATTTGCGTCGGCCGAAAATGACCCAAAATATCGTGATGCGGGCGAAGACGACACAGTCGATCCGCAATTTCTTAGACAATCACGACTTTTTGGATATCGAAACGCCTTATTTAGCAAAATCAACGCCAGAAGGTGCCCGGGACTATTTGGTGCCTTCAAGGGTCCATCCAGGCCATTTTTATGCATTGCCGCAATCACCACAAATTTTCAAACAATTATTGATGGGGGCAGGCTTTGATCGGTACTATCAAATCGTACGTTGCTTCCGTGACGAAGATTTGCGTGGCGACCGTCAACCAGAATTTACACAAGTCGATATCGAAACAACCTTCTTAACTGCGGAAGAAATCCAAACGTATACAGAAGAAATGCTGGCAAAAGTCATGCGAGAAGTCAAAGGGCTAGACGTGACATTGCCTTTCCCACGAATCACATATGATGAAGCAATGAGCCGTTACGGCAGTGACAAACCAGATACTCGTTTTGAGATGGAATTGATCGATTTGTCTGACGTTGTCAAAGCGGTGGACTTCAAAGTCTTCCAAATGGCGCTTGAAAAAGGCGGCGTTGTGAAAGTCTTGAATGCGAAGGGTGCTGCGGACAAATATTCTCGTAAAGATATGGACAACTTAGGTCATTATGCAGGCCAGTTTGGGGCGAAAGGTTTGGCTTGGGTCAAAGTGGAAGCTGATGGGCTGAAAGGGCCAATCGCAAAATTCTTGACTGAAGTTACTGACGAGATCATTGCCGCTGCCAATGCTGAAGTTGGGGACATTTTGATGTTCGGTGCTGATTCTTTTGCCGTGGTATCGGCGACTCTTGGCGCGATCCGTAATAAACTAGGCAAAGAACTTGGTTTGATCGATGAAAGCAAATTTAATTTCTTATGGGTCACTGATTGGCCGCAATTTGAGTATGATGATGAAGCGGGTCGTTTTGTTTCAGCCCATCACCCATTCACGTTGCCAAAAGAAAGTGATATCCCATTATTGGCGACTGATCCTGCAAAAGTATATGCTGAGGCGTATGATATTGTCTTGAATGGCTACGAATTAGGCGGCGGTTCTTTGCGGATCCATGATCGGGCTGTGCAAGAGCAAATGTTTGAAACATTAGGTTTCTCCCGACGTGAAATGCAAGCACAATTTGGTTTCTTGTTAGATGCATTAGATTATGGCTTCCCACCACATGGCGGTATCGCTTTAGGTTTGGATCGCTTGGCGATGTTGTTGGCAGGAGAAGACAACATCCGCGAAGTCATCGCCTTTCCAAAAAATGGGAAAGCTGCAGACCCAATGTCACAAGCGCCAAGTACCGTATCACCAATGCAATTGTTTGACTTGAGTATCGATGTCACAACAGTTGAAGAAGACGAATAGACAAAAATGATTTGAAGAAATGAGTAATGAATCAGAAACTGATGAAGGAATGAATATATTTCATGAGAATTTGTCGATTTCTTTCATTGTTCATTTCTTTTTTTGTTTGCTGACGTATAATAAGACCAAAATCACAAAAGCGAGGCTGCAAAATGCAATGAATCCCCTATTTAAATGGCTCCCACACCCAGACTATGCGAGTAAATTATCCTTTTCTGTCGTCTATGCATTATTGGCATCAATTGCCGTCAATTTCTTTTATCAACCAGGTCATATCTATTCCAGCGGTATTACAGGGGTTGCCCAAATCATTACCACACTATCGAAAGATTGGCTTGGGGTCTATCTGCCTGTATCCCTGACATTACTGTTGCTGAATATCCCGCTGTTTTTTATTGGCTGGTTCAAAATTGGGCATAAGTTTACGATCTTTACTGGTATCACTATTTTATTGACATCATTGTTCGTCCAAGTACTACCGGAAGAAACGGTAACGACTGATCCAATGATCTGTGCCATTTTCGGTGGCGCCATCAGCGGTGTTGGGATCGGCTATGCATTAAAAAACGGCTTGTCTTCTGGCGGTTTGGATTTTATCAGTATTGCGATCCGCAAACGGACGGGCCGAACGATTGGCTCGATCTCGATCGGGTTTAATATCGTGATTTTGTTTGCCGCGGGTATTTTGTTCGGATGGCAATACGCATTGTATAGTGCAATTGCGATTTTTGTCAGCGGCAAAGTGACGGATGCTGTTTTTACCAAACAAAAGAAGATGCAAGTCACGATCATCACTAGAAACCCCGAAGAAGTGATCCAAACGATTCAAAGACATATGCGTCGCGGGATCACCATCATCAATGAAGCAGAGGGTGCTTACAAACATGATAAACAAACCGTCTTGTTGACTGTCGTGACACGGTTTGAATTGCCAATGTTGCGCAGTGCCATGAAAGAGTCTGATCCGAAAGCCTTTGTCAGTATTGCGGACAATGTGCAAATCTTGGGTCGTTTTTATGAAGAAGAATTATAAGATAAAGCATGAGAAAAGTATTTCGTTGATGAAATACTTTTTTTATACAAAAATTAATTTTTTTAGAAATATAACAAAAGGTGCTAGCTTAAAGGGGGTCATTTCTGGTAAATTATGAGAGAATGACATAAGCAGGTTTTTTTGTCATTTATTTACGAGAAAAGCAAATGGATCAATTTGAGAAAAGTGGTTGGATAATGAGCAAACGTTTAAGCACAAGCCGTTACATCACAGGTTTCGATGGTATTCGAACATTAGCAGTGATCGGCGTTATTTTATATCATTTATTGCCTACCCAAATGCGGGGCGGGTATTTAGGCGTACCAGTATTTTTTGTTGTATCGGGTTATTTGATCACGGACTTGCTGCGGCAAGAATGGGATCAAAATGGGAAAATAAAGGTGATTGATTTCTATGTTAGGCGGATGAAACGTCTCTATCCCGGCATGGTCGTGATGCTGGGGCTGGCAGCTGCCTATATCACCTTATTCCAGCGTAATTTGTTGAACAATCTACGAGGTGTCGTGGTCAGCTCCTTGCTATATTACAATAATTGGTGGCAAATCAACCATGGCTTATCTTACTTTGACCGATTCGGTAATGAGTCCCCTTTTACACATTTATGGTCTTTGGCAGTAGAAGGACAGAATTACTTGATTTGGCCGTTGGTGTTCATTCTGTTGATGAAGATCGGTAAGAAGCGAAGCAGGGTGTTCAATGTTGTAGCAGGCATCACCGTTTTTTCAGGTATTCTGTTCGCAGTGTTGTATACGCCGGGGGCGGATCCAACGAGGGTCTATTATGGAACAGATACCCGTTTGTTCTCTATTTGGATGGGGAGTGCGCTGGCTTTTATCTGGCCAACGACTCACTTGAAAAAAGAAATTCCTATCAAGGCCAAACGAATATTGAATCTGTCAGGGATCGTTTCGCTGCTGGGGTTGGTGTTCGCCTTCTTCTTGTTGGATGATCATTTGACCTTCGTCTATTATGGCGGGATGTTTTTGATCAGTATACTGGCCACGGTACTCGTCGCCGTGACTGCCCATCCTGGGGCTAGTCTGAATCGGCTGTTGACCAATCCGTTGTTTAGTTATATTGGCAAGCGCAGTTATGGGATCTATTTGTATCAATTCCCAGTGATGATCTTTTATGAAGCCAAAGTAGGCAATATTGGGGAGAATGTTCTACTGCACACGTTGGTTGAACTGTTCTTGATTTTACTTTTTAGTGAGCTGTCGTATCGTTTTATCGAGAACCCACTACGAAAATTCAAATACAAGCATACAGTAAGCACCGTACGTGGGTGGTTTACAAAGCCTATCTTCAGTTGGAAAAAGCCATGGGTGATTCCGGGGACATTGATCACCATGATTGCGTTAGTTGGGATCATCTCAGCGCCAACGAACTATGTGGATGCGCAACAGCAGCAATTGAAAGATACGATTGCTGCCAATAAGAAAGCGGCAGAAGAAACCCAAAAAAATGCCAACGGAGATAGTGCGCAAAGCAGTACGGACAGCAGTGATGCTGCCGATACTACTGAAGCTGAACAAGATATCATGACCAAATACGCGTTGACAGAAGCGCAACTCGAAAAGGCTGAATCACTGGAAATCACCGCTTTTGGCGACTCCGTGATGCTGGATGCTACAGCCGATCTTCAAGAATTATTTCCCCAAGCAGTTGTTGATGGCGATGTCGGCAGGCAGTTGTATGCTAGCCCTGATCTGATCAAATCATTGAAAGATCAAGGTTTATTGCGAGATACGGTCTTGGTTGGCTTAGGGACAAACGGCTCATTTACGGAAGCGCAATTCGATAGTTTTATGAGTGAGATCGGGGATCGCAATGTGTATTGGGTCAATGTACGTGTACCGACGCAACGTTGGCAGAATGAAGTCAATCGCATGCTGGAAAAAATGGCGGATAAATATGACAATATGACGTTGATCGATTGGTATGACTTGAGCAACAGCCAAGAATCTTGGTTTTATGAAGACCGGGTCCATCCGAATCCAGATGGCATGGTTGAATACGTGAAGTTAGTTGCCCAAACGATTTTAGCGGAGGATTAAACAAACGAAACACCCAAGCAACAGATGTTAGCTGCGACAGTTGGTCAGCAGCTTGCATCGTGTGTGCTTGGGTGTTTTTTTGTAAAATGCGCTGTAGTCGATCTTTGGTTATGGTTCGATCACCGTAAGCAAGGTTTTAAAAAGAATGGCACTGGAAGCTGCCCCCGGGTCGATATGACCAATTGCCCGTTCGCCTAGATACGAAGCCCGGCCTTTTTTGGCTACAAGTTCGCTAGTATGGGCTTCAGCTGTGTCGATATCTGACTCGGAAAGACCGCCTTTTTGCAAAGCCTCCGCGACAGGTTGCCAGACATCAACCATCGTTTTGTCTTCGAATTCGGCTTTGCCTCGTTGTTTGATGCCGGCGAGTCCTTCGGCAATGATGTCCCCTAATGCTTCATACGAAGTGATCTCATCTAATTCTTTGGTGGCTTTGGTCATGTTCATAAAGGCGGAACCGTACAAAGGACCAGAAGCACCGCCAACTTTTGAGATCAAAGCCATCGAAAGTACTTTGAAGGTATCACTGATTGTTTGTGGTGATTGTTTTTGAAAAGCCTCTTGATAAGCCGCGACGCCGCGGGCCATATTGTTGCCATGATCGCCATCACCGATAGGGGTATCCAAATCACTTAAATAGGCTTTGTTGTCTTCAATGGCAGTTGTAAATGTATTTAACCAAGTTTGGATCGATTCAGTTGTCAGATTCATTTGGTGGTTCACTCCTTTACCATGCAATAGTTGTCACAGGGGCGGTCAGTGCCTCTGTGTAGTCTGTATCTGTACAGTCGATCAAGGTCAAGGATAAGCCTTGCATATCGATCGAGGTCATATAATTGCCAACTTTGTGGAAGCAAACGGTGACGGCTTTTTCGGCCAATAGTTGTTCAACGTCATTGGCAAAGACGAAGAGTTCCATCAAAGGTGTACCACCCATACCGTTGATCAAGACGCCAATTTTTTTGGGTGTTTGTTCATAATCGGCCAATAGTTTTTCAACCAACTCTTTGGCCAAATCCTTTGAGGGCTGTAATTTTTCTCGCCGATAGCCTGGCTCTCCGTGGATGCCGACACCATATTCGATTTCGTCGTCAGCCAACGCAAAACCGGGTTTGCCGACTTCTGGGACTGTGGCAGCTTTCAAGGCAACACCAATCGTTTTGATTTTTGCAACGATCGTATCGCCGAGGGTTTTTAGTTCTGCTAAAGAGGTGCCGTTGCGGGCAGCATTCCCAAGGATCTTGTGCACAAGGACTGTCCCTGCAACACCACGTTTGCCAGCGGTATAGGTACTGTTTTCAACGGCGATGTCATCATCGACGACAACGATCTCTGTTTGGATATCTTCCATATCAGCCATATCCTTAGCCATTTCAAAATTCAAAATATCACCTGTATAATTTTTGACGATCAACAAGACACCCTGTCCTTGATCGGCGGCCTGGATACCATGCAAAATCTGATCAGGTGTAGGGGAAGTGAAGACATCTCCTAAAACGGCAGCACTTAGCATACCGTCGCCAACAAAGCCAGCATGCGCCGGTTCGTGGCCACTGCCGCCACCAGATACCAAACCAACTTGCGGCTGCTGATCATTTTTTGCAAGCACCCGTGTATCTTCAACTTGATGGATCAAATGCGGATAACTACCTGCCAATCCTGCCAACATTTCTTCGACGATCTTGCTTGGATCATTGATAATTTTTTTCATGCTGTGGGCCATCCTTTCTCTGCTGCTTTTTTTGCTTCTGCTGTGATTTGCGATAAATCATCACTAAAACCGGCGGTTATGGCTGCCGCGAAGGCGCCTTCTACCAATGGTGCATCGATCAAATGATATCTCTTCTGCTGTTCAGGTGCCAACATATCGTAGGCAAGTTCCGCATTCAGCACGGCACTGCCTAAATCGGCAAAGACGAGGATCAGCGCCGTTTGATCAGATTCATTGACAGCGTCTATGATTTTTGTGGCATCAGAACCTAATGCGCCATCCGCGGTACCGCCAAGCGCATAAAGAGTTACCGTCTGCGTATCTGCCATATCTTCAATCATTTGTTTTAAGCCTTCAGTAAGTTGTTGACTGTGAGAAACGAGTAAAATACTTTTTTTCATGCATGATCACCAACGCTTTCTGAGCAAATTTGCAGCACAGTTCAGTCATTTTGTCCGCATTAAAAAATAAAAGGCACACAATGATTGTAACCGCCTACAAGATTAGTATAACAAATTTTCAAAATCTTGCATGGATTTCATTTGGTCAGTGGGGGATGGGTCTATCCATGAAAAAAACGTCCCCGTAAATATACGGAAACGTCTAAGTATGTCATTCGTGTTGTGCTTTTGCTAGGCGCATGGCTGTCCACTTTTTGGCCAATAAAGACAAGCCGGTGAACAAAATGATATTGATGACCATCAATCCTATGAAATAAGGCAATGTCACGGCTGTTAAGAAACTGATTTCCAATAAGTGATGGAAGAGCATCGCAGCCACATAGATGCCTATCGTGGTGGAGATTGCTAAGAAAAGACGTAGCGGATTTAACGGCAGACAGGCACGAATCACTGCCAAACAACTGATCCCAATCAACAAATAATACAATAATGTTGTGGTATCGCCTGTGTGCCACCCGTAATCGGTTTGCAAGAAGCGCACAGCGAAGTAATTCACGAGCACGAGCAAGGCATTAGGTAAAGCATGCAACAAGGCAGTAGACAAGTAGTTTCCATGAATGCGTTGCTTATTTTCTTCGAAAGATAAGAAGAAAGAAGGATAGCCTTCGATCGCTAAATCAATCAAAGTGATTTGGATCGGCAAGAATGGAAAGGCACTGGAAGTCAAAATACAAATCAGTGACAAGAGAAAACTGTAGATCGTTTTGATAAAAAAGATCCCTGAGGCTTTGGTCACATTATTGACCACCCGGCGGCCTTCAAACAAGACATCTGGCAATGTGGTGAAATCGGAGTCCAATAAGACAAAATTGGCGATTTGTCTCGCGGCGCTATCTCCAGCAGCCATGGCAATGCTGACATCGGCTTCCCGCAAGGCCAACACATCATTGACGCCATCACCAGTCATGGCTACAGTTCGGTTGGCGGCTTTTAATTCTTCCACCAGTAGTTTCTTTTGTTCAGGCGTGACACGGCCGAAAACTGTATAGCGCAAGGCTGCGGCGCGAATGTCTTCTTCTGTAGATAAAGTGGATAGATCAATGGCTTTTTCGGCATAAGGGACACCGGCACGTTGGGCAATCGCCGCGACAGCGATTGGATTATCCCCAGAGATCACTTTCAAATCAATGCCTTCATCGGAGAGATAAGCCAAGGTTTCTTGGGCGTTTTGGCGGATAATGTCTGATAAGACAATGACCGCTATCGCTTGTGCGTCAGTAGGATCAAACCCTTCTTCGGTGTGTTGTGCTGTTGATGAATGGGCCAAAATCAGTACCCGCAAACCGGCCATTTGTGCTGCCTTGACTTCAGGTAATTCCCCGCAATCAGCAACTTTTTCTGGCGCCCCCAAATAGAGCGTACCTAGTGAATCGAAAGAAACAGCGCCCCATTTGCGTTCGGAAGAAAAGGGGAGCATGGTTACAGGGGTTTGTGCTGCGCTGACAGGCAAAGCTTCTCGCAAGGCTTGCATGGTCAAGTTATTATCGGTACTTGCGGCTAAATAATGACCAAGGAACACATGAGGATCGACTGTATCCTGCAATGGCAGCACGTCTTCTAAGCGCATTTTGCCTTCTGTCAGCGTACCGGTTTTGTCTAGACAAAGGGTATCGACATGGGCCAATGTTTCAATCGCATGCATTTCTTGGACAAGGATCCTTTTTTTGGCCAGTTTGATCACACCTGTGGTCAAAGCGATGCTGATCAGCAGGACAAGGCCTTTAGGTAACATGCCCAATAAAGCTGCGGCAGAAACGATCACCGAAGATTTGATGCCTGTATCTCGCAAGAAATAAGCTTGCAAAAATAAGATGACGCCAAGAGGAACGATCACATAGCTGGTGAATTGTGACACCCGACGAATCGATGAAACCAATTCAGAACGTATAGGTTTGTGGACTTTGGCTTCATTGCTTAGTTTCGCTGCGTAATTATCGGCACCCACATGAAGAACTTCAGCCGTGACTTCGCCACTCACAATAAAGCTGCCAGATAATAAACGGTCCCCTGCTTGTTTGACAACAAGATCGGCTTCACCTGTCAGCATGGCTTCATTGACTTCCACGCGTCCAGATTGAATCGTTAAGTCAGCAGGGATCTGATCCCCTGCGCCAAGTACCACCCAGTCGCCAAGTACCAATTCCTTCGAGGTGTGGCTGCTGATTTGACCATCCCGCCACACCCGCAAAGTTTGAGGTGCAATGAGCGAGAGCTTTTTGACCAGATTCCGCGCATGAATTTCTTGACTGATCCCGATGGTGATATTGACCAAGATGATGACTAGATAGAACATATTTGAGTAGGCACCGACTGCAAATAAGAAGATACCGATCAGTATATTCAAAAAATTGAATAAGGTGAATATATTGTCTTGAATAATGGCTGTAGTTGTTTTACTGGCGGTAGTTTCATAGTCATTATGCAAGCCAGCTGTTGTTTTTTTGGCTGCATCTGCAGAAGTCAGCCCAATCATTGTTTGATCCATAATCTTCTCCATTTCACTTTTTCTTTTATTAGTCTAGCATGACAGACCTTTGAAGTAACCAATGATAACGGTAACAAATCAAAGCTAATTGAAAACTTAAAATTTTGTACGCATTTTTCGATGTATACAAACCAAAAAGAGCTAGATATCGACATTCTGCATTTCCTTTCGTATAATGGGAGAATAAAAAAATATGCTTTGAACGGTCAGTTATCAAAAGAGGAGCAACTATGTCTTTAAAAGAAAAAATTATCGCTGAAAGCAAGCGGTTAGGCATCGATAAAATTGGGTTTGCATCTGCAGAACCTTTCACTTATTTAGAAGAATCACTGCGAGAACAAAAGGCCAAAGGGCATACCTCGGGTTTTGAACATCCAGTGATCGAGGAGCGTATCTATCCTGAGCGGACTTTCGAGAATCCGCAAACAATCATCGCCATTGCACTAGCTTATCCAACAAAAATCAAAGAAAAAGTACCTAGAGATGAAAAAAGAGGCATGTTTGCCCGTGCTTCTTGGGGAATCGATTATCATGATGTGCTGCGTGACCGTTTAGATAAGTTGATTGCCTTTATCCAAGCGCAAGCAGCATCTATGGAAGCAGCGGAAGACTGGCGATTTGCACCGCAAGTGGATACCGGAGAATTGGTGGACGTTGCTGCAGCACAACGAGCCGGACTAGGTTTCATAGGACGTAATGGGTTATTGATCACGGAGGAGTTTGGTTCTTTTGTTTATTTAGGAGAAATCGTCACTAATATCACCTTGGCCCCAGACGAAGAAGTGCCTTTTGGTTGTGGAGAATGTACCCGCTGTATCACAGCTTGTCCCACCAAAGCACTGCTGGGAGACGGCCGGATGAATGCGCAACGCTGTCTCTCTTATCAAACACAAACCAAAGGGATGATGCCTGAGGAATATCGGAAGAAGATGCACAATGTGATCTACGGTTGTGATATTTGCCAACTGGTTTGTCCGTATAATCGAGGCAAAGATTTTCATTTTCATGCTGAGATGGAACCGGAAGTAGAAACTGTCTATCCTAAATTGAAACCGATGCTTTCGCTGTCCAACAAAGACTTTAAAGCACAATTTGGCCATTTATCTGGTTCATGGCGCGGCAAGAAGCCCCTACAGCGCAATGCCATCATTGCCTTAGCCAATGTCGGAGATCGTAGTGCTTTGCCAGACATTTGGCGGTGCGCCACTGAAGATGTACGGCCCGTCATTCGGGGGACCGCTTATTGGGCGATAGGTCAATTAGGGGTGAAAGAGCCGGCCCTTTGGCTGGCCCGCTTGCAAGAGTGCCAATCCCTTGATCCAGAAGAAGAAGCCCAACAAGAACTAGGCCCGGCTATCGCCCGTTTGCAAGCTGTGCTAGACAAACAAGCACCATAAGCAATTTCCGCAAACAAACAAAAAGAAGCGACCTGTGACAGGTTCGCTTCTTCTTTGTTAGTCTAGAACATCATCGCTTTCAACGATTTCTTCTGCTTCAAGTTCAAAATCAGGCGCTGGATGGACTCTTTCTGGCAGTTCCATTTCCAATTCGCCTTCGCCGCTATACTGATTGTCCGTGTCGGCGACGTCGATCAAAATGTCTTCAGGCAATTCTTGATCCAAGCGATACCCCTCTGCATGACGGGTATCTAATAAGGCCAACAGATGCTGCCATTCATCTTTAGAAATGACCACCACGTCGATACCTTCTGTATTTTGGATCTCAACGACAGAAGACAAATCAGTCCCGACAGTTTTGATGATATTTTCTAATGACCATTTGGTATTTTCTAAATCGATTTTTTGTGTCATAATATGTGCTCCTTTTTTGACTAGATTGGTTGCTCCTTTAATTGTAACGGGAAATGGGTCAAAATCAAAATAGGACGATTGGTCCTGTAAAAAAAATGCGTAAGAACATTTGCAGACTTGAAACAACCGCGGTAAGATGGAGAGAATAAGATAAAGGAGGAACAAAATGAAAGAAAAACAAACGTTTCATGTGAATGGGTATTTGGCATTGGTCGTCTTGATTGGGTTATTGATCGGCGGCGCCTATATGTTCTATGATGGGGCTGTCAATGATCGCGCACTTGAGATCGTCATCGGTGTGGTTTTGTGGATCATTTCTTTTTTATTTCTCAGTTCATTGACGATCGTGCAGCCGAACCAAGCCAAAGCGATACTGTTTTTTGGTCAATATTTAGGCACGATCAAATCCAATGGCTTATTCGTGACCACGCCATTAACGCAAAAAGTCAATGTATCATTGAAAGTCCGCAACTTTAACAGCTCTTTACTAAAGGTCAATGACTCGGATGGCAATCCAATCGAGATATCGGCGGTGGTCGTGTTCAAAGTCGTTGATACCGCAAAAGCACTGTTCGACGTTGACTACTACCAAAACTTTATTGAGATTCAAAGTGAAACGGCAGTTCGCCATATTGCCAGTCAATATCCATATGACACATTCAATGATGACGACATCACTTTACGTGGGAATACCAATGAAGTGTCAGCCGAATTAGCCAATGAGTTGCAAGAACGGTTAGCTGTTGCTGGTGTTGAAGTGATCGAAACGCGCTTGAATCATTTGGCTTACGCGACAGAAATTGCCAGTGCGATGCTGCAACGACAACAAGCCAAAGCAATTCTTTCCGCCCGCCAAATCATTGTTGAAGGGGCCGTTTCAATGACACAAATGGCTTTAGAACAGATCGAAGATGGCCAAGACATCAATTTTACAGATGACCGTAAAGTGCAACTGATCAATAATTTACTGGTATCGATCATTACCGATAAAGGCACACAACCAGTGATCAATACCGGAGATGTCAAAGAAAAAGGAGTCTAACAGATGAAAAAACTCTATATCAAGCAAAAGGTATTTAGTATTGGTGAAAAATTTACTGTGATGGATGAACAACAAAATCCCCGTTACTATGTGGAAGGCAGTTTTATGCAAATTCCTAAGCGTTTTAAGATTTTAGATGAACAACGCCAACCAGTGGCAGAGATCACCAAGAAAGTCTTTAGTTTGCTGCCAAAGTTTTTTGTTGAAGTCCATGGCAAAGAAGCCATTGTCTTATCTAAACAATTGACTTTTTTCAGAGCAAAATACGACATTGATGCAGAAGGGATCAGTGTTGATGGCAACTGGTGGGATATGGACTTTGTTGTCAACCGCCATGGCAAACGAGTCGCTGAGATCCACAAAAAATGGATCTCATGGGGAGATACTTACGAAGTTGTGATTTATGAAGAAGATATGGACGATTTGATCATTTCTTTGGTTGTCGCCATTGATCGTGTCAAAGCAGATGACAATGCAGCAAGTTCAGCGAGTTCTTAACAGAGAAAGATCTGCAGGATGCAGGTCTTTTTTTTGTCCGTGAGGGAAAAATAGACAAGTGAAAGTGAAATCGGTTAGAATCTTATGGTCAAAGGGTTTATTCATGGGATAAGTTTTGTCGATCGCCTAGTATTTCCAATAAAAGTTAGTTAAAATGAAGTATCAACCAAAGAAAGAAGTGGAGTACATGTTATACGGTTCGATCGAAGCCGGCGGCACGAAATTTGTTTGCGGCATTGGCGATGAAGAAATGACGATCAAAGAACGGGTTAGTTTCCCTACCACAACACCTGATGAAACGATGGCGTTGGTGATTGACTTTTTTAAGCAATATCAAGACCAGTTGGCTGGCATCGGGATTGGTTCTTTTGGACCAATCGATATCCATCATGAGTCACCAACTTATGGCTATATTACGTCAACGCCAAAGTTGGCATGGCAGAATTTCGACTTTATCGGCACGATGAAAAAAGTATTTCCTATACCGATTTCATGGACAACAGATGTCAATGCGGCAGCTTACGGGGAATATGTTTTTGGCAATGGCAAAGGCCGTCGCAGTGTTGTCTATTATACGATAGGTACCGGCGTGGGCGGTGGTGCGTTGCAAGATGGCCGTTTTGTTGAAGGGTTCAGCCATCCTGAGATGGGTCATGCATTGGTCGTGCCCCATCCTGATGATGATTTCAAAGGCAGTTGTCCGTTCCATGGCAATTGTTTAGAAGGCATGGCTGCAGGACCAGCGATTGAAAAACGATTAGGCAAAAAAGGCCAAGATGTGTCAGAGGATGATCCATACTGGGCCATTGAAGCCAGCTATATTGCCCAATGTGCCTATAATACAACATTGATGCTCTCACCAGATGTGATCATATTTGGCGGTGGGGTCATGAAACAGCGGCATATGCTGGAAAACGTCCGTCAAGCATTTCAAAAACTGATCAATGGCTATGTAGAAACGCCGACTTTAGATAAATACATCGTTACGCCAGCACTAGAAGACAATGCGGGAACATTAGGCTGTCTGGCATTGGCAAGAGAAGCAGTTTTACACGCATAGGAAAGCGAAGACCATGCCGTAGCTGGCATGGTCTTTTTCATGATAGGCTGACTAGGGGCGTACAAAGGGAACTTGCTTTGCAGAAAGCTGGACATTTCGTATACTTAGAAAGAGGTGGAGAAAATGAAAGTAGCAGTACGCAAAAGAAAAATCGGCAATATTCCTGTGTTAGAGGTGGTACCGGAGGCGTTGATCTATGAACCGTTACCATTGATCATTTATTATCACGGTTGGCAAACCAGCAAAGAGTTGGTTTTGACCCAAGGGAGAAAGTTAGCACGTGCCAACTTTCGAGTGATTTTACCAGACGCCGCCAACCATGGCGAAAGAAAAACTGCTTTATCGGAAATTCCGTCCCTAACGTTTTGGCAAAGTATTCAAACGAACTTGTTCGAGTTTGCATACTTAGTAGATTTCTTTGAAAATTTAGGTTTAGTCAATGGACAAATTGCAGTCGGCGGCGTTTCGATGGGGGGCATGACCACTTGCGGTCTTTTGTGCCAACATCCTGAAATCACTGCGGCTGCCTGTATCATGGGTTCTCCTTCCATGATCAGCTATCGGGCGCGCATCCAAACCCATGCCGGCGCAGCTGGCTTTTTTGTGCCAGACGATTATGCGAAGCTATTGGGTTGGATGGACGACTATGATCTGCAATCGCAACCAGAAAAATTAGGTCAGCGACCGTTGCTGTTTTGGCATGGGACCCAAGATGAAAAGATCCCCTATCAAGATGTAGCAGCTTTCGTAGAGGCCAATCCTGAGGCCAACCTACAGTTTATCTCCCGAGAAGAACGGCATTTGGTTCGCGGTGAAACAATGGATCAAGTCACAGCATTTTTCGTCACATCGCTGCAGTGAGCAATGTCGCAGCAACTGGCGAAATTGTGTGAAAAGGTACAAGCATAAAACTCGTTTTTTGTCACGAGATAACCTATACTGTAGTGTGCAAAAAAAGGAGGAATTATTGTGAGTTACCGTGTCTTATTGTTTTACAAATATACAACTATCGAAGATCCAGAAAGCTTCGCAAAGGAGCATTTAGCATTTTGTAAAGAAAACGACATCAAAGGTCGTATTTTAGTCGCAAAAGAAGGTATCAACGGCACGCTTTCAGGAACGATCGAAGCGACAGATAGATACCGGGAAATGATGGAAGCTGATCCTCGTTTCCAAGGTATTTATTATAAAGTCGATGAAGTGGCAGACCATGCTTTCAAGAAAATCTTCGTCCGTCCAAGAAAAGAATTGGTTTCATTGAATCTTGAAGATGATATCGATCCATTAGAAATGACTGGGAAATATTTAGACCCGAAAGCGTTCAAAGAAGCATTGTTGGATGAAGATACAGTTGTGATCGATGCCCGAAATGATTATGAGTATGATTTGGGTCATTTTCGTGGTGCGGTTCGCCCAGACATTCGCAGTTTCCGGGAATTGCCGCAATGGATCATCGACAACAAGGAACAGTTTATGGACAAAAAAGTGGTCACATACTGTACCGGCGGTATTCGCTGTGAAAAATTCTCAGGTTGGCTGATGCGGGAAGGCTTTGAAGATGTTGCCCAATTGCATGGCGGCATTTTTGCCTATGGCAATGATCCAGAAGTACAAGGAGAATTGTGGGATGGCAAAATGTATGTCTTTGATGAACGCATCAGTGTGGAAATCAATCACGTAGACAAACAAGTAATTGGCCGTGATTGGTTTGATGGGACACCGTGTGAACGTTACGTGAACTGTGCCAATCCTGAATGTAACCGTCAATTCTTGACGTCAGAAGAAAATCAAGCTGCGCATTTAGGTGCCTGCAGCTACGATTGTGCCACCCACGAACACAACCGCTATGTTGAAAAACATGGCATTTCCGAAGCCGAAAAGGAACGTCTATTGGCGAATTTTGCGGTAGAAGCCATGCAGGCATAAGTAGTTTGGTGTGAAAAGATAGGGAGTGAAATACTTGTTAGTTGGACGGTCATGACCGTGCCGGTTAGCAAGTATTTTTTTGTGGCTGCAAGCGGTCAATCTTTTAGAGGAGGAAAAGCGTACTGTAAAGGAGTAGTGTACGTCCTTTAATTATCAGAAAAATCAAACTATTCCAATTCGCTTTTTCTTAAATTTTCTTGCTTGAAACGCAAGCCTCTCGCATATTTGGACAATTTAGAGTAAACTATACCTAATTGTCAGATAGGAAAGAGGAAGATAGATGAAAATTGTTATTGCTGGTGCTGGTGCGATGGGGAGTCGCTTTGCGATTATGTTGAAAAGAGGCGGCAACGATGTGACATTGATCGATGGTTGGCCGGCGCATATCGAAGCGATTCGGGAACATGGGTTGAGAGCCAATTTGAATGGAGAAGAAATCGCCGTTCCATTTCCAATCTATGCACAACAGGAAATCCCTTCAGACACACAAGCAGATTTGATTTTGGTATTTACTAAGGCGATGCAATTGGATCAAATGATGCAAACGATCCAGCCAATGATCGGTGAAGAAACCAAGATGCTTTGCCTGCTAAATGGCATTGGCCATGAAGATACGATTGAAAAATATGTAGCTGCGGACAAAATTTTTCTAGGCAACACCATTTGGACGGCTGATTTGATCGGCCCTGGTCAAGTGCGCTTGTTCGGAGAAGGTTCAGTGGAATTACAGAACTTGAAACCAGGGTATGAAACTGAAGCGAAGGAAGTCGCGGCTGTCTTGGCAGCGGCAGGTCTACATGCTGCATATTCAGAAAATATCCGTTATTCGATTTATCGCAAGGCCTGCGTCAATGGGACATTGAATGGCTTATGCTCGATTTTAGATGTCAATATTGCCCAGTTTGGCAGTACCTCAACAGCTCGGAAAATGGTTGAAACGATCGTTGCAGAATTCGCTGCTGTTGCGCGACATGAAGCGGTCGAGTTAGATATTCCAGAAGTGGTTCGGCATATTGAAGAAACGTATGATCCAGCAGGGATCGGCATGCATTATCCATCCATGTATCAGGACTTGATCAATAATCACCGAAAAACCGAAATCGATTATATCAATGGCGCCATCTCACGCAAAGGGGAAAAATACGATGTACCGACGCCTTACTGTGACTTTTTGACGCAATTGATCCACGCGAAAGAAGAAGTGTTGGAAGCGAAGTAACAGCGTTCGAAAAGAAAAACGGGTCTGCAGAATTGCTGCAGACCCGTTTTGTTGTGAATAGCCATTATGCTTCCGGTAAATCCGTCATCATCCGTTCTGTCCCTTGAAACACCGCCAATTCTGTCACGTCAAAAGAGCGTAGCAGTTTGCTCATCGCAGCAAAATCCAGACGATAATCACTGGCTACATGGGCGTCAGAACCGAGGGTGAAGAGCTTGCCCCCTACGCTTTGATATAAAGGAATCGCATACTCGTACAAATGGGCGTTCTTGTAGGGGCCAAAACTTTTGGCATTGATCTCCATCGCCAATTCTCGCGCCACGATTTTCTTGAAGATCGTTGTCAATTCAGTTTCAAAATGCTGCGCCAATTCTTCTTGACTGAAATCAAAACGGCGCAATCCATAATCGAAATGAGTCATGATATGGCCTTCAGGAAATGAGTCGAGGACGGTTGACATTTGTTCAAAATAGATTTTTGCCACGTCGAATTTGTCTTTTTTCAAGACAGCATCATCCATATAATCAAAGGTTCCGTTTTGATGGATACTGATCAGTTTCAAATCATAGGGATGGTCATGGAGATAGTCGAGAATCTGTTGTTCTTGGCCAGGAACCACGCCAATCTCAATCCCTTTCAGCAAGTGTGTGCTGGTGGTATCTTGCAATTGCTGATGCTTTTCGACTAGACGCTGATAATCAGGAATATCATCGTGGAAATTCGAATAGGGATTTTTTAGATCAAAGTGATCTGTCGCTACAAAAAATTCAGGTTGGTACGCCAAATAATGTTCAAATTGTTCATTGGAATCGAAGGATAAAAAGGTGTGCAAATGTTGGTCATAGTAGTTCATAAAAAGCCTCCTTTTTCTGAATACGATACCACAAAAAGCCAGTAGAAACCATGCTCTTGCAGAAAAGGTTTTCTCTTCTATTCATTTTCTATTATAATAGACTACGAATAGCTGAGAAGGAGCCGTCAGTCGATGAGTATGTATCTAGAAATTCCGGAATTTGAAAGTGAATTTCGTTTTCGCACATTTTTAAATGATGGATTAACGATCGTTTACCCCCACGTACATAAAGAAATCGAGATTATTTATGCCAAGCGCGGCACAGTCAATATTGGTGTTGATGATACGATCGTTGAACTGAGGGAAGGGGATTTGTATCTTTTTGCCAGCGGTCAGCCGCATTATTTTCTGGCATCACCGGAAAGTGAGCGTTATGTCTACCAATTTGATTTGAAACTATTTGAAGAAGCATTGTTAAGAGAATCTGAAACCTCTCTTTTGCGTTTATTTGAAGAAGGCGAGCCCCATAGCCGTGAATGGCCGGATAGTTTTACAGAGAAAATCACAGGCCTGTTGACTGAATTGTATCAATTAGAAGAAGAAAATGTTCGAGGAAAGCGTTATTTAATGATGGGATTGCTCTATCAAATCATTGGAGAATGTTATCAAAGTTTGCCCAAACGCCAGAAAGTCCATGGGACATTGAAGCGTTCTGCTGCCCAATACAAAGAAACCTTGCAACGGCTGAATCAAGTCTTCGAGTATATTGAATCACATTATCAAGATGTGCTGACGATGGAGGAAACTGCCCGCTACGTTGGGTTTAGTCCCCATTACTTTACTCGTTTTTTTAAGACCAATACTGGGAAAACATTTATGCAATTTTTGACAGAGTATCGGATCAATCAGGCCAAATTTATCTTGGCCAATCAAAAAATACCAATGGCGGAAGTGGCAGAGAAAGCTGGATTTGCCAGTGTAAAAACCTTCCATCATGTCTTCAAGGAAACGGTAGGTCAATCGCCACTACAATACCAAAAGCAACTGAATTTAAATGAGTAATGTAAAACTTGCTGGAATCTGCAGCAAGTTTTTTTGTTATCTCTAACGGAAATACGTTCTCAATGTGAACTGGCCAGGTCTGGCACGTTTGGTGAGAATTTCATAAGATAAATTTCGGGAATTTTTTCCATGGAAAGTGGGAAGAAGTTGGGTGGCGTGTTCGTTATAATAAGTTTATAGAAAATAAAAAGCGTTTTCAGGAGGAAAGTTATGACAGTTAAAGTTGGAATCATTGGTTGTGGTGGGATTGCGAATGGCAAGCATATGCCTGCCTTGTCACATGTTGAAGAAGTAGAAATGGTGGCTTTTTGTGATTTGATCGTTGAACGTGCAGTAGAAGCGAAATCGGTCTTCGGGACAGAAGATGCACAAGTGTTCAGCGACTATCAAGAGATGTTGGCGCAAACGGATCTTGATGTGGTCCATGTGTGTACACCCAATGCCTCTCATGCAGAATTATCGATTGCTGCGTTAGAAGCAGATTGCCATGTGATGTGTGAAAAACCAATGGCCAAAACCACTGAAGAAGCCAAAGCGATGATCGAGGCCGCGAATCGGACAGGCAAAAAATTAACGATCGGCTACCAAAACCGATTTAGAAAAGATTCTCGCTACTTGCATGAAGTTTGTTCAGAAGGGCAATTAGGCAATATTTACTTCGGGAAAGCCCATGCGATTCGTCGTCGTGCAGTACCGACATGGGGTGTGTTTCTAGATGAAGAAGCCCAAGGCGGCGGTCCATTGATCGATATTGGTACCCATGCCCTAGACTTGACCTTATGGATGATGAACAATTACAAACCAAAATTCGTGGTCGGTAAAGCCTATCATGAGTTATCACAGACCAAAAATGCAGCCAATGCATGGGGCTCGTGGGATCCAGAGAAATTCTCTGTTGAAGATTCTGCCTTTGGTTTTGTTGTGATGGAGAACGGAGCAACGATTTTCCTTGAAGCAAGTTGGGCTTTGAATAGTTTAGATGTCAAAGAAGCCAAAACGACCTTGATCGGCAGCAAAGCCGGTGCAGACATGAACAATGGCTTGACGATCAATGGCGAAGACCATAGCTTGCTCTACGAAAAAAATATTGAATTAGAAACTGGCGGCGTTGATTTTTACGAAGGCACTGGCGAAACCCCTGAGATCCTAGAAGCCCAATCATGGATCCAAGCGATCATCAATGATACGGAACCAGTTGTAAAACCAGAAGAAGCAATGGTCGTGACCGAGATTTTAGAAGCCATCTACAAATCATCAAATACAGGTGAACCTGTCTATTTGGGCTAGAGAATAGAAGCGCATGGGAGGAACGGACATGACGAAACCAAAAATTGGCGTACAACTATGGAGCATCCAAGATGCCTGTAAAGAAGACTTTGCCGCAGCGTTGCAAACGGTCAAACAAGCAGGCTACGACGGGGTAGAATTTGCCGGTTATTATGATCACTCGGCTGAGGAGATTGCGGCGCTTTTAGCGTATCACGGCCTTGCCGCAGCGGCTTCTCACATTCCTTATGAAGCATTGCTGCCTGATAAGATCCAAGAAACATTGGCGTTTGAACAAGCAATTGGCAACACGCGTATCGTGATTCCTTATGCCAGTTTTGATACTGTTGAAAAATGGCAGGATTTTGCCCAATCACTGAAAGACATTGCCCAACAGGTCCAAGCGGCAGGAATGACATTATATTATCATAACCACGCCCATGAATTTACCGAAATTCCTGATCGATCCATGATCGACTTGTTGCTAAAAGATAACCCATCTTTAAGATTAGAAGCAGATCTGTATTGGTTGGCATTTGCCGATGTGGATGTATTGCCGTGGCTGACGGCGCATCGAGAAACAGTCGGATTGGTCCATATCAAAGATATGCAAGCACAACCAAAAGAAAGCACCGAAATCAATCGAGGTATCCTGCCGATCAAAGACTATGTGGAAGCAGCAAAAGCCCTTGATTTGCCATGGTTGATCGTTGAACAAGAAGCGTTCCAATCTTATGGTCCGCTAGAAGCAATCACCATTGATTATTTACAATTGAAAGAGATCGTAGAGGAGGTCCACCAATGATCCATGTCACAGTATGGAATGAATTTCGTCATGAAAAAACCGATGAAACAGTTCAAAAAATGTATCCAGAAGGCATTCATGGCCAAATCGCTGCTTTTTTAGGTGCGGATGACTTTGACGTGCGCACAGCAACGTTAGATGAACCAGAGCATGGGTTGACGGAACAAGTATTAGCCGATACAGATGTTTTGATCTGGTGGGGACATATGGCCCACGACGAAGTCGATGACACGATTGTCGCAAGAGTCCATCAGCGCGTGTTAGAAGGAATGGGCTTGATCGTTTTGCATTCTGGTCATTTCTCAAAAGTATTCAAGACCTTGATGGGGACTTCTTGTGATTTGAAATGGCGTGTCGATGACCGCCATGCCCGGGTGTGGAATGTCAATCCAAGCCATCCAATCGTGGAAGGTGTCGGAGAATATATTGAATTAGAACAAGAAGAAATGTACGGTGAACATTTCGATATCCCTGCGCCAGATGAACTGATTTTTGTTAGCTGGTTCCCAGGGGGCGAAGTGTTCCGCAGCGGGTGCACATTCCGACGTGGAAATGGCAAAATTTTCTATTTCCAACCCGGACATGAAACATTCCCGAGCTATTATAACGAGAAAGTCCAAAAAGTCATCAAAAATGCTGCCCGTTGGTGTGCGCCAACGGAAAACAGCTATCCCTATTATGGACACTTTCAAGCATTAGAGGAGGAAATCAAATGAAATTAGGCGTATTTACACCTTTATTCAACCAATTAAGCTTTGAAGAAATGATCGATGAAGTAGCCAAAAAAGGCTTGCAAACTGTGGAAATCGGCACTGGCGGTTCTCCAGGGAATGCCCATCTAGATATCGATCGATTATTAGACAACGAAGCTGCACGCAAAGAATATTTAGCGAAGTTAGCAGACAAAGGATTATCGATTTCTGCATTAAGTTGTCACAACAATCCGATTTCTCCATTAAAAAATGAAGCCCAAGAAGCAGATGAATTGCTGCGCAAAACGATCAAACTAGCAAGCTTGATGCAAGTGCCAGTAGTCAATGGTTTTTCTGGCGTCTCCGGTGGGAATGCGACAGACACACAAGTCAACTGGCCAGTCCTGCCATGGCCGACTGAATACGACGACAATTACAATTACCAGTGGGACCAAAAATTGATTCCATATTGGAAAGGCATCAACCAAGAATCTGAGGCAGCCGGTGTCAAAATCGGTATTGAATTGCACGGTGGATTCTTAGCCCACACACCTTATACAATGCTGAAACTTCGAGATGCGGCCGGTAAAGCGATTGGCTGCAATCTTGACCCAAGTCATTTATGGTGGCAAGGCATCGATCCTGTAGCCGCAGTCAAAATCTTAGGGGAAGCAGATGCCATCCATCACTTCCATGCCAAAGATACCTATTTGGATCAAGACAACATCAATATGCATGGGTTGACAGATATGCAACCGTACAGCAATGTCAAAACCCGGGCATGGACATTCCGGTCAGTTGGATGCGGCCATAGCCTGCAAGTTTGGTCAGATATCATCTCTGCCTTGCGCATCTATGGGTACGACTATGTCTTGAGTATTGAACATGAAGATCCAATCATGTCTATCGATGAAGGATTGACACGAGCGATCAGTAACCTGAAAACGATCATGATTCGCGAAGAAGCATCATCTATGTGGTGGGCGTAAGAAGGGAAGGAGCAGCAGAAAATGAGTGCAATCAACTTTGCAGTAATCGGCTATGGCGGCATGGGGGCTTACCATGTGCACAATATTATGCCGAATGAAAATGAACGGATCCATATCGTAGGTACCTACGATATTTCAGACGAACGGCAAGCTATTTCACAGGAAAAAGGCCATAAAATCTATAAAAGTTATGAAGACGTATTGGCAGACACAGAAATTGAAGCATTGCTGATCGCCACACCAAATGATTTGCATAAAGACTTATCGATCGCAGCACTGCGAGCCGGTAAACACGTGGTCTGCGAAAAACCGGTTGCTTTGAATGTCGCGGAATTAGATGAAATCATGGCTGTTGCAGAAGAAACAGGCAACACTTTTATGGTCCACCAAAATCGCCGCTGGGACCCTGATTTCTTGATCGTACGAGAATTGTACCGCAATGGACAAATTGGGGACTTGTTCCAATTGGAATCACGGGTCCAAGGTGCTAACGGTATCCCAGGTGATTGGCGTCATGTCAAAAAACAAGGCGGCGGTATGCTGTTAGATTGGGGCGTGCATCTGCTAGATCAACTATTATGGTTGGTGGATAGTCCAGTGAAGGATGTCAAAGCAGACTTAAGTTATGTCTTAGGTGAAGAAGTCGATGATGGATTCTTCAGTCTGATCACTTTCGAAAATGGCGTCAAAGCGATCGTCGAAGTCGGAACGTCCAACTATACACAATTGCCGCGCTGGTATATCAAAGGAACCGAAGGCACCGCAACGATCACAGATTGGTCATTGAATGGGGAAATGGTTCGGGCAACAGGCCGAGAAGATGTAGCCGCACCAAAACCAGTACAAGCAGGCGTAGGTTTGACCAAAACAATGGCACCACCATCCGAGTTAGCCGCTGAAAAAGTGCCATTTCCAACAGCAGAAGCGGATTTCGAGCCCTTCTACAAGAACTTTTATCATGTTGTACGCAATCAAGCAGAACCAATCGTGAAAAACGAAGAAGTCCGTCAAGTGATGCTGCTGATCGAGCGAATATTTGCAAGTGCATAGAGAAAAAATGGTCACACACCGATAAATCGGTGTGTGATTTTTTAATCAATTATCTAAATAATAGACATTCACAAGAATATTTTGATTGTGATTGCCAAAACCTTTACCGAATAAGGTGAGTCCGCCTTTGTTTTTAGCTTTTTCTTCAATTTCTAAGCGTAGTTTGATAAACGGGGAATCATCCAAGTGGAGATCATCGATGGTCACTTCTGAATACGATTCGCCATCGATGCCAGTGTCCAATTTATTGATGCGAATGTGTTTGAGTAAACCATATTGGCTGAAGCGATCATTCCACCAAAGGGGTGTATAGCGACCTCTAGTGTCTGAGAAGTTTCCAGGAACCGTATAGACCGCTACTTTGACATCATTGACGAAAATCGAAATATCACTTGGCCAAATGTTGTTGGATAGTGGAAATTCCGAAGCCAATTCAAGACTGATTTCCAACAATTCTGCTGTTTCAGACTCTTGCAAAAGATTTGGGATCTTATACTCCACAAAGCCTTCGCTAAACCAAAGTAAAGCAGCGTTGACACGATTGGAGTCCAAGAAATACTTTGGATCATCTGATTTGCCGACAACTTCTTTGACCGTCGCTAAACCACAGGTTGGATTGACAGAAAAATCTGTAAAGTGGCCAATACTGAGATCAGTCGAGTGTAACTTAAATGCTTGGTAGATCCGCTCAGGGAAAGTGATATGAATGTCATCTACTTTCAAGAAAACCATTTTTTTATTTCGGTTGGCACCAATTCCTCTTTCTGAATCGAGTAGCCCAGCATCTTCCATTTGTTGCACATGGCGGGTGGTGATTGCATTGCTGATCTGTAATTCTTTGGCGATTTCACTGATGCTTTTCTTTTCGCTGCCAATAAAATGAATCATTTTCAGTCGGGTTTCGCTCGCTAGTGCTTCATATACGGCAAGCGAGTGTTTTGTTAAATCAAGTTCCATTTCTTCATCTCCTTAACTTGTAGGTTAATCTAAATAGGTGTATGTTACGTGACATTTCCATGTTCCTTAACCAATGAGTTGTTTTTACAAAATTAATATACCATAGCGTTGACAGCGCTTGCAATAGATGATAATTTAATTTTTGTAAACGGAAACAACAAAATACTAATACTAATTAGTTAAAATATCGATCATGGTTATATATTAATAAATTAACTAATTGGTAAAACGGAGGATGGCAATGAAAGCGAATAAGATGGCAAAGTGGTTGATGATGGGTGTCTGTGCAGGTCTCTTGGTTGGTTGTGGCAATTCGTCTAGCAGTTCGGGAAGCAGCAAGAACGAAATCACGTTTTGGAATCCATTTACGGGGGCAGATGGGTCAAATATGGTGGCCATGATCGATGCCTATAACAAAACAGATCCAGAATATAAAATAAAAAATGTGTCCTTAAAAGAAGGGGATATGTATGCAAAAATCCCAACGGTTGTCAATTCAGGCAAAAATATCCCGGATTTAACCATCGTCCATGCGGAACGGATCAAACAATACAACGATAATGGGATGCTAGAAAGTTATGATGATTTGCTGGGAGATTATGAAAACATCAATGCGGACAATTATGTTGCTGAAGCTTGGAATCTTGGAGAATTAGATGGCTCTCGCTACAGTGTACCGCTAGATATTCACAGTTGGGGAACTTATTACAACAAAGATTTAGTCGAAAAATATGCACCAGGTGCGTTGGATGACAATATTTTGACATTTGATGAGATCAAAGCAGCCGGAGAAAAAGCAGCTGCAGATGACGTTCGTGGTATGGCTGTTACTTGGGTCAAACCAAATTTCTTATCGTTGATGAAACAATACGGAGGTGCGTTGACTGAAGATGGCACAGAGCCAACTTTAGATACGCAAGCATCTAAAGATGCCATCGGCCTATGGAAAGAAATGTATGACGAAGGTGTGACAACAAAAGATGGTGAAGATCCAACACAATTATTCCTTGCAGGTAAATTGATTTTCTTCCCAGAAGGTATCTGGTTGCAAAACAATTTGAAAGACGCGGAATTTGAATGGGGATTGACCAATTCACCACAGTTATCTGATGATTTAAATGAAACAGTCAACTGGGCTTCTTCGCACCAATTTGTACGATTCAACAGTGAAGAACGTACAGATGAAAAAGAAAAAGGCATCATGGATTTCTTAGAATGGTTACGTACGAATTCACTTGAATGGGCGAAAGCTGGTCAAAATCCTGCCACCTTAGATATTTTGAATGATGAAGAATACCAAGAAATGCCACAATCAATATTCATCTCAACACCAGAACAACAAGCAACATTGAGCATCTTCGATTATAAATACAACGGATATGTTGCAGAATACTTAGATGCCCATGGCTTTGATACGATTTTTGGCAAACAAGAAATCGATGACTTTACGTCTGGTATGCAAAAAGAAGTAGCAGACAAGATAGCAAAAGATAGTTCGAACAAATAAACATGAACGGTGTCAGCTTGGTTCTGTGCTGATACCGTTTTTCTTCAAGAAGGGAGCATGATGTATGATCACGTCGATGGAAAAAACCAAGACGGCCAAGAAATCAACAACGAAAGAATGGTCTGCCTGGCTATTTGTCGCACCTCATTTAATTATTTTTGCTATATTCTTTCTCATTCCAGTTGTTTTTGGGATTTATATTTCCTTCACAGATTGGGATTTATTCAATGCACCAACATTTGTCGGTCTGGATAATTATAAAGAATTGTTCTTCAATGTAGATTCGACGTTCTATACCCAGTTAAGGACTGGTTTGACCAATACCTTTATTTTTGTTCTCTGTGCGGTGCCATTTTGTATTATCGTTCCGCTGCTATTGGCAGCTGCACTGAATACCAAACCGTTTCTGAGTAAAGTATTTCAGTCTATCTTCTATATGCCTTCACTTTTCGCCATTTCTGCCATCGTCATCATTTGGACATTGGTTTTTAACGTGAACTATGGCCCAATCAATTCAATCTTCAACACATCCACACCTTGGACTGGTACGCAGCCATATGCGTGGATTGCATTGGTTGTTGTCACTGTATGGTGGACGATTGGCGGAAATATGATTATTTATCAAGCTGCCCTGAATGGTATTCCAAAAGATTATTATGAAGCGGCGGATATCGACGGCGCTACTGCTGTTCAAAAGTTCTTTAAAATCACGTTGCCGTCCATTCGCGGACAAATCTTATATACCGTTGTGATGACGACGATCGCACAATTCAATGTGTATGGACAGCCCTTGATGCTAACTGGTGGCGGACCGAATAATTCGACGCGGGTATTGCTGATGTATATTCAACAGAACGCCTTCGGATCAGGACAATCGATTGCGGGGATTGCCTCAGCAATGGCTGTGATCTTAGGGGTATGTATCATGATCGTTTCTGCAATTCAATTCAAATTTCTACGTGTTAAAAGATAAAGGAGGTCCAAGCGTATGAAAAAAAGAACAATTTCATCAGTTGTTGCGTTTATATTTCTGATCATCATGGCAGCGATTTGGCTCGTGCCTTTATTGTATGGTGTATTGACTTCGTTCAAGTCAGAGATGGAGCTGATGACTGCTGGTTTTAAAATTTTACCCATTGAATGGGTCTTGACCAACTATACCGAGTTATTAGTCAATAATACCAGTACGCCGCTTGTTAAGTGGTTCATGAATTCGATGTTTATATCAGTCAGCCACACCTTGTTGGTATTGGTTGTTGTCTCCTTTTCGGCTTTCGCTTATAGCCGATTGCAATTTAGAGGCAAAAATGTATTGTTTTCTTTTTTACTGGCAACGATGATGTTTCCTTCAGTGGTGAATTTGATTCCCCTTTATAAAATCGTTGATATTTTTGGATGGGTCAACACACCTTTGGCCATGATCGTTCCGGGCGCTGCTGGCGTCTTCAATATTTTCTTAGTCAAGCAATTTATGGACAATATCCCCAAAGATTTTGATGAAGCTGCCCAAATTGATGGTGCAGGGGATTTGACCATTTTTATGCGAATCATCTTGCCATTGATCAAGCCAGTACTACTTGTTGTTGCTTTGTTCTCATTTACGGGCTCTTGGAATGATTTCTTGTGGCCATCAATTGTGTTTAATGATATCGAGAAAATGCCGATCACGTCTGGCTTGCAGTTGTTGCAAGGTATGTACCAAGCCCAACCAACGCTCTTGATGGCAGGCGCATTGATTGCCATTATTCCAACGTTTCTACTGTACTTATTTGCCCAAAAATATTTCTTGCAATCGATGTCTTTATCGGTTGGCGTGAAAGGATAAGACAATGAGCAGAAAAATGGAACGGCGTTTGGTGCTGATCATGGGGATTTGGCAAATCATTGACGGCTTGATCACGATCATTTTTTATGGGTTAGGAAACCAATTGAATCTCTTTGGGTTCAATAGTGGGAATTTGACTTACTTGAAGCAGTTAGATGCAACATATGGCAATATCTTTTTGTTTGTCAGTAGTTTTGGCGTTGTGCTGATTGGTTTGGGCATCGTCAACATTCTACTGAGTAAAAAATATATCAAAGATGATCAAATCCATTTTAAGATGGGCATGTACATCATGATTCAGAGCTTGCTCTCTTATTTTATTTTGGACTTTATTAGTTTGATTTTAGGCATGACCGCAGGTGTCTTGTTGATTGCCAAAAATAAATCGATTCGATTGAAAAAAAAGCTGGTATAAAAGGAGGTAATTATGAACAGAACAGAATATCCAAGACCACAATTTGTCCGCGATAAGTGGACAAACTTAAATGGTGAATGGTTATTTATGTACGATGACCAAAATGTAGGTGTGGAAAATAAATGGCAGGACGATCCATCCCATTACCAGAAAACCATCCAAGTACCTTTTGTCTACCAAAGTGCGGAAAGCGGCATTGGTGATCGTACCCCACATGATATTGTGTGGTACATGCGGGAGTTCGAGGTGTCTTATAGCAAGTACGAACGAGTGCTGCTGCATTTTGGCGCTGTGGACTATGAAGCGGACATCTATATCAATGGACAACATGTCAAAAATCATATCGGTGGGCATACATCATTTGAGGTGGATATCACGCACCAGTTGCTTGACGGTGGTCCGCAGCGGGTAGCGGTTCGTGCCTACGATCGGCATGATGATGAGAGTACTCCTCGCGGAAAACAATTTTGGGAAGCGGAATCCGCAGCGATTTGGTACACCAACTCTACTGGTATTTGGCAAACTGTCTGGTTAGAAGTGGTCCAAGATAGTTACTTGCAAAAAACGAAGTTAGTTCCACGATTTGATGCGGGGAAAATCGACATCACTGCTGAAGTGAATCAGGTGATCAGTGATTTATCTTTGGCTTATGAGATTACGTTTGGAGAGACTGCTATTGCAGCAGGTACTGCTGTGTTCACTGAAGCAAAAGTTGTCTTCGAAGTCGAATTATTTCAAGAACATATTTTCAGGACGAATTTTCATAACAATGGTTGGTCCTGGACGCCGGAGAACCCTCAACTTTTCGATATCCGATTTACACTCAAACAAAAAGATAGATGTCTCGACACGGTGAACAGTTATTTTGGCATGCGGAAAATCCATACTGAAAACGGGATGGTGTACTTAAACAATAAGCCATATTATCAAAAGTTGGTGTTAGACCAAGGCTATTGGCCAAGCGGCTTGTTGACTGCGCCAACAGATGAAGCGTTCCAACAAGACATCTTGCTGGCGAAAGAAATGGGCTTCAATGGTTGTCGCAAACATCAGAAAACTGAAGACCCACGCTTTTTATATTGGGCGGATCGATTAGGTTTTCTTGTCTGGGGAGAATGTGCAGCACCGGCGATTTATAATGAACGATCTGTCTCTCGTTTGATGCATGAATGGACGGAGATCATTGATCGTGACAGCAATCACCCCTCGATCGTGACGTGGGTGCCAATCAATGAGAGCTGGGGTGTACCGGCGATTGGCCATGATCGCCAACAACAACATTTTTCGCAAGCTATGTATCATTATATTCATTCGATAGATCCAACGCGCTTGGTCATCTCAAATGATGGTTGGGCGATGACCGAAACGGATATATGTGCGCTGCATAATTACAGCCATGGTACAAAAGAAGAACCTGAGAAGTATGACTATTTCAAAAAAACATTAAGCACAAGAGAAAATCTGGTGTCGAGAATGACATCTGCCTGGCCTGTGTTTGCCAAAGGATTTGCTTATCAAGATCAACCTATCTTATTGACTGAGTTTGGCGGTATCGGTTTTGATGTGTCTGGGCAACCAGGATGGGGGTATACCTCTGCAGACAATGAAACAGACTTCTTGAAAGACTATCAACGCATCATGACTGCAGTCTATCAATCGGTGGGGCTTTGGGGGTATTGCTATACGCAGATCACAGATGTTGAACAAGAGATCAATGGCTTATTGACCTATGACCGTCAGCCAAAAGTACCATTAGCGGCGATCAAAAAAATAAATGACCAATTTCACGCCCCTCAAGTCGATTAGTCCAAAATAAGGACAAAAGGAGAGAGTGAATGAAGAAAAGAGGGTTTGTATGGTTGTGCATGTGCGGCGCTGCGTGGGTTTTGAGTGGTTGCGGACATGCTGCGACCCAAAGGACAGTTGTGGAAGATTTCACACCGATTATCGACAATGATGGTGCAGATCCTTGGATCTTGCAGACAGATGATGTCTACTATTATACGAAAACCACTGGCAATAATCTTACACTTTGGCGCTCAGAACAGTTGACGGATGTCGCTGCTGGCGAAGAAAAAGTGATCTGGGAAATGCCGGCGGATCTTGAGAATATTTGGGCACCTGAACTCCATTTTATAGAAGGACAATGGATCGTCTATTTTGCCGCCAATAAACCTTCAGAAACCCATCGGATGTATGCCCTCATCAATGATCAAGCAGATCCTTACTCAGGTGAATGGGTGTTGAAAGCTGTGGATGGCATGGATGACACATTTGCCATTGACGGAACGGTGTTGACGCTAGGGGACACCAACTACTTCATTTGGTCTGGTTGGGCAGGGTATGAAAATGTGGCCCAAAATATTTATATCGCAGCAATGACCTCACTGACGTCAGTTCAGGGAGAAAAGCAGCTGATTTCTGCACCAGAATATGCGTGGGAAATGAAGCAGACACCTTTGATCAACGAGGCACCGCAAGTCATCATCAAAGAGAATACTGTCAATTTGGTCTATTCTGGCAGCGGCAGTTGGGACAATGATTATGCCTTAGGTTTGCTGACAATGGCGACCGATGCAGATCCATTAGTTAAAGACAATTGGCAAAAAGAAACTGAACCCATCTTTCAGCAGACGGACGCAGTATTTGGTCCTGGTCATAACGGATTTGCCAAATCAAAGGATGGTACAGAAGATTGGTTGATTTATCATGCTGCCCGATGGGATCATTCTGGTTGGGCGCGGTCGATCCGGCTGCAGTCTTTTACGTGGGATGAAGCGGGCAAACTAGTGATAGATCAGCCGCTGGGAGATGGAGAAACACAAACGTTGCCTGCTGGTGAGCCAAGCCGATTACGTTTAGCAGCGAAAGATGCTGTCGCAACAGGAGATCTCACAACGATCGCCGATGAGACTGCCCTTACGAAGCAGATTGTTTCTGGCTTTGAGTCAACAAATGATCGGTTGACTTTCCAAGCAAAAATTGATCAAACCGGTGATTATACAGTGATTGCTTATGTCAAATCACCTGACTATCTGACGCTATCTGCGCCAATACAATTCAACATGGGCAACAAAGAAGAGGTGCAAACACTATTGGTGCCGCCATCTCAGTATTATCAGCCCATTCAAGTACGATTTTCCTTAGTAGAAGGAAGCGAAGAAATCATCTTATCATCCGAAATTGGGGTCGATACAGTGCAAGTCGACCGCTTGGAAATTATTCAAATAGACGAGGAGTAACTTTATGACAATCGATCGCAGTACACATCCACGCCCGCAATTTATCCGAAAGGATTGGGCTTCACTTGATGGCAAATGGGATTTTGCTTTTGATGATGAAAACAAAGGCAAAAGAAACAATTGGTTTCAAGGGTTTGAGCCACAACACAAGATTCAAGTGCCTTTTACATATGAAACTGAGGCAAGTGGCATTCATGAGGAGAACCATCATCAAATTTTATGGTATCAAACAACCTTTCAAGCACAGGCCGATCAGCCAATAACACTTCATTTTGAAGGGGTAGACTACGTAACAGAAGTCTGGGTCAATGGACAAAAAATTGGCCGAAATCAAGGTGCATATAGCCGCTTTTCATTTTTGGTCGACAGTGAATTATGTAACGGAGACAATCGCTTGGTTCTTCGGGTAGAAGATTCATTGGCCACAGATCAACCACGTGGCAAACAGCGCTGGTTGAAAGATAATTTTGGTTGCTGGTACGTACAGACCACTGGGATCTGGAAATCAGTTTGGCTTGAAAATACGCCGACCCAGTATTTAGATCGTGTGAAAGTCACGCCCGCTTTCGATCAGGATCAAATGATTTTTGAGCCGCAAGTGAAGCATCGAGGAAGCTACAGGACTGGATCGGAAGAAAAGCTGTCTTTAGAAATCAAGTTGCTTTTTGATGGGCTATTAGTCAGTCAATCAGTCACTGCATTGGCGCATGACAGTGCACCCATTGCGTTGGATACGAGAGTTCGAGAAGACGCTTGTTGGGGGACTAAAGTATGGCACCCGCATCATCCAGATTTATATGATATCGAATACCGATTGCTTGATGAAAACAGGCAAGTGATTGATGAAGTCCATAGCTATTGCGGCATGCGCAAAATAGCGATCGAAGAAGGGCAGATTCTATTAAACAACGAAAAACTTTATCAACGCTTGATTCTGGATCAAGGCTATTGGCCGGAATCTGGCATCACGCCACCTTCGATCGACGCAATGAAAACTGACTTAGCACGTATACTTGAAATGGGGTATAACGGATTAAGAAAACATCAGAAAATTGAAGATGAGCGTTTCTTATACTTATGCGATCAAATGGGGCTGTTGGTTTGGGTTGAAATGCCCTCGACGTATACCTTCAACGATACAGCAATCCAGAATCTGACAAAAGAATGGACATCGATCGTGTGGCAGCATTACAATCATCCTTCTGTCATTACTTGGGTGCCATTTAATGAGTCTTGGGGCATCAAAGGCATCCATTCGTTGGTGAAACCGCAACAACTGACAGAAAGTATCTATCACTTGACCAAAGCGATCGATAGTCAACGGCCGGTCATCACGAATGACGGCTGGGAGCATACAGTTTCTGATATTTTGACATTACATGATTATGAAGAAGTAGGCGAGCGATTCAGTCAGCGCTATGCAGACAAAGAAGCGATCGTTACCAATCAGCAAATGTTCAACAACGATTGGTTTGCTTTTGCCCATGGCTATCACTATAATGGGCAACCAGTGATCATTTCTGAGTTTGGTGGAATCGCGTTTACGACCGACTCTGATGAAGATTGGGGGTACGGCAACCAAGTCAAAGATGATGCAGCCTTTATGGCAAGATTCGATGCTATTCACCAAGCAATCCAAAATTTACCTTATGTCACAGGCTATTGCTATACCCAACTGACAGATGTCGAGCAAGAAGTCAACGGTCTATTAGATCCTCAAAGAGCACCTAAAGTTGATCTGGCGGCAATCAAAAAAATCAATCAACGCCGTATAAAATAGAGACGAATTTATAGTATTTGTCGAAGGCACGGTCTTCGACATTGATTAGACGATGACAACGATCGCCGATCAGTCCAAAGTCTTCTTTACCCTATCCTATAGTTTTGATTTGACGCAGGTGATGTGCAGAAATTGAACTTCCTTACTTACCATGCTGAAGTCCAAAAATCAATTGATTGAAGGATTGAAGAAAAATAACGGTCTGGAATCTTAAAGTGCCCCCTAAAAGTCTAACTTTTAGGGGGGCACTTCAAGATTCCAGGTCTTTTTTTGAATGGAAATGGTGATGCTGGTGCGACTGGAGGAACAAGTTCTGTTGCTTAAACAATACCGATAAAATAACACTAAAACCCTTGGTAAAGTTAGGCTTTTAGCGGGGGTCATGGTATAATATGCGTACAGTAAAGTTTGTGACGGTGGCTATCTTTTGAAAGGTGGTGGTGCTTATGAAAGTAAGTGCTGACTCTTTAGAAAGGAGAAGCCTTTTGTCTGTGGCTGAAGCATTAGGGCTAATGATGAGTTTCGGTTCTTTAATCGTGACGATCATCTTTGGCATCCTATCAGCAGTGAAAAATGACAAAAAAAAATAACCGTCTACTTTAGCAGGTCACGGTTATTTTCGTTTAAATAATTGTACTGCCACCGTCTTAAATGGTGCTGTAGGGGAGTTGTTCGCGCAACTCCTCTTTACATAGTAAGTATAGCAATATTTCAGGGAAATATCAACCTTTTGCGCCACAGACGTGCCTTGTACGTCTATTTTTTTTGCCCTCCTTTCTTTTTTTGTGAAAAAACAATTGACCTATTGCACACTGCGAAAACTATGTATAATAAAGTCAACATACAATACAAAGATGGAAGAGGTGCCAAATGAATCCTTTAAGAGAGTCTATCCAGTCGTCAAATGGACAAGACACATTGCATATCCTGTCTTGGATCCCAGAAGAAGAACCCATCGCTGTGGTACAACTGATTCATGGAATGATTGAACACATTGCCCGTTACGATGATTTTGCCCATTACTTGGTTTCTTTAGGGTATGTCGTGATTGGTCATGATCATTTAGGTCATGGTGAAACGGTCAAGGAGAAAGAGAAGTATGGCCATTTTGGAGAGGTTGATGGTGCGGACTTCTTGGTTGCGGATTGCGGCCTGATCCATCAATTAGCTGCTGAAAGATATCCTAGATGTCCGTATTTCATTTTAGGTCACAGTATGGGATCGTTGATTTTGCGCAATTATCTTTTTCAACAG
>Ga0308161_1000591_pt1 | contig 54126 bp, 41 predicted proteins | sample PhyFR2_FD_201034 | JGI IMG/M metagenome (GOLD analysis project Ga0308161, IMG submission 201034) | Phyllosphere microbial communities from UC Gill Tract Community Farm, Albany, California, United States - DLSLF.R2 | ecosystem: Host-associated > Plants > Phyllosphere > Unclassified | place: USA...
GGAACATCTCCGCCGCGAACGGGTACACCGCAAACACCACCACAAACAGCGACACGCCGCCGTAGGTGAGCAGGGCGCAGACCAGCACGATCACCAGCATCGCCTGGCGCGTGCCGAGCAGACGGATCGCGGCCGCCACGATAGAGCGCGAGAAGCCCGACAGCTCAATCAGCTTGCCGAACACTGCACCCAACAGGAACACCGGGAAATACAGTTTGATAAAGCCGACCATTTTCTCCATGAACACCCCGGTAAACGCAGGGGCGACGGCGGACGGGTCGGTGAGCAAGACAGCGCCGAGGGCGGCAATGGGGGCAAACAGGATAACGCTATAGCCACGGTAGGCAGCCAGCATCAGCAACGCGAGCGCTGCCAGGGCAATGATCACACTCATGGTGTGTCTCCATCGGATTGTTATTGTTGTGGGGTGGTGCTTTGGAGAAGGGCTATAGCGAGATGCGTGCCAAATCTTCAAGCTATTGAATGTTAAGGATATTTTGCGATTCTGTATGAGAGCTTGCGGATCAAGTCTCAATATAGAGACTTGTAGAGATCAAATGTGGGAGGGGGCTTGCCCCCGATAGCGGTGTGCCAGTCAACAGATTTGCTAACTGATCCAATGCCATCGGGGGCAAGCCCCCTCCCACAGTGATTGTCTTGATAGGGAGAATGTTGTCTCTTTTTTGAGATCAGGCGATGCCCAGGGCAACCATTTTTTTATACAGCGTCGACCTGCCGAGCCCTAACCGCCGGGCTGCCTCCACCACATTCCCATCACAGGCCTTGAGCGCTGCCCCAATCACCTGCCGATCGAACCGCTCCCGCGCCGCCGCGAACGTCTCACCTTCAACCGTCGCAACAGCGCCGCGCTCCACAGGGCTGAACGTGCCAATCGCCGCTCGAATCTCTTCGGCATTCAACACCAGGTCATCGCTCAATAACGCCGCTCGTTCCAGCACATTGCGCAGTTCACGGATATTGCCCGGCCACGCGTGTTGTGCCAGCAGTGCCAAGGCGTCACGGTCCAGTTCGTGCTGGCTGCGCAGCTCTTCAAGGATCGCCTCGCTCAACGCCGGAATATCCTCCAGCCGATCACGCAGGGGCGGTACCTGGATCGGCAGCACATTCAGCCGGTAATACAAATCGGCGCGAAACTCACCGCGTTTTATCGCCGCTTCCAGGTCCATGGACGTGGCGGCAATCACCCGCACATCGCTGTGCAGCATTTCATTGGAGCCAACCGGTTCGAATTCCTTTTCCTGCAACACCCGCAGCAATTTGCTTTGCAGCGGCAGCGGCATATCGCCGATTTCATCGAGGAACAGCGTGCCGCCCTGGGCAATCTGGAATTTGCCGGGACGGCCCTTGCGATCGGCGCCGGTAAAGGCACCCGGCGCGGTGCCGAAGAACTCGGCTTCCAGCAGGTCATGGGGAATCGCCGCACTGTTGATGCTCACAAACGCCTTGTGCGCCCGTGGCGAGGCACCGTGGATGGCCTGGGCCAGCAACTCCTTGCCGGTGCCGGTTTCGCCGAGCAGCAACACCGGGGACTCGGCACTCGCACTGCGCCGGGCACGCCGCTTGACTTCGAGGCTGGCGGCGCTGGTGCCGATAAAGTGCGCGAAGTTGTACTTGCTCTGGCGTGAGCGCAGCAACGAGCGGGTAGAGGCCAACTCCTGCTGCATGCTCAGGTAGCGTTCGATCAGCGGCGAGAGGTTGCGCAGCTCATCAAACAGCGCAAAGCCAATCGCGCCGATCACCGCGCCGGCGTCGTTGTGGATCGGCAGGCGCATCACCACCAACGGGCCTTTGGGCGTGTCCTGGATGTCCAGCAGGATCGGCTGGTCGTTGCGCACGACCTGGCGCAGCAGGCTGTTGGCAATCACCTGCTCGCAAGGCTGGCCGATGGCTTCGTCCGCACGCTTGAGGCCGAAGCGCTTGGCGTAGCGCTCGTTCATCCACACGATGTTGGCGTCGCGGTCGACAATCACCGTGCCTTCGCTGGACTGCTCGATGATCTCGAACAGCGACTGGATTGCCAGGCCCCGAACCTGTTGGTAGTCCTTGAGGCTGGTGCTCATGTCGACAGTCCGCACGCCGCCGCCAGCAACTCCTTGGTGTACGGATGTTGCGGCGATTCGAACACATCATGGCTGGCACCCTGCTCCACCACCTTGCCGTCCTTGATCACGATCATGTCGTGGGCCATGGCGCGCACCACGGCCAGGTCGTGGCTGATAAACAGGTAGGTCAGGCCGTATCTGTCCTGCAGTTCGCGCAGCAGCGCCACCACTTGTTTCTGCACCGTGCGGTCCAGCGCCGAGGTGGGTTCGTCCAGCAGCATCAGGGCCGGCTTGAGCACCAGGGCGCGGGCGATGGCGATGCGTTGGCGCTGGCCACCGGAAAACTCGTGAGGGTAACGATGGCGGCTGGCGGGGTCGAGGCCCACGTCCTTGAGCACCTGGATCACCTGCGCGTCGCGGTCGGCGAGGCTGCACGGCGCATGGACTTCCAGGCCTTCGCTGATGATCTGCTGCACCGACATGCGCGGGCTGAGGCTGCCGTACGGGTCCTGGAACACCACCTGCATCTGTTTGCGCCATGGGCGCATTTGCTGGTGGTTCAGCGGGTCGAGGGCTTCACCCTGGAAGCGGATGCTGCCGCTGGAATCCAGCAGGCGCAGGATCGCCTGGCCCAGGGTGGACTTGCCCGAGCCCGACTCGCCGACGATCCCCAGGGTCTTGCCGCGCTGCACGCTGAGGCTGATGCCGTCCACGGCGCGCAGGTAGGTTTTGCGCCGAAACAGCCCACCGCCGAGGGGGAACTGTACGCTCAGGTCGTCGACTTCCAGCACCGTCTCGCGTGGATCGCTGCACAGCACATCGCCGGACGGCTCGGCGTCCAGCAACAGGCGGCTGTAGGGATGTTGCGGTGTGGTGAACAAGGTCTCGCAGTCTGCCTGCTCGACAATCTCCCCGGCGCGCATCACACATACGCGCTGGGCAATGCTGCGCACCAGGTTGAGGTCGTGGCTGATCAGCAGCAGCGACATGCCCAGGCGCTGTTGCAACGACTTGAGCAGCAGCAGGATCTTGCGTTGTACGGTCACGTCCAGGGCGGTGGTGGGTTCGTCGGCAATCAGCAGCTCCGGCTCGCAGGCCAGGGCCATGGCGATCATCACCCGTTGACGCTGGCCGCCGGACAGTTGGTGCGGATACGCCTTGAGGCGCTCCTGGGGTTTCTGGATGCCCACCAGTTCGAGCAGTTCGAGGATACGCGCCTGCGCCGCCTTGCCGCCCAGGCCCTTGTGCAGCAGCAGGGTTTCGCCGATCTGCTTTTCGATGCTGTGCAGCGGGTTGAGGGAGGTCATCGGCTCCTGAAAGATCATCGCGATGCGGTTGCCGCGCAGCTTCTGCAAGGTTGCCGCCGATGCGCCGATCAGTTCCTGGCCGCGATACTGAATGGACCCCGTGGTTTCGGTGCCGGCCTCTGGGAGCAGCTGCAGGATCGAATGGGCCGTCACCGACTTGCCCGAGCCCGACTCACCCACCAGCGCCAGGCATTCGCCGGGGCGCACGTCCAGGCAGAGCTTGCTGACGACCGTCTGGCCGCTGAAGGCGACGCTGAGGTCGCGGATTTCGATCAGGTTCATTAGGGACTCACTCATGAACGTGGGTCGAAGGCGTCACGCAACGCCTCGCCGATAAAGACCAGCAACGACAGGATCAGCGCCAAGGTGAAAAACGCCGTCAGCCCCAGCCACGGTGCCTGCAGGTTCTGCTTGCCCTGGGCGATCAGTTCGCCCAGCGACGCGCTGCCCGCCGGCATGCCGAAGCCGAGGAAATCCAGGGCGCTCAAGGTGGAAATTGCCCCGGTCAAAATAAACGGCAGGTAGCTCAAGGTGGCGGTCATCGCGTTGGGCAGGATATGCCGGCGGATGATCTTGCCATCGCCCAGGCCCAGCGCCCGTGCGGCCTTGACGTACTCCAGGTTGCGCCCGCGCAGGAACTCGGCGCGCACCACATCCACCAGGGCCAGCCAGGAAAACAACGCCATGATCCCCAGCAACCACCAGAAATTCGGTTCGACAAAGCCCGACAGGATGATCAGCAGGTACAGCACCGGCAAACCGGACCACACCTCAAGCACGCGCTGGCCGATCAAATCCACCCAGCCGCCGTAGTAACCCTGCAAGGCCCCGGCGGCAATGCCGATGGCCGCGCTGATGGCCGTGAGCGCCAGGGCGAACAGGATCGACACCCGCGCACCGAAGATCACCCGCGCCAGTACATCGCGGGACTGGTCGTCGGTGCCCAGCCAGTTCACCGCCGACGGTGGGCTGGGGGCAGGGCGGGTCAGTTCGTAGTTGGGTGTGTCATCGCCGAACGGAATCGGCGGGAACAGCATCCAGCCGCCGTCCTGCTTGATCAGCTTTTGCACGTAGTCACTGCGGTAGTCGGCCTGGAACGGCAACTGGCCGCCGAACTGCTGTTCGGTGTAGCGCTTGAACACCGGGAAATACAGCTCGTTCTTGTAGCTGAGCGCCAGGGGCTTGTCGTTGGCGATCAGCTCACCGCCGAGGGTCAGGATAAACAGGCCGATAAACAGCCACAGCGACCACCAGCCACGGCGGTTTTTCTTGAAACGCTCGAAGCGTCGGCGAGCCACAGGCGACAGATTGAGCATCAGGCGTTCCTCGCGGCGAAGTCGATACGCGGGTCCACCAGGGTGTAGCAGAGGTCACCGATGAGTTTTATCAGCAGGCCGAACAGGGTGAAGATAAACAGCGAGCCGAACACCACCGGGTAATCCCGTGAAACGGCCGCTTCGTAGCTCATGCGACCGAGCCCATCCAGGGAGAAAATCACCTCGATCAGCAACGAGCCGGCGAAAAACACGCTGATAAACGCCTGGGGAATCCCTGAGATCACCAGCAACATGGCGTTGCGGAACACATGGCCGTACAGCACGCGTCGTTCGCTCAAGCCTTTGGCCCGTGCAGTCACCACGTATTGGCGGGTGATTTCATTAAGGAACGAATTTTTGGTGAGAATGGTCAGGGTGGCAAAGCCGCCGATCACCAACGACGTCACCGGCAACACCAGGTGCCAGAAGTAATCGGCAATCTTGCCCACAGTGCTCAGTTCTTCGAAGTTTTCCGAGACCAGGCCGCGCACCGGGAACCAGTTCAGTGAGGTGCCGCCAGCGAACACCACGATCAGGAACATCGCAAACAGAAACGCCGGCATGGCATAGCCGATCACGATGGCGGTGCTGCTCCACACATCAAAGCTGCTGCCATGGCGCACCGCCTTGCGAATCCCCAGGGGGATCGATACCAGGTAGGTGATCAGCGTGGCCCAGAGGCCCAGCGAGATCGTCACCGGCATCTTTTCCAGAATCAGGTCGATCACCGTCGAGCCGCGAAAGAAGCTATTGCCGAAGTCCAGCTGGGCATAGCTCTTGAGCATCAGCCACAGGCGTTCCGGTGCGGACTTGTCGAAGCCGTACTGTTTTTTGATGTCCTCGATCAGCTTCGGGTCAAGGCCCCGGCTGGACCGCGAGCCGCTGCTGATGCCTTCGCCGGATGAACCGCCGACGCCACCGCCGCCAATCCCCTGCAAATGGGCGATGGCCTGTTCCACCGGGCCGCCGGGCGCGGCCTGCACGATCACGAAATTCACCAGCAGGATGATCACCAGCGTCGGGATGATCAGCAGCAGGCGCCGCACGATATAGGCAAACATCAGCGCGCTCCTCCGCGTTTTTTCAGTTCGGCGTTCATCTGTTCATTGGTCAGTGGCGTGGGGCTGATTTCCCACCAGGTTTCCAGGGCTTCATCGTTCCTGGCCTCGATGGCCGGGCGCCCGAAACGGTTCCACCACGCAGCGGACGTGCCGGGCGGGTAGTAATTGGGGATCCACAGGTAATTCCATTGCAGCACGCGGTCCAGGGCATGGGCGTAGGTGAGCATCTGCGCCTGGGTGTCGGCTTTGACCAGGCCCTTGATCAAGGCGTCGACTGCAGGGTCCTTGAGCACCATGTAGTTGTTCGCGCCTGAGTCGAAAGCGGCGCTGGAACCAAAGTAGTTGTACAGCTCCATGCCCGGGGAGGTAGTGACGGGGAACCCGGTGACGATCATGTCGTAATCGCGCGACATCAGTCGGTTCACGTACTGCGATGAGTCGATGCGACGGATATTCAGGGTGATGCCAATCTGCGCCAGGTTGCGCTTATACGGCAGCAACAGACGCTCCAGACCGGCTTGGGCATTGAGGAAGGTGAACTCCAGCGGTTCGCCTTCGGCGTTTACCAGCTTGTCACCGTCGGGTTTCCAGCCGGCTTCTTCCAGCAGGGCCAGGGCTTGCAGCTGCTTGTCGCGGATCATGCCGCTGCCGTCGGTGACCGGAGCCTTGAACACCTGGGTAAACACCTCATCGGGGATCTGCCCGCGCAGCGGTTCGAGAATCGCCAGTTCTTCCGGGGTGGGCAGTTGAGTCGCCGCCAAGGGGCTGTTGGAGAAGAAGCTCTGCTGACGAATGTACAAAGAGCGCATCATCTGGCGGTTGGCCCATTCGAAATCCCACAGCATTGCCAGGGCCTGGCGCACACGGCGGTCCTTGAAGATCGGCTTCTGCACGTTGAACACATAGCCTTGGGCCGGTTGCGGCATGTCCTTGGCCAGGTGGGCGCGTTGCAGACGGCCGTCATCCAGCGCGGGACCGTTGTAGCCGATGGAGTAGCCGGTCGCGGAAAACTCGCGATTGAAGTCGTACGCGCCGCCACGCAGCACTTGGCGGGCCACTTCGGTGTCGCCGAAGTACTCCAGGCTCAAGTGATCGAAGTTGTACAGGCCACGGCTGACGGGCAAATCCTTGCCCCACCAGTTCGGGTCGCGGGTAAAGGTGATGGTATTGCCGGAGTCGATTTTGCTGACTTTGTACGGGCCGCTGCCCAGCGGGGCTTCGTAGCCACCGCCGTTGGCAAAGTCGCGAGTCTTCCACCAGTGCTCGGGGAACACCGGCAGGGTGGCGATATCCAGGGGTAAGGTGCGGTTTTCATTGCTGGAAAAGTCGAAGCGTACCTGGCGCTCGCCTTCCACTTCGACGTGCTTGACGTCGGCGAACAGCGTGCGAAAGCGCAGGCTGCCCTGGGTCATCAACAAATCGAAGCTATAGCGTACGTCTTCGGCGGTGATGGGTTTGCCATCGGCAAAGCGCGCCTTGGGATTGAGGTAGAAGCGCAGGGACAGGCCGTCTTCGGCGCGTTCCATCTTTTCTGCGACCAGCCCGTAGACCGTATAGGGCTCGTCCAGTGAACGCAGGGCGAGGGGCGCGTAAAGCCAGCCATCAACCTGTGACACGCCGATGCCTTTGTCGATGTATGGCAACACGTGGTCGAAGCGCCCGATTTCAATGGCCGAGCGCCGCAGGCTGCCGCCCTTGGGCGCGTTGGGGTTGGCGTAGTCGAAATGGGTAAAGCCGGCAGGGTACTTGGCCGGTTCGCCGTACACCGTCAGTGACGGTTGCGGCGCCGCGATCACGGCGGTGCTGGCCAGCAGCAGGGCGAGGGTGGAGCGAAATAGAGTCGAAAAGGCCAATCGCATTATCAGTCTTGAGCGCCGGAAGAACAGGAATAGGGATTTGTACGCTAACGGCATCAGCGTCGCCAGTCATCACATGCACAACGGCCCACCAAAAGGCGGGCCGTTGTTTATCGCATCAGCGCGGACTGGATCAGTCCTGGCGGCTGGTAACTTCCAGCAGGTGATAACCGAACTGGGTTTTCACCGGGCCTTGCACGGTGTTGACCGGGGCGCTGAATACCACGGTGTCGAATTCTTTAACCATTTGGCCTGGACCGAACGAACCCAGGTCGCCGCCTTGACGGCTGGATGGGCAGCTGGAGTTGGCTTTGGCGATTTCTGCGAAATCGGCGCCGCCTTCAATTTGGGCCTTGAGTTCGTTGCACTTGTCTTCAGTGGAAACGAGGATGTGACGGGCGGTGGCTTTGGCCATGGGGAGTAACTCCTTGAGTAAAAAGGGTGAGCCTACCGGATTCAGGCGGTTATTTCCTGGCAAAGTTCCCGGTATTTGATCGGTTGGGTTCAGGGCAGCACGATATAGTCGTTGCGCTGCAGGATTGCCCGGTGCGGCGCCTGGACAAGGTGCAGGTAGCGCCCATCCACCAGGTCGATGGGCAGGCAGTCGTCGATATCCAGCACACCATCGGTATGGGCCTGGGACCAATGCCCGCGCATCTGCTGCTTGCCCATGCCCATGGCTTGCTGTTTATTGCGGGCGACCACCAGCAGGTAATGATGGGCCTCGCCAAAGGTGTTCGCTTCATAACCGCCCAGGTTGATGAAGTACAGGTGATGCGCGTCCGCCTGGGGTGCCAGATGGCTGAGTTCGACCTTCCAGCCGTCGACGCCGTCCACAGCCATCCACGAGTCGATATGCACGCCCTTGGGGCTGCCGAACCAACCGTCGCGCAATTGCGGATAAGTGGCCTCCAGCGTATCCGCAGCAGCGAACACCACATCGTGCACTTCGATTTTCGCCCTGGGGTGCTTGCCCCCGAGCATCACGACAAACAGCATTGCGGGTCTTTCCTCGCGACTTGGCAAAGGGCAACCATACTGCGATTGAACCCTTTTGTCCGACCAATGCCACACTGTTTATCCGCGAACTCATCAGGAGGTTGTCATGCGTACCATTGATCTGGCGGGTGTTCCCGTCCCTGTCATCGGCCAGGGAACCTGGCGCATGGGCGAAAACCCGGACCAGCACCGCGCCGAAGTCGCGGCGTTGCAACTGGGAATCGACGAGGGCATGACCCTGATCGACACCGCTGAAATGTATGGCGAGGGCGGCGCCGAGACGGTGGTCGGCGAAGCCATTCGCGGCAAACGTGACCAGGTGTTCCTCGTGAGCAAGGTGTACCCGCACAATGCCAGCCACAAGGGCGTGCCGCGTGCCTGCGAAGCCAGCCTGCAGCGGCTGGGTACTGACTACATCGATCTTTACCTGCTGCACTGGCGTGGCCAATACCCGCTTGAAGAAACCGTTGAAGCGTTTGAGCGCCTGCGCGAAGCCGGCAAGATCGGCCGTTGGGGCGTCTCCAATTTCGACGTGGCAGACCTGCAAGAGCTTGCGTCCCCTGCCTGCGCAACCAACCAGGTGCTCTACAACATCGAAGAGCGCGGCATCGAGTTCGATCTCTTGCCCTGGTGGCAGCAACATCACCTGCCGTTGATGGCGTACTGCCCAATAGCTCAGGGCGGTGGGCTGTGGTCCAGTGCGACCCTCAAGCAGATTGCCCATCGTCATGAGGCCACACCGGCCCAGGTCGCCCTGGCCTGGGTGTTGCGCCAAGAGGGTGTGATCGCCATCCCCAAGGCCGTTTCGCCGGAGCACGTGCGACTGAACGCCGCCGCCGCCAACCTGCTGCTCGACGAGCATGACCTCGACGCCATCGACCGTGTATTCGGCGCTCCCAAGCGCAAGCACCCGCTGGCGATGGTTTAACCGGCGCGCAGAAACGGCGCCGTCCGTGGCGGCCGCTTCTGCGCGAGCCCGAGTTAACCGGCTACCGGGCTGCGCCAGTCGTCCGACCCCGACGTGCCGGACACTTCGTGGGTCCACACGATCTTGCGATAGGTGAAGTACACGTCCTCCAGATGTGTGAAGTGGGCATTGTCCGGGTCTTGGCAGTTGGGCATGCGCGACTGGATGTCTACAAGGGTGGCGCCCTCCAGCTCAATGGTGAAGTAGTGTTCCTGGGTGCCCGCCGAGGAGGTGCGAAACCATTCCAGCCGGCACTTGACCTCTTCACCGCTGGTCAATGCGCTGAACAGCAGTGGCGACGACTTATCGAAGACCTTGCTGACCATCAGCGGCTTGTGCACCCGCTGGCCCGTTGGCTGACCCGACTGTGGGTCGCGGGGAATGATTACCTGATGGGAAAACGCCTGCACCAGAATCTGGTCCTCATGGCCTTCCTGAAAAATATTCCCTACCGAGTCCTGGGTAAATGTGCCTGCCGTGATCAAACCTTGTTTTACACCGGTGATAGAGAGATACGCGGGTGTTGGCATGACTGGTTTCCTTGCCTGATTAAAAAGTAATTCCAACCGGCAACTGCGCCGACTGGTCAAATGCCTATAACAAGAACTGTGCCGGAAAGTGCGCAGACTAATAAAAACAAGGGGCTGCGATCGCAGCTGGCTAGATGTGACGAGTTGTGTGCGAGTTTTAGCGGTTTTATAGGAATGTATTTGCGCATAAGTGCGCATTTGGTTGCTCATGTCTCCCTGTGCCGGGTAATCAGTCTCCTGAGTGGCTTGGGCGGTTTATCGCGTTTTTACTGCGCAAAAATCTGCGCAGGCCCTGTTTTCATTGGATTGTAGGATGTTTCTTAAGTTTGATTCCGATGCTTGATGAATGGGGTTTGCATGGCTAATGTTTTTGAACTTCGTGGCGGCATTACGAAGTTCGGATGGCATTCTGATGCGGCTGCTTAGTTCGCTTGGTCTGTCGATAATGTATCGATCAGTCGCATACGGTTTCAAATGGACTATTCAGAAAAGCGCTGCGCTTATTACCGTGAACTTGCCCAATTACCCTGTTCTCCAACAAGTTTCGCGGGCAGTGATATGCGCTTTTCGGCTGAATACGAAGCGCTGGAAGCCGAACTGGGAAAGGGGCAGTCCATACATGGTGCCGGCCAACCGGATTGGCAGAAGATCCTCGAGACCAGCGAGTCCCTGTTGCGCGAGCACTCCAAGGATCTGCGGGTGGCCGTCTGGTTGACCTGGGCGTTGCACCAGCGCGAGTCCTTTGCCGGGCTCCTGGCAGGTCTCGGTTTGCTGCGCCAGCTGTGTGAGCATCACTGGTCGGCGGTGTATCCAAAAAAACTGCGTACCCGTGGCGCTGCGTTCGGCTGGTTGGTCTTGCGCCTTGAAACGCTGGCGACGCAAAACCTTTCGCTTCAGGACCAGCAACCTGTATTCCGAGCTTTACTTGAGCAGTTGGCGCGCCTTGATGAGCTGTGGGCCGAGCATCTGACGGATGACGCGCCGTTGCTGCTGCCGATTCGCAGGCAATGGGACCAGCTGTTGGCTCGCGCCGCGCAAGGCCAAACGCCTGCCGCGGGGTTGGGCAGTGTGATTGCCCAGGTCAAACAGGCTGCGACTGAACGGCTTGAAGCCGAGCCTACGGTAAACAACGAAAAAGACGCGCATAAATGTCTGCGTGCTTTACAGGAACAGGCCCGTCCATTGTGTGCCTGGTGGTTACGCCAGAGCGCCACCGACCTGCGTGCCTTGCGCCTGAACCGGACACTGGCATGGCTGGCTCTCGTCAGCTATCCGGACGCCGACAGTGAGCGGGTCACTGCGCTGCGCGGCCCTGCGCCCGACAAACTCAAGCGGTATCACGAGCGTTTTGCCCAAGGCCATCATGCTGACTTGATCCTTGAACTTGAGGCCAGTTTCTCAAGCGCGATGTTCTGGTTCGACGGCGTGCGCATGCTCTGGCAATGCCTTGAAACCCAGCAGGCCGGCCTGGCCATGACCGAGCTGGAAGTGAGCTTTGCCCTGTTGCTGCAACGCTTGCCCGATCTGCCGGAGTTTCGCTTTTTCGATGGCGCGCCCTTTGCCGACGCCATGACCCGCGACTGGATCGCCCTGCACGTTTCCCCTCATCTGCAATCGCCGGAGGCCCCCGGCGTGGTGGTTGATGCTGAGCCATGGGAGCTCGCCTTGCAGAACGTGGCGCCCCGGTTGCGCAAGGACGGGCTCAAGGCAGCGGTACAGGAACTCAAGCAGGGCTTGCATGCCGCCCGCGGAGACCGCGCCCGATTTCATTGGCGTCTGGCTCAGGCCCGCGTGTGCGCACAGGCGGGCAAGCATGAGCTGGCGAAGATTCAGCTGGAACACCTGGATCTCGAACTCCAGCGCACGGGCCTGGAGCGCTGGGAGCCGGAGCTGGCCCTTCAGGTGACCCGACTTTTGTACCGCTGTTGCGACCTGATGCCCCAAGACCACGCCGTGCGCGAGCGCAAGGAAGACACCCATCGCAGGCTGTGCCTCTTCGATCTCGAAGCGGTACTTGAATAGGCTTTCGAGCCATCCATGAAAGGAGAAATACCGTGGCCAAAGAAGGTTCGGTAGCACCCAAGGAACGCATCAATATCACGTTCAAACCCGCTATCGGTGGTGCGCAGGAAGAGGTCGAACTTCCATTGAAACTGTTGGTGCTGGGGGACTTCACCCAGCGTGAGGACGCGCGAAAGCTTGAAGATCGCAAGCCCATCGCCATCGATAAGAACACCCTTGACGAGGTGCTGGCCAAGCAGGCGCTGAGCCTGACCCTGAATGTGCCCAATCGCCTCCAGGCGGACCCCGACGTCGAAGAGCTGGCGATTCAGGTGCGCATCAATTCGATGAAGGATTTCAACCCGGCGAGCCTGGTGGAGCAGATTCCCGAGCTGCACACACTCATGGCGCTGCGTGAGGCGCTGATGGCGCTCAAGGGGCCACTGGGCAACACACCGAGCTTTCGCAAGGCCATTGAGCAGGCGCTGGCCGATGACGGGGCCCGCGCGCGGGTACTGGCTGAGCTGGGGTTGAGCGACCACACCGTCTGAGCATTTTCAGTAAAAGGACACTGACACCATGACCACACTGCAAAAAACGTTGCCCGCACACACCGCTGACGAGTCCAGCATTCTCGATCACATCATTGCTCAAACGTTGCTGAGTGCTGACGACGAGGCTTACGCCATTGCCAAACGGGGCGTCTCGGCATTTATCGAAGAGCTGATCAAGCCGCACAACAGCGGTGAACCGGTCAAGAAACGCCTGGTCGACCGGATGATTGCTGAAATCGACGAGAAGCTCAGCCAGCAAATGGATGAAATTCTTCACCATCCGCAGTTCCAGGCCCTGGAGTCATCCTGGAGGGGCCTTCAGTTGTTGGTCGACCGCACCAACTTCCGAGAAAACATCAAGATCGAACTGCTGAACGTTTCGCGCCAGGACCTGCTGGAGGACTTCGAGGACTCGCCTGAAGTGACCCAGTCCGGGCTCTACAAACATATCTACAGCGCTGAGTACGGTCAGTTCGGCGGCCAGCCTGTGGGCGCAATTATCGCCAACTATTTCCTGTCTCCCAGCGCCCCCGATGTGAAGCTGATGCAATACGCCTCCAGCGTGGCGTGCATGGCACATGCGCCTTTTATCGCGTCCGCCGGGCCGGGCTTCTTCGGCTTGGAAAGCTTTACCGGCCTGCCTGACCTGAAGGATCTCAAGGATCACTTCGAAGGCCCGCAGTTTGCCAAATGGCAGAGCTTGCGCCAGAGCGAAGATGCACGCTATATCGGGCTGACCGTGCCGCGTTTCCTGCTGCGCACGCCCTACGATCCCCTGGAGTGCCCGGTCAAGACGTTTGCGTATCGGGAAAACGTGGTGAACAGTCATGAGCACTACCTATGGGGCAATACCGCTTACGCCTTTGCCACACGCCTGACCGACAGCTTTGCGCGGTTCCGCTGGTGCCCGAACATCATCGGCCCGCAAAGCGGTGGCGCAGTGGAAGACCTGCCCTTGCATCACTTTCACAGCATGGGCGAGATCGAAACCAAGATCCCCACCGAAGTACTGGTGTCCGACCGTCGTGAATACGAACTGGCGCAGGAAGGCTTCATTGCCTTGACGATGCGCAAGGGCAGTGACAATGCCGCGTTCTTCTCCGCCAGCTCCGTGCAGATGCCCAAGAGTTTCGGCATCAGTGCCGAGGGCAAGGAAGCCGAACTGAATTACCGCCTGGGCACGCAGCTGCCCTACATGATGGTGGTCAACCGTCTGGCCCATTACCTCAAGGTCCTGCAACGGGAGCAGCTGGGTTCGTGGAAGGAGCGTACCGATCTGGAGCTGGAGCTCAACAAGTGGATTCGCCAATACGTTGCCGACCAGGAAAACCCCAGCGCAGAAGTGCGTGGGCGACGTCCATTACGCGCCGCGCGCATCGTGGTCAGTGACGTCGAGGGCGAGCCGGGTTGGTACCGCGTCAACCTGAGTGTGCGACCGCACTTCAAATACATGGGGGCTGACTTCACGCTGTCCCTGGTTGGCAAACTCGATAAAGAATGAGCAGGGGCCAAGGGATGACCCGCAACAGAAGCCTTTTCGAGCGACTTGAACAGCCTGCTGCCGACCCGGCAAGCGGTGTGACATCCGTTGCGGCTCACTTGGGGAAAATGCTCAGCATCCGTGCCGGCAGCGTACAGACACTACCGGATTACGGCATGCCCGACCTCAATGATATGAACCGGAGCCTGCATGAGTCGTTGAGCCAGTCGCGCACGTTGATCGAGCGATTTATTCGGGCCTACGAGCCACGCTTGAAGCAGGTACGCGTGAGGGCACTGCCCCGCGGTCATGACCCTCTGGCCTTGGCATTCGCCATCGACGCCACGTTATGCATAGCCGGTGAGACGCAGCCTGTGGCGTTCACCGCGCACCTGCGTGATGCCGGGCAGGTTGAGGTCTTGCCTGATGTCCTTTAACCAGTATTACCAAAGTGAGCTCAGTGCATTGCGTCAGCTGGGCCGGCGCTTCTCTGAACGTAATCCTGCGCTTGCCCCGTTTCTCGGCGAGGCCGGTCAGGATCCCGATGTGGAGCGTTTGCTGGAAGGCTTTGCCTTTCTCACGGGGCGCCTGCGCCAGAAGCTGGATGACGAGTTGCCTGAACTGACTCACTCTTTGATGCATCTGCTGTGGCCCAATTACATGCGGCCGACACCGGCGTTCAGCATCTTGCAGTTTGATCCGTTGAAGCAGGTTGGGCCGGGGGTGATGGTCCCACGGGACACCCCCGTGGAAAGCTCGGCGATCAACGGCGAGCGCTGCCGTTTTCGGATCTGCTACGCCACCCGGGTCCTGCCACTGCAACTGAGTGCACTGGATTACAGCCCCCAAGGCGAACGGGCGCTGTTGAGCCTGCGTCTGGAGATGAGTGCCGAGGGCAATTTCAGTGAGTGGTCGTTCGATGAAGTGCGCCTGCATCTGGCGGGAGACCGTTATGTCAGTCAGGGGTTGTACCTGAGTCTGTTGCGCCACGTTGACGGGATCGAGTTGCAGCCATTCGGCTGCGATGGTCTGGCGATCAAGGGGGCGGATGGCCAGGCTGTGTGCCTGCGAGTTGGCGCCGATCAGGTGAAGCCGGTGGGGTTCTGCGAACTGCATGCGCTGATTCCCTATCCGCAGAACACCTTTCGTGGATACCGTCATCTGCAGGAGTATTTCGCTTTTCCGGAAAAATACCTGTTCGTCGATGTGCAAGGGCTGGGTGTGCTGCAGCAGTTGCCCCAGGAAGTACTCAAGCAAATCCGCGGAGTGAAGCTGTGCTTCGGATTACATACCCAGAGCCAGGCTACGCAGTGCCCGACGCTGGACAACGTGAAGCTGTACTGCACGCCCATCGTCAACCTGTTCCAGCATGATGCGGTGCCCATTCGTCTTGAGGGCAAGCAGGACGAATACCTGCTGATTCCCGGCGAGTATTCGCGCGCTAACGCCAGTGTGTTTTCCGTAGACAAGGTGACGGGCTGGCGCCCTGGTGGCTTGGGGTATGCGGCTTACGTACCGTTTGAATCCTTCGAGCATGACGGTGATACGGATGCATCGGTAGCGCCCAACAGCTACAGCATTCGCCAACGCGAGTCGACGCAGCACGCGGGACTTGATACCTGGCTGGGCCTGGGCAACGGCCACGGGCATGCACAGGAAACACTGTCGATCGAGCTGACCTGCACCAACCACAACCTGCCTCGGCAACTGCAGGCCGGAGAGATCAACCAGCCCTGCGAGCAGACACCGGAGGGGTTGTCATTTCGCAATATCAGCGTGCCGACGGCGAGTTACGCGCCGCCCCTGGACCAGGACTTTCTCTGGCGCCTGATCAGCAACATGTCACTCAACTATCTGTCACTGAGCGATATCAAGGCCCTGAAGGTGATCCTCGAAACCTATGACCTGCCGCGTTATCACGATCGACAAGCACGCAAGGTCAGCCAGATCAGGTTGGGTGCGTTGCAGTCCATCAGCCATACCGCCGTCGACCGCTTGCACCGTGGGATGCCCTATCGAGGATTGCGGATCGACCTGACTGTTGATCCAAACGGTTTCCTGGGGCCGGGCGAAGTATTTGTGTTTGCGTCGGTGCTCAACGAGTTCTTCGCGCTTTACGCCAGCCTCAATGCCTTTCATGAACTACGCGTCATCAGCACACAAGGAGATGTGTACCTATGGCCACCCAGGATGGGCCAGCAGCCCCTGCTTTGACCGAACTGTCCCGTGTCATTCGCGAGTATTCGCTGTATCAGGCGATTTTGCAGGTGATCAAACGCCTGCGCGATGCCCATCCGTTGCTGGATGACAACGCGCTGTATGACAGGTTGGAGTTTCAGGCCAACCCAGGTCTTGGTTTTCCCGGTCACGATATTGATCGGCTGGAGTTTTTTGTTGAGCACGATCAATTGCACGCGCGTCTTCGCCTGAACGTGCTGGGGTTATGTGGTGCGGGCTCTCCACTGCCTGCGTTCTATGGCGAGCAGGCAATTGCCGAAGGGGTGGGCGGCACAACTACCCGAGATTTTCTGGACCTTTTTCATCATCGCCTGCAACGACTGATGCTGCCGATCTGGCGTAAATACCGCTATCGAGCGCGGTTTCAGGCGGGAGCCAACGACGCCTTTTCGGAGCAGATGTTTGCCCTGGTGGGGTTGGGGAGCAGGCCCATTCGTGATGCGACGCAGTTGGACTGCAAGCGGTTGCTGCCTTACCTGGGGCTGCTGAGCCTGCGGGCCCATTCGGCGGCACTGATCGAGACAGTCCTGCGTTACTACTTCAAGCACAGCTGCGTGTACATCGAGCAGTGGGTTGAGCGCACGGTTGGCATTGCTCACGCGCAGCAAAACCGGCTGGGTGGCGCCAACAGTTTGCTGGGGCTGGACCAGGTATTGGGGTGCCAGGTCGCCGACCGCAGCAGCAAGTTCAGGGTGCATGTACAGGGCCTGGACTGGCGGCGTTTCCATGGGTTTTTACCTAACGGTGCGGAGTATCCCCAACTGTGCTCGTTGGTGCGATTGACCGCACGAGACCCACTGGAATATGACCTGCGCCTGGTGTTGGCCAGGGACGAGATCAGGCCACTGCACCTCGGCGAACACAACGTCTGTCGGCTGGGTTGGACCAGTTGGCTGGCACATGAGTGCGCTGACGGTGTGGTCATTGTGGCCAGCAATGCTCAATAGGGACTGATGATTATGATGAATGTAGACCTGCAACAACTTATCCGGACGCTGGCCCCCGAGGTTCGTCGAGACCTGGAACGCTCGGCCGAGCGTTGCGTTACCCGGGGCGGACGGGAGGTCCTGGTAGAAGACTTGCTGCTGGCCCTGCTGGAGCATAGCGGTGGGCTTCTGGAAAGGGCACTGGCCGATGCCGGGGTTGAAGTCGGCGAGCTGGAAGCGGCCCTGCAACCCAAAGGCGAGACGAGCGCGTCGCGTAATCCGGTGTTTGCCCTGGCGCTTGTGCAATGGCTGCAACAGGCGTTGCTGGTTGCGCATTTGGAACTGCGCCAGACCGAAGTGGACCATGGCGCCTTGTTATTGGCGCTGTTGCGCCACCCGCTGCAGCATGCAGGCAGTGGCTATCAGGCGTTGTTGAGCCGCTTGGACGCGCAGCGCGTACGCGATTTTGCGTTGAGCCAGGTACCTGAGGTCAGGCCGGCGACAAGCGGCGAGTCACTGCTGGAACGTTTTACCCATGACCTGACGCGCCAGGCAGGTGAAGGGCATATCGATCCGGTGTTGTGTCGCGATGGTGAGATCCGCCAGTTGATCGACATCCTTATGCGCCGGCGCAAGAACAACCCGATCCTTGTGGGTGAGGCGGGGGTGGGCAAGACCGCCGTTGTCGAAGGCCTCGCCTTGCGCATTGCCAGCTCACAGGTGCCTGACCCGCTCAAGGATGTGCGGGTGCTGACCCTGGACATGGGCCTGTTGCAGGCAGGTGCCAGTATCAAAGGTGAATTCGAACGGCGCCTCAAGGGCGTGATCGATGAAGTCAACGCCTCTGCGAAGCCGGTGATTCTGTTTATCGACGAGGCACATACCCTGGTGGGGGCGGGTGCGCAGGCGGGTGCCGGCGACGCGGCCAACCTGCTCAAACCGGCGCTGGCGCGGGGCGAGTTGCGGACCATCGCGGCCACCACGTGGTCGGAATACAAGAAGTATTTCGAGAAGGACCCGGCGCTGGCACGACGCTTCCAACCGGTGCTGGTTGGCGAGCCGAGTGTGGAGCAGGCGATCTCGATCCTGCGCGGGCTGGTTCCGGCGTATGAGGCCAGTCACGGCGTGTACATCCGTGACGATGCTGTCGTTGCAGCGGCGCAGATGAGTGCCCGCTACCTCGCCGGTCGGCAACTGCCCGACAAGGCAGTGGATGTGCTGGATACCGCCTGTGCACGCGCGCGAATCAGCCAGGTAACAGCGCCCGAGGCATTGGAGCGCCTGAGTACCCAGCAGGCTGAAGGCTCGCGCCAGCGCGAGGCGCTGAGTCGAGACAGGGACGCCGGGCTCCCCGTGGATGAGCAGGCCATGCACGCATTGAGCCTTCGATTGGCGGCTATCGAGAGCGAGCGTCAGCCGTTGGAACAGCGCTGGCATGAACAGCGAACACAGGCGGAGCCGGTGCGTGTGTGCCCGCGAATGGTGGCGCAGGTCGTCAGCGCCTGGACGGGTATTCCGGTTGAACAGTTGTCCCTTGAACACAGTGCGGCGGTCCTCGGTTTTGCCGATGCGCTGCGTTCACGCATTCTCGGCCAGGAACCTGCTGTACAAGCGCTGGATCGCAACCTGCGTGCGGTGGCAGCAGGGCTGAACAAGGCCGATGCCCCGGTCGGCGTGTTTCTGCTGGTGGGCCCCAGTGGTGTGGGCAAGACCGAAACCGCCTTGGCTCTGGGGGATTTGCTGTATGGCGGCGAGCGTTTTGTCACCACGCTCAACATGTCGGAGTTTCAGGAAAAGCACGCCTTGTCACGGCTGATTGGCGCACCACCCGGTTATATCGGGTACGGCGAGGGCGGCGTATTGACCGAGGCTGTGCGCCAGCGACCTTATTCGGTGGTGCTCCTCGACGAAGTCGAAAAGGCCGACCCGGAGGTGTTGAATCTGTTCTATCAGATCTTCGACAAGGGGCTGGCCAATGATGGCGAAGGACGGGAAATCGATTTTCGCAACACGCTGATCCTGATGACCTCCAACCTGGCCAGCGAGTGCATTGCCGACTTATGCGCCGATGGCCGCAGGCCTGACCCTCAGGTGCTGCAGGACGCAATCCGCCCCGTGCTGCGCGACTATTTCAAGCCGGCACTGCTCGCCCGGATGCGCGTCGTGCCTTATTACCCGGTTGCGGGTGATGTGTTGCATGACCTGGCAAGGCTCAAGCTCGACCAGTTGGGGCGAAGATTGCGATCGCGCAAGCTGGCATTCAGCTATGCAGCCGAACTGGTTGCTCATATGGCCGAGCGTTGTACCCATGGCGACAGCGGCGCGCGGCACATCGACCAATGGATCGAGATTCACCTGTTGCCACAGATGGTGGATCGGCTGCTGGACGCGATGACGACTAGCCAATCTTTGTCGGTGGTTCATGCGCGCCTCGACGGTGATGGACAGCCGATATGTGAGTTCAACTGATGGTGAACAGTGTGTTTGCCCAATTACCCCAGCCCCTGGCCTACGCCGAAGCGTTGCTGGCCTGGATGACCCGGATCGGGATCGACAGTGACGAGACCACCTTGCCGGACCTGTGTGTCGCGGCGGCTGCGCAACTGAGTCAATGTGAACTCAGCCAGTTGTATCGGCGCGACGAGGCGACGGGTCGACTCGACCTGATTGCCCAGCATTTACCTGGAACACTGTCCCCGTGTAATCAGGCTTGCGGACCTGACTTCCAGCAAGAGCAGTTGTTGGACTATGTCCTCAGCCAGTGCCGTCCACTGAGCCTGGAAGATCTGCCTGGTAGCGTGTACCAAAGTGGATTCCTGCCGGCATTGGCAATGCCCTGGCGGTCGTTGTGCTGCGTACCGTTGCTCGGTCGGCGCAATACCGTTGCCGGCGTGTTGCTGTGCGCCAGCCAGCAGCCGGTGGCCTTGCAGGAGTATGCCTCTTCGTTGGGCCAGTTGGGCAGCTTCGCCTTGAGCCAGCTTGCCTTGTTGCGGCGTATGCGCCCAGCGTCCGGCGGCGCCCAGGCTTGCATGCCGATACCGCGTACCGTGTACGGGCTGATCGGCAAGAGCGCGGCCATGGATGAAACCTGCCGCTTGATCGGCAAGGTACTGAACACGTCCTACACCGTGCTCCTGCGGGGCGAGACCGGCACCGGCAAGGAGCTGGTGGCGCGGGCCATCCATGGCGCCGGGCCGCGCAAAAACAAAACCTTTGTGGTGCAGAACTGTGCCGCCTTTCCCGAAGGCCTGCTGGAAAGTGAGTTGTTCGGCTACCGCAAAGGCGCCTTCACCGGCGCTGAACGCAACCACGCCGGGCTATTCGATACGGCGGACGGAGGCACGTTGCTCCTTGATGAAATCGGCGATATGCCGCTGTCGCTGCAGGCCAAGCTGCTGCGGGTTTTGCAGGAAGGAGAAATCCGTCCGTTGGGCGCCAGCGCTGCGCATAAGGTCGATGTGCGCATTATCGCGGCGACCCACCGTGACCTTGCGGCGATGGTGGCCGAAGGCAGCTTTCGCCAGGACCTGTATTACCGGTTGGCGCAATTCCCTATCGAGCTTCCGGCCTTGCGTGAGCGGGAGGGCGACGTGTTGCTGTTGGCGCGGCATTTCGCGCAAAGCGCCTGTACCGCACTGGGCCGTACTACGGTGGAGTGGTCCAGCGCAGCCCTGGATCAACTGTCGAGCCACGCGTTCCCAGGCAATGTCCGCGAACTTAAATGCCTGGTGGAGCGTGCGGTATTGCTCTGTGACGACAGCGTGATCTTGCCGGTACATCTATCTCTCGCGCCGGTTGAGGCTACGACGGCTGATGCAACGTTGCGCCAGCGCCTGGAGCGAGTTGAACGGGTGTTCCTGATCGATTGCCTGCACAAAAACCGTGGTAATCGGACCCGTACCGCCCATGAACTGGGGGTCGCACGTCGCACGCTGCTCTATCGTCTTGCACGCCTGAACATCCCCTGTGGCGCCGCCCAAGGGGAGTGCTGAATGCAGATCGTGTGGGTTTTTTGCGCCGTCACCGGCCTTACTTTCCGTGGAGATACCTGATGCCTGTTCGTCCATGGCAAGCCCTGGTGCTTGCACTGTGTTTACTGGGTGGCTGTAACGCCAATTACGTTTTTGATGATGCCGACTACCGTCCGCTGGGTGATCCCCATGCGCTCCGTCGCGGCCATTGAACTGGGGAACCCTGCCATGCAGTTAGTGTTAGAGGTGTGCAATACCACGGACGGTGAACCACCTGCCGGTAAGGTTTTTGACGGCGTCGGTGGCGTGATCGGCCGTGGCGCGGGCTGTGACTGGATCATCCCCGACACCAGCCGCTTGCTCTCCAGTCAACATGGCTTGGTCAGTTACCGGGGGGGCCGGTACTTTCTCACCGATATCAGTAGCAACGGTATTGGTGTGTCGGGCAGTACCGAGCGTTTGCTCAAGGGCCAGGCTCGCCTGATCAGCGAAGGTGATGTCTATCAAGTCGGTTCGATGGATATTCGCGCACGGTTGACAGGGCAGGGCTCGAAGCGGGACCGACGAGCGTTTGCCAGCACTGACCCGATTCCTGACGATGCCTTCCTCGGGCTGGACCCGTTGCAAATGTTGGAGCATGAACCCTCGGACAGCACGTCGTCCGAAGAGTCAGACACCTGGGGATCTCCGGGGCCGGGCGGCACGTTTTCTCACGGCGCGGTAGAGCGTGATCATATGATTGTGCCGAGATGGGCCGAGCCCGGCACACGCGAGGCCTGTATTCAACCCCCTGCGGTGGCTGCGCCAGCAACGGAAATCTTCTGGTCGCAATTCGCTGACGCGCTGGGCATGGATATGGATGCGCTCGACACGGCGGGTCGCGAGGCCATGGCCATCAAGGTGGCGGGGCTGTTCAGGCAATCTATCGAAGGGTTGCAGCAGAGTCTGCGAACCCGCGATGAACTCAACAGTGAATTGAACCTGGACTGGGCCACGTCGCCGCTCAAAGGCCAGAACCCCCTGAAGGACTGCCCCGATATACAGGCCACCTTGGCGTCGCTTTTGAGCACCGCCGAGGTGGGCCAGCGTTCGGCCGAATTGGCGGTTGCCGAGGCATGCCGGGAGATCCAAATCCATCAACTCGCCTTGGTTGTGGCCTGCCGCGCTGCCATGCGGGGCGCGCTGGCGGCGTTTGCACCCGACCATCTGCTGCTGTGCTTCGAGCGCCAAGGTAAGCCGCGCAGGTTCTCTACCGACGGCGCTCATTGGCGGGCGTACCAACGTCATCACCGCCGTCTGATCGATGAGGCCGCCTCGGGTGAGCAGCTGTTGCGCAACGATTTTTCCAACGCCTACAAAGAGCAGGTGCGCCTTGTCTCCACCTTGCATACGACTTGCTCAGGATGATGGTCATGTATCGAACCCCTTTTGTATCAATGCTCGTCGTTCTGGGGCTGTTGGCCGGATGCGCCGGCGTCTCACCCATTTCCACCTTGACCAAGCTGGACCTGACGTTGGCAGCCAGCGAATCCGTCAACCCGGACCTGCACGGTCGTCCCTCGCCAGTGGTGGTGCACCTGATTGAGCTGCGGCATCCGGTGGCGTTCGAAAATGCTGATTTCTTCAGTCTCTACAGTCGCGCCGAGCAGTCCTTACCCAAGGACTGGGTCAATGGCGAAGAGCTGGAGCTGCGCCCTGGTGAACAGCTGGCGCTCAAGCTCAGTGTCGAACCACACAGTCGTTATATCGGCGTTGTGGCTGCCTATCGGGACCTGCCCCACGTGCAGTGGCGGTTTGTGCTTCCCGTGACCCGGCAACGGCTGACACGGGCCGACCTGATTCTTGACGAATCAGGTATCCGAACCAGCAGGAGGGAGGATTGAAATGGAGATTCATAAAGTCATCTGGCAGGAAGGCATGCTGCTGCGCCCCCAGCATTTGCAGCACAACGACCGCTACTACCATCAGCAGCTCAACCGTACCCGCTTGCTCGGCAGTGATGGTTGGGGATTCCTGAGTCTGGAGGTCGACCTGCAGTACCTCAACATGGGCAAAGTGGTCGTGAATCAAGCCAGTGGTGTCTTCCCTGATGGCAGCCTGTTCGAGCTGACCGCTGCCATGGAGCCGCTGGTATTGCAGGTGCCCGCCAACACAGGCGGGCAACCCGTGTTCCTGGCGTTGCCGTTGGTCATCGGTAATCAGATAGAAGTGCGCAGGCAAGAGCAAAGCGAAGTGCTGGCACGCTACGTCAGTTGCGAGTCGGAGATCGGTGATTCCAACGCCGGAGTCGAGTCCCGTTGTCGGATCAACTGCGCGAGACCGGACCTGCGATTGCTCCTGGGAGAGCCATCCAGTCATCCGCTCCACGTGAAGCTCCAGGTTACCCAGGTGCTGGACTCGACCCCTGAGGGCGGTGTGCGGCTGGACACGGATTTTGTACCGACCTTCATCTATCTGCAGCACTCGGGTTACGTATCGTCATGCATCAAGGAAGTACTCAGCCTGCTCGCGACCCGAGGGGATGCGATAGCCGAACGCATGCAGGGCAATGGCGGAGCATCGGGCGCTCAAGTCGGCGATTTTCTGATGCTGCAATTGATCAATCGCACGGAGCTGGTATTGCGTCACTACCTGTGTCAGACGCAGGTGCGTCCGGAAGCACTGTATCGGGAGTTGCTGGCGGTTTTCGGCGAGTTGTCCACGTTTGCCACCGACAGCAAACGTGCGCAGCTGGAAGGGTGTTACCGGCATTGTGACCAGGCTGCGAGCTTTCGCGGCCTGATGGCGGGCGTGCGTGGGGTGCTGTCGTCGGTGCTGGAGCAACATGCCATTGAGCTGGTGTTGCAACAGCGTCAGTACGGTGTGCTGGTGTGCCCGGTGAGTGACCTCAAATTGCTGGGCACGGCGACATTCATTCTGGCGGCGACCGCTCAGTGTGATTCGGATGAGTTGCGCCACCGCCTGCCTGCGCACCTCAAGATCGGACCGGTGGAGCGCATCCGCGAGCTGGTCAACCTGCACTTGGCCGGTATCAAGGTCAAGCCATTGCCGGTAGCGCCGCGACAGATCCCATTTCATGCCGGCAAGACCTATTTCATGCTCGAACTCAGCGCCCGTGACATCACGCAGTTGGAGCAATCCGGTGGTTTTGCCTTTCATGCCAGCGGCGAGTTTGCCGAACTTGAACTCAACTTCTGGGCCATCAGGAACTGAATGCCATGACTATGGACAGTGAATACCCGCAGGACGAAAAAACCGTGCTGCTTGACCGCGAAGGCCGCGCTCCGGCGCAGGGGGCGTTGACGGATTTCCCTACGCCCCCGCGCTTCGAACACCTGGAAGACCGGATGATCTATACCGCCGGCCTGCAAGGGGCACAAAGCTTCACTATAGGGCCCAACACTCTGGTGGCCGCCGCCTGGGAACTCCTGGCACAGGTGGTTCAGCTCAAAGGCAACGCCGGACGGGAAAGCCTGCAGAGCCTCAACGACCGGTTGTCCTCGGGGATCACCGCGTTTGAAACACGTGCCTTGTACCAGGGTGCGGAAAACAGTGAGGTCATGTCGGCGCGCTATGTGCTCTGCAGCGTGATTGACGAAGCCGTGGTGACGACCGCGTGGGGCAATCGCAGTGACTGGTCGAAGACCAGCCTGCTGAGCCGCTTTCACAACGAAACGTTCGGCGGGGAGAAGTTCTTCCAACTGCTGGAGCGTCTGTCCCGTGATCCGGTCAAGCACCTGGCCATGCTGGAGCTGATGTACCTGTGCCTGTCATTGGGTTTTGAAGGCAAATACCGGGTTCTGGAACGTGGAGCGTCGCAGTTGGAAACCGTGCGCGATGGTTTGTTTCGACAGATCAGGCACGTGCGTGGTGATCGCCCATCGATGACTGCGCCAACGGCGACTGTCCCAGCGGCAGTTGCACGCTTGCGCATTATTTCCGTTACCCGGGTCGTGATCTTCACAGTGGTCTGTTTGCTGGCGATGTACTCAGGTTTTGCCTGGGTACTGGGCAATGAACGCATGACGGTGCTGCAACCCTTTCAACCTTTGGCGCCGGATCTGACACGGTCGTCCTTGTAACGCTGGGAGCAATGAATGAACGCATTCTTCAAGGGCGTGGGCACAGTGCTGCGCAAGAGTTGGGTCTGGAGCCTGTTTATCGTGTTGGCCAGCGCGCTGCTGGTGTGGTTTTTCGGGCCGTTGCTGGCCGTGGACGACCACCGGTTCTGGCAAGGGGCTACGTCTCGCCTGCTGAGCATCTGTGGCCTTTTGCTGGTGTGGGGATTGGCGATGGTTGTGGTGGGCGCACGTCGTACCGCACGGATCAACCAACCTGAACACCAGGCACGCGATCAACGCCAGGGGGTGATCGACGATGAGCAGAGGCACGTACGCGGCCGTTTCAAGGAGGCGTTGCACGCGCTGAAAATCTCCCACCGTTATGGTGAGCGCAGTGAACGTTGGCGCAACGATTTACCCTGGTACCTGTTGATCGGCCAACAGGGCAGTGGCAAGTCACAATTGCTGGCGGCCTGCGGCTCACCGTTCCCGCTTGATCGGGACGGGGCGATGGCGCCGGGCGCAACTCAGTATTTTGACTGGTATCTGGCTGACGCAGCCGTACTTGTCGAAAGTGCCGGACGCTACCTGGCCCAGCCTGATAGCGCAGTGGATGGGGCCGGCTGGTCGACGTTCCTGGGCTTGCTCAAAGGGCGGTGCCGGGCGCGTCCGCTCAACGGCGTGGTGGTGACGCTGGCGATAGAGACACTGCTTGGCAGCCATGAGCGCGACCTGGACCTGCATGCGCGCCACGTACACAGTCGCTTGCAGGACATCCAGCAGAAGCTGCACGTGGACGTGCCGGTTTATCTGGTGCTGACCCAGGCAGACCGGTTGCCGGGTTTCGCTGAGTTCTTTGATACCGCTCACGGCGACAGCGTCGACACCTTGCTGGGGGAGCGGCTGACCACCGGCACCGCCGGTACCGAAATGACCCAGGTGCGCGAAGCGTTCGAGGCGCTGTTGCAACGCCTCGCAGCGGAGCTGATCCCGCGCTTGCACCAGGAACGCAATGCCGGGCGTCGTGGCCAGATGCTCGATTTTCCTCGGCAGGCTGCGCAGATCGGTGAGCGTTTGTGTCTGTTTGTGGAGTCTGCGTTCTCCGCGCACCGCTTTCAGCGTATCAACGGATTGCGCGGGTTTTACCTGACGTGCGCGCAGACTGACGACAGGCGTTCCCACTTCGTCCAGGGCTTGTTCAACCGGGTGATTTTTGCCGAGGCCAACCTCGCGGGGTTGCAGGCTCCGGAGCGACGACGCATCCGTCAACGCCAAGGGTTGCTGGCGTTGACCACCGTACTGGTCATCGCCGGGGCGGGCGGCCTGTGGGCCCATAGTTATGGGGTCAACCAGCAGCGTTTGATGCAGCTGGCGGAACTGCTCAAACCGCTGTCGGCGGCGCCCTCCGGTTCTGACCAAACCCTGGCGTTACTGCCTTTGCTGGACAGTCGCCTGGCTGCGACCCGTGTTTTCCCGGCGGCGGCAGACGTTGGTTGGACGGAGCGGGCTGGCTTGTATCAAGGGGAAGTGAGTCGTGCACCGTTGACCAGTAACTATGAGGAGGCGTTGCAGCAGCAGTTTCTGCCGCTGTTGACCACACTGCTCGAAGAACAGGTGCGGACCAGTCTTGGTGATCGCGAGAGGCTGCTGGACATTTTGCGGGCCTACCTGATGCTTAACCTGCGGGAGCGGCGCGATACCACGTGGTTGGCACAGCACATGGCCGGTCACTGGTCCACCCGGTATGCGGGGGAGGCTTCGACGCAGAGCCGTTTGAACGAACACCTCTCGCGGATGCTTGAACAACCCTTCCAGGCGCCCCTGAACACTGAACTGGTGGCTCAGGCCCGGCAGGCCTTACGAGGTGAGTCTCTGGCGGATGTGGTCTATCGAGTGCTGCGAGACCAGGCCAGGAGCCTGGAACCCCATCGTCTGGCAGAAGGGCCGGGCCTCAGCGCCGTCGACCAGCCGATACCGGGCTTCTACACCAAACGGTACGTGCACTATTTTGAAAAACACGGCCCCCGTCTGGTCAACGCAATTGCCCAGGATAACTGGGTGCTTGGCGAGGCCGGCGATCTGAGCGCCATGGACTTGCGCCAGTTGATGCTGGAGTTGGAACAACGCTATTTCAGCGAGTACGCGGATGCCTGGAGCCAGGCCCTGGGCCGGATCAGCCTGCAGCGCAGCGACAGCCTCCGGCAGCATGCCGATGGGCTTGCCGGATTGGCGTCAGCGCAATCACCGCTGGTGCAACTGTTGCAACAGGTCCGAGAGAACACCCGCTTGCCGGCGGCCGGCGATCGTCTCCAGGCAGTTGGGGAGGCGGTTCAAGAGGCCGCCTCCAGTGTGCTGACCACCCAACTGTCGGTACCGGCGGCCTCTGATTCTGCGCGACGTGCATTGCAGCGCCGATTCGAACCGTTGCATCAATTACTGGATGCCGAGCAGAACCCTGGCGCTGAACTGATGCAGGCGTTGCGACTGCTGGATGAATGGCAGCTGCAATTGGCGGCGCTGAACCGCGAGGGCGCGCCGGAGCAGGCAGCGTTCAAGCTGGTCAAGCAACGCATGGAAGGGCAGCAGCCGCTGCTGGGCCGTGTGCGTGATGCTGCAGTGCGCCTGCCGCAACCTTTCAAGGGCTGGTTTGGCGACATTGCCGATGAGAGCTGGCGACTGCTGCTTGATGACGCCTATGTGCATGTCAATCAACGTTATCAATCTGAGGTGTATGGGTTTTACGCCAAGGCGATTCAGCGTCGCTACCCGTTCAATGCCCACGCCGGCAGCGATGTTGCCTTGGGTGATTTCCAGGAGTTTTTCAAACCTCGTGGCGGCATGGCGCGCTTTTACGACAGCTACCTGCGGCCCTTTGTCGGTGCCGAGGGCGGCCGCTATCGTCTGCGGAACCTGGATGGCCGTAGCCTGCCGTTGTCGCGCTCGCTGTTGGAGCAACTGACCAAGGCCCAGATGATTCGCCATGGTTTTTTTACTGAAGAACAGGGGGACTGGGCGGTCCGCTTCACGCTGGCGCCCTACAGTCTGGATCAGGCCGTCAGCCGCGCGATCCTGAGTATTGGTGGTCAACACCTTGAGTACCGTCATGGCCCGATCGTACCGATGGCGTTTCATTGGCCAAATGACGCAGACAATGGCCGCAGCAGCCTGGTGCTGGAGCGGGGGGCGGAACGGCCGCTGGGCATTGAAAAAAACACCGGCCCCTGGTCGTTATTCCGGTTTTTCGACCTGATGCAAAGCGAGCCTGCAAGCGGCCGGGATGCACACCTGCTCAAGGCCGATCTGGCTGGCCTGCGCGCCAACTTCCTGCTCACCAGCCAACGCAACCCCGGCCCGTTTCAGTTGGCGACGTGGCGCACGTTCCGTCTGCCGGAGCAATTGTGAGGCAGCTGCGTGTCCAGAGGGACAGCGCCGGACGAACGCTGCGGGGTAAGGCGCGCTCGCGCAATGAGGATGCGTTCCTCGACTGCCCCCAGCACGGCTGCTGGGCGGTAGCCGACGGCATGGGTGGTCATCGGGCCGGGGATAGGGCGAGTCAGTGGGTCATCAACAGCCTGGCGTCATTGCCCGGCCAGGGCTGTCTTGACGAACGTGTCGAGGCGGTGCGGCGTTGCCTGCGATGGCTCGACACTCAGATGGGACCGGCGTTGCAACACACCGCCGAGGGCATCATGGGCAGTACCGTGGTTGCGCTGTTGCTCGACGGGAATCGCGCCGCCTGTATTTGGGTGGGGGATAGCCGTTGCTACCTTTGGCGCGGTCGACGCTTGTACCAGTTGTCGCGGGACCATTCCCGGTTGCAGCAGTTGATGGACACGCAGCAACTGAGCCTGGAACAGGCTCAGGCTCATCCGGACGCACGGGCCTTGACCCGTGCCATTGGCGGCCGGCGGCCCTTGAGCCTGGAAGTGCTGGAACTCAGCACCCAGCCGGGGGACGTATTTTTGTTGTGCAGCGATGGTTTGTATCAGGGGCTCAGTCATGGCGAACTGGGCAGCGCCCTGAGTCTGGGGACGCCCCGACAGGCGGTGGATCGGTTGTTTGCCCAAGTGTTGCGCGGCGCGGCGCGGGATGACCTGACCGCCGTGGTGGTCCAGCCATGAGTGCGACCTTCGGCCCGCCGAACCTGCTTGCCGGGCGTTATCACCTTGAACGGGTATTGGGCACCGGCGGTATGGGGGTTGTCTACCGTGCCCGCGACCTGCTGCACGAGGCGTTTGGCGAACCCAGCGCGTGGGTGGCATTGAAGCTGTTGAGCGATACGCTTGCCGAATCTCCCGATGGCCATGTCCTGCTGTACAGCGAGTTCGCCCTGACTCGAAGCCTGCGCCACGATCACGTGGTCAGGACCTTTACTTTCGAGGTCGACAGCCTGCATCAGGTTGCGTTCTTCACCATGGAATTGCTGCACGGTATGACTTTGGATCGACGGCTCCAGGCGTGTCCGGATGGATTGCCGTGGCCGGAGTTGCAACCCATCGCCGTGCAGCTACTGGAAGCACTGGCGTATACCCACCAGCAGGGCGTGCTGCATGGCGATGTGAAGCCCGCCAATATCATGGCGGGCGAGCAGGGCGTGCGTTTGTTCGATTTTGGTTTGGGTCATGCGCAGGTGCAGCAGGCTGCGGGTTTGCCGGCCTTGAGCCGCAGCCGTTTGAACGCCTGGACACCCGCCTATGCGGCGCCGGAATTGGTGGCGGGTGGAGATCTCTCCACCAGGGCCGACCTGTATGGTGCTGCCTGCGTGATCTATGAGTTGGCCCAGGGAAGCCGTCCCGATGGGGGGCAGTTGAAAAAGCTTTTGCCCAGGCCCCGACACTTGCCCAGGCATTGCTGGCCGGCGTTGCGTTCTGCGCTGGCCGCGGACCCTGAGCACCGAACCATTTCGGTCGACGAACTGTGCGAAGCCATCAATGGGCGTCGGCGCTCCTGGTTTCTTTAGTGGGCGTATCAACCGGGCAAGTCATGCAGCTTGCAGTATTCGACCCAGGTCAGGCCGGCCATCTGCGCCACTTCCTTGTGCACTTCCAGGCGCTGGGCCTCAAAGGCCTCGGGGGAGTCTGCGGTGAGTTTGAGCGTCAACTCCCAGGCAAACAACCCCTGGCGTTCCGCTTCCGCTTCGAAGGCTTCATGCAGCCGCTCGGCGCGATACTGGGCTTGGGTTTCGCCTTTGGCCTGGGCTGCCAGCGGGTTCAACGTGTTCAGTTCTGCGGCCACATCGGGGTGTTCGTTCAAGAAACGGTCCAGCGCGAGCTGGTGATTATCGCCAGGTGTTGACAAGGGCGTGCTCCAAATCAGGTGGGTTCAGGCTTCGTTGTTCTGGCCTGGGGCGAGCTTTGTGCGGATTGAGCACAGAGATAACGGGTATTGAAGCAGATTCCGGGCGTGGTCCAGGCCAGAAAATCCAACAATTGAAAACAGTGCTGAAATTTCACCCCGAGACATGGCAAAAGGCTTTCGCTCCCGGTGCCAGGACGTGTAGCGTTAGCCCCGGTATTTCGGGCCCTGCCTTCCAGGGGCAGACGGCGATGGGCTGAGGGACGGGTCATGGCGCAAACGCTGTTCAAACTTTTCTTTACCCAGCGCCTGGCCGCTTTGGCCAGCACCGAGTCGTTGCGCGCAATCCGCGAAGGGCTGCTGTGGATCCTGCCGTGCCTGCTGGTGTCGGCGGGTTTTCTGATCCTGTCCGAATGTGCGCGGGTGCTGGGCTTCGATCCGCAGGTCGTGGCCTTCCTCGCAGGGCTGCACAATCAGATCAGTTCAGTGATTCCGCTATTGGTAGCTGCTTCCATCGGTTACATGCTGGCGATCCAATACCGCCTGCCCCAGCTACCGGTGGCGTTCCTGTGCCTGGCCCAAGTGGTGATTGCGACTTTTATCCTGCGTGAATACCCCCGCGCTTCTGCCACGTTCGTTCTGTTTATCGCCATTGCCTCACCGCTGCTGAATGTGCCGGCCATGGCCTGGCTGTACCGCTATCGCTGGACCCGCCTGATCAATGAAGACCTGGTAGGGCACAACCTGCGGGGTACGATCAATATGGTCGTGCCGGGAGCGATCACCGCTCTGGCGCTGGTCGCGCTGCTGTCCCTGTTGCTGCAGATCCCTTATGTGGCGCAGTTGCAGGGGCCGCAGGTAATTGAAGCCCTGGCGTCGCCCTACGGCAGCGGTTTGTTTGTCACCCTGATGAACTCGCTGTTGTGGTTTTTCGGGATTCACGGCGTGTACGCCATGCAGCCGCTGTTCGACGTCCTGGACCAGGCCGTGGTGCTCAACGGCGCCGCGCTGGCCGCCGGTGAACCGATTAAATATGTGCTCAACAGCGGCCTGTTGGGCAGTTTCGCGTTTATCGGCGGCTCGGGCGGCGCGTTGTGTTTGCTGGTGGCCATCCTATTGTTTTCCAAGAGCCAGTCCATGCGCCTGCTGGCTGTGGCGAGTCTGCCGCTCTCACTGTTCAACGTCAGTGAAGTCCTGTTGTTTGGCCTGCCGATCATCCTCAATCCACGTTTGTTCATTCCATTTCTGGTAGTCCCCGCGTTGAACGCAATGGTAGCGCTGACCGTAGTGGGGTGGGGGTGGGTATCCCCGGCGGTAGCCAGCGTGCCTTTCACTTCTCCGATATTGCTCAACGCCTACCTGAGTACCCACGGCGATCTGGCGGCAGTCGTGCTGCAAGTGGCGCTACTCGCCTTGGGCACCCTGGTGTACGCGCCGTACGTACGCGCAATCCATCGCCAGGCCGCTGAAGGGGGCACGGTTTACCTCAAATCCCTGGACATGACCTTCCGTGGCCTTGAAGAAAAAGGCCGGCTACGTGAACTGGACCCGGTGCTGGTGTCTCACAAGACCTTCGCACGCCAGGCCAATGAACTGAGCCATATCCAGCAGATCAGCGACTACGAGTTCTACCTCGAATTCCAGCCACAGGTCTCGACCCGCACCGGCCTGTGTACCGGCTGCGAAGCGCTGATGCGCGCCCGCGATGCCCAAGGCACGGTGCATTCGCCATGGGAATTCCTGCAGTGGCTGGCTCAGGCGCGGTTGATGCCGGATGTGGACGTATGGGTGGCGTCCCAGGCGGTTCGTCAGTACCAGAAGTGGCAAAAACTCGGCTTCGCCCTGCCGATGACCATCAATATTTCGAGCGCCACCCTGACCGACGCCGCCTACGGCGAGCGCCTGGTGGAAATCCTCGCCCAGGCCCACGGGCAGGTATCGGTGGAGATCACCGAAGACGCGCTGATCAGCGATATCCCGGCCACGCGCCAGAACATCCAGAAATTGCAGGCCATCGGCGCCAAGGTCTATATCGACGACTTTGGCACTGGGTTTTCAGCGTTGAGTTACCTGCACCAGTTTCCGGTGGACTTCATCAAGATCGACCGCAGCTTTGTGGTGGCCCAGCACGATCCCAAAGGCGCCCAGGTACTGACCGGCATGCTGCGTTTCTGTGAAGCGCTGAACCTGGGCGTGGTGGTGGAGGGGGTGGAGACCGCCGAGCAGTTGGCCTTTCTGAACACCGGCCCTGAGTTGATTATCCAAGGCTGGTATTTCAGCAAGGCACTGCCGGGCGATCAGTTGGAAGGCTTTGTGCGCGAGCGTGAAACCTTGGCGCAGGTCTAGTAACCCCGCTGGGTCTGTTCGATGTCCTCGATCAAATCGTCGATACCCGCCAGGCGCGCGCGGTTATCGTGGTCCCAAGGGTGAAAGCCGGGTTTGAAGTAGTGCAACCACGGCCGCAGCATGCGTGGGAAGACGCCCTTGGGGCCATACAGAAATTTCAGCATGCGCCAGAAGCCTTTGAGGTGCCCACCGGCCCTGCGGTCGGCAATCAACAGGCGCACGTGGAAATCCAGCACCACCAGCCAGAAGAATACCGAGGTGGTCAGCATGGCGCCGGTGCGCAGCAGATAGCGCTTGGGTCCTGGCTTGATCACGGTGTTCCACACATCGAACGCCACGGCCTTGTGTTCGGTTTCTTCCAGGGCGTGCCAGTACCACATCTGTTGGTAACCCTTGAGTGAATCGCCGAAGCGTGACGGGTCGCTGAGCAGGATTTCCGCAAGCATCGCGGTGTAGTGCTCAAGGGCAATGGTGATCGCCAGATTGAACGCCGGCGGAAAGTGTTTTTTCTGCAAGTCGAGGATGAACTTGAGGCGACGGTCCAGGGTGTGCGCCGGCAGCCCTGCCGCTTGCATCAGGTCGTTGTAGGCCACGTGTTCGCGGCTGTGCATGGCCTCCTGGCCGATAAAACCCTGGATCTCTTTTTTCAGCGCCGGGTCCTCCACGCGCTGGCGGTAGTGGCGCACGCTGTCCATGAAAAACAGCTCGCCCTGGGGAAACAGCAGCGACAGGGCATTGAAAAAATGCGTGATGAACGGGCCCTGTTCGTGCCAGTTGGTAATGCGCTCGGCGGGCAGGGCAAAACGGACGTCGCGGCGGATAGGCAGCATAGTGCGTGCTCCTGTTCAGAGACGGGGTTCGTCGTTGGTTTCAAATACCGGCCTGGGTTGCTTGGGCGCCATGCGCTTGCTGGCGAACACCACCAACGCTTGATAGGCCGCGGGCAGGCAACGGGCGAGCAGGTCGAGGAAATACGCGTCGCGGCCAATCAGCACGCGGCGTTTGTTTTTGCGCACGCCTTGCAGGATCACTTTGGCGGCCTGGTCGGCATCGGTGATGAAGAGTTTTTCGAAGTCGGCGCGGGCTTGCTGCTCGCTGTGGATCAGGAAGCCGGTCATGTTCGCGTCGATGCGGCTGCTGCGGCAGATGTCGGTGCGAATGCCGCCGGGGTGCACGCAGGTGGCGGACACGCCGCAGCGTTGCAGGTCCAGCTCCTGGCGCAGGGCTTCGGTGAAACCGCGCACGGCGAACTTGGTGGCGTTGTAGCCGCTCATGCCCGGTTGGGCGAACAGGCCGAACACGCTGGAGGTGTTGATCACATGGCCATCGCCGCTGGCTTTCAGGTAAGGCAGGAACGCCTTGGTGCCGTGGACCACGCCCCAGAAATTGATGCCGACAATCCACTCCAGGTCGGCATAGTCCACACCTTCCACGGTGCTGGAGAGCGCCACCCCGGCATTGTTGAATACCAGGTTGACCCGGCCGTGCTCCGCCACGCAGCGAGCCGCCCATTGTTCCATGGCCTGGCGATCGGACACGTCCAGCACCTGGGTAGTGATCGTGACCGGCGACAGGGTGGAGGTCTTGATCAGCGTCAGGGTTTGCTCCAGGCCCGAGGCGTTTTTGTCCGCCAGCGCCAGGTGGCAACCTTCCCGCGCCAGGGCCAGGGCCAATGAACGGCCCATGCCGGATGCCGCGCCGGTGATGGCCGCCACGCGACCGTTGAATGACTTCATGACAGGCTGCCTTCTGCGGTGGAATGGGGTGCCGTTGCGGGATGGGCGGGTGTATGGAGCGGTAGCCGTTCGACTACATAGTCCTTGAGCGCAAACTGTCGCGTGACCTGCTTGAAGCGCCATGTCGAGCCGGGCCACAGGGTGGTGTTCTTGCCGGTACGCGGGTCGAGGTACCAGCTCTGGCAACCGCCGGTGTTCCAGATGGTGCGCTTGAGCTGGTCTTGCAGTTGGCGGTTGTAGGCCTGTTCCACCGCCGGCTTGACGTCCACCGTGGCGATGCGCTGGCGCTGCATCTGCTTGAGGGCGTCGAGGATGTAGGTCACCTGCGCCTCGATCATCAGGATCATCGAGTTGTGCCCCAGGCCGGTGTTGGGCCCGACGATCAGGAACAGGTTGGGATAACCCGGCACCGTGGTGCCCTTGTAGGCGTGGGCGCCGTCGCGCCAGGTGTCCATCAGGTCCAGCCCGTCGCGCCCGATGATGCAGTCTCGTGGCAGGGGATCGGTGGCCTGGAAGCCGGTGCCGAAGATCAGGCAATCGGCCGGGTGCTTGATGCCGTCGGCGGTGATCACGCCGTCGGCTTCGACGCGCAGCACGCGGTCGGTGACCACCTCGACATTGCTGCGCGACAGCGCCGGGTAATAATCGTTGGAGATCAGTACGCGCTTGCAGCCGATGGTGTAGTCCGGCGTCAGGGCCTTGCGCAGGGAAGGGCGGGCGACTTGTTTGTGCAGATGGCGCAGCGCGATTTTCTGCACCATTTTCATCAGCCGTGGGTGCAGGGCGAATCCCACCACGCGACCTTCCAGCGCCCAGTAAAAGGCGCTGCGTACCAGGCGCTGGGTGAAAGGCAGGTGCTTGAACAGCCAGCGTTCGAAGGCCGAAATCGTCCGGTCGGGCTTGGGCATGATCCACGGCGGCGTGCGTTGGAACAGGTCCAGGTGGGCCACATGCGGGGCGATCTGCGGCACGAACTGGATGGCACTGGCGCCGGTGCCGATCACCGCCACGCGCTTGCCTTTCAAGGAATAGTCGTGGTCCCACTGCTGGGAGTGAAAGCTTTTGCCCTTGAAGTTGTCCAGGCCTGGAATCTGCGGCAACGCCGGGCGTGACAGGCCGCCCATGCCCGATACGAGCACCCGTGCGCTCACATGCCGGCCATCGCTGAAGCTCAATTGCCAGCGTTGCTGTTGTTCATCGAACACTGCGCGCTCGAGGCCGTTGTTGAAACGCAGGTAAGGCGCCAATTCGAAGCGCCTGGCGCATTGCTCCAGATAGGCGCGGATTTCCGCCTGCGGCGCGAACTGCCGCGTCCACTCCGGGTTGGGCGCAAAGGAAAACGAATACACATGGGACTGCACATCACAGGCGCAGCCCGGGTAGTGGTTGTCCCGCCAGGTGCCGCCGAGGGTGTCGGCCTGCTCGGCGATAAAGAAGTCGCTGAACCCGGCCTCCTTGAGCTTGATGGCCATGCACAGGCCGGCAAAGCCTGAGCCGATGATGGCGATGTCGATGGATTCACTGTGGGCATTCATAGGCTGTCCTTGGTGGGCATCGGATGTGCTCCTGTTTTTGTTTTGTCTTTTAGATAAAACACCATTGCAAAGGAAAATTGAATTAATTATTTTAAAAAAGATTTTAAATAATCTACCTGAAAATATCGCCTACGCTAGGACCATGTTTGGTATGCGCCACTTGTCCGACGGACGAGCACGGTATGCACGAGGTCCAGGTCCAGGGTGTGGACGGTGGCTGAGGCCTTGACCAATTCCGGTCGGGTCGCCAGCAGCAGGGAAGCAGAGGACCGAGCTATGGCTGTGGAGTGGGTTGCCGCTGCGGCGGGCGCAAGTGCGGTGTTATGGGGTTTCAGCGCCTGGATGACACGGCGTATCGAAGCCGCTGTTCCCATCAACGGGCGCTTCGTGGAGGTCGATGGCGAGCGCTTTCATTATGTAGAAGAGGGCAAGGGCCCACCGCTGGTGATGATTCACGGCTTGATGGGCAGCAGTCGCAACCTGACCTATGCCTTGTCCGGCCAATTGCGTGAGCATTTTCGGGTAATCACCCTGGACCGTCCGGGCTCGGGTTATTCCACCCGGCGTAAAGGCACGGCAGCCGACCTGCCGGCCCAGGCGCGGCAAATCGCGGCGTTTATCAATGTGCTGGGCCTGGATAAACCTTTGGTGTTGGGGCATTCCCTGGGCGGGGCGATCTCCCTGGCCCTGGCCCTGGATCATCCCGCTGCAGTCTCGGGCCTGGTGCTGCTGGCGCCGCTGACCCATCCCCAACCCACCTTGCCGCTGGTGTTCTGGTCGCTGGCGGTGCGACCGGCCTGGCTGCGACGCTGGGTCGCCCACACACTCACCGTGCCCATGGGCCTATTGACCCGGCGTTCGGTGGTCAAGGGTGTGTTCGCGCCGGACACCGCCCCCGAAGATTTCGCCACCGAGGGCGGCGGGTTGCTGGGCATGCGTCCGGACAACTTCTATGCCGCCTCCAGCGAGATTGCGTTGGTCAACGACTTCCTGCCGGACATGGTCAAGCGCTACCCGCAACTGACCCTGCCCATCGGCCTGATCTACGGGGCGCGGGACAAGGTGCTGGACTTCCGTCAGCACGGCCAGGCCCTTGCCGACAAAGTGCCAGGCCTCAAGTTGCAACTGGTGGAAGGGCGCGGCCATATGCTGCCGATCACCGCCACGGCGCGGGTGGTCGAGGCGGTGCTGAACGTGGCCAAGCGGGCGCGTCCGGCGCAAACGGCCACGGTCCTGCATCCGCCCTTTGCCCTGGCGAACAAATAATCGTGGCCCTGATTGCGGGTTTGGATGTCGCAAATGCCTGCCCTAGAGATCTGACCAAACGGCAGGAAAAGAGACTGTCCGGTCACGTCAAAAAGGCTTCGAAAAAGTAGTTGACGACCTAACGATTCCGCGTTATTTATTTAAAAAAATATTTCAATGTTTGTTTTGAAATGATTTTTGAAATGCCTAAGAGCGAATAAAAATGAAAAAAACGTCTTTTATCGCATGGTTGATTTCCTGGAGCCTTCAGCGCTCCCTGAACCTGTTTTCCACCTCCCTGCCAAGGAGGCTGCCATGAACCAGACTCTGGCAGCGCCAAGTGTGTGGACCGATGGCAAGCGCCACCTCTGGTGGTTGGGCATCATGCCGTTGGCCACGCCGCTGTTGTCCGGCTCTCTGGCCATTGTTACCGGTGTCCAGCAATTGTGGTGGGTCGGTGTGCTGGTGATCTTCGGCCTGATCCCGCTGATCGACGGCCTGCTTGGCGAAGACGTGAGCAACCCGCCCGAGTCCGCCGTCAGCCATCTGGAAACCCAACGCTACTACCGCTGGATCGTCTACACCGGCGTGCTGTTCGTCATCTCGTCGGTGATCATCACCGGCTGGCTGGCCGCCGGCGGTATCGAGTGGATCATCCAGGGTGGCCTGCTGCACGCCACCGCCAACCTTGACCCCTCCAACGGGCTGGTCCACGCCGCCAGTTACATCACCGACCGCACGCAACTGCACGGCGCACCGAGTTGGTTTACCTATCTGGGCATGGCCATGTCGACCGGCGCCGCTACTGGCATCGCCATCAATACCGCCCATGAACTGGGGCACAAGCCCAACGCCCTGGAAGTGTTCCTGGCCAAGGTTACGTTGGCGCCGACCTTCTACGGGCACTTCTACACCGAACACAACCGTGGCCATCACGTGCGCGTCGCCACGCCGGAAGATCCGGCCAGCTCACGCCTGGGCGAGAGCTTCTGGGCGTTCCTGCCGCGCTCGGTGTGGTTCAGCGCGCAGTCGGCGTGGAACCTGGAGCGCGAGCGCCTGCGCAAACTCGGTCTGCCGGCCTGGCACTGGAAGAACGGCGTGCTCAGCGCCTGGATGTACAGCGTGGTGCTGTGGGGCGCGATGATTGCGTGGTTGGGTGTCGCAGTGATTCCGTTCCTGATTGTCCAGGGCATCTACGGGTTCTCGCTGCTGGAAGTGGTGAACTATGTCGAACACTACGGCCTTAAACGGCAGAAGTTGCCCAATGGTCGATACGAACGCTGTTCGCCGCGCCATTCCTGGAACAGCAATCGGATTGTGACCAATATCTTTTTGTTCCAGTTGCAACGGCATTCCGATCACCATGCCAACCCCACGCGCAGTTATCAGTCGTTGCGGCACTTTGATGAGTCGCCGCAACTGCCCTACGGTTACGCAAGCATGATTGTCTGGGCGTACGTGCCTTACTTGTGGCGCCGGCGCATGGATCATCGGGTGCTCAATCATTACGCCGGGGATATCACCCTGACCAATCTTCAGCCGTCACAGCGTTTGAAGTATCTGGAGAAGTACAGCAACAGCGCCAAGCCGTTCTGACATGCAGTAACTGTAAGTTGTGTACTCGGGGCCTTACATGCCGCGCAGGACGTTATCGCCCCGAGGAAGTGGTTTGACCCGAACAACAATAATTAAAGGGAAGGACGTACACCATGCAAACACCTGCCAAGTTCACCGCCCATATTCTATTGGCTGCGCTGGGCCTGATCGCCTACCACCAGGCCCAGGCGGCCCGCATCGAACCGGCTGGCAGTGCCTTCACGGCCCAAGGCCCGATCAGCTTCTCCAAAGGCGCGCTGATCAGCGCCGATTGCACCATCAAGGTGGCCGGCAAGGTCGCGGCGGATGGTACTTCGGTGAATGTCGATAAAGTTGAATTCGACGGCGGCCTCAAGTGCAGCCGGGTCGAAGCCATCAACTTGCCGTGGGTATTGATCGCCAAGGACACCCGGAGCGGTTCCATGTCGAATATCAGCGTGGATGTTCACGCCTTCGGCCTGGGTGGCAAGTGCGGGCCTTCTACGGCGGATGGCACCTGGGACAACGCCACCGGCAAGTTGGAAGCCGCCAATGTACCGATTGGCGAAGACTGCAAGATCAAGACGGTGTCGATCAAGATGCCGCCGAATTTCAAAGTTGTTGAATAACGTGCAGCGGTAATTGAATTGAGATTTGGCTGGAAAGGGAAGTTCTGCAGTTTCACCGTGACCTCTCGTTCATGGCCATTACCCCCTGGCGAATGACTCGCCATTACATGTGAGGAAAAACAATGAAAAGTTTGAAAACCCTCGTTTGTGCAACTTCTTTCGCTCTTTGCTTTGGTGCCGTTTCGATGGCCAATGCGGCGACCATTGCACCTGCTGGCGCCGCTTTTACCACTGCGGGTTCCATCACCGTCAAGTCACCGGCATCCCTGAATATCCCGGTCACCTGCAACATTATCTTCACCGGTACCGTGGCCAGTGGTGGCGCAGGCGCCTCGATTACTGGCGCCACGGTCAGCGGTTCCAACCCGTTGTGCGCTGTGCCGGTGTTGAGCAACTTGCCATGGCCGCTGACCGTCGCTGGGACAGGTCCTGACGCGTTCACCGGCACTGTTTCGGGTGTGAAATTCAAAATCGCCTCCGACTGCAGCGCTACACCGGTAACCATCGCAGTCAACTGGAAGAACTCCACCAACACGCTTGGCATCTCTACGCCTCAAACCGTGGGCGCTTGCACCATTACCGCCCTCACCGCTGTACCAACTCCGGCGTTTACCGTCAGCCCATAAGTACGCTGAGTACTTGACGTGATGATCACACGTTGACACTGGCAAGTGCCTCGCGAGAGGCACTTGTTTGAACAGGTCGCAAGGGTGCAATACAACAAGAAGGAAACGGGCATGAATAATAAGAAAACACACGCACGCACGTTAATGAGTCTGGCTGTTATCGGCGGCCTGATGGTGATTACGGGGAGTGCGCAAGCCGGTGGGTTTTCTACTCCGACGTTCGGGGCGGAAGGCTGGGGCCGTGCATTCGGTGGTGGTTCGATGTTTAAGGATGATCCGTCATCGGCCTATAACAACCCGGCGGCGATGGCGTTCATTGATCACAATATCTCGCAGTTCAACATCGACTACGCGCGGATCAATATCCACTACAAGGGTACCGCCAGGGACTATGCGGGCAATCCCACTTCGTCAACGACCGTTGACCCCGATACCTTTGCGTTCAACTCCGTGCCCCGTGAAGGTGATGGAGGACAAGGCGGTTTTACCGCCTGGGTGCCGACCGGATTCATGGTCATGCCCATCGGTGACCGTTTCGCCTTTGGTCTCAGCCAGGTTGTGCCCATGGGTGCGCGTACTACCTGGGACAATGACTGGAAAGGAAGGGATTTCGCGGTTGACACGCGTATCGAAACAGTTGGGTTGACCGGGTCGCTTTCGTTCAAGGTCAACGATGAGTTTTCCATTGGCGGTGGTGCGATTGTTCAGCACACCAAAGGGTTCGTCAGCCAGAACGTTGACCTCTATGCCGCTGCCGCGCTTGCCCCGAACTCGATCCCATTCCCGGCGGGCATAGGCTATTCGTTGATGCGGGTCAAAGTCGACAATACCTCGGTGGGCTGGTTTGCCGGCCTGGCCTGGAAGCCAACCCCACAAGACACGTTGGGTTTGAACTACCACGCCAAGATCAAGAACAAACTCGAAGGTAAATACAACATCTACGCTGACGAAGGCTCCCAGGGCCTGATTGACGCAGGATTGCCGGGCATTCTGTATCCAGGTCTGAACCTTCAGATGAGCGGTAAAGCCAGCGCCCAACTGGACGTTCCTGCCAGCGCAGCGATCGATTGGGTGCACCAGTTCAATGATCGCTTTACCCTCGGCGCCAGTGTGTTATGGACCCAATGGTCTTCATTCAAAAACCTGACCTTGAAGTCCGAGGGGTCGACCATCGTCGCCATCCCTTACAACTACAAGGACGTCTGGATGGTCTCCCTCGGCGGCGACTATAAGCTCACCGATGATTTCACGTTACGCGCCGGTGTTGCGACGGACCAGACGCCTACCCGTAACTCCACCCGCGACCCTCGTATCCCGGATGGCGACCGGATCTTCACCTCGCTGGGCTTTGGTTACAAAATCAGGGCTATTCCAGGTCTGGGCATCGACGGCTCCTACTCCCACCAGTTCGTGGAAAAAGCCAAGTTGAAAACCCATAACCAGGATCGCCTTGGGGGTGCAACCCTGGACGGCAAGGCCGATGCCTATGGCGATGTCGTGAGCCTGGGGATCACCTACAACTTTTGATCCTGCGTCACGCCATGCCGGTGTAACCCGTAGGCAGCGCATCTTTCTGCAGGTTTCGCACCCGTAGTGCAACGACCGGGTCGCCCACGCGACCCGTTCCGATATTCGTTCAATATGCATTGATTCGGCTGACGCGTTCAGTCGCTGTTTTTTCGCCCAAGCATTAAATAAAAATTTCAAAACAAAATTTGAATTTGCTTTTCCAAGTTTGTAGTGTGGCTTTACGCGTCAGCCCATTCACGAGCTGGCGCGTCGTAGCCGTACCCTGAATCGAGTAGAGGTATCCCCATGGTTATCTGGTTATTGGTGGGTTTCGCAGCAGCGATTGCCCTGGCGTATCGACAAGCTGCCGCCACGTTGTGGCTGGGCGTAGGCCTGGTCTGGCTGGCAATGGGTTATCTGCTCAATGTGGTTGCTGCGTTCGGCCTTACGGTCGCGGCGCTGCTGGTCATCGCGCCAGCGCTGCTGATGACGATCAAACCGCTGCGCCGTACCCTGCTTACCAGCAAGGCCCTTGGCCTGTTTCGCACGATCATGCCGGCCATGTCCGACACCGAGCGTGCGGCCATCGAGTCCGGCACCGTGTGGTGGGACGCCGAGTTGTTCAGCGGCAAACCCGACTGGCAGCGCCTGCTGCAAGCCGCGCCGGCCAGCCTGAGCGCCGAGGAGCAAGCCTTCCTCGACAACGAAGTGGAAACCCTCTGCGACATCGCCAACGACTGGGAAACCACCCAGGTCTGGCAGGACATGTCCCCCGAAGGCTGGCAGTACACCAAGGATGCCGGTTTCCTCGGCATGATCATTCCCAAGCAGTACGGCGGCAAAGGTTTCTCCCACTATGCCCACTCGCAAGTGGTGATGAAGCTGTCGACGCGCTGCTCGGCGGCGGCGATTTCGGTGATGGTGCCCAACTCACTGGGCCCGGCCGAACTCCTGCTGCATTACGGCACCGATGCCCAGCGCAATTACTACCTGCCGCGCCTGGCCCGTGGCGAAGACATCCCGTGTTTTGCGCTTACCAGCCCATACGCCGGCTCGGATGCCGGGGCCATTCCCGATTTGGGCATCGTCTGCAAAGGCGTGCATGAGGGCGAGGAAGTGCTCGGTTTCAAAGTGACCTGGGACAAGCGCTATATCACCCTCGGTCCGATTGCCACCGTGCTGGGCCTGGCGTTTCGTGCCGAAGATCCGGACGGCTTGCTGGGCGCGAAAGGTTCGCTGGGCATCACCTGCGCGCTGATCCCGACGTCCCATCCCGGCGTGAACAGCGGTCGTCGCCATTGGCCGCTTAACGCGGTGTTCCAGAACGGCCCGACCACCGGCAAGGACGTATTCATCCCACTGGAATGGGTGATCGGCGGCCGCGAGCAAGTCGGCAATGGCTGGCGCATGTTGATGGAATGTCTGGCCGCTGGCCGCGCCATTTCCTTGCCTTCGGCCAACGTCGGCCTGGGCAAGGTTGCGGTGCGTGGCACCACGGCGTATGCCGCGATGCGCAAGCAGTTCGGCCTGCCCATCGGCAAGTTCGAAGGGGTGCAGGCACCGCTGGCGCGCATGGCTGGGCATTTGTATGCCTGCGATGCGGTGCGCAAGGTGTCGGTGGCCTCCCTGGATGCCGGCGAAAAACCGTCGGTGATTTCGGCCATCGCCAAATACCACGTCACCGAGCGCGCACGAATCATCGTCAACGACGGCATGGACATCGTCGCCGGCAAGGGCATCTGCATGGGCCCCAACAACTTCCTGGCCCGCGCCTACCAGCAAAGCCCCATCGCCATCACGGTGGAAGGGGCGAACATCATGACCCGCTGCCTGATCATCTTTGGCCAGGGCCTGATCCGCTGCCATCCTTATGTGTTCCGCGAGATGGAAGCGGCGCGCAACCCGGACCGGCGCAAGGCGCTGGAAGACTTTGACACAGCGATGTTCGGCCACGTGAGTTTCGTGCTGGCCAACACCGTACGTGCGGTGGTGCATGCGCTGACCGGCGGCCGGCTGATTTCCGCACCGGCCAAGACCGAGCCCGTGCTGGCGTCCTACTACCGCCAGGCCAATCGTCTGTCGGTGGTGTTGGCGTTGATCTCGGACATTTCCATGGGCGTGCTGGGAGGGGCCCTCAAGCGCAAGGAAAGTATCACCGGGCGTCTGGGGGATATTCTGTCGCAGCTGTACATCTTGTCCTGCGTGCTCAAGCGCTTCGAGGATGATGGCCGGCCCCAGGCAGACCTGCCGCTGGTGCATTGGTCGGCCCAGGACGCGCTGTTGCGTGCCCATGAAGCCCTCGCTGAAGTGCTGGCTAACTACCCCTCGAAAGCCGCCGCCGCAGTGGTCCGCGGCCTGACCTTTCCGTTCGGCATCCCGCTGCGCAAGCCTTCGGATCGCCTGCTGGCCCAGGTGGCCGATGTGGTGCAGACACCGGGTGAAACCCGCGACCGGTTGCTGGCCAATTCCTACATTCCACGGCCGGAAATCGACAAGCTGGCGTACGGAGAGTTGGGCTTCCGTCTGCTGCCGCAAGTGGAGTTGATCGAGGCCCGACTCAAGCCTGCAATCAAGCAAGGCGTGCTCGAACCGATGCCGATCTCCGCCACAGCCTTCACCACCTGGCGCGTCAAGGCCAGGGCGATGGACTTGATCAGCGACGACGAAGACGCCTTGCTCGGCCGCTATGTGGAATACGCCGACCACGGCATCCAGGTGGATGACTTCCCCCAGGACTTCGGTTTGCTGGAGGCGTTGCAGCAGCGCAAACAGGCGCTGGAGCCAGCCCCCAAACGCCGCAGCAGCCAAGGCGAAAACGCCTCGGTCAACTAAAAAAAACGCGGTCAGTGTGGGAGGGGCTTGCCCCTCCCACAGGGACCGGTGTTGTGAGTGGATCTATCTATGAGTGACAGCTACCTATCGTTCGTCAATTCCCCCTGGGGCCGGCGCCTGGCCCAGGCGGTCGGCTTGCCGCAACCCTTGGCCCTGCAACGCCATCGCAGCGGCCAACAGGGGCTGGCCAACCCGGTGATGATTGCCGGGGCAGGGCGCCTGACCGCTCAGGTACAACGCTTCTTCAGCAGCACCGATACTGTTGCCGCCACCCCGGCCACGCTCAAGTCGCCCTCGACGGTCAAGGTGCAGGGCGCGGTGTTCGATGCCAGCGCCGTGGCTGACCTGCAACAACTGGACGAGCTCTACGGGTTTTTTCACGCCAACGCCAAACGCCTCGGCCAACATGGCCGCGTGGTGGTGCTCGGCACCGCGCCGGAACATTGCCAGGATTTGCCCCAGGCCATCGCCCAGCGTGCCCTCGAAGGCCTGGTGCGTTCGCTGGCCAAGGAGCTGCGCCGGGCGATCACCGTGCAACTGCTGTATGTGGCGCCGGGGGCAGAAGACGCGTTGGACAGCAGCCTGGGTTTCTTCCTGTCGCGCCGTTCGGCCTATGTGTCGGGGCAAGTGGTACGGCTGGACAAACCGGTGGACGGCAACCCTGGCGTCAACTGGGAAAAGCCGTTCGCCGGCCGACGTGCACTGGTCACCGGCGCGTCCCGCGGCATTGGTCTGGCCATCGCCCAGGTGTTGGCCCGTGATGGCGCCCACGTGGTGTGCGTGGACGTGCCCCAGGCCCAGCAATCGTTGGAGCAGGCCGCCGCCAGCGTCGGTGGTTCTGCGTTGTCCCTGGACATCACCGCAGCGGATGCCGCCTCGTCTTTGCTGGCCCATGTCAACCAGTACGGCGCGTTCGATGTGGTGGTGCACAACGCAGGCATTACTCGCGACAAGACCATCGCCAAAATGCCCGAAGCGGCCTGGCGCAGCGTGCTGGCGGTCAACCTCGACGCACCGGTGCACCTGAGCAACGCACTGCTGGAAAACCAGGGGCTTAACCCCGGTGGTCGCATCGTGTGTGTGTCATCGATTTCCGGGATTGCCGGCAACCTCGGCCAAAGCAACTACGCCACCTCCAAGGCCGGCGTGATCGGCCTGGTGCAAGGCCTCGCGCCACGCGCCGCCAGGCAGCAGGTGACGGTGAATGCGGTGGCGCCGGGGTTTATCGAGACCCAGATGACCGCGAAGATCCCGCTGATGATTCGCGAAGCAGGGCGGCGCATGAATTCCATGAGCCAGGGCGGACAGCCCATCGATGTGGCCGAGACCATCGCCTGGCTGGCGCACCCGGCCTCGGGCGGCGTCAACGGCCAAGTCGTACGCGTGTGTGGCCAAAGTCTGCTGGGAGCCTGAGCCATGGACTACCTGACCCAGATTGTCGACCCGCCGCCTTCGCGCACCCAACTGCTGTTGGACGGCGTGCGTGCCTTGCGCAAGCCCAAGCTCGACGGCGAACCGCTGCTGCCCAAGGCGCGCCTGGTGCGTTCGGCGGTGGAGTTGTCCGCCAGCGGCATTGCCGCCTATGGCCGTGCCTGCGGTTTTCGTCGAGAGCAGGGTGTGCCGCTGTCCTATCCCCACGTGCTGGCGTTCCCTTTGCACCTGATGCTGCTGACCCGACCGAGCTTCCCGTACCCGGCCAGCGGCATGGTGCACCTGGCCAATCGCATCCGTCAGCACCAACGCCTGCACGAAGGCCAGGCCTTGCGCCTGGAGGTGTATGCCGAACGCTGGGTCGCCCATCCCAAGGGCCAGGCGCTGAGCATCGCCACCCGCGCCTACTGCGCCGGCACCCTGGCCTGGGAAAGCGACAGCCTGTACCTGCGCCGCGACGTCAAGGACCCGGTCGGCGAGCCTTGGGCCGACGCGTTGCCGTTGCAGGAACACGGCCTGTTGCGCACCCAACGCTGGGTATTGCCCGCCGACCTGGGCCGGCGCTTCGCCAAGGTCTCGGGGGACTTCAACCCGATTCACACCTCGGTGATCGGCGCGAAACTCTTCGGTTTTCGCCGCGCCATCGCCCACGGCATGTGGACCTTGGGCCGCGCCCTGGCCGCCCAGCAACCGCCTGGGGGCTTGGCTCAGGCCGAAGCCCATTGCGACTTCAAGTTGCCGATTTTCCTGCCCGGCCAGGTCGCCCTGTGGAACCACCCCGCGAGCGGCCCGCGCCGTGAGTTCGAAGTGCGCAATTTTGCCGGCGACAAACCCCATATGCGCGGGCTATTTGTCTGGAATGAGAGCCATACATGAGTGACTACAGCTTCAATCCGGCCCCGACCCGCCGCGTGGCGATCATCGGCGGCAACCGCATCCCTTTTGCCCGTTCCAACACGGTGTACGCCCACGACAGTAACCAGGACCTGCTGGTCGCGGCGCTGCAAGGCCTGATCGACCGTTACAACCTGCACGGCCAACGCCTGGGCGAGTTTGCTGCCGGCGCGGTGATCAAGCACTCGCGGGATTTCAACCTGGCGCGTGAGTCGCTGCTATCGACCACCTTGTCTGCGCAGACCCCGGCCTACGATCTGCAACAAGCCTGTGGCACCGGCCTGGAAGCGGCCTTGCTGGTGGCGAATAAAATCGCCCTGGGCCAGATCGAAGTGGGCATTGCCGGGGGCGCCGACACCACCTCCGACGCGCCGATCGGCATCAACGAATCCCTGCGCCATACCTTGCTCGCGGCCAACCGCGCCAAGGGCCTGGGCGACAAGTTGAGGACGTTGCTCAAGGTACGGCCATCCATGTTCTTCAAACCCCTGCTACCGCGCAATGGCGAACCGCGCACCGGGTTGTCCATGGGCGAGCACTGCGAAGAAATGGCCAAGCGCTGGCAGATCAAGCGGCTGGCCCAGGATGAACTGACCCTCACCAGCCATCAGCGCCTGGACGCGGCCTACACACGTGGTTTCTTCGACGACCTGATCAGCCCCCATCGCGGCCTGGCCCGGGACAACAACCTGCGGGCCGACGCCAGCCTGGAAAAACTCGCCGGTCTGGCCCCCGCCTATGACCGCCAGAACGGCACCCTCACCGCAGGCAATTCCACGCCCCTGACCGATGGCGCCTCGGTGGTGCTGCTGGCCAGTGAGGAATGGGCGGCCGCCAACGGCTGGCCGGTGCTGGCCTACCTGCGCACCGGCGAAACGGCTGCGGTGAATTTTGTCGACGGCACCGAAGGCCTGCTGATGGCCCCGGCCTACGCGGTGCCGCGCATGCTCAAGCGTGAAGGCTTGAGCTTTGCCGACTTCGATTTCTTCGAGATCCATGAAGCCTTTGCCGCCCAGGTGCTGTGCACCCTCAAGGCCTGGGAAGACGCGGACTATTGCCGCGAACGGTTGGGCCTGGACGCGCCGTTGGGCGCCATCGACCGGGCGAAAATGAACGTCAACGGCGGCTCACTCGGCTGCGGCCATCCGTTTGCTGCCACCGGTGGCCGGCAATTGGCGGCGCTGGCCAAGGCCATCCATGAGCGCGGTGGCGGGCGCGGGTTGATCTCGATCTGTGCGGCGGGCGGGCTGGGCATTACCGCCATTGTGGAAAAGTAGCGCTACCCAAAATAACAACAAGGAGACTGCCATGAACGCTATCAGCCAGGAACACACCGAACGGGTGTGGTTGAACGCCTACCTGCCCGGCGTCCCGGCAGACATCGATGCCGCCATTGAGGATTACCCGTCGCTGCGGGAAGTATTCCTGGAGCACCTGGAAAAATTCCGTGAGCGCGTAGCCTATGTCAGCATCGGCACCGAAATGACCTACGCCGACTGGAAGGTCCAAGGCGTTGCGTTCGCCGCCTGGCTCCAGGGCCAGGGCGTGCAGCCGGGCGACCGTGTGGCGCTGATGATGCCCAATTGCTTGCAGTACCCGATCTGCCTGCTGGGCACGCTCCTGGCCGGTGCGGTGGTGGTCAACGTCAACCCGCTGTACACCGCCCACGAACTCAAGCACTTGCTCAAGGACAGCGGCGCCGAGACCGTGATGATCTTTGAAAACTTCGCCCACACCCTGGAGAAAGTCGTGGCCGGCAGCAGCGTCAAGCGCGTGGTGATCGCGGCTATCGGCGATCTGCTCGGCACCTTCAAGGGCGCGGCGATGAACTTCATCCTGCGCCGCGTGCAAAAGCAGGTGCCGGCGTTCACGCTGCCAGGTTCAGTGCGTTTCAATCAGGTGTTGAAACAGGGGCGGGCGCTCAACCACTTCCCGGTGAGCATGGTCCTGGATGACCTGGCCTTCCTGCAATACACCGGCGGCACCACGGGCGATGCCAAGGGCGTGATGCTCAGCCACCGCAATATCATCGCCAACCTGTTGCAGGCCAAGGCGTGGGTCGGTGATCAACTGGACCAGGACAAGCAGGAAACCAACGTCACGTTGCTGCCGCTGTACCACATTTTTTCCCTGACGGTGAATTGCCTGATGTTCATGTGCCTGGGCGGGCGCAACATCCTTATCGCCAACCCACGGGACGTGAAGCGGGTGCAGATGATCCTGCGCAAGGAACGCTTCAACGGCATTGCCGGGGTCAACACACTGTTTAACGGTTTGCTGGAAAACAAAGAGTTCTGTGCGCGGGACTTTTCCGACCTGCGCATGGTGATTGCCGGCGGCATGGCCACCCATACCGCGGTGGCCAAGCGTTGGAAGGAAGTCACCGGGCTGCCGATCATCGAGGGGTATGGCCTGACCGAGTGCTCGCCGGTGGTGAGCATCAGCCCCATCGATATCGCCCGCATGCGCGAGATGGAATTCACCGGCAGCATCGGCGTGCCATTGCCGTCGACCTGGGTGCGTTTTGTGCGTGAGGACGGCGCGCTGGCCGACATCGGCGAACAGGGCGAATTGCAGGTGCGTGGCCCGCAGGTGATGCAGGGCTACTGGAAACGCCCGGAGGCTACCGCTGAAGTGCTGGATGCGCAGGGGTGGTTGTCCACCGGTGATATCGGCGTGATGGACCAGCGCGGGTATATCCGCCTGGTGGACCGCAAGAAGGACATGATCCTGGTGTCGGGTTTCAACGTGTACCCCAATGAAATCGAAGACGTGGTCGCGCTGCACCCAGGGGTGGGCGAAGTGGCGGCGATTGGGGTGGAAGACGCGGTGACTGGCGAGAAGGTGAAGATCATCGTGGTGCGCAAGGACCCGAACCTGACTCAGGAGCAGATCCTTGCCCATTGCCGGGAGTACCTGACGGGGTACAAATTGCCTCGGTATGTGGAGTTCCGTACTGAGGAGTTGCCCAAGACCACCGTGGGCAAGGTGCTGCGCCGGGCGTTGCGCTGATTTAAATGTGCACGTGATCCAAATGTGGGAGGAGGCTTGCCTCCGATAGCGGTGCATCAGCTAAAAATATACTGGCTGACACTCCGCTATCGGGGGCAAGCCCCCTCCCACATTTTCAAACCGTGCCCACTTTTACCCAGCGCTCCTCGACGGCCGCCACACGAATCGCCGTCGCCAGCCGCTCAACCTCCCATGCCGCTTCAAAGTCAGTGCCATCCGCACCCTGGCCAGCCACCGCCATGATCAATTCCTGTACTTCCAGGGTCTTCAACTCGTTGTAGCCCAACTGGTGTCCCGCCGCCGGGCTGAACGCCGCATAACCGGGCAGGGCCGGGCCGGCCAGCAGGCGCTGGAAGCCGTCCTGGCCGACGCGGCACAGGCGCAGTTCATTCAAGCGTTCCTGGTCGAACGCCAAGGTGCCTTGGGTCCCGCTGATTTCAAAACTCAGGTGGTTCTTGTAGCCATGCTTGAGCCAACTGCTGCTCACCGTCCCGCGTGCGCCATTGGCGAAACGCAGCAGGGCGTGTACCTGGTCATCCACGGCGATAGGTTTGAGCGCGTTGCTGCCTTTTACGGCTGGGCGTTGAGCATGGACGGTCTGGGTATCGGCGCAGACGCTGAGCACGTCCCCGACCAGATAGCGCGCCATCGACAGCAAGTGGCTGCCCAGGTCGGCGAGGGCGCCGCCGGCATGTTCCACTTCGCAGCGCCAGGACCACGGTGACGCGGGATCAGCCATAAAGTCTTCGCTGAACTCGCCCTGGAAACTGATGAGTTCACCCAACTCGCCGCTGGCAATCAGTTGCCGCGCCAGGGTAATCATCGGGTTGTGCTGATAGTTGTAGCCGACCCGCGTGACCACCCCGGCGTCACTCGCTGCGCGGCGCATGGCGTCGGCCTGTTCCAGGCTCACGGCCAGGGGTTTTTCGCAGTACACCGCCTTGCCGGCGGCAATCGCGGCCATGGCCATCGGGTAGTGCAGGTGGTTGGGGGTGGTAATAGCCACGACGTCGACGTTGGGGTCGTTGATCAGCGCCTGCCAGTCGCCATGGGCCTGGGCAAACCCCCAGGCCGTGGCGCAGCGCTGGGCGCGTTCGGTGTCGGCATCGGCCAGGGCGGCCAGCTTCAGGGTGACTGGCAGTTCGAACACCGCCCGGGCATTGTTGAACGCCAAGGCGTGGGCGCGGCCCATGAAGCCTGTGCCGATCAAGCCGATTCCGAGTTCACGCATAGCCGTGGTCCTTTGGATTATTGTTTTCAGGAAGTGTATTAATGGAATAAAAATTCCCATAATTCAATAGATGGAATAAAAATTCATTATCGCTGCGACAATCACCCCGGCGAATGCAGCTATATTCACCACGTGGCCAAAAGCCGCCAGTTAACAAAAGATAACGTAGCGCCGATTGTCAGACGATTCCAAAGCCCGATAGGATGGCCCCTGCTTCCTTCAGGCGCTCTAGATTGCAGGTTTCAGAGCCCGGGAAGGCAAGACCTAACAATAATAAATGGGAGAAAGGTCTATGAGTGAGCCTGTCATGGGTTGGGTTGTTTGCCGCCCACGCGCCGCACGCAGGGTTGCGTTGCTGGCCACAGCGCTCTCGTTGCTGGCCGGTGCCGCGTTGACGACCCCGGTGCTGGCAGCCGGCGATACCCCCGCAGCGCCTGCGTTTGCGATTGAGTCCCCCAAGGCCGCCAAAGGCCTGATGATCGACGTGGTGCAGGCCGGCAAGCGCCTGGTCGCCGTCGGTGATCGCGGGCACATCCTCTATTCCGATGACCAGGGCGCAACCTGGACCCAAGCCAAAGTCCCCACCCGCCAGTTGCTCACGGCGGTGTTTTTCGTTGACGACAAACAAGGCTGGGCGGTCGGCCACGATGCGCAGATCCTCGCCAGTTCCGACGGCGGCATCACGTGGACCCAGCAATACCAAGACCTCAAGCGCGAAGCGCCGCTCCTCGATGTGTGGTTCAACGATGCCAACCACGGCCTGGCCGTCGGCGCCTACGGTGCGTTGATCGAAACCACTGACGGCGGCAAGACCTGGGCAGACGTCAGCGACCGCCTCGACAACGAAGACCAATACCACCTCAACGCCATCGCCCACATCAAGGACGCCGGCCTGTTTATCGTCGGCGAGCAGGGCAGCATGTTCCGCTCCAGCGATGACGGCCAGACCTGGGAAAAACTCGAAGGCCCTTACGAGGGTTCGCTGTTCGGCGTGATCAGCACCGCCCAACCGCAAACCCTCTTGGCGTACGGCCTGCGCGGTAACCTCTACCGTTCCACCGACTTCGGCAGCACCTGGGAGCAGGTCGAGTTGAACGCCACCCGTGGCGCCCTGGAGTTCGGTTTGTCGGGCGCGACCTTGCTGGAGGACGGCTCAATCGTGGTGGTCGGCAACGGCGGCAGCGTGGTGGTCAGCCACGACGATGGCCAGACCTTCAGCGTGTTCAACCGCCCGGACCGTATTTCACTGTCGTCGGTCACGGCGGCGGGCAATGGCAACTTGATTCTGGCCGGGCAGGGTGGCGTTCGTGTATCGACGCCGACTGGCGCTGAGCTCGTAAAACAATAAGAAGGCGGGGACAGAATGAGCAGTCATCACAACGATAAAGCGACCTTTCTTGAGCGCCTGATCTTCAACAACCGCCCGGCAGTGATCGTGATCTGCCTGTTGGTAAGCGTGTTCCTGTTCTGGCAGGCGACCCTGATTCGCCCGTCCACCAGCTTTGAAAAGATGATCCCGCTCAAGCATCCCTTCATCGAAAAGATGATGGAACACCGCAACGACCTGGCCAACCTGGGCAATACGGTGCGCATCTCGGTGGAGGCCAAGGACGGCGACATCTTTACGAAGGACTACATGGAAACCCTGCGCCAGATCAACGACGAGGTGTTCTACATCTCCGGCGTCGACCGCTCGGGCCTCAAGTCGCTATGGAGCCCCAGCGTACGCTGGACCGAAGTCACCGAAGAGGGCTTCGCCGGCGGTGAAGTGATCCCGCAAAGCTACAACGGCTCGGCGCAAAGCCTCGATCAACTGCGCAACAACGTGCTCAAGTCCGGCCAGGTCGGGCGCCTGGTAGCCAACGATTTCAAGTCGAGCATCGTCGATATCCCACTGCTGGAGTCCTACCCGGACCCACAGGACCAGGGCAAGTTGCTGGCCCTGGACTATCGCAAGTTCTCCCATGAACTCGAAGACAAGATCCGCGACAAGTTCGAGGCCCAGAACCCCAACGTCAAGATCCACATCGTCGGCTTTGCCAAGAAGGTCGGCGACCTGATCGACGGCCTGGTGATGGTGGTGCTGTTCTTCGGCATCGCGTTCGTCATCACCCTGATCCTGCTGCTGTGGTTCACCAACTGCCTGCGCAGCACCATTGCGGTGTTGAGCACCACGCTGGTGGCGGTGGTCTGGCAACTGGGGCTGATGCACTTCTTCGGCTTCGGGCTGGATCCGTATTCGATGCTGGTGCCGTTTTTGATCTTCGCCATCGGTATCTCCCACGGTGTGCAGAAGATCAACGGTATCGCCCTGCAGTCCAGCGAGGCGGATAACGCGTTGACCGCCGCCCGGCGCACCTTCCGGCAACTGTTCCTGCCGGGGATGATCGCGATCCTGGCGGATGCGGTCGGGTTCATTACGCTGTTGATCATCGACATCGGTGTGATCCGTGAACTGGCCATCGGCGCGTCCATCGGCGTGGCGGTGATCGTGTTCACCAACCTGATCCTGCTGCCGGTGGCGATTTCCTATGTCGGCATCAGCAAGCGCGCCATCGCCAAGAGCAAAAAGGACGCAAACCGCGAACATCCGTTCTGGCGCCTGTTGTCCAGATTCGCCAGCGCCAAAGTCGCACCCGTCTCGGTGTTGCTGGCGTTGGTCGCCTTTGGCGGCGGCCTCTGGTACAGCCAGAACCTCAAGATCGGCGACTTGGACCAAGGCGCACCGGAGCTGCGCCCGGACTCGCGCTATAACAAAGACAACAACTTCATCATCAGCAACTACTCCACCAGCTCCGACGTGCTGGTGGTGATGGTCAAGACCAAGGCTGAAGGCTGCTCGCGCTATGAAGCCATGGCGCCCATCGACCAGTTGATGTGGAAGATGCAGAGCACCGAGG
>Ga0308161_1000592_pt1 | contig 54026 bp, 89 predicted proteins | sample PhyFR2_FD_201034 | JGI IMG/M metagenome (GOLD analysis project Ga0308161, IMG submission 201034) | Phyllosphere microbial communities from UC Gill Tract Community Farm, Albany, California, United States - DLSLF.R2 | ecosystem: Host-associated > Plants > Phyllosphere > Unclassified | place: USA...
TCGGGGCAGGACCGGGCCACCTGGAGTGCCGTCGTCGAGCAGCTCGGGGCACTGGCCGACGCCGGGACAGCCGTCGTCGTGGTGACGCACGACCGCGATCTCGTCCGAGCGCTCGACGCCGACGAGGTCGTCCTCCACGCGGACGGACTGACACCGGCCGTGCCCGGCGTCCGGTCCACCGGGGAGTCACGGTGACCGCCCCGGTCACCGCAGCGAGCGGACGGACCGGAACCGAGCCTCCCGTCCAGCCCGGGCGTGGCGCGGGGAGTGTGCAGCCGGTGGCGTCGTTGCTCGGAGTGATCGCCCTCGGCGTCGTCCTGGTCCTCAGTCTCGACCTGGTGTCGGCCGCGACGGCGCTGCTGCTGGAAATCGCGCTGTTGCCGGTGCTCCGGATCCCGGTCCGGACCCTGCTCCTCCGGACGTCGCCGGTCCTCGTCGTCGTCCCGCTGACCGGGGTGAGCATCGCCCTGTACGGGCAGCCGTCCGGGCATGTCTGGTTCGACTTCGCCTTCGCGCACGTGACTGACGGATCGTTGCAGCTGGCACTCGCGACGATGCTGCGCGTGCTCGCCGTCGGCATCCCGGGCATCGTCCTCTTCATCCGGTCGGACGTCACGGACCTGGCGGACGGGCTCGCGCAGATCCTGCGACTGCCGGCGCGTTTCGTCCTCGGCGCCCTCGCCGCGATCCGCATGATGACCTTGCTCGGCGACGACTGGCGTCAGCTCGCGATGGCACGGCGCGCCCGGGGCGTGGCGGACAGCGGGCGCCTCCGTCGCGGCCTGTCGATGGCCTTCGGCCTGCTCGTCATCGCGCTGCGTCGAGCGACCACCCTCGCTGTCGCGATGGAGTCCCGCGGCTTCGGCGCGCCCGGCCGTCGCACGTGGGCGCGTCGCGTCCGATTCGCCGGACCGGAGTGGGCGATGTGTGGCGTCCTGCTCGGCATCGGCGCGGCGGCGGTCCTCGCCGCCGTCGCCGCGGGGACGTGGCGTGCCTGAGACGGACGCATCGGCCAGGTCCGAGACCACCGGTGACGGACTGGAGGCGCGCATCGCCTCCGCCCGCACGCTCGCCTCCCGCGCGCGGTCCGCGTTCCGAACCGCTCGGAACAGCCGTCTCATCGTCCTCGTCGATGGTCGCTCCGGGACCGGCAAGACGACGCTCGGGAATGCGCTCGCGGGGGAACTCGACGCGACCCTGGTGCACCTGGACGACATCTACCCGGGGTGGGACGGCCTCCAGGAAGCCGCCGACGCCGTGGTGCGGGACGTGCTCGGGGTCCCCGCCGGCTACCGGCGCTGGGACTGGACGAGGTCCGAGCCTGCTGAGTGGGTGCCGGTGAACGCCTCTGCTCCGCTCGTGATCGAGGGCTGCGGCGCGTTGTCCGGCGCGTCGGCACCGCTGGCGACCTTCCGGGTGTGGCTCACCGCGGACGAGCGGGAACGGCGTCGTCGCGCACTCGACCGCGACGGTGAGGCGTTCGCAAGGCAGTGGGAGCGGTGGGCACGGCAGGAGGAGGCGTTCATCGCCGCCGAAGCGCCGCAGACCCTCGCCGACGAGGTGCTGCGCTCGGAGGAGGACTACGCCCAGCCGAGCTCGTGCAGCCGTTCGTCGTCGATGCCGTAGAAGTGCCCGATCTCGTGCACGAGGGTCGTGTGCACCTCGTCCTTGAGCTCCTCCAGGGTGTCGCACTCGAGCAGGTGCTGTTTCCGGAAGACGACAATCCGGTCCGGTAGTTCCCCGAAGCCGTACTGGCCGCGCTCGGTCTGGGCGACGCCGTCGTAGATGCCGAACAGGTCCGAGCCGTCCTCGGGCTCGTCCTCGACCACGAACACGACGTTGTCGAGCCCGTCGACCATGTCGTCCGGCAGGAGGTCGAGTTCGTCGGTCACGAGCTGCTCGAAGTCCTCGGTCGACATCTCCATCACGGGAGGATCGTGGCACAGCTGACCGGACGTGTCCTGGTGGGCAGATGGCATCTCCGCTGGCAGCGGCTCTCTGCGGTCGCCCCGCGCGGATGCATCGGGCCGTGTCTCCGTGCACGACGAAGGCCCCCGTCCGTCGGACGGGGGCCTTCGTGGATGGGGTGAGTAACGGGGCTTGAACCAGTTGTGAACGGGTCTGGTCGAGCCCTACTTCCCCGGAAATCCGCGGATGCTGCCTGATTGGCTGTGTCCAAGAGTGTAGTTCAGTCTTGGACACGAGGGGTGGAAATGTAGGCGTGCCTACGTGTTTCGGAGTCAGGATGCAGCGAGGTACACCCTGAGTAGATGTGGGGTGACGGCAAGTTCCACGCACCATTCGGCGGGGTCGTGGCGCCACTGGCGAAGGTCAGCGAGCAGGTTCGCGTCGATCAACCGACGGGCGGCGGTGAGGTCCGCGTAGTGCTCGAGCTTCGGGAGGAGGAGACCGACATCGCGATGACGGGCCTCAGCGTGTGCCGCTTCGTGAGCTAGGACGCTGCGCCGGTGGATCTTCTTGAGCCGAGGCCGTACGAGAACAGTCCGCACGTCGTCGACGTAGAGGCCGTTGGCCGATCGGAGCGGGTACTCGACCAGCTGAACTCCGAGTGCGTCCAGGTGCGCCTCTGGTTCGTACACCCCCACGCATCACTCCTGTGTGTCGTCATCATCTTCTTCCACACCTCCCTCATCGTGGGAGGCGACGGCTTGGTGAGAGCCATCCTCATAGTCGGCACCGCCGCCGACATTCGGAAACGGGACCACGTTGGAGTGCGTCCCGCGAATGCCGTCGGCCAGGCTGCTGATCGCGATGTCCACGTGCCGGCCGCGCCTGTCTTCGGGGATCTGCTCGATGAGCGTCCCCATCGTCGTCAGCCACAGTTCGGTCTGCTCTTCGAACACAACGGGGTCGGTCTCGACGCCGAGCGCGTTCAGCACTCGGATCAGGGTCTTGAGCTGCGGCGTGAAGCCGTTCTCCATGTTGTTGACCGTCTGACGTGACGTCTTCGCCTCGGTGGCGAGCTCCTGCTGCGTGAGACCAGCCGCAAGACGAAGTGTCTTGACGCGGCTTGCCCACTCAGCGCGCTCATCTGCAGTCAGCGTGTCGAAGCTCTTACTTGACATCGCCCTGCCCGTTCTCCCGTGTGTTCACGTCGATGACTGTACACAGACTTTGACATGGACCGCAAGACCGCCAGGATGAATTTGACATCAGGGGTTGCACCTCGTGTCAAAGAGTGCGTAGAGTCCTTGACATGCCAGGACAACGAGGTAGCCCGGGGGAGTCCATTAGGACCCTCCGACAACTGGCCGGCCTGTCTCTGGAAGCTGTCGCGTCCACGGCGGACACCTCAACCGCGTACCTGTCGAAAGTGGAGACCGGGAAACTCGTCCCCACCAAGTCGTACGTGGCGAAGGTGACCACCGCGATCGCGGCTCATCTCAGAGACGCGGCATGAAGCCCTTCGAGGGCGAGGAAGCGATCGACACCGCTGGCCTCGCTCAGATGCTCCGCATCTCCGTCTGGAAGGCACGGGAACACGGGAAGGATCCGCTGTTCCCGTCCTTTCAGGAAGGCAACAACTACAGGTTCTGGCCCTCCGAGGTCAGGGAGTACCTGAAGCAACCACGGGATCCGTGGAAGCAGTCGGCCCGTTCCCGAGGCCGCAAGCGCGTCCGGTAGCCAGCCCGGATTCTCACCGCCCGACATGGGCGGTACTCGTCGCGCCTCGACGCGGCACTCATAGCTCCCCTGGGGATGGCTACCAAGCCCCGACTCCCAGCGCCGGCAACGGGTTGAGCAGCACACAGAGGAAGCAAGGCAGTAGAGCAGGCGGGCGCCGTGGTGGGCGCGGCCGTCATTCCTGCCTTCACCACTAACTTTCCGCCTCCATGGGGTGTCACACGAGGGCCATCGGCTCCGGGCATCGACGAGGCGTGCGGGATGGAGCACTTCACGAGGGCCTACGGGCTCCGGGTGCTGAACCGCCGGCCCCGACAAGCCGCGAAGACGCGCGATCGAATCGCGCCGGGGCTGCGAGAGCGACGGAGTTGACCCGAACCTCCGCCGTCGCTCTTCCACATTCGAACGAGCAAGGGAGCACCGATGAGCACGACAGCACGCAAGATCAGGAAGCGCCGCCGGCACGCCAGCCTCGAGCGGGCAGCGTTCTTCGGCGGCACCCCGGTCCCGCCGTTCCAGCACCCCGTCAAGGTCGGCACACCGATCGCGGAACGCGCCGTGAACGTGTACCGGGCGGACCGCCGCATCGACTCGACGATGACGCGTCTCGGCCTGTTCGACGCGATCCGCAAGCACCTCGCCATCGGGAAGAACGGACGCGGCCGGTGATGCGCACCTGGGTCAGCCGGTTCGTCCGGGCGTACCTGATCCTCCCCGACCCGGACCCGCAGCTCTCCCGCCTCGATCTGCTCGACCTGCCCTCGGGGCCGTGAACGATCACATCCACCTCTTCATCAGCACCTGCGGGCGCTGGGCATGCGCGTCATGCTCAGCGCCCGCTCCGTTCCCCAGCAGGGAGACACAGCATGCGCATCAAGCAGAAGATCAGGCAGCATCGCCGCGACTTCACCGCGATCTACGAGTGCGAGAGCTGCGGAGCGACGCACGAGGAAGGCGGCTACGACGACGCGTACTTCCACGAGCAGGTCATCCCGTCGATGGAGTGCCCGGAGTGCGGCAAGTGCGCGGCGTCCCCGAGCTCCGCACCGGACGTTCCAGCAGGGGCGGTGCTGTGATGGGCGCCCTCGACGTCTTCCGTTATGGCAGCGACGACGTCCGGGTCGTGCTCGACGAGGACGGGGAGCCGTGGTTCGTCGGTCGTGACGTGTGCTCGATCCTCGGACTCGACAACGCGTCGATGGCGCTTGGTCGCCTCGATCGGGATGGGGTCAGCAGTGCTGAGGTCATCGACTCCCTCGGGCGAAAGCAGACCGCGAGCACGGTCAGCGAGGCCGGCCTCTACGAACTCGTGTTCCAGTCGCGCCGTGAGGAGGCCAAGGCATTCCGCCGATGGGTCACGCACGACGTCCTTCCCGCGATCAGGAGAACCGGACAGTACGTCGCTCCGGCACCGGAAGACGACGCATCACTCGTCGCTCGTGCGTTGCAGGCGTCCTCTCGGATGCTCGAGCAGAAGGACGCGCGAATCGCCGTTCTGACCCCGCCGGCCGAGGCATGGGAGGCGCTGGCCGACGCGAAGGGAGACTTCTCCGTCGCAAGGGCCGCAAAGATGCTCTCCCGCGCGGGGATACCCACTGGCCGCGATCGGCTGTTCGAGTCGATGAAGCAGATCAGCTGGGTGTTCCGTAACCGCAGCGGGCACTGGGAGCCCTACCAGACCGCTGTCGACCAGGGGTACTTGGCGGACCTTCCTCCCCGTGAGTACCCCCACCCGCGCACTGGTGAGCCGACACTCGGCGATCCCACTGTGCGCGTCACCATTCGCGGCCTCGAGCGTCTCCGCGTCCGACTCGGACGGCTCGACGCCCCCGCGCTCCACGCAGTCGAAGGAACGAACGCATGATCAGCTCCTACGCGCCCCAGGATCTCCGCACCGAAGACCCGAGACTCGTCGCTTCGATCGAGGACGCACGCAGCACCGTCGCCACTGCCGTCCGGCGTCGCCTCGGCGACGACTGCCTCGACATCCTCATGGCCCTCGGCGTCGAGGACGCCGCATGAAGACCGTCGGCGGACTCGTCGCCCTGTCGTTCACCGCCGCGCTCTTCGCCTCCGTGAGGACGTACGGCTCACCCAGCTGGGTTGTCCTCACCTTCCTCGCCGTCGCCCTCTTCATCGGCGGCTTCTTCTGGCTCCTCGCGATCGTCAACGGTCCCGACCAGCCCACCTCCGACGAGCGCTACAGCGCCGACGCCCACAAGGAGCACCCATGACCCTCAACTCGTACGAGCTCGCCGCCGAATCGCGCGACGCCGCCGTCCACAACCAGACCGCCGGCAACACCGAGCTCGCGAAGACGCACGCGCTCATAGCGATCATGCATCTGCTCTCCGCCCAGAACGAACCGTCGCGGATCACCGTCAACGTCGTCCCCGGGGACGGGGTGCCCGACTTCGACGCGATCAGCGGCCGTCTCTGGCATCTGCCGGAAGTCAGCCAGGGGACGTCCGCGCCGCTCCCCACCGAGCAGGGCGTCTATCGATCCGCTGACGGCATCCCCTGGTTCCGGTCCGCCGTCGAGATGACGACACCGTGGCTCGACATCACCAGAGCGCACTGCGAAGACAGGTGGTTCACCGAAGCGGAAGCCGCGAAGCACGCCCCCTTCACCCGGATGGAGGCCGCAGCATGAGCGCAACCGAGCACGCTGGGACAGTGAAGGTCACCGTCGTCGACGGCAACGTGCACGTCACGCTCCCCGAGGGCAGCTACCTCGACCTGACGCCCGCCATGGCGGAGCGCTTCGCCTCGCGCCTCCTCGTTGAAGCCACCCGCGCCAAGGGGCAGAACCCCTCCGGCCTGATGGTCGTAGCGGCGGTCGGCGCATGACCGGCCGCATCGAGCTCGACCTGGACGAGCAGGAGTACCACCGGCACTCTGCGCTGTCGTCGACTCAGGCGCGGAAGCTGCTCGAGTCGCCAGCCCGGTACCGGTACGACCGGGACCACCCGGAACCCCCGAAGCGGGAGTTCGACCTTGGGACTGCCGTGCACTCGAAGGTCCTCGGGGTCGGCGCCGACACGGTCGCGATCCCCGACGACCTCCTCGCGTCGAACGGTGCCGCATCGACGGCCGCTGCGAAGGCGTGGATCGCGGAGCAGCGGGAGGCCGGCAACACCCCGGTGAAGTCGTCCGTCGCCAATCAGGTGAACGCGATGGCCGAAGCGGTGCTCGCGCACCCTGTCGCCCGGGCACTGTTCGAGCAGCCCGGCAACTCGGAAGTGTCCGTCTTCGCCACCGACCCCGACACAGGCGTCGACACCAGGGCGCGCTTCGACTTCCTGCCCGACTTCACCGCCGACGACCCCATCGCCGTCGACCTGAAGACGAGCGGGAAGGTCGCCTCCCCGGAGGAGTTCGCCCGCACCGTCGCCAACCACGGCTACTTCATCCAGCAGGAGTGGTACCTCCACGCGTGGGCCCTCGCTACCGGCGACTTCACCGCACGCATGCAGTTCGTCGTCGTCGAAGCGGACGCACCCCACCTCGTCGGCGTGTACCCGCTCGCCCGAGAGTTCGCGGAGATCGGCCGCATGAAGGTCAGGCAGGCGCTCGAGGTCTACGCCGCCTGCGCCGCCGTCGACGAGTGGCCAGGGTACCCGGTGCGCGTCGACCCACTGCAGCCCCCGACGTGGCTGATGTTCCAGGAAGGAGCGATCGCATGACCGACGAGCAGAAGACAGAGCGCCGCACGAAGCGCCGCTACGCACACGAGCTCTACCCCGCCGGCGACGAGTGGGAAGTCCGCCCGCTCGCGGTCGAGGTGCCTCGGCTCTACGCCCGCGCGATGGGTTTCGAAGTCGACGGCACCGGCTGGTACGACCTCCTCAGCGGCAGCCCGGAAGAGAGCCGGCAGGCGGGCAACCGCACGCTGCAACTCGTCGACCTCCGCCACATCGCGTTCCTCGCCGACGCCCTTGCTCAGGACCTCGTCGGCGACGAAGCGTGGGCCTGGGCGGAAGAGCATGCTCGCGACGAGTCGGGAGAGCTCGCGTGGGAACGCGCCGAGCACTACGGCGTCCGACCCCAGCAGATCAAGCCGTACCCGTGCGGTCCCGAGCCGGACCACCACGACCACTTCACCAACCAGGAAGAGCGCTACGGCGTCGTCACACGTGTCGACGGTCCGGAGAGCGCCTGCCTGCTCTGCACCGAGGAGGTGCCCGCATGACGATCGCTACCCGCAAGCCGACTGGCCGTCCGTCGTGGCCGCTGCTCCTCGCCGCCGGTGGGGAGGGAGCGGGGAAGTCGTTCCTCGCCGCTGAGGCGTCCGCTTCGGACCTCATCGGCCGCACCTACTGGGTCGGCCACGGCGAGCAGGACCCCGACGAGTACGCGCTCATCCCCGGCGCCGACTTCGACATCGTCGAGTACGACGGCACCGTCCGGCAGCTGCGGCAACTCGTCCGCGACATCGCCGCCGAACCGAAGGGTGACAAGCCGACCCTGATCGTCGTCGACTCCGGGACGAAGGTGTGGGACACGATCAGCGAGAACGCGCAGCTCGACGCGAACCAGCGCGCCGCCCGCAACGGCCGCCGTGGAGACGGCGACGCGACGATCGGCGTCGATATCTGGAACAAGCACAAGGCGCACTGGCGCGACATCATCGACGCCCTCCGCCTCCACGACGGGCCGGCGATCATCACCGCCCGGTACGAGGAAGTCGCTGCGATGGGGAAGGACCAACGCGGGAAGACGGTCCCCACCGGCGAGAAGGTGTGGAAGGTGAAGGCCGAGAAGGGCCTCCCGTACGACGTCGACGTGGTCCTGCACATGCCGGTCCGTGGCACGTACACCCTGTCGAAGGTCCGCTCCGTGCGGCTGCAGCTCGACGAGCCACGCGACTGGCCGAAGTTCACGATGGACGCGTTCTGGCGTGCCCTCGGCCTCGCTGACGTCGAGACCGGCCGCTCCGCCTACGCCACCCCCGTGACGGAGGAAGCGGACCTCGTCGACGAGTCGGGCCGCGACTGGCTGGCCGAGCTCACCGACGCTCAAAGCGACGTCGACGCGATCGCCGCTCTCGGATCCGCAGCTCGAGCAGCGCACGCCACCGATCAGATCCTCGCCGTCATCCGCGGCGCCTACCAGGAAGCGAGACGAGGACCCGATGCCGTGGACTCTTGACCTCCCGTTCGACAAGCCACCGCTGACCGAGAACCAGCGCTGGCCCCACTGGGCACCGAAGGCGGTCATGACCAAGAAGGTCAGGGCCGCCTCTTCGTTGCTCGCCCGGCAGCAGCGTATCCCCGCGCTGGGCACGTGCACGGTCCGGCTTATCTGGGTCGTGAACACACGCCACCGGCGCGATGCCGACAACATCACACCCACCCTCAAGGCCGCCTGCGACGGACTCGTCGACGCCGGACTCGTCCCGGACGACACCCCTGACCTGATGGACAAGCGGATGCCGGAGATCGACTACCGGCCTGGGCAGCCCGCTGGCCTGCAGCTGCTCATCACGGAGGGGATCAGCCGGTGAAGCACCTGCCCATGCGTCCCGAGGAGGACGCCGTCGTCTACGAACGCTGGGCAGCTGGCGTCCGCGACACCTACATCGCGGAGGAACTCGGCCGATCGCAGTCGATGATCCACCGCACCCGGAAACGGCTCGGCCTGCTGCCCACCTACGGGCGCGGCCGACCACGGAAGCAGAGGCCCGCATGATCGCGTTCGATCTCTTCGCCGGTGTCGGCTGGGCTCTTGCCTGCCGCGCCCTGGGCATCACCGACCGCGGGGTCGACAACGCCGCGAACGTTGTCGAGACCCGCAGGAGAGCGGGATTTGAGACCGTCTACAACGACGTGTGGGACGGCCTTTTCGGCGTCTACGGCGTCGGCCGGTACGACATCCTCATCGCATCGCCTCCGTGCCAGACGTTCAGCCCCGCAGGTAAGGGAGCCGGACGGAAGGCGCTCGACGAGGTGCTCGCCGCCATCCACGCTCGCCTGTACCGCGATCCCGTCGCGCTGCACGAGCTCACGGTCTCGCTGGACCCCCGGACCGCGCTCGTGCTCACTCCGCTCGCGCACGTCTACCGGGACCGCCCGCAGTACGTCGTGCTTGAGCAGGTCACTCCCGTGCTCCCCGTGTGGGAGGCGTACGCCGCAGTGATGCGCGAGCTCGGCTATTCCGTCGTCACCGGCATTCTCAGCGCCGAGCAGTACGGGGTTCCGCAGACCCGGCGCCGCGCGATCCTCATCGCTCGCCGCGACGGCATCCCAGCGACCATGCCGGAGCCGACCCACTCGCGCTACTACTCCCAGGACCCGAACCGGCTGGACCTCGGCGTCCAGAAGTGGGTCTCGATGGCCGAAGCGCTTGGCTACGCGGGCTTCGAAGCGCAGAAGGTCATGGGGAAGGGCATGGTCGAACGCCATGGTCAGCGGCCCGGCCGTGACGCGCTGGAACCGGCGTTCACCGTCCGTGCATCCGCCGGAGGCATGGAGCCCGGCGGATTCGTGCTCGTAGGCAATCAGCGCCCGAGCGGCAGCGACGGTGTCTACCAGGAGCGCTCCGTGCACCGACCAGCCCAGACCATCACCAGCGGCTCGCGGAGCTGGTCGTTCGAACGCCGCGGGCTGAACGACAGGCCATCGCCGACGATCACTGGTGGCGGGACCGAGACCGGTGGCGCCGAGCCGATCGCGAAGCTTGCGCGATACACGGCGTCCCCGTCCTGGGAGGGCGGGACGCACCGTCTGATGCCGGAGGAGGCCGCCGTGCTGCAGTCGTTCCCAGCCGACTTCGACTGGGCCGGCACAAAGACGCAGAAGTTCCTCATCATCGGGAACGCGGTGCCGCCGCTGCTCGGGCAACACGTGCTCGCCGCGGTAACGGCCGGCGTGCTCGACGAGGCTGAGGCGGTGGCGGCATGACCTCGCCCTACTACGAGGACGAGCTCGTCACGCTCTTCCACGGTGACGCCCTGACGATCCCCGAGTGGACCGCTGCGGACGTGCTCTGCGTCGACCCGCCGTACGGCATCGACGACCAGCGAGGGCGGGCCTCGGCCACGATCGCGCGGTCGATCGCGAACGACGAGGACACCGTCGTGCGCGACACGATCCTGTCGATGTGGGGCCCGGAACGCGCGGCTCTCGTCTTCGGGTCGTGGAAGGTCGTCCGGCCCGTCGGCACGAAGATGCTCCTCATCTGGGACAAGAAGGGCGCGCTCGGGATGGGTGACCTGTCGATCCCCTGGAAGCCTGGGCACGAGGAGATCTACGTCCTCGGCAAGGGCGCGTGGCGAGGTGATCGCACCAACGACGTGTTGCGCGTGGCGCCGGTGCAGTCGGTAGCCCGCAACGGACGTCTCCACCCGCACCAGAAGCCGCTGGCACTGATGGAGGAGCTGGTCCGGAAGCTGCCCGACGGCGTCGTCGCCGACCCGACAGCCGGCGTCGGGACCACGCTCCTTGCAGCGTCACGACTCGGTCAGCGGTCCATCGGCGTCGAACTCGACGAAGCCCACTGCGAGCAGATCGTGAAGCGCCTGCAGAGCGACCGATCGCAAGCTCTCTTCGGCGACTGGGACGGTGCGGCATGAGCAGCGTCGAGCCCGGCGACTGGATGGTCAGCAAGGGCAACCCGTCCGCGTTCCTCGAAGTCGTCGCCGTTTCCACGGAGAACGGGCAGGAGCTCGTCGACGTGCGCATCGGCGGAGTCGTCAAGCAGGTGTCGAAGCGGTACCTGCTCGCCACGTGGAGTCACCTCGAGGAAGCGACCTAATGCAGCTGAAGTCTCAGGTGAACGCGATCGGTATGCGCTTGGTCTTGCGCCGACCATCGGTCGCAACCCACTCCACCTCTAGCTGCTCAACGTACGGCGTGTTGCCTCGCACCCCGACAAGTTCATGGTCCTCAGGGAGGGGATTGCGCGTCACAATCTCAGCCTCAGAATGGGGCTCAAGTACCGGGATAAGGTCTGGCTTCCCATACGTGCGCCCGGTCTTGTCGAACAGCACGGTCAAGCGGACGTCGACGGCTCTTCCGTTCCCGATGTTCTCGATGACGCGGAAGTCGCGCCGTGGGAGGTACCTCCCATCAGGGCCGTCTTCACCGCCAACATGGCGTCGTCCGACTCGGAACACTGCATCGTTTGCTGAGCGGTTGGCTGCTTCCGCGGCGACCGCCCCTCGGCGCACGTATGAGGCGGCGGCGATAGACACGCTCAACGCGACGATGCTGATGATGATTGCGGCGAGTTCCACGAGGTTGACCATAGCCAATCTGTTCGGGGCGCTGGGGACTGGCAGGGGTCACTCGTGATCGGCCCGAAGGAGCCGCGGCCATCCGCTGCGGACGAGAAGCGTGCGTACGCGATCGTCAACGACCGGGACGACCTGCTCTGCCAGCGCTGCCTCGGATGGTGCGGTGCGCCGCAGCGGGACCACCGCAAGAACCGATCGCAGGGCGGGCTGACAGTCGCCTCGAACCTCTGCGTTCTGGGCGAGACGTGCCACCGCTGGAAGACCACGGAGGTCCGCGACGCCCTGATCGACGGATGGGCGGTGCCCGGCTGGGCCGATCCGCGTGAGTGGCCCACCCGCCGCTACTTCCGCACCCCGCTCAGGACGGTCCGGAAGGGCTGGGCGCTGCTCGACGACGTCGGCGGTGTGCACGAGATCAGCGAAGACGAAGCGCGCAAGCGCATGGAAGGAGTCCTGCCGTGAAGAGCTTGACCGTTCGCCAGCCGTACGCGACGCAGATCGTGTCCGGCCGGAAGCTCGTCGAGAACCGGGTCCGGCCGACGTACTACCGGGGGAAGATCCTCATCCATGCCGGTGCTGCCGTGCACGACCACTTCAAGGAGATCGCTTCGACGGTGACGGACCCGATGGGTGCGATCGTCGGTGAGGTGACGATCCTCGGGTCGCACAGTGCGCACGGGTGCACGAGAGCTGACTGCGGTGATCTGGGCGGGTTCCGTCCGGGCAGTGCGGAGGTCGACTTCAAGGACGGCCCCCTGCACCACTGGGTGCTGTCCGACCCGGTGCAGTACCGGGAGCCAGTTCCTGCGTCTGGTGCGCTCGGCTACTGGGTGCCGCCGGAGCCGGTGATGGAGCGGGTGCGTGTGCAACGGCGCCTGCTGCACGACTGATGGACGTCGGGTACACGTTCGCCGCTCGGGGCACGCTCGATCGGCTGTCTGTGTTCGCGCCGCCGCAGTTCGAACCGCCCCTGTCGTTGACCGTCACCCGTGACGGTGTCGACGTCGTGTTCGTGCGTCTCTCCGACCTCGAACTCACGTGCGGCACCGTCACCGGTGTCACCGGGCGTTGCACCTCGGCCGAGTGTCACCGCCGCGTCATCGGCGAGTGCCAGTGCGGCCGACACCAGGGGCTCCTTGACCGGGATCCCGAAGACCACCGACCGCGGATCGAACTCCGAGCCGAAGAGGGGAGGAGCACCTGATGGTGTGGCAGAAGATCGACGACCAGTTCGGCGTCTCCCAGAAGGTGATCCGCATCCCACGGAAGCGCCGCCAGCAGTGCGTCGGACTGTGGGTGCTCGCGGCGAACTACGCGGTGCGAGCGCTCACGGACGGTGTGCTCGAGGAACACGAACTGGACGAGCTCGACGCGAAGGGCACCGACGTCGACGAGCTCGTCCGGGTGGGGTTGTGGCACCGGCCCGGCGCCAAGTGCGACAGCCCTCCCGACCAGTGCCGGCCAGCACCCAAGGGTGGTGTCTCGATCCACGACTTCCTCGCGTACAACCCGAGCAGGGCGAAGACGATCGCGGATCGGGAGGCTGAGCGGGTCCGCAAGGCATCCCAGCGTCAGTCCAAGCGGAGTCCCAGTGGGACACCGTCCGGACGTGATCCGGTGTCCGGACACCCCGTCCCGTCCCGTCCCGGTCCCGTCCCGACCCCTGGACTGGACATGACTTACGAACCAGAAGTCCGTCCAGTAGGTGACGTTGTCGCGTTGAGGACGGACAACGAGTTCGAAGCATCTGTCCGTGAACGAGCAACCGCCGCTGGGGTGCGCGACTTGCCGCGATTGCACGGCCTCCTCGCTCGAGCGGTGAAGCCCGTCGGCCCGTTGTCGCCGGCCGCGTCAGTGGTGCTCATCGAGGCGATCACGAACCGGGCGACCGGTGAGGTGAAGGACGTCGACGCGTACGTCGTCGCTGCTGCCCGCAACCAAGGCGACGTGCAGGGCATGTACGCCGCCGAGGACCTGCAGTGGATGTCCGAACGGGACCTCGGGAAAGCTGCATCATGACGAAGGTCACTGTCGACGTCCCGGACAGGGCACTGTTCGCGCTCTCCGACCGGGCTGAAGCAGCCGACATGACGGTCGCCGAGTACCTGCTCCGTGCAGGCCTTGAGGTCGCAGGCGTCACCGAAAAGCGGGAGTCCACCATCGGTCGGCTCGTCGTCCTCGGGATGACGGATGCGCAGATCGCACGACGGCTGAACACCACGAACGCAGCCATCGCGCAGAAGCGGCGCCAACTCGGCATGCCCGCGAACCACGCGAGCAGAACGGAAGATCGACTAGCCGCAGCTGATGATCAGCGACCAAGTAGACGCTTCGCGGCTTCTTGAGCGGCAGTTCGCTGTTGTTGCTCTGCCTCCTCCTGATCGAGGGTGGCCTTGACATCAGCCAGGCGGTCTTCGAAGGGCTCTCGGCGTGCGATCACGCCTGCAAGTGCACCAGCGAAGCGTCCGGCGACATTCTGTCGGACGACCGCATGCCGAGACGGGACAGTCGCTTCGAAGAACTCGAGATTGATCACGCTCGTGATGTAGCGATCGTTCTTGTCTGCAATCGCATCAACCAGCGCTAGTCGGGCGATGGCGTCAGCCCGCAACTGCTCGTTGGCTTTGCTGTTCGGCTTGTCGGACGCCATCATCGCGTTCCCATAAGCGACGAGCGCGGTGATGGCAGGTTCGATGACTCGCACTAGCTGGTCGCGGTACCGCTCCGCATCCGCACGCTTGCCTCGCGCCTCCTCGCGATCACTGACCTTTTTGGCGATCCGGCGAGATCCGACGGCGACCGAAATCGTGGTGATGCCGATTCCGAGGGCGGCCGCGACGCTCATCAGCCCAGTGCCGATATCCCTCCACCACTCGTACGAGATCCAAAACGGGTGCCAGTCAGTCGCCAACGCAATCACTCGCCGACCGTAGCGCTGCACCCACCTCTACCGAAAGGAACCCCTCATGGGGACAGACCAGAAGACCGTCCGCGTCTACACGAAGCCGAACTGCCAGGCCTGCGAGGCCACGAAACGGTGGCTCACCAACCGGCACATCCCCTTCGAGGTGGACGACATCACCACCGAAGCGAACCTCGCCGCCGCGAAGGCCCTCGGCCACCAGCAGGCACCCGTCGTCGTCGTGTCCAACGGCACACCCGGCGACGAGGTGTCGTGGTCCGGCCTCAACCCATTCGAACTCGAGAAGCACCTCGGGAAGGCCGCAGCATGACCGCGACGACGACGCTGGTCGGCAACACGACCAGCGACATCGAGCTCCGCTACACGCAGAACGGCAAGGCGGTAGGCAACGTCACGATCGCCGTCGCGGACCGGAAGTTCGACCGCACGAAGAACGAGTGGGTCGACGGCGACACGTGGTTCGCCCGCTGCACGCTCTGGGGTGAACTCGCCGAGCACGCTGCTGGGTCGCTGCCGAAGGGCACGCGGGTCATCGCCGAAGGACGCATCGGACAGCGCGACTACGAGGACCGAGACGGGAACCGACGCACGTCGGTCGAGGTCACAGTCGACGAGATCGGCGCCTCGCTGCGGTACGCCACCGCGCAGGTCACCCGCTCGCAGGGACAGGGAGGCCGTGGAGGGACGAACGGTTCTCCGGCGGGCAACCAGCCGGACCCAGAGTGGAACGCCGCTCAGCCGGGCACGCAGCAGCAGGACGTGTGGAGCTCGCCGAGCAACGACTACAACGACGAGACCCCGCTCTGACCAGGAGGGAACACACCATGACCGAAACCGACGCCGGGACATCGACCGTCACCGTGACGATTCCCACGCACTGGTTCCTCGTGAAGCCCTGCGGCTGCATCGACGGAACAGCCGTCGGGGGAATCGGACGGCCGACCGCGGAGGCAGCACACAAGCTCCTCACCCCGCTGAAACGTGACCGAGACCGCGAGCTCAAGGAGGGCTGGACTGTCCGCGGAGCTACGCAAGGCGAACTCCGTCGCCTCGGGGACCTGTTCACCACCGCATGCCCACACCGAGAGGCGGCCACCGCATGACCGACCCCGAAAAGTTGCGTTCCCGGATGACGCAGATGCTCGTCGTCCTCCGAGACAGCGGCGACATCACCCCGACCGGTGCACGGCAGATCGAACGCGTCCTCAACGCGGAAGGAGTCCCACGATCGTGAAAGAGATCGACGAATTCACCGGCCTGCTGTACGAGGCGCACAAGCGTGCCGTCATCGCGGCAGGCCTGGATCCACAGCGCGTGCTGCGGGATGTCGAGCGAGGCCAGGGCAACACCATCACCGTCTTCGAGGTGACGCCTGGGCCTGCCAGCGGACTTCCCCTTCCGCAGAAGGAGCACACCATCCCCATTCCGTCCGAGCATCCCTGGTACGGGACGCAGCAGTAACCCCATCACCCATCCGCGAGAGCGCCGACCCCACCACCACGGGGCCGGCGCTCTCGCGTTCTGCACCAGGAGACAGACATGACCGACACGATCGTCACCGACCCGAAGCCCGAGTGGTTCACCTGCACCCTCACCACGCAGCCGCACGAGCGGGTCTGGCCGTTCTTCGAGGCCGAGGACGGCGACTTCTACTGCGGCCTTGGTCACCAGGACCGCCGCATCTTCGCCGACGCGCTCATCGCCTTCTGGCGTGACTCCGCGGAGGAAGACCTCGACGACCCGTACGACCTCGTCATCCACGGGTGGGGAATCGTCACCTCGGACGGGGAGAACTTCTACGTCCACACGTACGTGCCCGACGCCGACGGTGCCGACACCACCGAGCGGGTAACAGCCGCGACCCCGGGGGCCGTCGCCATCACGTCGGCGTCGTTCTGATGGCCGGCCGGTGGCACAGCGGCCGCGCATGGACCGGCCACGACATCGAGGACGCCTGCCCCTGCCCGCAGGAGCCGTGCGGACTCGTCAGCGCACCCACCCCCGATTGCCCGCAGCACTCCCTCGCCGCAGGGAAGAGCATCCGCCAGTCCCACCCCGCCGAGAACTGCCCTGCCAGGAGGACCCGATGACCACACCCACCACCGCCCGTCTCGCGCACGACAACCGAGACGAGCTCGCCACCCGCGGCCACTTCTCCGAGAAGTACTACGACGGCATGAAGCAGGCCCTCGAGACGTGTGCCGACCTCACGGAACACGTCGTCTCCATGATCGGCGTCGCCACCCGAGGCGACGACGAAGTGTCCGGGACGAAGGAACCCCCACTGCCGTTCAACGCGACCGCCCACGACGACGCGAACAAGCTCTACGCCAGCCTCGTCCTCTTCGCGAGACTCTGGGCCGAACGGCTCCGCCGGCAGGCACCCGGCGTCGTGAAGAACGCGTGGAAGAACGAAGCCGGCACCGTCGTCGGCCTCCCCGCCAACGTCACCCCCGGCGCCGCCCGCCACGCCGTCTCCGTCATGTCGACGTGGCTGGTCGCGCACCTCGAGGACATCTGCTGGCAGGACCAACTCGACGACGTGCAGTTCATGGCTGATGAGCTCCGCAACGTGTGGGCCATCAAGTCGCGGTGGCCCACGAAACGGCGGTCGTACTGGTCTCCACTGCCGTGCCCGTCCGACGGTGGTCGTGTCGCCGTGTACCCGCCTGAGGCGGAGAACGACGCCGAGACCGCTGCCTGCACCGGGTGCGGCCGCCAGTTCACCGCGGACGAGTACCAGGCATACGTCCGCGCCTACAACGCCAGCAGGCAGACGATCGGCGACACCGCCGCAGCGAAGCAGATGCGCGTCTCCGAACGCGTCAAGGCGCAGCTGCTCGCCAAGTACGGGAGGACCGCATGAGCACGTACTGGTACTACGAATGCCTCGACCACACTCCCGCACTGAAGTCGGACGACGAGTTCACGCAGCACGGCGGAGACGAGTGGTTCCGGCAAGGCATCGACCTGGCGAACTCCCGCCCGGTCCCGGCCGACGAGGGCACGTACTGGCACACCGCTGATGCAGGCGACGAACACGAACGGTCGCGGCTGTACTTCCGCATGAACGCCCTGAAGTTCCTGCACTTCCACCCCACATGCCGTCTCGGGATCGTGAACGAGTACGGGGAACAAGCGCCGATCGAACCCACCGGGAGGACCGCATGATCGACCACAACGAACGCGCCGCGGAAGCACGTGCGCTCCGCCAGGCAGCCGCCGACGCACGCAGCATGCACGATCCTCTCGCGTCGGACTGCGAGGAGTGGGCGGCCTGGCTCGAAGCCCGCGCCGAACGGATCGAGCACCCTGGCATCGACTCGACCGCGACCCCTCCAGACTCACCCGAGGCGAACCACCGAGCACGGGTCGAGGGGCAGACGATCACTCTTGAGCCCATGCAGCCGCTGACGCCCGAGCAGCGTCAGGAGCGGATGTGTGGATGCACGCTCGAGCCTGTCCTGCCGCCCGCCGAGCCGGTGAGCATCGCCGACATGGCACCGGGGACTCATGCCTACATCGAGGGCCGATTCGGTGACGACGGGGTGTGCCACGCGCACACCCCGGGACAGACGAACTACAGCGCATGGCCCGGACGTTGCTATCGGCCCCGCGCAGACCGCGTGCATTTCGACCCGTCCACGATCCGCGACGTGACCCCGCCGGCCGCGACACCGGGGGAGGGTTGATGCCTCGGGTCGACGAGACCAACACGTACCTCGGCTGGGGAAGCACGACGCGGACTGTGAGGTGCGACATTGAGCTCGGTATCGGGGTCCGTCACCGAGGCGGGCGTTTCAGCGACTTCGTCTGGGACGCCGCGATGGGCTACGTCTCCGGGTTCCGGAAGCGCGACATCGTGTACTTCCTCGCCACCCGCAGCCTGTCCGACCACCTCCGTCGCCGTGTGATGGCATGGGAAATGCGCAGTGGCCGATACGGCGGCGGGCCGTGGAGTGGTGGCACGTGGGCACATCGGCACCAGCACCTCAGTCCACTCGCTGCTGCACACCGCACTGCGGTCGAGTACCGGGTCGGCTACCCGTATGACGGAGCCCGTGGTGACTGACTCCGACACCCTCCGTCGCGCAATGCTCGACGAGGCCACCCAGAACGGGCCAGCAGTCGCTCCGGCTGCTGGCCCACCCCCATGGCGGTACCCCTGGTGGCCCGCCCACGACATCGCCTACGAGGAGGAACCATGACCCGTCAACTCACGACGCAGGACGAGCCCGAGACGCATGTCGAGTTCCGGCTGAAGGTCACGCTCGCCCGCGACGTCGGGCAAGCCATGGACCGGGAGATCCGCGCATGCTCCGACCGGTCCTTCGCGGAGGTGACGGGCAGGCCCGGCACTGATGCGGAGCTGCGCCGGTTCTATCGCGCCTTCAGGAAGGCACTGAGTGACGACGCGGCACAACGTCGACAGCTGCAGCTCGCCAGCATCCGAGAGCGGAACGAGCTGATCCGAGAGCAGTACCGGCAGCTCAAGCGGGAGGCGGACACGCCGCCACCCTGGGGTGCTTGACACGTTCTCGCACCGGGAATACGGTTGCAGCCGTAGGCAAGTGGTGACTGAACCGCTTGCCTTCTGTGCTTCTACGAGAAGGGCCCCGCTTCGGCGGGGCCCTTCGTCGTTCCAGGCACCAGACGAGGCAGGACGGCAACGGGCCGCCGCCGACAACAAGGGCGCAGTCCTCTCCGGTGCTCCGGGCGGTGTCGCTGCATTGAGCGCGTGTCCGCGCAAGAACCCGAACGGACTCCGGCCAGCCACCGTCACCGGGCTACCCACCAGCTACCCCAGCGCGATGCCGGGGTTGTCCCGCGTGACGCGGGCTAGCGAAAGGAGAGGCAACATGCCTCGCGAACAGATCAACACCGTCGACCTCACCGCAACTCCGGTCGGTGCGGCAACCATCCAGCACGAAGCGGGCCTCCACGTCTCCTGGCATGGAGGAGACGACGGGCATGACGGCCATGTGCAGGTCGCCCTGGAAGCGGACGTCAGCTACCTGACCTTCGCCGCAGAGACTCCCAACGGAGAAACAAGCGACCGCACCCTGCTGTACACGCCGGTGCTGTCCCGGGCCGAGATCAACAAGCTGATCCGCACGCTGAAGCGTGCACGCGACAAGGCGTACGGCGCCGACGAGTAACACCTAAGACGTCAGCGTCCCGAGGAGTGGATCGGGTGCTACGCGCCCACCACGAGGGCGTGCGCTGACCTATGAGCGGCCGGGACCTGCTGGGATACCCGGACGGACGCGCACCCGGCCGCTCACCTGAGCATGGTGGTCAGCCCACCCGCGGGGTTACTGCCGCGTCACCAAGACGCCTACGGTTCCGGGCTGTGACCGGCGGTGCGCCAGGCACCGAGGGACGAGCGGACGACCTCCGCAACCTGGCACCTACTCTTCTCCGACCCGCCGGTCACACCACATCAGCAACGCCGCCGCCTGCCAACGCGTGAAGACGCAAGAGCAGTCCGGTCGCGAGCACACCAAGTGCGGCGCTGAGTCGGAGAACCCTTCCCTCGTCGAGACGTGTTCGGGTCACGGCCCGACGAGGACCACTCAGGCCGAGACCCCCGAGGGAAGCCGCGCTGACATGCGGACCCCGGACGAGGACGGCCGACCACTTGCGGGGACGTCAACGCGGACAGCCATCGGGCCGCGAAGGACGCCCTGATCGACGCGCACCTCCTCACGTCGAGGCGCTCCTGCGTCCCCGCACACCACGAACGGAGACGCCATGGACTACGAGCCCAGCGGCTACATCACGTGGGAGCCGGAACGACAGCAACGGTACGACGACGCACGAGCCCGCGTAGCCGAAGCCCTGACCGAACTCGTCACCATCGCATCCGAAGACACCGACCACACGGACCCGCCGTTCATCCAAGGATGGATGGCGTCGTGCGAGTGGACCAGCATCGAACTCGAACGCAACGACGCAGGTGGCCGGCACGTCTTCGCCCCCCAAGGTCAGCTGCTCTCCGTCACGGCCGGACTGTCCGAATGGGCGAAGACCACCGCGATGTGAGCGGCGAGCTCAGCGCCCACCGCACACGCAGCAACCGGCGTCCCGAACCGCAGCACGAACCGGCACCAGCCGCCCTCGTCGCTGCGGTCGACGCCGTGTACGAAGCGATCGAGGACCGACAGTAGGCAGGAGCGCACCATGGGTTGCACCACTCACGTCGAGTACCTGCTGCCGTGGCCGATGCGTCCCCTCCGCTGCCTCCTCGGCTGGCACATGTGGCGCCGACACCCCGAGGGACACGGCTGGTCTTACTGCCGAATGTGCGGCGCCGAGAAGCAGACAGCACGCTGACGTGCGCGTCTGCTCCAAGCCAGGGTGCCCGACACTCATCCCCACGTCCGGCCGCTGCCCCGTCCACGCACGAGCACACAACCAAGCACGAGGGTCACGGCAGTCACGTGGGTACGACGCCAAGCACGACCGACTCCGACGCGAGTGGGCACCGCTCGTAGCCGACGGCACCATCCACTGCTGGCGATGCGACGAGCTGATCAAGGCCGGCGACCCATGGGACCTCGGCCACGACGACGTCGACCGCACCCAGTACCGAGGGCCAGAGCACATCAGGTGCAACAGAGGGACCGCGAGCAGGCGCTGACGCCCCATGGACCCAGCTTGTACCACTTCATGTGTTGTACCAACGCTTGTTTGGGTTGGGGGGATACCCCTTGTACCAGTACAAGCCAGGACCGCCGGGGAGGTCTTTCGCAGTCCAGACCCTGAAAAGTTCCGAGATCGGAGGCCCTGATGGCTGCTGTTCCCGCTCCGGATGGTCTCGGCGAGAAGGGTCAGGCCCTCTGGTCTGAGCTCCACGAACTGCACGAGTTCGACCCTGCGCAGACGTTGGTGCTCGAGGAAGCGTGCCGCATCGCTGATCGCCTGGATGGTCTGAACGACGTGATCAACGGCAAGGGAGTCGTCCCGCTCCTGCACTTCCGCATGCCGCATGTGGTCGATGACGACGGTGTCGCGACGATCAACCTGACGGTCGACGGCGTCCTGTCCGAGGCGCGTCAGCAGGCGAACGTGTTCAAGCAGCTGATCGCTGCTCTACGACTTCCCGATGCGTCGACCGGCAAGAAGCCGCAGGCGCGTGGTGGAGCACGGGGGAGCTACACGCCCTCGGGCACAGCTCGGGTGTCGAGTCTTGATCGTGCTCGAGCGAGGGCGGCAGGCGGCAGCTGATGTTCAAGCCGCTGTTCGAGGGTCAGGTCTGCTCCCTCGGCTACGCGGCGGTCGACTTCATCGAGCAGTGCATGGTGCACGGGCCCGGCGACATCGAGGGCACGCCCGTCGAGGTCGACGACGAGATGGCCGACTTCATCATCGAGATGTACCGGCTGGATCCCGAGACCGGGCGCCGCGTCTACGACGAGGGTGTCCTATCGCGTCCGAAGGGGCGAGCGAAGTCGGAGATCGCCGGCTTCGTCGTTGTCTGGGAGGCGTACGGCGATTGCCGTTTTGACCACTGGGATGAGGACGGGCAGCCGGTCGGCCGGCGGGTGACGTCGCCGATCATCAAGTGCATGGCGACGGAGGAGTCGCAGGCGGGCAACACGTTCGAGAACGCCGCGTTCATCGTCAACTGGGGCATGCAGAACCTGCCCGAGGTGTACGCGGGCTCGGGTGGCATCCGTCAGGTGCACGCTGCGACGACGATCTACCTCCCTGATGGTGGGTACATCGCTGCGGTGACGTCTGGTGCTGCGTCGAAGGACGGCGGCAAGGAGACGTTCGCTGTCGCGGACGAGACGCATCTCTACGTGCTCAAGGAGCTCAAGCGGATGTTCGAGACGATGTCTCGGAACCTCTCGAAGCGCAAGCAGGCTGAGCCGTGGCTGCTGCAGACGTCGACGGCGTACCGGCCGGGTGAGATGAGCGTGTTCGAGGACACGTTGACTGCTTGGCGGAAGAAGGAGCTGTCGGCTCGGGTGCTCGTGGATCACCGCGAGGCCAAGGGCAAGATCGACATCGCCAACTACGAGCACACGATCAAGCAGCTGAACTACGTGTACGGCGCGTCGGTGCCGTGGCAGGACATGGACCGCAAGTGGCGGGACATGAACGATCCACGGAAGTGCCCGGACGAGGAGACGGCCGCCAGGTACTACCTGAACCGGCCGCTGTCTTCGCAGGACGCGTGGATCCCTGCGGCGATTGTCGAGAAGCAGGACGCGACGCAGGCCGCCACCGAGGATGACCCGCGTGAGCGGCCGTCTGTCGAGGTGCCGGCCGGGGAAGCGATCGCGCTTGGGTTCGACGGCAGCCTCAACGACGACTCGACGGTCCTCATCGGCTGCCGCATGTCGGACGGGTTCCTGTTCCCGCTGGGCATCTGGGCGAAGCCGTCAGGGCCCGCCGGGATGTGGTGGGAGGTGCCTCGTTCCGAGGTGCTCGAGTCCATCCGGCAGGCGTTCAAGGACTACACGGTCGCTCGGCTGTACGCGGACCCGCACGAGTGGCGCACCGACATCGAGGCCATCGAGCAGGAGTTCGGCGAGACCGTCGTGCCCTGGGCGACGAGCAGGTACGTCCCCATGGCGGCCGCGCTCGACCGGCTGCACGTCGACCTGAAGACCGGTCAGGCGTGGCACTCGGGCGACCCGGTGTTCATGGAGCACTTCCGCAACGCGTACGTGAAGAAGCGCGGCCCGCACCGGCTGATCGGCAAAGAGAACCCGAACAGCGAACGCAAGATCGACTCCGTCGTCGGCGCCTCCCTGGCCTACGAAGCGCGAGCCGACGCGATCGCTGACGGGTGGAAGCCCCCCACGAAGAGCAAGGTCCGCGTCTGGCGGTGAACGAAGGGAGTCCTCGTGGCTATCGAGAATCCCGAAGCGATCCGTGATCGCCTGCTGAAGAAGCTCGCTCGTGAGCGTCGGTTCCTGACGCGGTACGACGACTACTTCGAGGGTGAGCAGGGGCTGAAGTACCTCGCGCCGGAGGTGCGGGAGCAGATCGGCACCCGCCTCGTCGACCTGCTGATCAACCTGCCGCGGTACACGACCGACGTGTACGAGAACCGCCTCGACATCCGAGGATGGCGGTTCCCGGGCGCCGAGTCGGGCGACAAGGACCTGTGGTCGGTGTGGCAGCACAACGACGGCGACATGCTTGCGCAGCAGGTGCACCGCGACAGTCTCGCGATCAGCCGCTCCTACGTCCTTGTGGGCGAGGGAGACACGGACATGCCGCTCATCACGGCGCAGTCGGCGTTCGACGCCATCCATGAGGACGACCCGCGCACGCACAACGTGCGGTACGGGCTGACGCAGTGGACGGAAGAGGACGGGTCTCGCTGGATCAACGTCTTCCACCCCGACGGGCGTGTGACCTGGGTGAAGAAGCCGAAGTCGAACCAATGGACGGCTGACGGAAAGCCGGAGGAAAACACCTTCGGTCTGCCGCGTCTCGTGCCGCTCATCAACGACCCGCGAATCCTCGGCCGCCAGGTCGCGAACCGGTCGGATCAGCGTCTCGGTCGAAGCGTGTTCCACGACCTCCTCGGACCCACTGAGGCGCTGAACAAGATCCTCACGGACATGATGGTGTCGGCCGAGTTCCACGCCATGCCGCGACGGTGGGCGACAGGGCTCGCGGAGGACGACTTCGTCGGTGAGAACGGTGAAGCGCTCAGCACCTTCGAGATGATCGCCGGTCGCATCTGGGGCGTCTCGAACAAGGAAGCGAAGTTCGGGCAGTTCCCCGAGGCGAACCTCGACAACTTCCACTCCACGGCGAAGTTGCTCGTGCAGTTCGCGTTCATGATGCTCGGCCTGCCGGCGCACTACCTCCCGTTCGTCGGCGACAACCCGGCGTCGGCGGACGCGATCCGTTCGTCGGAGTCGCAGCTCGTGAAGCGTGCGGAGCGGAAGCAGTCGGTGCTGTCGACGCGGTGGGAGCGTGTGCAGCGGCTTGTCCTGCTGACCCAGGGCAAGGCGGACACCGACAACGTGCGGCAGATCGAGACCATGTGGGGCGACCCGGCGACGCCGACGTTCGCGCAGAAGGCCGACGGCACCGTGAAGCTCGTGCAGGCGAAGGACTCATCAGGCCGTTCGATCATCACGGTCGATCAGGCACGTGAGGACCTCGGGTACACGCAGGGGCAGCGCGACCGGATGGCGACTGCGGATGCTGTGTCTGAGGACGCGACGCTCGCGGCGTCCGTACGGGCTGCTGCCGACGCTGAACGAGCAGCGGCAGGAGTGAACGGTGTCGAGTCCGTATGAGGTAGCTCGAGCGCACCAGCAGTCCCGGATTGCGCTCGCGTACGACACCGTCACCCGGGCGGCGTCGTCGTGGCGGACCGCGGACCTCGAGTACCTCGACGCGTCGTGGAACGTCATCGCGCCGGCGCTCGTCGATCAGGTGTCCGAGGCGCAACGTGTCGCAGCCGCACGGTCCGACGCGTTCGTCGACGGCGCCATCGCCGCCCAGGGCACGTCGGCTGGGAGCTCGACGATCAACCCGGACGCCTTCACCGGCGTGATGATCGACGGCCGCGAGGTCGGTCCGGCGATGTTCGGCGCGGTCACGCACACGAAGGCGCTCATCGGCGCGGGCATGCCCCCGGCACGTGCGTTCGAGGGCGGCGCCAAGTTCCTCGCGACGGTCGTGCAGTCCGCGATCGCTGACGCGGGACGGCAGTCGGACCGCGTCTCGATGATCGGGAAGCAGATCACGCGGTACATCCGCGTCATCTCGCCCGGAGCGTGCTCGCGGTGCGCGATCCTCGCAGGCACGGCGTCAGCGGCGAAGGCGTTCGAGCGGCACAACAACTGCCACTGCACCGCCTGCCCGCTGCCGTCCTGGGACGCGCCCATTCCGAAGGGCTTCTACCGCTCAGCCGACGACTACTTCGACTCCCTGTCGTTGCAGGAGCAGAACCGGGTCTTCACCAACGCTGGCGCCGAGTCGATCCGGCACGGAGCGGACCCGACGGCGATCGTCAACGCACGCCGCAACGCGGTTGGTCCGGGTGGGCTCACGGAGCGCCGGTCAGGCATCAAGGCGCCGCTCGGCTACGACGCGAACGGCGACCGGATCAAGGTCTTCACCACCAGTGAGGGCACGACCATCCGAGGCGCCTACGGACGGGCCGAGGCGCGTCGTCAGGCGGAGTTCTCGAAGGGCCCGCGGGACCGGTACCGACGGACCGTCAACCCGCGCTTGATGCCCGAGACGATCGTCCAGATGGCCGGCGGTGACGCTGACAAGCTGCGTCGCCTGCTCGGCCAGTACGGGTACCTCAACTGACTTCCCACCGTCCCCGGTGGAAGCGCCCACGCGCAGCGCATGCGCGGTCACGCCGACGGGCTCACGGAACAGAAAGGGCACGGACCCCATGTCCGGAATCGCAACGACCATCTCTCCCACCTGCTACGGCCCGCGCAAGCTGAGCCGCCTCGACCTGATGGGAATCCGCTTCCTCGACGACCCGAACGACCCCACGGGCGGTTCGGGCGCGGGCGGCGGCACCGGCTACAAGGCGCCGGAGTCCCAGGAGGAGCTCGACCGGATCATCACGGCACGGCTGCAGCGCCAGGAAGCGTCGCTGAACGAGCGCTACAAGGACTTCGACTCGCTGAAGTCGAAGGCCGAGCAGTTCGACCGGATCCAGCAGTCCGGTGCCGGCGCGGGCGCGGGTCAGCCCGCTGACGTCACCGCGCAGCTGCAGCAGTTCGAGCAGCGGGTCACCGCGGCGGAGACGACCGCGATGCAGACGCAGACGCAGCTGACCGAGACGCAGACCGAGCTCGCTCGGAAGGACGTCGCGCTCGACAAGGGCATCGCCAAGGAGCAGCTGCCCCTGCTGACGGCGACCACGAAGGAAGAGCTCGAGAAGCAGGCGGACGCGATCCTCGCGCTCACCCGCGGCTCCGGCCGTGTCCCCGGACAGGGCGGTGGTGGCGGCAACGCACCCTCCGGCCTCGACGCCGGCCGCGCCGAGTGGGAAAAGCGGCACCCCAAGAAGAACTAGCCCCGCAGCAACCGTGCTTCGGGCTTGAGCGCTCTGGAAGGAGCACCAACCATGGATCTCACTCCTCGAGTTGAGACGTTCGGCCAGGACGACCAGACCTGGCTGGACTCGGCCCACGGCACGGACGCTGCGATCAGCGGAACCGTCGACCTGACGAAGGGGTTCGTCGCGGGCACGCACTACCCGAACGGCGACCTGCCCTCGGGTACTGCCCTGGGCAAGGTGACCGCGTCGGGCAAGTACGGCCTGTACGACGACACCGCCACCGACGGCCGTCAGACGCTCGTCGGTCACCTCTTCGCTTCGGTGAAGGCACGAGGCGACGTCATCAGCGCCGTCCTCGTCCACGGGCGCATCAACCGCTCCCGTCTCCCGTTCGCCATCGACGACGCCGGTGTGGCTGACGTCGCGGGCCGCATCCAGTACGTCTAAGGAGACCCACGATGCAGATCAACACCGACTACATCCAGCCGGCGGAACTGACCGGCTTCGCGCGTGAGGCCCTCGTGGACCTCGAGCAGAACCAGTTCACCCTCTCCGCGTTCCTGCCGTCCAGCCCGGTCGACGACCTGCAGTACCGCTTCAACCGCGGTGGCGTGGGCCTGGCCGACGCGGCGACGTTCCGCAGCTACGACGCGGAGGCGTCGATCGGACGGCGCCCGGGTACCGTCCGTGTCACCGGTGACCTCCCGCCGGTGTCGCGGAAGATCCGACTCGGCGAGTACGACCGGCTGCGTCAGCGGAAGGCCGACGAGTCGATCCGGGGTGGTCTCTTCGACGACACCGTGAACATGGTGACCGCCGTCGCCGCTCGCCTCGAGCTCGCCCGTGGCTCGGCCCTCTCGGCCGCGCAGGTCTCGCTGAACGAGGACGGCGTCATCGCGAACGTCGACTTCGGGCGTCGGGCTGCTCACACCGGAGTCGCGCCGGCCGCTCTGTGGTCGAACTCGGCCACCGCGACGCCGATCGCGGACATCATCGCCTGGGTCACCACGTACCGGAAGAACAACGGCGGCAAGACGCCGGGCGCCTTCCTCACGTCCCAGACGGTGCTGTCGAACATCCTGCGGTCGCAGGAGGTCCGCGGCCTCGCGGCCGCGAACGGCGTCACCCCGTCGATCATCAGCCCGCTCGTGCTGAACACGATCCTGCAGGCCTACGGTCTGCCGCCCATCGTGCTCAACGACGCCCAGATCGCCGTCAACGGCGTCGCCACCCGCGTGATCCCCGAGAACAACTTCCTCATGCTGCCCGCCGTCGGCGACACGCAGCTCGGAGGGACGCTCTGGGGCACCACGGCCGAGTCGCTGGAAGAGGACTACGACCTCGCAGGCAACGAGCCCGGAATCGTCGCGGGCACGTACCACACGTTCGACCCCGTCGCCGTGTGGACGAAGGCCGCCGCGATCGCGCTGCCGGTCCTCGCGAACCCGGACCTCACCTTCCAGGCGGTGGTCATCTGATGGCCGCCACGAAGGTGTTCGTCACCGTGCACGACGAGAACGGTGCTCCGCACACGTTCGAGCCGGGCTCGGAGGTGCCCGACTGGGCGGCGCGGAAGATCTCGAACCCGAACGTCTGGGACGGCGACGCCCCCGTGTTCGACGACGAGAACCCCGAGGGTGACCTGAGCGAGGACGACGTCGACGAGCCGGCACGGTCCGGCCGCGGCTCCGGCCTGCCGGTCTGGAAGGCGTACGCGGCGAGCCTCGACATCGAGGTTCCCGACGACGCATCCCGTGACGACGTGATCAAGCTCGTCGACGAGAAGAAGACCTCCACCGAGGCCTGACGCTCACCCAGGCGGGTCACCGGCGTCCCCGGTGGCCCGCCCCCCACAACTTCACACCCCGCGGAGGTCGCCGTGTTCTGGTTCGAGGTCGACACCGACGACATCGTCAAGCGGTGGCGTCCGCTCGAGGCCGCCGAGTCCGGCGTCGCTGAGCAGATCATCGAGGACGCGCAGGACATCTACGAGTCCGCCGTGGAAGCGGCAGGCATCGCTGCTCCCGCGCCCGACGACGAGCGGCGCGAGCGGGCCTACGTCCGCGCCGTCGCCTACATGGTGATCCGGGTGTTCAAGAACCCGGACGGCATCCTGACGGAGACGCTCGACGGGTACACGTACCGCCGTGACAGCGCAGTGTCCACCGGGATGCTGCAGCCCACGGCGGAGGAGATCGACCAGCTGCGCCCCGTGGTCCGGCCGCGCCGAGGCGCGTTCACGATCAGGCCGTCATGAGTAGGGCGTCAGCGATGGCGCGAGGGCGCCAGTTCGCCGAAACCGGGATGAGCGACCACTGCGTCGTCACACGCACCAAGGTGTCTCCCGAGTCCGACCCTGACCCTGCCACCGGTCAGCCTGCTTCGTCGACAGAAACCGTGTACGCCGGCCGCTGCGAGTTCATCGCTGCCGACACGGAAGCGCGCGACATCACATCAGCAGGCCGCCCGGTGACACAGCAGGGAGCCGTCCTGAAGGCCCCCGTCGACTCCGACGGATCCGCGAGCATCGCCGCCGGTGACACGTTTGTCGCCACCCTCACTCAGAACGGGCTCGAGCCGATCGTCGTCCGCGGACGCGTCGGCGGCGGGCACCACCAGACCGCAGCCGTGTCCCGGCGCATCCCCGTGGAGGTGACCTCAGGTGGCTGAAGACGGCCTGTTCATCGACACGCACCAGCTTGACCAGATCGCCATCGCCCTGGGGAATGTGCCGCAGCAAACGCTGCCGAAGGTGCGGTCCGCTATCCAGTTCAACGCGACACTCGTCAAGCAGGAGTGGCGGAAGTCGCTGCAGGGGAACAAGTTCGCACCGGCGGTGCCCTACTCGATCACCTACGAGACCCACGAGCTCGCTGACGCCATCTCCGCGGAGATCGGCGCCGAGAAGGACACCGGGAAGCAGGGTGGTGTCGCGCTACTCCTGGAGTACGGGGCACCGGCAAAGAAGCTCGCCCCCCGCGGCTACGGAGCGAAGGCAGTCCTGGACAACCTCGGCGACCTCCGGCAGGGCATCGGGAAGGCCATCGAAGACGGCGCTGCGGCGGCAGGCCTGTGACCGTGCAGACGGAGGAGTTCGACGAGGCCGTCGCGTTCCGCGATGTGATCGCGAGCATCCCGCAGCTAGTCGGTCGGGTGGGGCTCGGACGGGCCCCGGTGCTCGCTGACGGTTCCGTGATCCCCGCAGACAAGCCCTACGCCGTCATCTACGGATCCCGCACCGACGAGACAGCGGACCGGTTTGCGGCGGCTGGATGGCGGCGTCGTCCCACCTGGATCGTGCACGCCGTCGGCTCCTCTGAGCTTGCAGCCGTCGCCGCCCTCGGGTGGATCGACGACAAGCTTCGGCCCGGCCCGTTCCGCCGTGGCATCACCATCCCCGTCAGAGGCCGCCGCACCTCACCGGTCGAACGCATCGAGCGTCCCGGCAACGCCGAGGACGACGCCATCAAGCCATCCGTCTGGTCCGCGATCGCCGTCTACGGCTTCGAGTCCGACCCCGCCTGACAAGGAGAACACCATGCGCAAGCAGCCCATCGTCGAGCAGGTCGACGTCGTCATCGGTCCGAAGGACGACGAGCGCGTCGTCACCGTCGCGAAGGCGACCGCGGACCGCTGGCCCGACGTCTACCGGCCCGCCACGACCGCCGCCGGCAACCAGACCGCCGCCGCGAAGCGAGCGAAGGACACCCGCGGGAAGGACTCGGCCCCGATCACGGACGCCGCTGACCTCCCGACCACGGGCGATACGACTGCGGCGACCGCCGCGGCCGACACCACTGCCGGGACGTCCGGCGTGACCACGGAAGGAGTCACGTCGTGACTCGCGATCTCATCCTGCCCCCGAGTGTCGACGTCGACAGCAACTTCGCGCTGCTCGCCGCCCCGAAGTCGACCGTCCTCACCTGGCCGCCGAAGTTCAGCGACGTGATCGCCGACACCACCGTCGACATCACCTACTCGCTGACCACCGACGGGTGGACGCACGGGAAGTCCCAGGACGTCACCACCGACCCCCGGTTCTCGCTCCGTGAGAACCTCGGCGGCTTCGGCCCCGTCACCCACACCCCGTCGCTGACGTACGTCTACGGCAGCGACGAGGACATCGCCGACCCGCTGCTGCAGGAGGACGAGGAGTACGTCCTCTTCGCCCGGTACGCGACGCCGTGGGAGCAGGAGTTCGCCGCCACGGACAAGTTCGACGTCTTCGGCGTCGTCGCCGGCACGAAGGTCCGCAACACCGCGGCCGGCGGGAAGTTCACGAAGACCCAGGCGCTCGCGCCGCGTCGTCGGGTGCTCGAGGACCAGGTCCTCAGCAACGCCTGACGGTGACACACGTGCGGGCGGCGGTCCTTTCCGGGAGCCGCCGCCCGCACCTCCCTTCTCCCTCATCCCGGATCGATCCCGGAAGGATTCACACCATGGGCAACATCGCGAAGGCCCGCCAGAGCTACAAGCCGCCGACGGGCACCGTCCGCATGGTCCTCGACGTCGAGCTGTCCAAGGAGCGCAACCTGCTCCTGAAGCAGATCGGCGCCGCGAACGACCACGTCGACGAGCTCCGCCGAGAGGCCGGCGACCGGCCCGTCACCCCGAAGCTGAAGAAGGCGAACGACGAGGTACTGCGCCTCAACGAGGAGCTGCAGGCGCTCGAGGAGCGGGAGCGGGAGCACGTGCACACGCTGCACATGACGAAGCTGCCCGGCATCGAGTGGAACGACATCGCCGACAAGTTCCCGCCGCGCATCGACGTGCAGCTCGACATCGACCTCGGCTACAACCACCACGCCGTGTCGCTCGTCGCCGCGCGGGTGAACACGGTCGACGTGAAGGAACCCCTCGCCGAGGGTGAGCAGCGCGACGAGGAGGGGACCTACGCCGAGATCGACGGCGTCGTCTACCACGCCGAACCGCTCGACGACGACGACTGGAACTTCATCGAGGAGATCGCGTCCGGCTGGGACATCGCGAACCTCGTCAACGTGCAGCTGAACCTCAACGTGCTGCAGGCATCGAACCGACTGGGGCGCCTGAAAAAAGGCTGACCGAGGACCCCACCCTCCGCCGGACCGTCGAGCTCTCACGAGCGATGGGCGTGTCCATGCGGAGGCTGCAGGGGTGGGAGCCGTCCGAGCGGACCGTGTACGTGTACGGGTCCGACGGGCGGCTCTCGTCGTCCACGACGACCCTCGAGTCCGAGTTCGGCCCGACCGACGTCGAGTGGCTGACCGCGCTTCTCGACGTCGAGCGTGAGACCGGACCGCACGGCTTCCTCATCTCGGAAGCCACCGACCCGGACGCCGACCCTGATCTGCCGGGTTCGCACTACCGGTTCATGGCCGGCACGCCGCAGGTGTCGCCGGAGGGCAGCGTCGTCTGGTCGCCGACCTACGACCTCGCCGAGCGCGCCATGCAGCACGCGGTGTCGCGTGTTCGCGGCGAAGACCCGGACCCGCACGCCGGTCTGATGATGCCCGTCCACCGGGTGCGCGTGCAGCCGAAGAAGGACCGCGTCCGGAAGCGACGCATTGCTCCACCGCCCCCGACCGCTTGACGCCTGCGGGCAGGAAGCAGGTGCCCCGTGGCGAACGGTAGCGATCGCAGCATCATCCTCGAGATCGGTGCGAAGATCGGCGGGTTCGTCACCGCCATGGGGCAGGCGCAAACCGCCGCGAACAACTTCTCCAACGCAACGGTGCAGGGCGCGGCCGCCGCGGCGCGAGCGCTGCATCAGCAGCGTGAGGCCGCTGAGACGGTCGCGAAGCCCCTTCTGGCGATCGGTGCCGTTGCTGCCGTCGGCGTCGGGCTCGCGATCAAGGCGTACGCCGACTTCGACGAGAAGATGTCGTCGGTTAAGTCGCTGTCGCACGCAACCGCCGACGAACAGCGTGACCTGAAGAAGGCTGCGCTCGAGACCGGTACTGCGATCGGCTTCTCTGCGACGCAGGCGGCCGAAGCTGAGATCGAACTCGTCAAGGCTGGCACCTCCGCGGCCGACATCACCGGTGGCGCCCTGTCAGGCGCGCTGAAGCTCGCAGCGGCCGGGCAGATCGACGTCGCCGACGCGACCGAGATCGCCGCCTCGACGCTCGCTCAGTTCGGGCTGAAGGGCAAGGACGTCACGCACATCGCGGACCTCCTCGCCGCTGGCGCCGACAAGGCGCTCGGCGGTGTCTCCGAGCTCGGGCAAGGCCTGAAGTACATCGGCCCCGTCGCCGCAGCCGCTCACGTCGGCCTCGAGCAGACCGTCGGCACCCTGGCCCTGCTCGCGCAGAACGGCATCATGGGCGAGCAGGCAGGCACCAGCCTCCGCGGCATGCTCCTCTCGCTGACGGCCCCGTCGCACTTGGCTGCGGTCGAGATGCAGCGGTACGGCATCGAGGTCTACAACGCGCAGGGCAAGTTCATCGGCTTCAACGGCGTGGCCGAGGAGCTGAACAAGAAGCTCGGCACCCGGAAGGACGCCGAGCGCGACGCCGCACTCGGCACGATCTTCGGTAACGCGCAGATCACCGCAGCGACCATCCTCATGAAGGGCGGCGCGAAGGAGGTCGACAAGTGGACGAAGTCCGTCAACGAGCAGGGCTTCGCCACCGAGCAGGCAGTCGGCAAGATGGACAACCTCAACGGCGACCTGACGAAGCTGAAGGCGTCGTTCCAGACCGCCGGCATCGTCACCGGTGAAGCCGCTGACGGGCCGCTCCGCTCGGCGGTGCAGGTCGTCACGGACCTGATCGACACCTACAACCAGGCCCCGGGCGCTGTGCAGGGCGTCGTCCTCGGCGTCGGCGCGCTCACGGCCGCCGTGGCGCTCAGCGGCGGCACGATGCTCATCGCCGTCCCGAAGGTCGTCGCGTTCGGCATCGCCCTGCAGACCCTCTCGACCGCCGGCATCCCCGGCGTCTCCCGCGCCGCAGGCCTCGGCTTGAAGGCCGCGACCGGGTTCGGAAAGGGCCTCGCGGCGACAGCCGGGTTCCTCATGGGCCCGTGGGGCATCGCCCTCGGCGTCGGCGCCGCCGCGGTCATCGGTCTGAACATGGCCGCGGACTCTGGTGCTGCGTCGCAGGAGGAGCTCGCCAACGCGATCATTACCGCGGCGGACGCCACGAAGCTGCTCGACAAGGCCGGCCAGCGGTCCGACTTCTCGAAGTTCCTCGCCGGTGACACGGCAAAGAACCTGCAGGATCTCCGGACGGTCATCAAGCAGCTGAGCGACGAGCCGGTCTCGATCTTCTCGTCGTTCACCATCAAGCAGGAGTCGAAGTCCCTGAAAGACCTCGGCTCCGCACTCGCTGAGGTGTCGACCGCTGATGCTCCCACCGCCGCCCGGTCGTTCAAGGCGCTGCGGGACGAGCAGAAGCTCACTCGTGACCAGACGCTGAAGCTGATCGACCTGATGCCGGCGTACAAGGCGCAGCTGACGAACCAGGCCTCCGCGCTGGGGATCAGCACGTCGAAGTCGAATCTGCTGAAGCTGGCGACGGGCGAGTACGAGGAGGCGGCGAAGAGCGCGAAGGCGCCGACGAAGGACAACGCCGACGCGCTCAAGCAGCTCAACACGTCGGCCGAGGACGCCGCGAAGGCGATCGAGAACACCACGAAGGCGCTCCGCGATCTGACGTCCCCGACCTTGGATGCACGGTCCGCTCAGCGTGACTTCGAGGCCGCGGTCGACGCCGTGACGGACTCCCTGAAGGAGAACGGCAAGAGCCTCGACATCACGACAGACAAGGGCCGCGCAAACCAGGGCGCTCTCGACGCGATCGCGCAGTCGGCGGAGGCGTCGGCTGCGGCGATCTACAACCAGACCACCTCGCAGGATCAGGCGACTGATGCGATGCAGCGTGGTCGGGATGAGCTGATCGCTGCGCTGGGTCAGTACGGCATCACCGGGCAGGCTGCGCAGGACTACGCGGACAAGATCATCGGTACGCCGACGGACTGGTCGACATTGTTCACTAACAACGCGCCGGATGCCGGCGGCCCGGTTGATCAGCTGCGCGGCAAGATCAACGCGATCCCGAAGCTCGCGACGACCCTGTTCAAGGTGCAGGGCGACAGCGCGGCGGTCGACCAGATCCTTGCGAAGATCCGGCAGGCCCGCTCCGAGATGAAGGACCTGAACGGGAAGAGCGTCTCCGGCGGCGGCCGCATGGGGACGTTCGCGTCAGGCGGTCAGATCGTCGGGCCCGGGACCGGCACGTCCGACGACGTGCCGATCTGGGCGTCGAACCGTGAGTGGATCATCCGCGAGCGGTCGGCGTCGAAGTACGGCCCGCAGATCATGCACGCGATCAACCAGGGGACGCTGTCGAAGCAGCAGCTGATGTCGGCGATGGCAGGTGCGCCCCGGTACGCGTCGGGCGGTCCGGTTTCTGCTCCGGTCCGGTACGCGCCGCCTGCTCAGCAGGTCGTCGTCGTGCAGGGCGGCGGCAGCTCCGGCGGGTCGTCGGCGGAGATCAACATCTACCCGCAGCGCGGGCAGTCGGAGCGTGAGATCGGTCGCGCTGCGATGGACGAGTGGAACTGGCAGGCGCGAAGGGGATGACGTGAACCAGGTGACGGAAGACATCGTCCGCATCGGCGGTCTCGATTTCCGCGGCGGCGAGGGGTTCGACGGGTTCTACATCGCCCCGGACGGACTCATCGGGTGGGACGACAGCCCGGATGTCCGGTTCGACACCATCGACCGGGACAACGGCGACGGTGAGCACGACGTGCCCGTGTACTACGGGGCCCGCGTGCTCACCGTCTCCGGGTTCTGCTATGCCGACTCGAGCGAGAAGCTCGGCTACTACCGGGACCGGCTCATGGGTCTCCTCGCGAACAACATGCGGGTCGACGTCACGCTGCACGGTGTGACGACGTTCGGGCAGGGCGCGATGGCGGCGGCGTCGAAGTTCCAGGTCGACATCGCCGGCCGCCGCGCCATGTACCAGTTCTCCCGCCGGTTCCGGGACCCGCACAAGTACGGGGACCTGAACACCTCGGAGACGGTGAGCGGCGACGACCGCGGCACGATCCGCCACTACGGCAACACGTGGGCGTCGTCGGAACTGACGATCACCGGGTCGGACCCGGACGGCTACATCATCGTCGGCCAGAACGGCCGACGCATCGACGTGAACGTGCCCATCACGGCCGGGGTCCCGCACACCTTCGACACCGGAACCGGGCAGCTGCGAGTCGGTGGCGCGGTCAAGTACGGGGCGCTCGGTCGCGCTGATCTGTGGCTCACCGCGCCGGGGAAGACGTCCGGGTTCGGCATCGGCGGGACCGGCTCGACAACGAAGATCGTCGCCCGCACACGGGACACCTACATCTGAGCGGAGGCTGCCATGTGGACGACGTGGATCTGCGCGACGATGACCGGGATCAAGCTCGCGCAGCTCGACCCGGTGTCGGCGTCGTTCTCGCGGCAGCTGAACGGCATCGGGTCGGGGGCGCACGAGTTCGTCACCGCCGAGATCGGTGAGGGCGACACCGTGGAGGAACGTCGCGCATCACGTGTGGACCTCACCCGGACGTGGGCGCGGACCGTCGTCCAGTGCTGGGACGACGTGCCGCGGTACGCCGGCCTGATCGTGGGGAAGACGCGGAAGGCCAACGGCACCGTGTCGATCAACACGGTCGACGTGCGCGAGGTCCTGAAGTACCGGACCACGTTCGGGCAGAACGGCTACAACGGGCAGACCGACGGTCGGTTCACGCTGAAGAACAAGACCCTCACGATCATCGCGAACTACCTGATCGCCGACGCAACGCAGCAGGGCCTCACCGCCAACTGGAGCCTCCCGTTCCAGATCCCGTCGCGCGATGGCGACGGCAACCAGAGCCGCGAGTACCACGAGTTCAACCTGCCCGTCATCGAGACGGAACTGTCCGCCCTGCAGGACACTGACGGCGGACCGGACATCGACTTCAACCCGGTGTGGTCAGCCAGCAGGCTTCGCTGGGAGTGCCGCGTCGGCACGCTGTCCGGGCCGACGCTCGACTGGGACCTGAACGCATCGAAGACCTCCGCGACCGAGTTCGGGTTCGTGGAGGACGGCAACGCGCAGGGCAACGTCTTCTACGCCGTCGGGAACGGGTCGGACCGTGACCTGAAGGTCGCGACGTCCGCCGGTCTGCTGCAGGGTGACGAGCCGGCGCTCGAGCGCATCCTGCAGCACACGCAGGAGCGGAGCCTTCCGGTGCTGCAGGCGCACGCTCAGGCGTCGCTGCAGGCGTACCAGCGGCCGACGCGGCAGTACTCGCTGAGCATGCAGGCCGACGGCGAACCGGGCGCTGGGGACCTGGTCCTCGGGCAGACGCTCCGCACGCACACGGAGAGCGACGACTGGCTACCCGACGGGTGGCTGTCGCATCGGCTGATCGGCTACTCGGCCGACCTCACGACGACCATCAAGCTGCAGATGCAGCAGCAGTGACGGAGGGCTCATGGGGCGCATCGACAACCTGAACGACAACGCGGAGCTCGCCGACCTGAAGCGCCGCGTCCGGGCGCTCGAGACCCGCAACCCGCTGTCGGACTCGGCGGTCTCCGGTGGACGCACCCGGTTCATCGGCACGGACTCGTTCCTCATCGAGGGCTCCGGTGGGGTGACGGGCACGTTCACCGTCTCGGGCCTCCAAGTGGTGGACGGCGAGCTGCGCATCACCGGCGAGCTCAACGTGTCCGGTCCGACGGACCTGGGCGGGAACACGAAGGTGTCCGGCACGCTGACGATCAGCGGGGACACTGACGTGACCGGGAAGTTCACCGTCACCGGCCCGGCGTCGATCGACGGCGACACAGACATCAACGGCGACCTGGACATCAAGGGCGACACCACCGTCACCGGCCCGTTCCACGTGGACGGCGCCGCGGACTTCGATGGTCGCGTACAGATCAAGGGCGACACCACCCTCTCCGGAGACTTCGAGATCGACGACAACGGCCGCATCACGGTCGGCGGGATGACGATCGGGAAGTTCGGCGGCCGCGGGAAGGTCGACTTCGGCGTTGGTGAACTCGCCTCCGACGGTACGAAGGTCGCCCTGCAGTCAGGAGCAGCCCTCGTCGGTGCCGGTGGCGGGATCGTGCAGCTGACCCTCGGTGGTAACGGCTTCCGCGTCGACAGCGGTGGCATCCGCATCGGCGACCTTCCGCTCAGCGACCAGCCCCCGAACCTCTACGTCGACAGCGCCAACAAGCTGTGGCGGACCACCGCATCAGCCGGTGCCGGCGTCAGCGTCTGACCATGAAGGGAACCGCCTGATGGCAAAGATCTGGGGCACGCTCCTCGACTTCTCGCTCGACCCGCTGTCGCCGTACTCGCCGCGGCTCTACCTCGTTCCGTCAGAGGCATCGACCGCGGGAACGCTCCTGCTGTCCTCCCGTCCCTTCCCGGTTGGGGTGGCGGACGACGGCTCGTTCAGTGTGGACGTGAAGCCGACGGACGACATCATGCCGCCGGCCTGGTACACGGTGCGAGTCGAGTGGATGGACGCGTCCGGCGGGTTCATCGGCGTCGACCAGTGGGACTACAAGATCAACGTGCCCGCCGAGGGCGGTGCGATCGGCGATCTCATGGAGACTCCCGCAAACCCGTCACGGACGTGGGTCGGCGTAGACCCACCGCCGAACGTGGCCCCGGGGACCTGGTGGTTGCAGGTCAACCCGGATGATCCCGACGACCCTCGTGCGACGGGCGTCCTCGTCGAGTGGGTCTGACCCTCAAGTTCCATCCGCTGCGCCGTCCCCGAGGGGCGGCGTTCGTCGTTCCAGGAGGTTCCATGAGCACGCCCATCTACGACCAGCTCGACGCCGCTCAGCACGAGTCCACAGTCGTCATCCCCGCAGACGCCCAGGTCTGGACGGAAGACGACCAGCTCACCATCGCTGACGCGCCGGAAGTGAACGGCACCGGCGACCAGACCGGCGGGCTGGGCCCGCTGTGATCCTCGACTCCGCAGCCGCCATCGCCCGAGCTACCGCGCAACTCGGTGGACCTGACGGCGCTGGGATGTGCCTCGCCAACGTCTACCGGTGGTTCGGCTCCGTCCCCTCGATCGGGCCGGGTGCTGGCCACTACGGCACCGCCATCGCTGCGTGGGACTACGCACCCGACAAGCACGTCGGCGACTACTTCCCACCCGCCGGCGTCCCAGTCCACTACGACCGCGTCACCGAGCCCCGCTGGCCGGGAGACCACAACATGCAGGCCGGCGACATCGGCCTGTCCGTCGGCCCCACCGCGTTCTCACGCGAGTCCATGGCGATCCACACCGACTCGCCCACCGGCAACACCGGACTCATGACGATCCGCGCCCGCGCCGCCCAGATCGGCCGGCGGTACCTCGGCTGGACCGGCACCTTCCTCGGCCACGAGACCACCGCGGGCAACGCCTACGGCAAACCCACTCCGCCCGCCGTCATCGTCACGGTCGGCACCATCCCCGTCAAGATCGACAGCAACGGAGACCGCATGTACGCCATCCGCAACAACGCCAAGGGCTCCAAGGGCTACGGCGCCATCTTCGCCCTCGCCCCCGGCTACATCAAGCACGAGGGCACCGCCAACACCGGCAAGCGGCTCCAGACCATCGCCGGCGACGCGAAGCAGATCGGCGACCTCAACACGATGCAGGACGTCGTCGAGTCGTTCGGCCTCCCTCGTGAGGCGGCCGACGCCGACTGGGTCGTCCGTCACGCCAACGCCGGGGACCGCGCCTACTCCGCGGTCGTCGCCGCGATCAAGGCGGCCGTCTGATGGGCGACCACGAGGTGAAGTCCGGCGGCCGGTTCCGCGAGCTCGCCGCGATGCTGGGCGCCCGGGCGAAGAAGGCGTACTCCGCCGGGGTCGCCGGCGCCGCTCTCGCGATCGGTGGCATCTCGGTCGCGGGGTTCTGGGCCGACGGGAAGATCGACACCGGCAAGGTCGCTGCGGCGGCGGGCACGATCGTCGTCGGCTTCATCGGCGGCTTCCTCGCCGCGTTCCTCCCGAGGAACGCCGTCGCCCCGTCGTCTTCCGATTCGCAGCCCGAGCAGGCCCCGTGAGCCGCCGCCGCCTCCGCACCGCGGTCGGCCGGGCCTGGGGGGAGAACGTCGACTACGAGCCGCACCCGTCGCTGTACGTGACGCTGACGGTGAAGTACGCGTTCCTCGCCCTCTACGGCGTCCTGACCGCGGTGTTCGGCATCACGACCGTCGCCGTCACCCTCGGCCGGGCGTGGTCGGTCGGGATCCCGGCGATCATCATCCTCGCGTCGGTCGGGTCGATCGTCGGCGTGCAGGTGTCCCGCCGGTACCGGGAGCGGCGGGCGTCGCGGCATCCGCTGCCGGAGCGGGTGCTGCTGGTCGAGATCCTGTCCGAGTACGTGCTGATCCTGAGCCTGTTCGCCTACTCGGTGTCGATCATCGTCCGCACCCACGCTGACGGGGACTGGGAACGCCTCGCGTACGCGGTGCTCCCGCTGGCGGTGTCCGTCGTCCCGTTCTACCGAGCGTTGCATCTCTCGGAGCGCGAGGAGTCCCCCGAGCCGAAGGAGCGCCCGTGAGCGACGCCGTCCTCATCGCCCTGATCACCGCCGGTGGCGGTTCCGTCGGCGCCGTCCTGCTGTTCGTTCAGCGCCGGCTGCCGCCGCGTCCCGCGTCCGCGCGCGACGTCGCGATCACCGAGGTGTGGGCGGAGCTTCGGCTCGTCCGTGCTGAGCTCGCCGAGGTCATCCGGGAACGCGACTCGTCCCGTGATGCGGCAGCGGCCATCACCGAGTCGAACGACGTGCTGACCGCCGCCGTCGATGCGCTCACCGCCGCGGTCGAGCGCACGAAGCCGCCAATCGTCTTCACCCCCGCTGAGCAGCAGGCCATCGACCGAGCGAAGAACGCCCGGCGGCCGCACGACGACGCCGGCTGGCCGACTCTCGGCGGCCGTCCGTTCCCAGCCTGAACACCCCGCCTCGGGCGGACTGAGCAGCCCCACCGGGGCGGAGTGGAGCACACGCATGGTGTGGAAGAAGAAGGCTGACATCCGCGGCCCCCGCGGAGCAGCCGGCCAGAACGGTAGGGACGGCGGCCGTGGGTTCGACGGCAAGGACGGGCTCCGCGGCCCGCAGGGGCTGCCCGGTCCCGACGCGATCCCCGCCGCCGAAGCGGTCGCCGGGTACGTGGCTGGCGACAGCCCGCTCCGGACGCAGCTGGACAACCGCTACGGGGCGTCCCCGGTCGGCTACGACATCGTGATCCTCGCCGGCCAGTCGAACATGTCCGGACGCGGGACCCCGTTCTCGACGATCACGGACCCGCCCCGGCCTCGCATCATGCAGTACGGCAACACGGGGACGGCGAAGAACACCATCTCCCCGGCGTCGGAGCCGCTGCTGATGCACGACTACCCGTCAGGCATCGGCCCCGGCCTGCAGTTCGCACGCTGGTACGCGTCGCGACGGCTCGACCGGAACCGGAAGGTGCTCCTCGTCCCCGTCGCCCATGGCGGCACGCCCCTGTCGTCGACGGCGGCGCTCGGATGGCGGCGGGGCGTCGCCGGGAACCTGTACGACAACATGCTCACGCAGGCCCGCGGGGCACTCCTCGCGGCCGGGGACACGTCGACCATCGTCGCCGCGCTGTGGCTGCAGGGTGAGACCGACGGCGACAACAGGACGACCGGCCCCCAGTACCAGGCCGACCTCGATGAACTCATCGTCGGGCTCCGCGGCGACCTGAACCTGCCTGCACTGCCGTTCATCATCGGCACGATGGTCCCCGAGTACCTCGGCACCGGCACGCGGTCGCAGATCAACGCGGTGCACCGGGACACCCCGAACCGGATCCCCGGCACGGACGTCGCGGTGTCCGCGAAGGACGCGAACCTCGGCGACGGCAACCACTTCAACGCCGCCGGCCAGCGGGCCAACGGCCGTGCGATGTGGGAGGCCTACGAGCGGATCACCGCGGGGCTGCTGCCGTACTCGGAGGCTCCGTCGCCGATCCAGGTGCTCGGCCTGTCGAACGCGGCGTCCGCGTACTCCTTGCGGAAGGTCGCTGACGCGAGCTACCTCGGCAAGGCGGTCAACGTCCGCCGCAGCAGCGACAGCGCGACGATGGACATCGGGTTCGTGGGCGGCGCTCTCGACACGGCGACCCTGCTGACCTTCGCGGGCAGCGGCGATGCGTTCGTGGTCACCTGGTACGACCAGTCCGGGAACGGACGTGAGGTCACTCAGGCGACCGCGGCCGCTCAACCGAAGATCGTGTCCGCCGGTGCCCTTGTCACGAACGGGGGCAAGCCGGCGGTGTCGTTCGACGGTGTCGACGACTGTCTGGTCAACTCGTCCCCGGTGCTGTTCGCGGCTGGGGTGGCGACGGTCGCGCAGGTGCTGTCCGCCCCGACGGGGACCGCGCAGGCTCGTGTGTGGACGGAGTCCACTTCGACGTCGTCTGGCGATCAGTACGGCCTGCTGCAGCCGGACGGCACGACGACGCAGACGAGGGCCTACCCGTACCCGCTGATGACGAACGCGTTCGCTGCCGGCACCGCGGGGCTCACCCCCACGAAGTCGTTCTTCGACGGCACCGTGCACCAGGCATCGGCGATCGACACCGGCACGTCGATGTCGAGCTGGGTGGACGGCGCAGCCGACGTGTCGGGCTTCACCTACACGAGGACGACGAGCTCGAAGAACCGGTTCACGATCGGCGGCGTGACCAGGTCGGGTTCGCTCGCACCGCTCGGGATGAAGTTCTCCGAGTTCGTGTCGTTCGCCCGGGTGCTTTCGTCGGCGGACCGGCAGTCGGTCGACGCGAGCCAGAAGGCGTTCTACGGAACGCCCTAGCGGATCGCCTGCATCGTGCCGTCGCGTTCGCTGCACTCGGTGGAGCAGTAGCCGTTCTCGGCGGCTAGGTTTCTCCGGCAGAAGCGGCAGAGCAGCTTCTCGCTTTCGATACGCCAGTGGAGCCACCGTCGGAACCGTGCCACAGCACCTGACTGGTTCGCGGGCGGGGCGCTCGTGACCCATGCGTACAGGCCACCGGCCGCGGCAACTACGGCTGCGACCATGGCGAGGACGAAAAGACCGGCGATCATGGCGTGAGCGTACCTCGCGGACGGCGGCAACGACTAGACCCCCTCGGGTTCCTTCGGGAGCTCGAGGGGGTCTTTCGTCGTGTGCTGGGTCAGACGCCGCGGAAGGCCAGGGCGTAGGCGCCGCAGTCGTCGGACTCGCAGACGAGCGTCATCCCGTCCCATCGGCCGCCCTCGGTGCCGACGAACTTGCCGCACGATTCGCAGCTCGAGGCGCCATCCCGGCCGCCTGAAGTGTCGAAGATCGACCGGATCGTGGCGAGGAACTTCATGGTGCGGACAGTACATCGGATGACGTCAGCACACCACCGCAGCCCCAGGCTGGGGTTACAAGAACTACCGCATCTGGCTTCGGACGTCGGTCTGTGCCGTTCCTGCGGTGCGTCGTGCCGTTAATCGCTTCAGCGACATAGCTGGCTTCTCGATGAGGAGCCAGCTCGCCCACGCAAACGGAACGGTCCCGATGGCCGAGAGAACTGCGAAGCTCAGCGGGTCGATGGCGCGGTCGGGGAACAGGTAGACGAGTACCTGTTGCACGGGGAACGCGTAGATGTAGACGCCGTAGGAGATGTCGTTCCGGCTACCCACGCGGTGGAGGGGAAGCTTGCTGCCCAGGTAGAGCATCAGGTAGGCCACCGGGAGCCCCGCGAGTGGCCGGGATACGCCCAGCGCGGCTGCCACGGCCAGCGCCAACAAGGCCGCAAGCGCTAGCCAACCACTCAGGGGGACGCGGTCAGCGAGTAGGTAGAGCAGCATGCCGCCCGCGAAGAAGGCGAGGAGCCGGATGAAGAGTTCGAGAGTCGTCGGTACAGACACGAGGTCGTGCGTGATCGCGAGCGTGACGCCGCCGCCGAGCACAAGGGCAGCGGCCGCGCACCATTGCAAGGCCCTGCGTGGCAGGAAGGAAGCAGCGACGCCGACCGCGAGGTAGCAGAGAAACTCATAGAACAGAGTCCAGAGGGAGCCGTTCCACGCGCGGGGTAGCGGCACGGAGTTGAGCGTGTCTGGGACGCCGTATTGCCGAATGTCCAGTGCGAGGTTCTTGACGACGTACTGCACTGCCCCGGCAACTGTCCAGGGGCCGTCACCGGTAACGGCTGCCACGAGTGGCGCGAAGCCGAATGCGACGATGACGAGGACGATGAAGAACGCCGGGTAGATCCGGAGCACTCGACGCCAGAGGTAGTCGACGAGGTTCCTCGAGTGCAGTCGGCTTCCTGTGATCAGGTACCCCGAGATTGCGAAGAAGCCGGCGACCGCCCAGTTGCCAAGGGTCTGGTCGCCGAGATGGAGCTCGCGTCCGTACCCACCGATCGGCCACGTGTGAGACACGATGACCAGCAGGGCTAGGACCAACCGAATCGCGTTCAGGGAGTTCTTGCGAGGATCGAAGGCCTGCTGAAGAGTTGTCACGCGCTTGCGCCCGGAGCATGCATCAGGCAGTCGACCTTCGTGATGATCGTCCGCGCGATGTCCGTGCGTGGGATGCGAGATGTCGCCATGGGAGCACAGTACGAGGACTTCTCGCGTGTCGCTACTTCGTCACGTCGATCGCGAGCGATGTCATCGCTCTGTTAGTCTCCGGCTCATGCGAAGGATCCTCGTTGCCGCCGCGGGGACCCTCCTCACCGTGCTCGCCGCCGGCGTCGCCGTCCGTGAGCCTTCAGTAGCTCCTCTCCTCGTAGCTGGGATCGTCGCGGCCCTCATCCTCGCGGTGCGTCCGGCTTGGACGATCTACCTGACACTGATCCTCGCGTTCACCGCGCTACCGGCTTTCATCCCCGTGCAGTTCGCGCTCGGGGGGAACACTGTTCGCGCTCACGAGCCGTTCTTGGTCGTCGCGATCATCTACGCGATGGTGAAGTTCAAGGCCAGCCGGCGGCTGAACCTTCTCACGCTCTCGTTCGCGGCGTTCGTTGTCGTCGGGCTACTGGTGGGCTTCGCTGCACAGAACGTCGGCACCAAGTTGTTGTACGACGCACGCCCTATTGCGGAAGGCGCCGCGATGATCTTCATCGCTGTGCGTGTCTATGGCACAGCGATCTCGCAGAATGCGCTGCGAGTCCTGAAGTGGATCCTTTGGGTGTCGGCGGTAGTCATCCTGGCCGGCGGGGTGCTTGGCGTTCAGGTTGGCGGGCGCACGGAGGAAGCGAGTCTCGGGAACCCGGACAGCGCGTCCGGTGCTGCGACTCGTCTGCTGACGAACGCGACCTTCCCTGCTCTGGGTGTGCTCTGCGCGATCGCTGCGCTAGTCATCGCGGGACGAGCGACGCTTCGAAGCACCTGGGTTCTGTCCGTGCCCGCACTCCTGATCACAGTGCTGAGCTTCTCCCGTAACTCAATTCTGGCCGTCGGAGTCGCAATCCTGTTCGCCGTGATCGCCACCCGAACTGCGTCGTCGGCCCTGCGCGCGTTGGGCGTAGTGCTGGTCACCGTTGGAGTATTCGCGGGCCTAGTCGTCTTGAGTCCTGTTCTCGCAACGTTGCCCGGCGGTGACTTCATCAACACGCAGGTGTCGAGCTACTCGAGTCGCGTCATCGACGGCCTGTCTTCGAACGTTCAGGCGACGGACTCGTCCGTGCTGTTCCGGGCTAGCGAAGATGCCTGGTTGCTGCGCGGGATCGCAACAGCGCCGATTCTCGGACACGGGTTCGGGTTCGCCTACAAGCCATCCGCCGGCACGTCGAGCTTCACTCTGGACTACGCCCCGTACTACGCGCACAACTTCTACCTCTGGATGGGCGTGAAGACTGGAGCGGTGGGCGCTCTTCTGTTCCTCCTGTCGATCGCTAGCCCCCTCCTGCGGTCGTTGAAGCAGCCGTCTACCGCAGCGTTCAGCTTGGCGGCGGCTCTGGTCGGGTTGCTCGCTGCGTCGTATGTCGCGCCCACGCCGATTGGTTCGACTTCGTGCGTCCTGGTCGGCGCGCTCGTCGGCGCGCTGGCCTGCGCCACGGAGCGCGGTCCGGAGCGCGAGCAGGAAGCGACCTCGGAGTCGCAGGCGAACGAAGTCGCTTCGATTTAGCGGTCGCGCAGCCGGACAGCGTCTCGCCACACCCACGCGGACTCGGCGGCCTGCCCGAAGCCCCACTCGACGAGGACGGCCCGGTCGGTCCATGCGATGACTCGGGCCTCGACCTCGAGGACACGGTCGGAGAAGGCCAGCCAGGCGAACACCGGGTCGGGAGCAGGGAGGTCGAACACGGGGCCGCCGTACGCCGCTTCGGGCAGAGAGACCGCGGGGCCGAGCGCCCACCTGTCGCGGCGCCGGCGAGCCATCAGCGCCCGCGGGGTTCGAGAGCGCGGCGGGTGACGTAGTCGCGGTCGACGAGGACGTCCTGCAGGCGGCCCTGCCACGCGGTCTGAGCGAGGACGGCGACGTCGCTGCTGGCGATCGCGAAGCACTTCAGGTGCAGCTTCCCGGGGATCTGCTCGAACGCGATGTCAGCCCACACCGGCTGCGGCGGATCGATCGTGGTGAGCTGGCCGGCGAGCTCGGCGCTGAAGCCCACGGGTTGGTGCAGGGTGACGTCGGGGTGCTCGGGTGGTGCCCACTGGTGCTCGGCCATGCGGGGATGGTGCCGCGGGCCGCCGACATCAGCGGATCGCGAGGCTGCGGATTGCGGCGGACACGTGTGTCCCGCCCTCGGGCTGCTGACTGAAGCACGACCAGGATGCTTTGCGGGTGTCGCCGCCGTCCTCCCCGACCTTGACCGACGCGGTGCCACTCACGTAGACCACCTTCGAGTCCGAATTGCTCTCGGACCCTTCCTTCGACTTCGTGCTCTCGATCTTCGCGACGTTCCAAGGCACGTCGTCGTGGTCCTTCTGCCACTGGGCCACCACCGCCGGACTGACCTGCTCCTCGCACGCCTTCTCGAAGGCGCCGTAGTTCGAACTCGTCGAACAGCCCGAGAGTAGGACGCTCCCAGCAGCGAGCACGAGCGCGGAAGTGATGAGACGGCCGGGCATCATGCGCTCATCCTGCCCGCCAATCCGGGCCGCGTACAGCCCTCGGACGGGTGCCGGAGAGTCAACGAGCGGGGCGCTCCTCGTTGCAGTTTGCGCACACCCGAGGCCCAAACCCGTCAATCACCGCGTGCACCCACACGTGAGTGCAGGCAGTCACTCCTGGACCTCGCGAACGTTCTGCGCCTGCCATCCGGAGGGGATCGTGGAGTTGAACGTGGTGAGCGCCGCCTGGTACGACGGCCCGGTCACTTCGAACGGTTGCGTCGCTGTGGACCGCGCTGTCGCCTTCACGGTCGACTCGCCGGTGGCCTTGCTCGTGACCGTGACGATCTGCAGCAGCTCGAACCCTTCGAGGTCGAGCGCCGCGATGGCAGCTGCTCGAGCGTCACCACTGGTGTCGCCGCTTCCTTCGGCTTCGCGGGTCTCAGTGGAGCGGAGGGTGCTTCGCAGAGTCGTCACCGAGCCAGTATCCCGCGCCTCTGAAGTGTCGGCGGCCTGCAGGACGATGGACGCATGATCGACAGCGAGAGGGCCGTTCTCACGTTCGAGGAGCAGCATCCCCGGAACGACCGGACGAAGGAGGCCGCGATCCGCACGGAGTTCGCCATGTCGTGGGTTCGGTACCGGCAGCTGCTCGGTCGTCTCGTGTCTCGTCCGGACGTGCTTGAGGAGTACGCCGTCGTGGCGCACCGCGTGGCCCGGGCCACTGACGACGCGGTGCGCCTCCGGACACAGCGGCGGTTCGGCTAGGAGATCAACCTGAGCCGCTGGATTTCGTATCCGAAGAGGTAATCGATGAGGATGTCCTTCTCGGTCCAGGAAGTGCTGAGGTCTAAGCGCTGATACAGCTCCGACAGGGCCTTTTCGATCTCCTCCAACTCGGCAGCACGCTCAAAGTCAGGGTCTGGGGTCAGAGTCATCTTTGTTTCCAATCGACAGTCATGGGGCGACGCGACGCTCCGCCCTCGCTGAGTACTATCGGCAGATGCTTCCCTGACTGGACGACGAAGTCCCCAGGCTGATCGCCTGGGGGCTTGTCTGTTCCTGTGCGCTCGAAGGGACTCGAACCCCCAACCCTCTGATCCGTAGTCAGAGGTTCGACGCGGCCAGGGATTCCGCTTCCACTAGGGCGGCGTCCTGGCGTTCGGCAACGCTGCCTACTCCGCCTGTAGCGATCGCCAGCGGATCGTCCGGCAGAGCGGCGTACAGCGCTGTGACGGTGTCGGCGTGCGCGGAGGGCATGAGGTGCCCGTACGTATCGACGGTGGTGGTGATCTTCTCGTGGCCGAGGTTTCGCTGTACCAGGTTGAGCGGTGCGCCCTGAGCGATGAGCCACGACGCGTACGTGTGCCGCAGGTCGTGGGGGGTGGGCCGGCGGGGGAGTCGTTGCCGTCCCGCTGCCTCGCATGCATCGGCGTCCATGGCCTTCCCTACGGCCGTGTTCCAGATGCGGTCAAGGAAGGGGCCGTACCAGAGGCGTCCGCCGTTCTGCCGACCCTGGAACAGCAGAGAGCCTCCGTCCCCGTCGAGCGTGAGACCGGCGACGAGGTCCGGGCGCAGGGGCAGCGTGCGGTACGCCTTCTCGGACTTCGGCGGCCCGATGGTGTTGTCCTTCTTCCACGCCTTCGACACGGACACCGTGGAGGGTGTCGTGGTCCTGCTGACGTCCCGCCGCTCGAGCGCGGTCGCCTCTGACCACCGCATGCCGGTGAGGACGAGGAACCGGACGAACGGCCGGTAGCAGGCGGGGATGAAGTGCAGGAGCGTGTAGAACTCCGTCGGCGACAGGAAGACTGCCTCATGCCGGCGTCCACGGCTCATCGCCGCACCCTGCGCCGGGTTGTCGGTCCGGTACCCTGCCTCCACTGCGGCGGCGAGGATCGCGCTGAGGAGGGCGTGGTAGTTCCTAACCGTCTTCGCGGAGATCGGTTGCCCCTTCGACCGGCCGGACTCTTGGGACTCCTGCCAGCTGATCCACCGTCCGATGTCGGTCTTCCCGATCGAGTCGATGGGGAGGTCGCCGAGGATGGGGACGAACGACTTCGTGGCGATGTTGCGGTAGTCGCGACGAGTGTCGGCCTGCACGCCGGTGAGGATGCCGCTGTCGGGGTCGAGGTACCGGTCGGTGAACTCCCCGAGGGTGGGGATGCCGTCGGCGGCCCCGTTGCGTGCCTCGAGAACCGCTAGTGCGGCATCCGGCCCGACGCGGTCGACGAGCGCGCCGAACTGTCGGGCGGCCTTCTCGGCGCCGTCGCCAGCGAACGTCTCCTGCTTCATGCGGGCTGGCTGCCCCATGCGGAACTGCACCCGCCAGGAGACGTCGCCGTGCTTGTTCCGGCGCGGGGTGACGCTAGCCACTGATGGGCTCCTGCTCTTGTTCGTGCGGTCGGGGGTCGTGGACTGTCCAGTGGATGCCGTCGCCGTTCTGGTCCTTCGCGAAGCGGTCGCCGCAGTTGATGCACCGCCAGGGACGCTTCCTCATGGCCACTCCCCGAGGATGTTGCCGACGGCGCGGGCGAGCTCGTGCAGATCCCGGGTGAACTGGAACTCGGCGTAGGAGGCGTGCAGTGCGGTCAGCTGCCACCCCTGCGCTTCGAGCGCGCGCTGCTCGGGTGTCTCGATGTCGTGCGCCTGCTCACCCACGGTCGCCCTCCTCCGGTGGCCGTCCCGCTCGGTGCGACTTCTCGTGCTCCTGCATGCGCTGGTACGCCCGGTAGTCGCTGACCGGACGCGAGAGCTTCCACTTGCAGCGGTCGCAGGCCGCGGTGAACTTCGCCGCGTTCGTCAGTTCAGCCCTGGTCGCCATCAGTCGCCCTCCACCGGCGTCGCGGGCGGCGGGGTCTGCCGTGGTCGCAGGTCGTCGCCCGCGAACTCGACCATGAGCGATGGGACTGCCTGCTGGATCGCCAGGACAATCCGGTGATGCCCGTCCCATACCCGGTGATCGCTGCCGAGCAGAACGGGCGCGATGTGATCGTGAAACCCAAACCCCTCGGCGTTGACTCGAGCGCGAACAGCATCCGTGACCGGTGCTCCGATGAGGTTCGTGTACTCCTCGAACCAAGGCCAGTCGCCGGAACCCGGCCGCCAGAACGTCAAGATGTGCGACAGCGGCATCGAGACCAGGACTGGGGCGTTCGCCTCAGCCACGGTCGTCTCCCTTCGGCGGGGTCACGTCGCGGATCGTCGACGGGTCGACGTAGTCCGGACGAGCACCAGTGCTGTGCGTCAGGCAGGTCAGCCACCGGGTGCCGCCTCGCTCCATGAGGTGGAAGCGGTGCTTCGTGTCGGCCACGCCCGCACCCTCGGCGGTGAACGTCGTCCCCGGTGCCATGTCGGCGATGCTCGGCGGCTCGGGGGGCGATTGCCAGATGCCAGCGCCAGTGCGCCAAGCCACAAGCGCGTCCAGTTCCTGGTCGGAAAGGAACAGGGCTGGGCGGCTACCCGAGGGCTCGATGAACCAGCCATCGCGCCGACCGTGACGGTCGAGTGAAACCTCGTTCGTGATGAAGTCAGCCACGGTCACTCCCCCTCTCGGCGCATGATGCGCTCGATGGCACGGCCGAGCTGACGACGAGCGTCGTGTCGGCCCGCGCGTTCCAGCGGACCGTCGTAAGCATTCGCCGCCTCGATAAGCACTGTGCGCTGCCCTGGGGTGAGCACCGGATCCGCATCCGGGATCGGCAGTAGCTCCGCCGCATCCCGCGCAGCCTTGATCCGCGCCCCGAGTTCGCTCATGCGCATCGTGACCTCGTCGCCGCCGCCGTACATGATCGGCGTGTGGGAGATCTCCTCGACGGCCTCTCGCAGCCGTCGAAGGGCCTCCGCTGTCGCCTCGGCGCTCGGGGTCGACTGCTGGAACAGGGCGAACACAGCGTCACCGGTCGTTTCCACGATGCCGGTCACCTCGTGGTCGTTAAGAGGTAGGAGGACGTGCGCCAGTCGCTGCACCGCGTCGTCGATCGCCGTACGGATCTGCTCGCGCGTCGGCGGCTGCACGGACTCCAGCACCTCAGCGTCGTGGGCGGCTATCCACCGGTCGAACGAGGCAGCCCGGTCGGCTTCCCACTCTCGGACCCCGGGGGCGGCGTAGTAGACCTCGCGCACCGCTGCCGTGTCAGGCGTGTACTGCTGCTCCTTCGAACGCATGTTCGAAGTGTCGTTCGAGCCACCGACATCGGTGGCTGCTCTTCTCTGGTCCATGGGGCTCCTGTCTCGGAGCATCCGCGAGGACCAAGTCAAACGGCCTGTAGGCACATCGTGTAGGCAAACCCATCACGATGGCCGTACAGGCCGCTGACTTACTGGGGTGAGTAACGGGGCTTGAACCCGCGACCTCCTGGACCACAACCAGGCGCTCTACCAGCTGAGCTATACCCACCATGTGTCAGTCCGGCGAGCCGGAGCAACCACTCGATTGTAGTACATCCGGACGCCGGCCCGGACCACCATCGCTACTCGGCGACGGGCGCGGTGGTTTGAGCGGTCGCAGCGGTCGCAGCGGACACCGGCTCCGGGCTGGACTGCGGCGCCAGGCGGGACTCCCACTTCGCCACCACTTCGGCGGCGATCGCCTTGACGTCGTCGCTGGCGGGCCCGGGCTCCGGGGTGAACCCGGCGCGGCGGTAGTACTCGAGCTCGCGGATCGACTCGAGGATGTCGGCGAGCGCGCGGTGGCCACCGTGCTTCTCGGGGGAGTTGAAGTACACGCGCGGGAACCAGCGGCGGCAGAGTTCCTTGATGCTCGAGACGTCGACGCTGCGGTAGTGCAGGTGGTTGTCGATGCGCGGCATGTACTTCGCCAGGAACGCGCGGTCGGTGCCGATCGTGTTGCCGGCCAGGGGAGCGGTGCCCTCGGCGGGGACGTGCGCGAGGATGTACTCGAGGACCTGGTACTCGGCGTCGGCCAGGCTGACGCCGTTCGGGATCTCGTCGATGAGGCCCGACGTCGTGTGCATCTTGGTCACGAAGTCGTTCATGTTGTCGAGCGCCGACTGGTCCGGCTTGATCACGATGTCGAACCCGGGGTGGACCGGGTTGAGGTCGAAGTCGGTGATGACCACGGCGACCTCGACGAGTTCATCGACGTCGACGTCGAGCCCCGTCATCTCACAGTCGATCCAGACGAGGCGGTCGTTCGCGGCAGACATATGGCGATTCTACTTCCGCGCACCGACACTCCGCGGCTCCTGTGGATCGGCAGCGCTGGTGCCCTGGGGCTGGTGCGGGGTACCCGGGCTCGATGCCGTCGGCGCGCGAACGGGCGGAACACCAGGGTGAGCCGCCCGTCGCCGCTGGTCTTCCGCCCGCTCGCGCTGGGGGGAGGTTCGAGAGCCCGGACGAGAGGCCTGCAGTCGGTCATGCGGGCGGCTGACGGGCCTCCCGTCCGTCCGTCTCGGCGCGCGAGCGGGCGGAACACCCGGCGCCAGGCCTGGCCCGCTCTGGCATTCCGCCCGCTCGACGGCCCTGGACCGTGGATGCGTCAGCGTTGTGTTCACGAGAGCCGTGGCCGGACCGCGCGGCGGCCCAGGGACCTCCCGCCGGCCCTGCGCGCGAGCGGGCGCAATCGCGGTGAGCAGTCGCGGCGCGCCCTGGTGTTCCGCCCGTTCGCTTCTGGTGCGTTGCGCCCGGGAGGCCCAACCGGTCCGCCGGGCGGGTCGCGGGCCTCCCGCTCGGCCAGTGTGCGCGAGCGGGCGGAACCGCGGCAGTCGAGCGCGCGGCGCCCTGGTATGTCGCCCGCTCGCCGAGATCCGAGAGTGGGGTGCGTGCCGGACTGCGCCCGGGAGGCCCGCAACCGGTCCGCCGGGCGGGTCGCGTGCCTCCCGCTCTGCCAGCGTCCGCGAGCGGGCGGAATCGCGGCAGTCGAGCGCGCGGTGCCCTGGTATCTCGCCCGCTCGCCGAGATCCGAGAGTGGGGTGTGTGCCGGACTGCGCCCGGGAGGCCCGCAACCGGTCCGCCGGGCGGGTCGCGGGCCTCCCGCTCGGCCAACGTCCGCGAGCGGGCGGGATCGCGGCGGTCGAGCGCGCGGCGCCCTGGCATCTCGCCCGCTCGCCCCGCCCCGCGCCGAACGCGCCCCGCCCCGAACGGGCCCCGGATGCGCCGATGGCCGGGCCCGCACCGCGGGCCCGGCCATCGGCGACCGGAGGAGCTACGCCATCTCGCCAGCGGTGATCGCCTCGGCCTCGACGCGCTCCGGCTCGACCCCGTCGTCGACGCGCCGCAGCACCTTCGTGGTGAGCACGACGACCAGGAACGCGACGGCCACGGAGATGCCCGCGAAGACGTACGCGGCGCTCGGCGAGTACGCGTCGGCGAGGAGCGTCGCGACGGGCGGGGCGATGGCGCCACCGATGAAGCGGACGGCCGAGTACGCGCTGGAGGCGACGGAGCGGGGGAGGTCGGTCGCCTCCATGACGCACTCGGTGAGCACCGTGTTGAGGACACCGAGCACGAGTCCGCCGATGACGACGCAGACGATCAGTCCGGCCTGGGACCGCACGACGACGGCCGCGGCGAACAGGTCGAGTGCGAGCAGGGGCAGCGCGAGCTTGAGCACGCTGGTCCGTCGCATCCGTGCGGTGAGCATCGGCGCGACCCACACCGAGGTGATCGCGAGGCCGACACCCCAGCCGAAGAACGTGAAGCCGATGCCGAGCGCCCCGAACCCGAGTGGGAAGGGCGTGTAGGCGAGGAGCACGAAGAAGCCGATGTTGTAGAAGAGTGCGGTCGCGGCGAGAGCGGCGAGGGCCGGTCGGCCCAGCGCGCGGAACGGTGCGGAGAGCTTGGTCGGCGTGGGCTTGTCGAGCGTGCCGGACTTCAGCAGCACCACGATCGCGATGAACGCGACGGCCATCAGGGTGGTGACGCCGAAGAACGGGCCACGCCAGCTGACGGAGCCGAGCAGCCCGCCGACGAGGGGGCCGACCGCGATGCCGAGGCCGAGCGCGGCCTCGTACAGGATGATCGCCGACGCGGTCCCACCCGATGCCGCGCCGACGATGGTGGCCAGTGCGGTCGAGATGAAGAGCGCGTTGCCGAGACCCCAGCCGGCGCGGAAGCCGATGATCGTCCAGACGTCGTTCGACACGGCGGCGAGCACCGAGAACAGCACGATCAGGGCGAGCCCGATCATCAGGGTCTTCTTCGCGCCGATCC